>JACXTT010000298.1_pt1 | contig 82072 bp, 65 predicted proteins | sample 9270951 | NCBI WGS metagenome assembly JACXTT01 (sample SAMN15532306, study PRJNA645909) | rock metagenome | isolation source: weathered quartz diorite | place: Puerto Rico | collected 2017-06-21 | reverse complement strand
TAAAACAGCTAACGGGGTAATACTGGTGCGGATTGCGGCGGGCAACGCGGTTAGTTCGTTCACGGCAGTTCAGGTAGCCTGTACCCACGAGGGTACATCGATAAATTATAACACCCCTCAGGGTATTTTTATCTGCCCCAATCACGGCAGTGAGTTTAACACGAACGGGGGCGTGGTGCTTGGCCCTGCAACAACAAATTTACAAAAGTACATTGTGGCCATAAATGCGAACGTATTAACTGTCTCGGCGTAATAATTTTAAGATACACGAAATTGTATTAATCCTTACGATTTTTTCAAACAGACGGTCGACAAAAAGTATCTTTTTACCGGCCAAATATTGCGTTTGTTGAAGCAATTGTAACAAAACACATGTTTTATTGCGATTTTTTAGTACCTTAAGCACACTTAAACAAGTATGCTGAATGGACGACTACGATGATGATGCAGTAGCCAGGCCCCGTGCCGTAAATGTTTTTATCCCCATTGGTATTGTAGTGGCCATATTTGTGTGCATTTATATCGATCCGGTAAAGCATGTTATCCACAAAATATACAACTTTTTGCCACCTCAAAAGGCAACGTTAGGCATTGTAGTAAGGGGCGATGCCGGCGACATATTGCAAAACCGCCTCTTGGTGCTCGACGGTAAAGACTCGCTGTACACCGATGAAGAGGGGCAGGTAACTATTGACTATTTGCATTTAGGCAAACACACCTACGCGGTGATGTTCGAAGATTCGGTACACAACTTTGCCGTTAATTTAAATAAGGATGTGCTGTTGAATGTAACCATGCACATAGTAGGTAAAGACGAAATAACCGATGCACCATACGGGCAGGCACCAAAGCAACAAGGCACGGTTATGCAGCCGGTAGTGCCCAAATACGTGTCGTACCCGGTACAATGGTTTAAATTAAAAAATACGGTGCAATTTGGGGATATATGTGTACGGCTCACGGCAATGGACACCATTAACAATACCATCAGCGTTAATATTTGCTATAGCCTCCAAAAATTTCAGTGTAACGACCCTATTATTACTAACGCTACCGTTACTAAAGATATATGGTACGAATTTACCGACCACAATATTGATTATAAACTATCGCTTCAAAAATTAGATACGCCAAACCCCTCGACTGATGAACTTGCAGCCTATGTAAGTATGCAGCAAACGTTAAAGTGATCTGTGCAGGTTAGCAAGTAGGACCAGTAAGTGGTTTAAAAGCGAAAGACCTTTTATTGCAGGCGGTACATAGCCCAGTTTTCCGATTCAAAAACCTTGTCCATTTTGATGTTGTTACGCTGCTCCATAATAAACTTATACTTAAAGTTTAGTTGGGTAAAGCCACCAACACTATTGGCATCGTTAGCCAGCAACACGTAGCTAACATAGGTCGATGGGTTTTCTATAGCACTCAGGTAAGCATCCTGGTAAGGTAAAGTAATGTTCTTGATATCTTTTACAAAGGCGATAATGGGGTAGGCATTAACATCATCAACTAATACTGTGGTTTTTTTTGGCAGGTGATTAATAAAATCGGCCATGTCTTTATACTCGTCAAAAACCGATGGTTGCTGTACCGGGTCTTTCTGAAAAATGGTGACAAAGTTTTTTTCGGATTGAATAAATGAATCGCGCAGGTAAATATATCCCGTTACCACCTGTGCGATAACGATAAGCACAATAATGAATTTATAGATCTTACGACGCGCTATGATCTGGCTTTTAAAAATAAGCCCAAGGAAAGATATGATGACGAAAATCAGATAATACTGCGCCGGCAAAAACGTGTTTTCGTAGTGGATCTTTAAAAACTCGATCAACGCGAACGGAATAAGCATGGTTAAAAAATGCTGGGTGTTTTGCCTGAACAAAAAAGCGCCTAAAATAATTAAAGGGCAAAAAATAAGTATGCGTACCGATGTTAAAAAGCTAACCTCGGGTATGGCATAATTGTCGACAGCCGGAGGCACCTGGTTCTCAAATTTTTCAACTAATACCTGCCACGTGGAGTACGGGCTGTCAATAAAATAATTAAAATCATTAGCGTGTGCCTGGTTCAAAAGCTTATAGCACAACATTGCTATTATGGGCAAAATAAAAATAATGATGTACATGGCAAACGTTTTATTTACCAGTTTGCGCCGTAACGACGGGTTATTAAAACTTAAAAATAGTCTGAATATAGATTGCTTTTCGGCCAGGTTAAGGCTTTGTATAGAGATGGATATAATAAGCGGTATAAAAAACAAGGTCATCCAGATAAACCTGAAATCACAAAATATCAATATAACCAGCAGGATACTGGCAATAGAGATATGGAAGGTAGTATTGGATATGTAAAACCTGAAGATGTTATAAAAAAACATAAAAAAGAACAGCAGGATAAGGTATATCCCCTTGCCCGAGCAGCCTACATAAATTAGGCCGGGATGAAATATGAACAGCAGCAGCAGGATGAGGATCAAAAAGTTATCGCGGGTAGTTTTGATAACGCCCAGGCTGATCACAAAAAACAAAAATGCCGTACCTAGCGCCGACGCGATAACCGGCGCTACCAGCCAGTTGATATAAGTAAAAGGCAACATGCCATAAAACGGCAGTATGGGTGATGTTAAGCCTATGGTTTTTAAACGGTTACCTGTGCCCTGAAACACAATACGGGCCTTTTCGACATAAAAAAGCGCTTCGTGGTTGTAGTAACCCAGGTGTTGCAGGTTAATGCCCAGCACCAGGTAAAATACCGCAAGGGTTACACTTGCAAAAAATAAATATAATACCCGGCGCCTCATTAATTTTTATTTTTCAGTACGATATTTTTTATTGCAGTGCTGTAGCTTATCATTACCGTTACTTTATTTAGTGTGCTGCTGATTTATCCGGAGTTACAGAGCCAACGGTCTTACTTAAACCATGGTTCGTTTTTTCCCAATAAAAAGGTTTAACAATTAACTGGTAAAGGCCTTTGTATGCCGATGCCGAGTGCATAAGCCAGTAAATAGGGTTAGCCATCGAAAACAGGATGAGCTCATAAAAACGGCGTTTAAACACCGCCATCATATTAACGTAGATCATCAGCACGTTGCCCACTAATAAGTTAAATATGGATATAAACAACACCCAATCCGGAAACAACGATCGGATGAACGTAAAATCGAACACCACGTACGAAAAGAATAAGCCCAGCAAAAGCGGGTATATCAAAAACGTAATGGGTGTTGCCCCGATAAAAAAGTTAAAGCCTAAAAACCCTTTTAACCCAATACGTTTATATAGTTTATAAGGGTTGCGCATGTGTATCAGGTAAGTTTGCATGTAGCCCTTTATCCAGCGCGAACGTTGGCGTATCCAGTTAAAAAAGTCGTTATTGGCTTCTTCGTATGTAGTTGAGTTTACAATGGAAACTTTGTACCCCTTTGAGTAGGCCCGTAAGCCAAGGTCGGCATCCTCGGTAACGTTAAACGGGTCCCAGGCACCTAACTCAACCAGTTTATCCAGTTTAAAGTGGTTGCTGGTGCCGCCAAGCGGGATAGGTATATCCAGGGTATCCAAGCCGGGCAGCATATAGTCAAACCAGTACGAGTATTCCAGGGTAAACATCCTGGTCAAAAAGTTCTCGTTACGGTTAAAGTAGTTTAGGGCACATTGTATGCAGATGTAGTTTTCGGGCAGCTTCTCAAACAAGGTGATCACCTTTTTAAGCTGGTCGGTATCAGGTATATCCTCGGCATCATAAATAGTGAGGTATTTGCCGCGCGAAAAAAACAGGCCGTAGTTGCATGCCTTGGGCTTGGTTTTAGGCATGTGGAAAGGCACCACCACCACGTCGAATATCGCCGGGAAATTCAGGTCTTTAACTGCATTTAAGGTTTTGCTGTCGTCCTCTTCGATCAGCAGTTTAATATCCAATTTCTCACGTGGGTAATCAATACTCTGCAGGTTCCATATCAGTTTTTTGATCAGTTTATCTTCTTTATAAACCGGTAACTGTATGGTATAAATGGGCAGGTCGTCGTCAACCACATTTCGCACCTCCTCGCGGGTAACCGCCTGGTGCAGTTCAAAACGCGACCCTAACAAAGCCAAAAATAGTTTGAACAAAATACTGACCAGGAAAAACGTACTGATCAATATATTTATCAGGATAGCCGTTTGGGTAAAGCTATAAAACAAGGCAATAGCAGCTATGGCAACAGAGCCAAACATGGTTATAAGCTGCCCGGTTGAAAAAGTGATGAGCGCCGAGTTGGCCGGGTCGCTTTTCATCAGCTCAAATACCGCGTTCTTTACATAAGGCTCACCTAACAATTTATGGCTAAGCCAAACTATATCCAGGTCGGATGCCAGGATGATCTGCGGCTCCATCCCGTAGGTGTCATAAACAAAGTTGATAAACTCCTGGTCGGTAGGGTCGGCCATCAGGGTAACCACCCGATTATTTTCGATACGTATAGGCAGGGCAAAAAAGTTGCAGATAAACTTAAGGTCAAGCTTGCCCAGCACATCGTCATCAACCGCTTCTTCGCGCACCTTTTCATTAAAGGTATAACCTACGTTGGTTAACGAGCGTTCGTAATTTTTACGCGATATATAGCCAAATGTTAGCGCTATCTTAATGAACGACAGCCCGGACCTTCTCGAAAAATCGCGGATCTTATCCAGGTCGGCATACGTTATAAACTGATCGTGGATCAGGTGTTCGTGTACCGGGATGGTTTCATTCAATGAGTTAGTTAATAACATTATTGACCGTATAGAATTGATTTAATTGAACGCTGTTATAATTACAGATGCGCTTGATTTTGATATCGGGTACCCGAAACCATGATTACTCATTAAATGAATCCTGCGATTTTTGCACCCTCGACCTGACGTACAGGAAGGACACGAGTATCAGCACCAGGATAACCAACAATATATACAGGTTGTACGCCTCCCAGAATTTGGCAAACGAGCCTTTCGAGTCGGTGTACTCCAGGTTATCACTGTCTTTACTAATGTTGAACAGAAATTTGTTGGCCGCGTCGGATATACAAATGTTACTCGAAAGCGTGGAGAGCTGATCGGTTATGGATTTAGCTGCCGACAGGAACGCCTGGTCAAGGTCTTTACCCGTTCCGGTGATGATGAGCGTACCGTTATTGCCACGGCCGTAAAATATCTGGGCAAGGCCGTTTGATACGGTATCGTTCAACTCATATACAACTTTGTTGTTCTCGTTATTATAGAGCCTGAACTTTCGGTTAAACTTGATGGGCGCGTCCGGAAACTCGCTCATTATATCATCGTTTTTGGCCAATAATGCTATAATATTGTTTTTCTTTAACAGCGATTTATCCAGCTTATCCGAGTACACGAAATCCGGAAAGTTATCGGCGTGCAGGTTGTTGTTTAACTCGTAAACAATTTCGCCAATGGTTGCGGCCGCATATTTTGCAGTGCTGCGGGTTAATACTATGGTTGTTTTGCCGCTGTTAAAAGCTTCGGGATATTGGTAAAAGCTTAGGTTATTGGCAATAAAAGGTATTTTAGTTTGCAGGTACGATTGTGATACGTTAATCTCGCCAAAGTAGTTTACAAAGCTATTTTCGCAGTTACCGCTGCCCGGGTAAAACCTAAACTCGGTTTCGAGCGTGTTAAACTTCTGCAACTCGTATCGGTTAATAATGGCCGTGGTATTTAACTTACCCGACGGGTCAAGTTTTTCTGTGCTCAGCAATACCCCGTTCAAATAAATGTTAAAAAAGCCCCTGTCGGTAATATTCAGGTTACTGTAGTTACCCACAATTTTAACCTCAATTTCTTTCGGCGTAAAGCTAAAATCGCTGTTTTTAAAGTTATAAGTAGTTTTTAAACCACCTATACCTTCCATCAGGGTTGTCAAACCGCCCATATCCTTAAGCGTTAACCGCGATTTACTTTCGTCGATGGTTTTGATATTGGTGTTCTCAGCCTTATTGATCACCAAAAAATCGCCAAAGCTCGATTTAATAACATTGCTGTTAGCCAGCGTGGTTATGGTGTTGTTATAGCCATCCTCATCATATCCTGATAAAAACAAAGTTTGTGTAGGTACGGTCTCCACCGCTGTTGATTTAGCGAACGATACCCCGGTTTTTGTGGGAATATCTTTATACACCGTATCCAGCCTTTGTATTACAGCTTTAGCCAGATAAACAAGGCCCTGGCCAACTTCGGGCTTAACTTTAATTACAGCCCTTTGAGCTTCGGTTAAAGTTGCCCAGTTGCCAACTACAACGTAGTTAGTCAAACTATCGGGCATTTTATCGGCAGTGTAAACGCCTATGGTTTTAATTTGCGATCGTTTTAATCGCGCATAAGCCCAGCCTACGGCTTTCAGATCGGTAAGTGACGGATTGGTTGGGTAAACTATAGCAGTTTTGGTATCAAAACAGTTGGAAATGTTTACGTTATTAAAAAAGTTGCTGGTTGATTTTTGGAACGAGAAATAAGAACTCGATTTTACTTTTACCCACATGGCCGGGTTATCAATATCCTTACATTTTTCTTCGGATACGGTGAGCAGTGTACGCAGGCCAAATTTAATGTAACGTTTATCTTCGGTTAAATACTCTTTGCTCAAGGGTATGGTAAACCGCATAATCGAGTCGTTACTGATACGGGTACTGTAAATAGGCTTATCGTTCATCAGTATGTTGATGTACGATTTGTTTTTGATCAGTACCTGCGATGGCTCAACAAACAAGATCATTTTACTGCCGGCTATCTCAACCATAGGGTCAATACGCACAAAGTACGATGCCGAACTACTTACACCTTGTATAATTTCGTCGTTATGGCCTAATGATTTTAATGAAACTATGGTTTGCGCCGAGGCAACTTTACCCACGAACAGCAAGAATAAACACAGTTGTAAAATTCTCTTCATTTTATTTGTTGACATTAGTTATTAGCTTATTACGTTAAATTCTACTCTAAAATAGTTTCCGTTATCATCGCTTCGGTACTGTAGTTCGCCACCCATTTCAACGGTCATCAGCTTGGCTATGGATAAGCCTAAGCCCAGGCGGCTCTCAAACGTGTTCGAGGCATCATTCAATGTTTTCAGTTTGTTAAACATGGCATCCAGTTCGTCCATACCAATAGGCATCCCCTTATCAATAATTTCGAACACAAATTTTTGATGTTGCAGCGTGGTAGATATGCGTATCTTGTTATTGGTTTGCGAAAATTTTATCGCGTTCGACAATAGATTTTGAAACACCTGCCCTGTAAATACCTTATCAAGGCGTACGTTTAACGGTAGTTTCAAAATATTATCTATCAGTTGTATGTTCTTCATCTGGGCGGTTTCAACCAGGCCTTTTACAACATGGGCAACCTCGGTATTAATGTCAAATATCTCCAGGTTATATTTGATCTCGGGCGATTCTATCTCCTTAACATCCATTAACTTGCTCAGCATATAACTCATCTTATCGGCTGATTGGCCAATAAAATCGATAAACTCCCGCTGATCCGAACTTAGGCGGTAATCCTCTTCTTTCAGCATGTTGTTACTCATTACAATAGAGCCGATCAGGTTTTTCAGATCGTGGCCTGCAATGTTGATGAAACTGTTTTTTTGCTCGTCCATGCGGCGCAGCCGTTCGTACTGTTCATCAATGATGGTGTTTTTCTGAATAATATCGCGATATTGCTCCTTAAGCTGGTTGTTCGATTTTTCGATCACCATTTGCGATTTTACCTCGCGCTCAAGCACTTTGTAACGGGCATTGGGGATAAGGCATGATATAACCGAGATGATAACAAAGAACTGCCCGCCGTTGGTCACAAAAATATCGAGGTTATAATCGTTAAGTGATTTGAAGAATATCAACAATAAAACCAGCGACAGCAGCGATTGAATGACCGAGTTGATAGGCTCCCAAAAAACCTGTACGTTAAAAAACAAAACAATGGCCGCGTAACTTAAAAAGTAAAGATTTAATTCCGCTACCGGGGCAAGCGTACATAAAAGTGAGGCAATTAACGATAGTGATATAAATGCGATGTGCAACAGTATACGGTAGTTGTAGTTGTTTTTTTGAAACAGGTTGTACAGCATATATATGAGCATTACAACAATAATGCGGGCTATTAAAAAGTTTAACCAGAGATTATTGATGTAAACAAAATCGAGAATACTAAAAAGAGGAAAAACAAAGATGATGGTCCATATAATATTATTAGTTAGGTACCAGGCCTTTTTGGCAGTTTCTTTGGCAAGCTCTTCTTTATCTAATTGGACAAACATCAGGCGATATGATTATTTAATTAATAATGGATCAAACAGTAGATTTAAAGCCTAAAATTATAAAATTAATGAACAAAAGCACCGGATATTGCAAATATAATTGCGCTTTTATCATCTTGTTGATATTCGTTGAAATTATTGGGCTGCCCCGGCAACTTGTTGCAAAAACCAAACCAGTGTTAACAGCCAATCAAGCCCTGCTGTTTAAAAAAGCACAAAAGCTGGATAATGGGATCAATATATCATGGCTGGAGCAAACCTGGAACGCTAACATATTAACCGACTCGACTATCACAAAAAACGACTTTGTTTTATTAAAAAAATTAGGTTTCGGCACCATTAGGTTACCGGTGGCATTTACGTATTTTACCGACAAGGGGATTTCACTCGATGAGGTTTTTAAACACGTTGATAAGGTGCTGGGCTTGTGTAAGCAATATGGGTTTAACCTGATCATCGATTATCATGCAGGCAATCTAAAAAACGATAACTACCTGACAGAGACACCTAAAATCATTGATTTGTGGCAAAAAGTGGCCCGCAGATACATTAACCAAAGTACTGATAGACTATACTTTGAGATATACAACGAGCCCACCGTTGCCGATAACATTTGGAAAGATGCCGCCTATAACATTGTACTGGGTATACGCAAGATAGACCAAAAACGTACCCTTTTGGTGGGAGCCTCAAACTATAATAGTATTTACGAATTGAGCCGTTTTGAACGCCTTGCCGACAATAATATCATCTACGCTTTTCATTTTTACGAACCTTTCTTTTTTACGCATCAGGGTGCCGCATGGGTAGGCGATCAGACCGCTACAACCGGGGTAACTTTTCCATATAATGAGGAAAATTTTCCAACCCTTAACCCCAAAGCACAAGGCACCTGGGGCGAAACAAACTATTACCAGTACCGTAACGATGGTAACGAGCAATCGATGGTTGATAAGCTTACAAAATATATCAAACCATGGTCGGCTAAATACGGTGTGCCTGTAATATGTACCGAATATGGGGCCTACAACAAATACGCCGACCTGGATAGCCGTTGCCGGTATGTAAAAGCCATCCGTAAAACACTGCACAACCTTGCCATACCAGGCATCATGTGGGAGTACAATAGCAATTTCTCCATCTTTAATGGCAAACCGTCGATAAAAACCTTGCCCGATTGTATGAAAGATGCCATAGGTTACCTTAATTAAAACCTGGGCTAATAGGGTTATTCGGTTTTAATATTTAACTTTGCCTGATAATACCTAAAATATGAATTTTTTTGTAGAACAGCGCCGCGAAGTAATGCAACACATCGAGCAATATATGCTCGAAAAAATGTTCGACTTTTTGAAGCCTGTTGACGAGATATGGCAACCGTCGGACTTTTTGCCGGATTCAACCAAGCCAACGTTTTTTTCGGATATTAAAGAACTACAACAAAATGCTGAAGGTATATCGTACGATCTGCTGGCGGTGCTGATAGGGGATACAATAACCGAAGAAGCATTGCCTACTTACGAATCATGGCTTACGATGGTTGATGGTGTGACCAAAGGCGAGGAGGGCGGCTGGATGAAATGGACCCGCCACTGGACTGCCGAAGAAAACCGCCACGGCGACCTGCTCAACAAATACCTGTATCTTACCGGGCGTGTTGATATGCGCATGATGGAGGTATCAACCCAGTACTTAATTGCCGATGGTTTTGACATTGGCACCGGTACCGACCCTTACCGTAACTTTATCTACACCTCGTTTCAGGAGTTGGCTACCAACATCAGTCACCGCCGTGTAGCAAGTTTAGCAAAAAAAGATGGCGATACCCTGCTGTCAAAAATGTGCGGCGTTATTGCAGCCGACGAGATGCGCCACGCCCGTGCTTACAAGCACTTTATATCAAAGATATTTGAGGTTGATGCCAACGAAGCTATGATAGCTTTTGAGGACATGATGCGGAAAAAAATTGTAATGCCCGCCCACTTTTTACGCGAAGTAGGTTTAAAAATAGGCCAAACCTTTGGCCACTTTACCGATGCCGCCCAGCGCCTGGGTGTATACACTGCCGTTGACTACGTCGACATTTTGAAAGACCTGATAGAGGAATGGAAAATTGAAAGCATAGGTGAACTAAACGAAGCCGGCGAAAAAGCCCGCGACTACATTGTAAAACTGCCTGAGCGTTTACTCCGCATTGCCGACCGCATGAAAAACCCCGGGCTTGAATATAAATTTAGCTGGATAAAGGCTTAGTAGTTCATTGGTTCATTAGCCATTAGTTTATTGGTCTTAGCACTTTCGTCGCGCGACCAAAAACTGTGTCGTCCCGAAATAAAAAATCTTGTCATCTCGAACGATAGTGAGAGAACTTCTGCTCCATACTTATCTGCACCATGCCGGTCTGCTGTGGAAGTGCCTGCCAACGGATCGGAATCGCAATTTAACTGTAGCTCACTCAAACCTCCGCAAATACTTCAAATTAATAAGCTCCCCATAAGGTATCTCACTGGGCTTATCCAAACTAAACCACGGCGAAACGTACTTCAAAACCTGTATATCCTGCGCAGGCATAAAACTTTGTGCCAGTAAAAATACCTTTCGGTGCGCGGCATTAATTGCCACATCCATCACCACAAAGCAATGCCCCGGCGAGCCGCCGTGGATAAATACATCGCCTGCTTTTAGGTCGTTGCCATCGGTAACAGGTTTCAATTCTTTTTCTAACGATGACGTCCCCGCGTAAGCGAAAACCAATTGCATGTAGTTCATAAAAGTGGCGTAGCTGTAATCGTTTTTGGCCTTTAGCACCCATTTATCATTATGGTATCGGTAGCCATTGGCATAATGGATATAGTCGCAATAAAAACCACTTACAAAATGGAAAGCTATTTCGCTGTACCGCTTTTGCCGATATAAATATTCTCCGCGCAGGCGCATTACCGCATCGGCGCATTGCTGTAGGTCTTGCTTGCCAACGCTCATATCCACAACGGCCGCGGTATACGGGTCGGTAGTAGCAATAGTGCCCTGGTAGGTTTTGGTATGTGTACCGGCAGGTTTAAGCGGCAGGGTTTGCAGGTAAGCACCAAAGCTATTTGGTTCGGTAGTTTGCCGGGTATAACCTGTAGGCAAAACAAAACGGGTGGTAACATTATCGGCCACAGGGCTTACTAAAAGTAACAACGCCAATACCAAAATGCTTTTCATGCTTACATTGCTTTAGTTGATCAGTTCCGGCCGGTACTCAAAGTGCATAGTATCAAAATGGTACCATTTGCCGCCCCATATAAACCCGTGTTTTTCAAATATATCTACAATAATTTGCGGTATGCGGTTTTTGTATTTCACAACCGCGTCCTCGTTTTTGCACTTGCACTCCCATTGCCAGTATTCCGAGTAGTCGGTATTCATGTCAATGGTCATCCCAAAACTGTGCATACTGTGCCGGGTGGTGCCCGCAATTGGCCGCCAGTTAAACGTGCCGCCAATATTGATGATGTATTTTTGCAGTTCGGGATGTTCGTCCAGTTCCTTCGATATCTCGGCCAATTTTTTGTCAACACCATTAACTGTAGTTACCCTTATTTTTTTACCGACCAATTTTGGGCACCAAACAATTTCAGTCAGGTTGTTGCGCACCGCACTTTCGCTGCTGCCGTACATTTTTAAAAAGAATGCCTCATTGCGTATACGCCCGGGGTCGAACATTGCTGCCGGGTTACCCTTTGGTACCCCAGTCGTATATTTTTGCAAAAACATGTCCTTGAGGTCGGGGTTGTCCAGTAATTGTTGAAAGGGTTTGTTTTTAACGCCGTCGTCCCAAAGCAGGGTGGTTTTATCTTTAAATATCAGGTGGTTATCAGCAAACCCAGTGATAAAACCGGGATAGGCAGACATCAGTTTTTTTGCCGTTGCCGGGATGGTATCGGCCAGGTAATTAGTTTTAGCCTGCGCTATCAACGCATAAATTAAGAAGGGTAACGGTAGGAGCTTTTTAATAAATTTCATTCAGGACTAAAGCTACAGAAAATCAACTATTATTAAAATCACACGCATAAAACGATGCTTATAACAAACTTATTTCAAAATATTTTGTGAAAAACACCCCGGCACGTAAAAATATTTCTCTCAGGCATTGAAATATATATTTTCCTGTAACGTTTCAAAAATCGTTACGTCTTATATGCGGATCTCACCTAAAGAGAGTTAAACTATTTTTATAGTTAAATAATGTTAAACACGCTCAACGCACAAATAATTAATCCTATCATTGAGCACAACCCCTAAGCAATACACTGCTTTTTTATGAAAAAAACCTTACTGACTTTTATCATCATTCTTGTTTCGCTTACTGCTTTTTCACAAACACCCAAATCACGCACCATAAAAGGTATCGTGGTCGATTCGCTGAAAAACGAACCGTTGGGCTATGTGACCATAACTTTGCAGGATGCCAAAACCAACCAGCAGATACGCAGCACCTTTACCAAAGATAACGGCAGTTTTGAGATAAGCGGCCCGGCCGATAATACCTATAATGTAATAGCCGCATTTGTTGGATATAAAAATAAAACGGTTGTCGCCGATGTGCAAAAAAACGATGTAGGCAAAATAGCATTGGCTGTAGCGGGCAAACAATTGAACGAGGTGGCCATCACAGCCGTTAAGCCTATCATCAAGCAGGAGGTTGACCGCATTAGCTACGATGTGCAAACCGACCCCGAGAATAAAGTAATGACGGTGTTGGACATGCTGCGCAAAGTACCCATGGTATCAGTCGACGCTACGGATAACATCAAACTAAAAGGCAGCGGCGATTATAAGATACTGATCAACGGAAAAGAATCTACCCTGATCGCTAAAAACCCGTCGGATGTGTTTAAGGCAATGCCTGCCAGCAACATCCAAAAGATAGAAGTAATTACCACCCCGCCTGCAAAGTATGATGCCGAGGGCCTGGCGGGTATCATCAATATCATTACCAAAAAGAACGCCGATAACGGCTATAACGGCAGCATTAACCTACGCTACAGTAATGTGTGGGGGCCGGGCTCAAACCTTAACTTTACCCTTAAACAGGGCAAAATTGGTTTTGGAGGTTATATAGGCTACAACCGCCAGAACAGCACCACCACCACATCGGGCAATACCAACAATATATTTGTGCCTGTACTTAACCAGGCCCAGGATCAGACCCGCACCCGTAGCGGCGATAACTTATACGGCAGCGGCGAGTTAAGCTTTGAGATAGATACCCTTAACTTACTAACAGCATCAGTTAGTCACTACAACGGCACCAATAATAACGTTGGCGACCTGTTCTCGACCGAGTATAACGGCAGTAACGCGCTTGTACAGTCGTACCACCTGGGTAATACGAATAATGCGGTTTATAGCGGTTACGATTTTGGGCTGAACTACCAGTTAAGCTTTAAACGCAATAAAGACCAATTGTTAACGCTATCGTACAAGTACAGCCCATCGGCAAATACACAAAGTAACGATGCCGCTTATACACAGGCCTATAGCCCGGGTATAGGTTTAAATAACTTTAAGCAGCACAACAGCTCCGGCTCAAAAGACCACACTATCCAGGTTGATTATGTGCAGCCCTTTAAAGTGTGGAGTATAGAAGCTGGTGCTAAGGCGATATTACGAAACAGCTACAGTAACATTGAGAACCTGCTGCAACCAACCGGCAGTACCGATTATGTGATGGATACCAAACAAAGCAACAACCTCGATTATCACCAGGATGTATACGGTGTATACAACTCGTACCAGGCCAAGTTTACCAACTGGGTGTTTAAAGGCGGCGTACGTATTGAGCACACCACCATCGACGCTAATTTTGCATCGGCATTTGGCGGTTCGCTAAATCAAAAATATGATAATTTTGTGCCATCGGTTTCCATGCAGCGTACCTTGACTAAAAACAGCAGCCTTACCTTTGGGTTTACGCAGCGCATCAACCGCCCCGGTATATGGCAGTTAAACCCCTTTGCCGATCGGTCGAACCCTAAGTTTATCAACGTGGGCAATCCCGACCTGCAACCGGTTAACAACCACACCTTTGAGCTGAGCTACAGCAACTTTGCAAAAGGCTCTATAACCATTGCAACCAACTATGCCTTTGCCAATAACACCATACAAAACGTAGTGAACTTTAACCCTGCCGACTCGGTAACCACAACCACCTACCAAAACCTGGGTAGCAATAAACGCCTCGGTTTTGACATGAACGCCAACTACCCCATCACCAAAAAACTGAATATTAACATTAATGCGGAGTTGGTGCACGTATGGCTGTCGGGATACTACAATGGTCAGTTTTACGATGCACGAGGCAACCAGGGCCACATATTTACCTATACCAGCTATAAGTTTGGCGATACTTTTGGCATGGGCCTCAACATAGGTTACGATAGCCGTTACGTATTGTTGCAAGGCTTGGATAACGATTGGCTGGGCTACTCGTTAAGCGCCAATAAGGATATATTTAAAAAGAAGGCCACCATATCCTTATACGTAAACAACCCCTTCGAAAAATACAAGCATCTCGACTTTTTTAACTCGAGCGCCAACTTTGTGCAAAGCAATTACAACAATATCCTGTCGCGGCAGATAAACGTCAGCTTTCAGTATAAATTCGGCAAGCTAAACAGCGAAGTGAAAAAGAACAAACGCGGCATCAATAATGACGATGTTGGCGGCGGTGGCGGGCATTGATGTTGATATCAATTCTGCTGAATTAACAATGCTTTTTATTTAGATTTGCTAATAAGCATTATGAAAATGTCAAAAGCAAAGAAGGCCAAACTCCTAAAAGAAATTCAAGCCGGGCTTAAAGAGGTTAAGCTTATTCGCGATGGTAAATTGAAGCCGTTGACCATGGAGGATTTACTTAAATTTAGTTCAAAACCATACAGTCATTGAGCCTTTTTTAGCAATTCTGGAAAATCTACTTTGAAAAGCTTTAAATGTTCTTTGTCGTAAGGTAATGAACATACATCGTACTTTTCATTTTTATGTCCGCAATATTTATTAACCGAACACTTGACACATTGCCTGTGATTAATCTTTTGGGTTGAAAATTGGGCCTGTTTTTCTTTGCGTAAAAGATTTATTGAATTGAGCGTGTCTTTGTAGAGATTCTCATATTCTTGATTATGCTCAATCCTCATTATATCAACCTTGTGTATATAAAGGCCTTCTTCGTTAAAATCGTAAAACCAGTAAACTATGTATCCGTAGTTGACCTTTTCAGGGTAATTTCTTATGTAGGAATAAAGTTGTATGATGTGGTTGTCATGGAATTTGCTTCTTTTTTGCTCCCAATTTGAGTTTCTTTTCACTAACTCCTCACTGTCAAAGCTATTATAACGCTCATCTTGGGTTTCTTCCCAAGTGAGTTTATTGGGGTCTTTTTTGTAACTGAATTTTTCCTCCACAATAAACTTGTCATTGGAGGTACTTAGAAAGATATAATCAGGATCGCCTATAAAATTTTCTGCTTGATTATAAAAAGGTTTTTTAGTGCTATGTCCAGAATATATTAACTTACTTTTTCTAATTTCATCTAAAAGACTATGGCTGTAGATTTGCGCGTTTGATGATAACTCATCTGAATGTCGTGAATATCTCTTTTTTGCTACTAAAAGCTGTTGGTGATATTCTTCCCCTATTTTTATTTGTAAGCTATTTGTCGGATTCTTTATCTCAAAACTTTTTTTCAAAACATAAGATATAGGACAAAATATAAATGCAGATAAATCAGTTGCAGAAATGGCTTCGGAATTGGAATTGATACACTCAATTAATTCACTATTCTTTTTAATATCGACTTCATCTTTTAAAATACTTATACACTCACTACTGCTATAATACCAGATATCGGAAGGTGATTTATAAAGTTTAGAATAATTAATATCCAGAATTTCTAAGTAGATAGAAATCTTTTTAATATCATCTATCCCTATCCTTTTTAGTAGATATTCAGCGTAGATTTTCTGTTTGTCGCTATACCCCATAATGATAAAGACATAATATTATATCTCAAATCTCACATCTCAATACTCATATCTAACCTCACATATTCCTCCTATACTGCCCACCCACTTCGTAAAGCGCGTGCGATATCTGCCCCAGCGAGCAATACTTACAAACCTCCATCAACTGCTCAAAAATGTTCTCCCCGGCAACGGCGGCAAGCTGTAGTTTTTTAAGCAGTTCGGGCGCGCGGCCATCGTTGCGGTGCTGAAACTCTTTGAGGGCGCTTATCTGGTATTGCTTTTCGTCTTCGGTGGCCCGGATAACTTCGGCAGGGATAATGGTTGGCGAGCCGTTTTTGTTGAGGAAGGTGTTTACGCCTACGATCGGGTATTCGCCGGTATGTTTCAGCGTTTCGTAATACAGCGATTCTTCCTGGATCTTGCCCCGTTGGTACATGGTTTCCATCGCGCCAAGCACGCCGCCACGGTCGTTGATGCGTTTAAATTCAGTGAGCACTGCGTTCTCAACCAGGTCGGTTAACTCTTCGATGATGAACGCGCCCTGTATCGGGTTCTCATTTTTGGCAAGGCCCAGTTCACGGTTGATGATGAGTTGTATCGCCATGGCCCTCCGCACCGATTCTTCGGTAGGGGTAGTTATCGCCTCATCATAAGCGTTGGTATGCAGCGAGTTACAGTTATCGTAAATGGCATAAAGCGCCTGTAAGGTGGTGCGGATATCGTTAAAGTCTATCTCCTGCGCGTGTAGCGAGCGCCCGCTGGTTTGGATATGGTATTTCAGCTTCTGCGACCGGTCGTTACCCTTGTATTTGTTCTTCACTGCCTTAGCCCAGATACGGCGTGCTACGCGACCGATGACCGAGTATTCCGGGTCAATACCGTTACTGAAAAAGAACGACAGGTTAGGGGCGAAATCATCAATGTGCATGCCCCGGCTCAGGTAATACTCCACGTAAGTAAAACCGTTGGATAGGGTGAATGCCAGTTGCGTGATCGGGTTGGCACCGGCTTCGGCAATGTGGTAGCCGGATATAGACACCGAATAAAAATTACGCACCTTTTCGCTAATAAAATACTGTTGAATATCGCCCATCATGCGCAAAGCAAATTCGGTCGAAAAAATGCAGGTGTTTTGTGCCTGGTCTTCTTTTAAAATATCGGCCTGCACCGTGCCGCGTACGGTTGAGACGGCATAAGCGCGGATCTTTTGGTAAACATCGGCAGGTAAAACCTGGTCGCCGGTAAGGCCTAATAAGGTTAAACCTAAACCATTATTGCCTTCGGGTAAGCCGTCGGAATAGTAAGTCGGCCTTGCCAATCCTTTATCATCGTATAACGTCTTAAAAGCCGCCTCAACCAAATGTTCAAGCTTGTGTTCCTGAATGTGTTTTTCGCATTGCTGGTCAATGGCCGCGTTCATAAAAAAGCCGAGCAGCATAGGCGCCGGACCATTAATGGTCATGGATACCGAGGTAGCGGCATGGCACAGGTCAAATCCTGAATACAGCTTTTTGGCATCATCCAGCGTAGCAATGCTTACGCCCGAGTTACCTATTTTACCATAAATATCCGGCCGTATATGCGGGTCTTCACCGTAAAGGGTAACCGAATCGAACGCGGTGGAGAGCCTGTGCGCCGGCTGACCAAGCGATACATAATGGAACCGCTTGTTGGTACGCTCTGGGCCGCCCTCGCCGGCAAACATACGGGTAGGGTCTTCACCCTCGCGCTTAAGCGGGAACACGCCCGCCGCGTATGGGAACTCGCCCGGCACATTTTCAGTCAGTAACCAGCGCAAAATATCGCCCCATGCCTCATATTTTGGCAAACTTATTTTAGGAACTTTAAGTTGCGATAACGAGGTATAATACAATTCCTGTTTGATCTCTTTATCGCGCACCTTAAATATAAAATGCTCGGCTTTATATTTCTCAATAGTTTCCGGCCACTCGCGTAATAACTTGCGGCATTCGCCGTCAAGGCTTTCTTCAAGGTGCTGATAAACATCTTTCAAGCCTTCTGCAAGCGAGTTCCCCTCTTGAGAGGGGTTAGGGGTGTGTTCTGCGAGCGCGCCGATAGCTCCTTTAACCTGGAACATCTGCTGTGCAATTTTGCACTGCTGGTTTACCCAGTCGTTATAAGCCTGACTGCTTTCGGCAATTTCGGCCAGGTAACGGATGCGGTCGGGGGGGATAATGTAAGATTTTTCAGCATTGCTGGCCAACATTTCCTTTTTAGTTTCAAAGTCGGCCCCGGTTTTTGCTTTAATGGTTTTAATAAGCGCCACAAACAAACTGTTCATGCCCGGATCATTAAATTGCGAAGCCATGGTACCAAATACCGGCAGATCTTCGTCCTTAGCGTCAAATATTTTATGGTTGCGGCGGTACTGTTTCTTTACATCGCGCAAAGCATCCAGGGCACCACGTTTATCAAATTTGTTGAGCACCACAATGTCGGCAAAATCGAGCATGTCTATCTTTTCCAACTGTGTGGCCGCGCCAAACTCGGGTGTCATTACGTAAAGCGACAAATCGCAGTAGTCAGTGATCATCGTGTCCGACTGCCCGATGCCCGATGTTTCCACAATGATCAGGTCGTAACCTGCCGCCTTGCAGATATCAATAGACTCCTGCACGTATTTTGACAAAGCCAGGTTAGCCTGCCGGGTAGCCAACGACCGCATATAAACGCGTGGGCTATTGATCGAGTTCATGCGGATACGGTCGCCCAGTAAAGCGCCGCCCGTTTTACGTTTGGATGGGTCGACAGAGATTATCGCCAGTGTTTTATCAGTTTCCATCAGGTAACGTCGCACCAGTTCATCAACCAGTGATGATTTGCCCGCGCCGCCTGTACCGGTAATGCCCAATACCGGGATATGCTGTGTATTCAGTTTTTTTAGCCCGGTTAAAAAATCGCCTGCGTTGGCCGGATAGTTTTCAACCACGCTTATCGCGGTAGCTATCGCTTTGTTATCCTTTTCGGGAAGGTGTTTCAGTTCGCCATTCAGGTGCGATGTAATGGGCCTGTCGCACTGCATCAGCATATCGTTGATCATGCCCTGCAAACCCATGTGGCGGCCATCATCGGGCGAGTAGATACGCGCTATGCCGTAGGCCATCAGTTCCTTAATTTCATCCGGAAGGATAACGCCTCCGCCGCCGCCAAATATTTTGATATGACCTGCCCCGCGCTCTTTCAGCAGGTCGTACATATATTTAAAATACTCCAGATGCCCGCCCTGGTACGACGTTAAGGCTATGCCCTGCACGTCTTCCTGTATGGCGCAGTTCACCACTTCGTCAACCGAACGGTTATGCCCCAGGTGTATCACCTCGGCACCGCTGGCCTGCAAAATGCGGCGCATAATGTTAATGGTCGCGTCGTGCCCATCAAATAACGAAGTTGCGGTTACAAAGCGAATTTTATTTTGCGGAATATATAGGGTGGCAGTATCCATGGCGGTACTTGGTTAGTGATACAAAATTAACCAAAATTGCGGGCTTATTAAAACCGCGATATAAAAACTGAAAACGACCAGGAAAAAGGTTTTTATTACTGCCTTCTTCCCGGTCGTTCTCCTGGTCAGCATTGCTGCTGTAAGGTAATAACTCTTGAAGTGTGAAAGTGTTTTACAGATTTTAAAATAGTGATCAGAGGTGGAATTTAACCACGGAGTTCACAGCAGTTTTTCACAGAGGGACACTGAGCCATTTTAATTATCAAATTTATTGCCTCTGTATTCCTATGTGCTTTTTCCTTTGTGGCCTCTGTGGTAAAATTAACCACAAATGTCACGGAAAAACGCCGGGAATTCCGTATATTTGCATTAATGCAAAACCAACTTACGGCCGTTGCCGAAGGCTTTAAAAGTTATAATAATTACGGCGCATGGCTGCGTAAAAAATACGACGGCCAACGTGTTTTTAAAGTGATTGTTGATGGCGGCTTTACCTGCCCCAACCGTGATGGTTCCAAAGGTTTTGGTGGCTGTACCTATTGCAATGTCGATTCATTTACACCCTCCGTTTCACGTGATACGCCGGGCATTCGCGAGCAGGTGATCAAAGGCATGGAGCGTGCCCGTACCGGCAACAAGGCCGATAAATTTATCATCTACTTTCAGCCCAATACCAATACCTACGCCCCGGCACATTATTTAAAAATGCTGTATGATGAGGCTTTGAGCATTGAGCCCGAAAACATCGTAGGCTTATCAGTAGGTACACGGCCCGACTGTATCGACGCCGAAAAGATAGCCCTGCTCGAAAGCTATACCGACCGTTTTGACGTAGACCTCGAAATGGGCATGGAAAGCATTTACGATGAAACCCTTGGTCAGATTAACCGGGGTTGTACCCATGGCGAATTGATCAACGCGCTCGAACTGCTTAAAAACTCAAAGCTCGACGTTTGTGTGCACACCATCTTTGGCTTCCCTTGGGAAACTAAGGAGATGATGCTGGCTTACGCCGACGAGATTAACCGCTTCCCGCAGATCAAATTCGTCAAGTTCCATCACCTGCACATCGTCGAAGGCTCCATTATGGGCGTAAAGTATAAACGCGAGCCGTTTAAGCTTTTCAGTCTGCCCGAATACGCCGACTTTCTCTGCGAACTGCTCCCTCTTGTTCGCGAGGATATTGTGATACAACGCCTCTTTGGCCTGTCCGACCGCGACCTGCTCATCGCACCAAACTGGCAGCTCAAAAAATCGGAGATACAGCATTTTATCGACGAAACCATCCGCACACGCGGCATAGTTCAAGGTTCAGCACTCCTTTAAGGTCCAATGCTTCATAAGTCCTGTCCTTTAGGGGAGGGTTTGGGTGGGGTTTGGTATCAGCTTTGCATTAAAGCTTAGGTAATTTCAGTATTTTACACACAAAAACTAACAGGCTTTGTCACAAAAAACGCTGCCAAATTATATCCCGGCCTTAACAGGCGTCAGAGCATTGGCTGCCTACCTGGTATTTATTTCACATTTTTACGATGTGTTTGGGGATAGTATTCCCCAAAGTGTGCAATATTTTTTCCGCGAATTCCACATTGGCGTAACCATTTTCTTTGTGCTTTCAGGCTTTTTGATCGCTTTTAGGTACTATGACAATTTTTCGCTAACTAAAGATTGGTTTAAGCAGTACCTGAAAAACCGGGTAGCGCGCATTTACCCCATGTACTTTTTACTTACTATTTGCGCATTCATAGCCTATCATTTTACTGGACAGTCAGCGGTGACCGGCGGTGCGCATAACCCCATTGCCCTGTTGGTGCTCAACATTACTTTTTTACGAGGCTTTTTTAACGATTTTAAATTTAGCGGTATCGCGCAGGGTTGGTCGCTAACTGTCGAAGAGTGCTTTTATTTTTCCGCGCCCTTTATGTTTTTCGCAGCCAAAAAATGGGGTAGGTCCTATCTCCAACCGGTTGTCATAACCGGCATTGGTTTTATTTTGGTACTAATATTCCGCAACGTAAACTGGTACGGCTTTTTCGGCAACTTCACTTTCATGATGCTCAATACCTTTTTAGGCCGGTGCTTTGAGTTTTTTGCAGGTATCATGCTGGCCCTGTTTGTAAAGCGTAACGGTTTTGAACGCACTAACCGTTTTATGTTTACCTACCTGGGCTTTTTCCTCATATTCTTTTGCGTCTGGCTCATGTCAATCATACCAATATTGCCCGGCGATAAATTTGGTCAGCAAAACCCTTTGGGCATCATCACCAATAACTACTTGCTGGCCATATCCATAACCTTGTTTTTTTATGGCTTATTGACCGAGACAAGCGCGTTAAAAAAAGTACTGGCAAACCCTTTTGTTGAGCTGCTGGGCAAAAGCAGTTATATATTTTACCTCATACACTTAGGTTTTATGTACACCATATTAAACAATGGCATCAACTGGTTAAACGATTGGATATTTAACATGTACGATAAAATGGGCCTTAACTGGCAGCACTCGCCCTTGGAGAATAACTCGGTTAACCTGCTCCTCATATTTATTTTGTTAAATGCGGTGTCTATCGCACTGTTTAAACTGATCGAGGAGCCTTTGAACCATTACATACGCAAGTCCGACTTTTTAATAAAAAGTAAGGCCCGCCCTGTAGAAATGAACATTAAATAATTAGCCATGGGAGTAGCTATCAAAAGTTTAAGCCATTTTATACCTGAAACCAGGTTAACCAACGATATGCTGGCCGAAAAACTGGGTATCGAGAGCGACTGGATAGCCGAAAAGACCGGCATTATGGAACGCCGTATTTTTAATGATGGTGCCACTTCGGATATGATCGTTAACGCGGCGCATAAATGCCTGGCACATGTTAATATGGTTCCAACAGATGTGGAGTGCATTGTAGTAGCCACGATGACGGCCGATTTTTTGTGCCCTTCTACAGCTGCTGTGATACATCATAAAATGGGTACAACCAATGCCTGGGGCTTTGATGCCATGGCCGCCTGCAGCGGTTTTTTATATGGACTGCAAATTGCTACGGCCATGCTTAACTCCTGCCAGCATAAAAATGTGCTGTTATGCGCTGCCGATAAAATGACCAGCATTATTGACCCTTTGGATAAAAAAACATCACTCATATTTGGCGATGGCGCAGGTGTTGTTTTGCTGGAGTATGTTGACGATGAGCACAACGAAATTATCGATACCATCTGCAAACTAAACAGCACCGACCTGATGAGCGTGAGCGCGCTCGACGGCGGCAGCAAAAACCCCATTACGCCCGAAACCCTGGTAAGCTGTAACCAGTTTATGAAGTTTACCTCGCGTGGTATATTTAGCGGCGGCGTGGCGTTGTTTAAAGAGGTAATATTGGAGATATTGGAAAAGAACAACATGACCTTTGACGATATCGACTACATTGTACCGCACCAGGCCAACAAACGGATGCTCGAAAAACTGGCCGAGGAGTTAAATTTACCCATCAGCAAATTCATCATCAATATTGAGTATATTGGGAACACAAATTCGGGTTCGGTACCGATAGCATTATCCGAAGCATTTTTAGACGAACGTATTAAACCCGGGATGAAAGTAGTGGTAGCAGGCGTTGGCGCCGGGTTTACTTATGGTGCGTCTATTTTTTCAATAAAACACACCAAATAGTAATGTATTTAATAACCGGGGCATCAAAAGGCATTGGCCACTACTTACTCGAAAAGCTCGTTGCTACAACCAACGAAAAGATCATTGCGCTGTATAACAGCACCCTGCCCGACTTTAAGCACCCCAAAGTAGAGTGGTGCAAGGTCGATCTGTCAAAGTTCGATGAGATCGAAACCCTCATCAACAGCAAAGCCGATGAACTTACCCAGGTTAAATTCATCAACTGTGCAGGTATCAACCACAACGCGGTTACCCATAAATTTCCCGAGGAGCAATGGAACAACCTCATCCAGGTTAACCTTACCTCCACGTTTTTTATCTGCAAGCTGTTGTTGCCCTTTATGCGCAAAGAAGAGTATGGCCGCATCGTGTTCATATCTTCAATTGTAGCGCAAACAGGTGTAGTAGGTTCATCGGCGTATGCCGCAAGTAAAGCAGGCTTATGGGGGTTGATGAAAACCATCGTGCACGAAAACGCAAGCAAACACATTACCTGTAACACATTAAACCTGGGCTATTTTAACATCGGTATCATCCGCGAGGTGCCCGAAAAAATGCTCGACGAGATCAAGTCCCGTATCCCCAATAAAACCCTGGGCGATCCGGAAGACATATTTAAAACAATTGAACTGTTGATGGCTGCCAGCTATATTAACGGCAGCAGCATTGACATCAACGGTGGTTTATACATGAGCTAACTTTAAAAAACAACATGGCCGAGAAAGTAAAAGCGAAATTTTTTCCAGCATTGACCGGGGTACGGGCATTTGCCGCTATCCTTGTTTTTACTACCCATGCCGGTTATACCTTGGCCGAAGGTTTAGGCCCGGGTGTGCAGCGCTACTTTACCGAGTTAAGCATAGGCCTGCCCATGTTTTTTGTATTGACCGGGTTTTTAATTACCCTGCGGTATTACGATAATTTTGAATTTACGGCAAAATGGACAAAAAAATACATGTTAAGCCGGGCAGCCAGGCTATACCCCATGTACTTTTTATTTACCTCGGCGGCGTTTATTTACTATTACATCAGCCCTAACCCAACCATTATTGGCGACCCCGCGCCGCACTGGTTCACCCTGTTTTTAAACTTCACCTTTTTACGCGGTTTGTTCGACGATCTTAAATTCACCGGCGTGGGCCAGGGCTGGTCTATAACAGTCGATGTTGTTTTTTACCTGATAACGCCGTTTGTATTTTACCTCATCAAAAAGAAAGGTATCTTCTTTTTACAACTGGCGTTCTTTTTACCGTTTGGTTATCTGCTGGTATTTATATTCCGTGGTTACGGGCACGATCTGTACGGTTTTTTTAACAAGTTTACCTTTATGCTTTACTACACCTTTTTTGGGCGTTGTATCGAGATATGGATAGGCATTTATCTGGCGTTAAACTATAACAAGATCACGGTTAAACCCGGCAGTAAAAAACTAACCTACATCGGCTTTATATTGATGTTTGTTTGCGTGTACTTTTTTACGTTAATACCGCTTGCGCCTGATCAAAAATTCGGTATCACCACTTATACCGGCATGATCCTCGATACCGTGCTGCTATCCCCGGCCATAGGTATCTTCTTTTTAGGGTTGATACGCGAAGAAACCGCCATACAGCGTTTTTTATCAACCAAATTTGTACAGTTATTGAGTAACGCCTCGTTTCTGTTCTATTTGATACACCTTGGCTTTATGAACAACTTACTGCACGAGGGTGTTAACAAACTTAACGATTACATTTTTGAACTATACGATAAATGGGGCCTCGACTGGCAGCACACGCCTTTCGAGTTCGACTGGTTAAATATATTTTATGTGTTTTTTGGGCTATATGGAATATCCATATTGATGTATAAGTATTTCGAAGAGCCTTTAAACATCCGGATACGCAGTTACCTGTTCGCCCGGTTAAACAAACCCGAAAAGGCAGCTGCACAACCTGTATTGGCAAAAGCAGAAAATGATTAGCAGATTATTGAAAGATGAAGAGTGGAATGAAATTTAAGAATTTAGCTGTATTAGTAAACACAATACTATTGCTGTGCGCGGGCAATTACACATTTGCGCAACAAAAAAAGCCCGCGCCAAAGGTCGCCGATAAGGCCGAGATCGTGATTACCGAACACGCCGCCGACCCGCACTCCATATTTAAACTAAACGATTCTGTAAAATACAGTATCGATCTGAAAAGCACATACACCACCCCGCAAAACGGCCAGATCAGTTACCACATTACCGACCTTAAAAATAACCTGATCGCCAAAAGGTCGTACCCGGTTAGCATACCGGCTCAGGGGGCTAAAACGGTACAAATTACCATGCCGGGGCAAAAACCTGGTTTTTACAGGGTTAATTTTGCGCTCAACGTTACCGAGGACGATGATACCGTACGCCGCGTTTTTGGGGTAGATACAACCAACATTCACAGCGAATGGCAAAAACCTGCCGATTTTGACCAGTTTTGGATCAAAGCAAAACAAGAGCTTGCAGGTGTTGCCCCACAGTTTAAAATGACCGAACGCCCTGATATGGGCGGCGGTAATGATCAGGTTTACCTCATCGAAATGAAATCGCTGGGTAACATGACGATAAGGGCATGGTTAACCTTACCTAAAGACCGTAAGCCTAACCAAAAACTACCCATAACCGTTGGATTACCGGGTTATGGCGGCGAGATGAAACCCTTTAGGGGCATACAGCCGGGTATAGCCTACATTGGCTTAAACGTGCGCGGTTTGGGCAATAGCCGCGATGTGATACACGTAGCCCGCGATGAGTACATCACCTACGGCATCGAAAACAAAAACAGTTACATTTTTAGGGGCGTTATAATGGATTGCATCCGCGTGATAGATTTTGTAGCAAGTCGCCCCGAACTTGACAGCAAAGCTATCTATACCTCGGGCGGTAGTATGGGTGCTTATCTGGCTTTAATACTGGCCAGTCTGGATGATCGCATCACACTCGTATCTGCCGATAACCCCGGTTACCCCGATCTTCGTTTTATCGATAAGACCTGGGATGTTTTCCCCATCAATACCATGAAGGATTATGCCCGCCGCAAAGGGCTTAATTACCCCGACTTTTTAAACGTGTGGGATTACTACGATCTTAAAAACTTTGTATCGGGTATCAAATGCCCAACCATTGTAGGTATCGGTTTGCTGGATAACTTTATCCCGCCAACGGCCGAGATGGTGATGTATAACAACATTACAGCCCCCAAAAAGATATTTCTCTTCAACAACCTGGCGCACGAGGTTGGCCCCGAAATGGGCCAGTATGTAGGCGCCTGGGTTTACGATAAGTTGCAGATTTACAAAAAGTGGCTGTCGTATAATAGCCCTCCCGGTACAGCTATAGCTGCCGGCCCTGCCGTTACTGTACAACCACCTGCCGAAGACCCTAATGCGGGTGTCATTGACGTAAAAGAATTTCCTTTTTATAAGGATGCTATTTTTGTCAATCCAACAACCGTTCATTATAATTTGGACCTTAACAGCAATTTTAAAACTACTCAGCAAGGCAAGGTATCGTATACGGTTACTACCCCTTTCGGCAAATTGGTGGCGCAAGGATCTGTGCCGGTAACAGTTGCACCTAAAATTACTCAAAACGTAGCATTTGATATACCGCAACAATTACCCGGATTTTACAATATAAATTTCATGATCAATACCGGCGAGTATGATGATACACTGCGCCGTTGTTTTGCTGTTGATACCAGTAAAATACGAACGCAGTTACATAAACCGGCAGATTTTGATGCTTTTTGGGAGAATGCAAAAAAAGAACTGGCACTGATAGCACCAAACTACAGGGTTACAGAAAAGCCCGAACTGGAACACCCCAATGGGGACAAGGTGTACCTGGTGCAAATGCAGTCGATAGATAATTTAACCATCGGTGGCTATTTAAGTATACCGCCCGATTATAAACCAGGCCAAAAATTGCCGGTAAGTATATACCTGCCGGGTTATGGAGCGGCGGCATTTCCTATGCAGGCGGTTTCAACCATGGCTTTTTTTAGTTTAAGCGTACGCGGGCAACCCCTTAGCGATGATGTGCTGAAACCTACACGTGAAGGGTACATTACTACCGGCATTACCGACAAAAACAAATACATTTTGCGCGGCGCTTTGATGGATTGCGTACGTGCTATCGACTTTATTTGTAGTCGCCCCGAGCTCGACCCGACTGATATTTACGCTGCGGGTGCCAGTATGGGGGGGTACTTTTCATTAGCATTATCCAGTATTGATAAACGCATAAAAATTGCTACCGCAAGTAACCCGGTATTTTCTGATTTCCGTTCATTAGCTGTTATGAGCCCAAGTAGTTTCCCCATGGGCGATATTTTGCCCGAGGCTAAGAAAAACGGATGGAAACAGGATGACCTATTTAACAACCTGGAATATTTTGACCTGCAAAACTTTGCTTACAACGTTAAAATTAAAACAGTTGTAGGTATAGGTATGTTGGATAACATTGCACCGCCAACAACAGCCATGTCTATGTTTAATAATATGCCGGGGGATAAAAAAATGTTTGTATTTCCGAACCTTGCGCACGAAATAGGCCCCGAAATTAACGACTATATAGGCAAATGGACATACCAACAACTTAATGTTTACGAAAAATGGAAAGCATTTAATAAAGAAAACGAAGCCAACAAAGCCAAAGAAGAAGCTTCGGGCAGCGAGTCCGTTGTAATAACCGGCCATCCCGGCACTAAAGAAGCTGTCTTTAAAAGCAATAGTGTTATTGATTACGATGTGGATTTTAAAAACAACTTTTTCAAAAAGCAATCCGGAACATTTGCATATTATATATACTCGTCTGATGATGTACTGGTTCGCAAAGATTCGGTCGCTGTAAGTCTTGACCCGCGTGTAACTAAACGTGTCCACGTTCAAATACCACCTCAAAAAGCTGGTTTCTACAAAATAAATTTTGCTATTAACGTTACTGATTACGATGATACCCTGAAACGTGTTTTTGGTGTTAATATTGAAGACATAAAATCGACCTATGGAAAACCAGCTGACTTCGACGCTTTTTGGGCACGTACAAAAAAAGAACTTGCTGCCATACCGCCAAACTTTAAAATGACCGAAAAAAAGGATCAGGAACAACCAGGCGAAGAGGTGTATCTGATCGAAATGCAATCGTTGGGTAATATCACCGTAAGGGCATGGTTAGTGTTACCCAAAGACCGCGGGGCTAAAGAAAAATTCCCGGTATATATACAACTGCCGGGTTATGGTAACAACATGACGCCCATGCACGGCGGCGGTCAATTCGCCTCGCTATCTTTAAATGTGCGGGGCAATGGCAACAGCCGCGATGTGATACACCCTGATCGTGAGGACTATATATCGTACAGCCTGGAAGATAAAGACAAATACATTTACCGTGGTTCAATTATGGACGGCGTGCGTTTATTAGATTTCGTTTACTCGCGTAAGGATTTATTTGATACAGAGTCCATATTTGTTACGGGCGGCAGCCAGGGCGGTTATTTAACACTGTCGTTAGCCAGCCTTGATCCGCGTGTTACAATATGCGAAGCAGAGAACCCGGGTTACATAGATCTGAAAGTACCGTATTATACCAACAAATGGCCATTAACAGTATTTAAAGATTACGCTTCAACAAAAGGTGTCAAGTTTGAAACCCTGATGGATAACTTTGAATACTTTAACTTAAAAAACTTTGTAGGCAACATTAAGTGTAAAGTAGTTTTAGGTATTGGTCTGCTCGACCCGTTGGTTCCGCCAACCAATTCGATGATAATGTATAATAACATAAAAACGTCTAAACGAATATTTATTTATCCTAATTTAACCCACGAGGTTGACCCTGAAATGTTAAGCTTTAAAATGCGGTGGATGACGGATAATCTGGGTATGTAACTATTGATAATAAATGATGGATCGTATAATTGCCGGTATGCCAAAGCAGGCACTTAAAACCCCGCGTGTAATTGCTGGGTTGTTATTTGCGGTATTGCTTTTTAGTAATGTACACGTTAGCGCGGGTGGCAGGCCGGTAGGTTATAAACGGCTTTTTATAATTGCCTCAACATCGTACTATTTTAACGATCAATTTTGGGATGAGGATGGTAATGCGCAGTCGTATGCGGATAATGGAAAGTACTCAACCCTATCGTTGTCGCTAAGCGCCGAATATGGCCTCACCAGGCGCATGGCCTTAAGTGTATCGCTGCCCTACTCAGCCAGCTTTTTTAATAGCGCTACAGGATCAACAACCAACGCCTCGCTGGGCGATGCCTCGGTTGGGGCATCCTACTACCTGGCCAATATCGCTTACCGTACTTTCTTTTCGGTACAGGGTAATTTAATCTTTCCGGTGTATGTCAATTCGGCAACACAAAACCACGGCTATGGCAATGTAGGCGCTAACATTCAGTTTTTGGCTGCCGGCGATTTTAAGATAAATGATAAAGCCTTCTCATTTTCGGGAACATTGGGCGCGAGCCAGTATTTTGGGAGCCTGGCGCCGTTGCAATTAAGTTTTAGCGGCAGTTTGGGGTTCTCTATATCCCGTAAAGACCAGATTTCATTATCTGAAACTACGGCGTCTTCATACAGTCCGGCAAAAGCGTTCGACCCTACAAGCCCTGTACCCGCCAAAGATTTTACCTACAGCGAGATAACCGTCACCGTTGCCCATAACATTTCGCGCAGGAAAAGTATTTTTGTCAGTGGCACACGGTTCATCGTCGGGAAAAACACGGGTATAGGCAACACAATTTCTATAGGTTATGCGTATAAGTTTTAACATTGCATTACTTTGTACCCAATGAAATTATCCAGGGCACTACTTTTAATATTCACCATCCTGTTTTTATGTTCGTATAGCGTACGGGCCCAGTATATATTGCCCGAAAACTTTAACAGCCTTAGAGCGGCTGAGCCTGCTAAAGCTCCCGAAGATGAGGGCCAGATGCTCATCACCGTAGTAGCAGGCGCCAAGGGCGCTATCTTTAAAAGCCCCGGCTCGGTTAGCTATAAATTAAAATTAGATAACCAGTACAATACCGCCCAGGATGGCAAGGCAACTTGCTATGTAACTACCGAACTTGGCGAAAAGGTTTACCAGGACTCTGTAAGGCTTCATATAGGTAAAAGAAGCAGTGGTTCGGTAAAATTCAACATCAACACTAAAGATATCGGCTTTTATAAAGTTAGCTTTGGGTTTAACCTTTCTGCCTACGATGATACCATTAAACGCGTATTTGGAGTATCGCCCGAAAAAATAGTCGCGCCGATACATCGCCCGGCCGATTTTTACACTTTTTGGAAAGCCACCCGCGACTCGTTAAGCCGGATAAAGCCTGAATACAATATTATTGAAGAACGCGCCCTGGCCGTAAACAACAAAAAGATATACCTTGTAGAGATGCACTCATGGGGCAACGCCGTGGTGCGTGGCTGGCTCAGTGTACCTAACCGCGCTGCCGGATCGAAAAAGATACCCATCAAATACCGTTTGCCGGGATATATTGTAACCATGGAACCCAGTTTGGATGATGACGACTTTGCGGTTTTTAACTTTAACGTACGCGGCAGCGGCAATAGTAAAAGCGCCATCGACACACATGGAGAGTATAACCTGTATAACATAGAGAATAAAGACGAGTATGTATACCGCGCCGTATACATGGACTGTGTACGTGGCCTTGATTTTCTATGCACGCTTGGGCCTAAGTTAGGTTTGGATACCACCAATGTAATGGTCGACGGATCGAGCCAGGGCGGCGGGCTGGCCATAGCGTTGGCCGCCATGGATAAAAGGGTTAAAATACTCACTGTGCAGGTACCACTTTACGCCGATTTTAGAAAAGCCCTGGAGATAACCGAACTAAACCCCAACTCGCAAACGCCCGTTGGCATGATAGCCCACTACTTAAAAACACACCCGTCGTTTACCCGCGAGCAACTTTTTAACGTTTGGGATTATTATGATCCCATGACCTTTGCCCCCGATGTAAAATGCCCGGTATTGATGGGTATTGGTTTGCTCGATGAGTTTTGCCCGCCGCAATGCAGTTTTACCATGTACAACAAGCTCACCAACAAACGTAATGAAGTATGGTCGAGCCCCGAAAAAACGCACGAAGTTGACGACCTGTACTACACCTACCAGTTTTTATGGTTTCAGGATATCCTGAGGTTGGATTGATAGTGTAACCTATTTTTCGCGGTAAACGCCAAAAAGTTTGTTCACCTGTTCTTCGCGGTAAGCAAATATTTTTTTGATCTCTTTTTCAACCAGCAAGGCATTAGCCAGTCGGCCTATTACCCAGTAAGGCAGGGCATAAGTTAAAATATCCGTCATGTGTACGCCGCCTTTTATTGGTTTAAAATGATGCTGGTGGTGCCATAACGCGTAAGGGCCCGAGCGCTGTTCATCTACAAAATACTCCATATCCTTAACATGGGTAATTTCGGTCACCCAGTTCATCTTAATTCCCCACAAGGGTGCAACTTTATAAGCTATTACCATACCGGGGTACATTTTAGCGTCAGTGTGGCCTGCCGTTACCACAAAATTCATCTCTGGCGGTGTTATTTTAGCCAGGTTATTTGGCGACGAAAAAAACTCCCAGGCTTCGGCTAAAGGTATAGGCAGGTTGGTGTTAAATTGTAAATGGTAGGTCTTCATTAGTTGGCAACACGTGGCGGGGCAAAGTGTTTGATGCCAGTAAAGATAGTTTTTTATCAGAGATAAGCGGCAGGGTAAAAGGGTAGGTATCACTGTCCCGGTCAATAACCAGGTTAAAACACAGCGTGTAAATATTACTGCACCATTTTGTTGGCGCAATACGAGCTGGCAAAAGCCTCGGGTTTGGCCTTAAACACAAAACCCATACTTAAAATGTACCCCATGGCTTCGTGCAGCGCCTGGTTCGATTTAAACATCGGGTTGGTGTTAATGTCGGCATGTACCTCCAGGTCAACATCGTACAGGTCAAGCAGGTCGCACAGTTTGTAAGCAATGTCGATAGATTTTTGAACTTCGCTCAGCATACGCTCCTTGATGCTCATTTTTTGCCCGGTACGCTCCTGATGGATGAACATAAACCCACCCCGTTGCTCGCGTAAAAAAACAATAACGGTAGCAAAATCGGTAACGTTGCCTTTCACCTGCGAGTCGGTACCTATGCAAACTTTAAGCTTGTTGCCCAGGTTGGTTTCCCGTTCGATGGCTTTTTCAACTTCTTCAATAATGGGCGATTGGATGATCTCGCCGCTAAATTTTCTCCAGGTCATAATTCTCTTTGTTGGGATTAAATGAACGACCAAGTATTAACTTTCACTAAGTTAAGCTATTACCATCCAGATTAATATCACCCCAATGTGATTTATTTGTTAACATCTGCTTATATATCAACATATTAGCAATTTACATCATTTGTTTAATGCACTATGTGCAGGCGTGGTCGTATTACAGGCTAAACAAATTCGTTTATTAGGCATTATACCTTTATTTTTGTCATTGAACATGAAACCGTTTACCCGTTGTTATTTATACTTCTTTTGCCTCGCCGCGCTCCCGGTTTTGCTAAGTTCGTGCGGCAAAAGCACGGCAGTCGCGCCAAGTACATCTACCACCAAACTGCGGGTTGTTGATGCCAGTGTTGATCTACTGCCTATGCAGGTTTATTTGGGCAGTTTGCAATTAGGTACTAAGTATTTTAATTATCCTACGGTAACCAATTACTATTCGGTTTATAATGGCCTGCAAAATTTCCAGGTGCGTGATCATACCGGTGGCACCATTTTTTTCTATTCGGATACTTTGCAGGATAACCGAAACTATTCGCTATTTGTAATTGGGTTAAAATCTGCAACCGTCAAGGCCGACTCGCTTAGCTATATCTTCACAAATGATTACTCTACGTTAGCTTCGCCAGGTTTTGGTAAAGTTCGGTTTGTAAATGCCTCGCCGCGCACCACCGGTCTTGATATTTATGCAAACGGTACACAGGCATTCAGCAACAAAGCTTATAAAAGCGTGTCAGACTATATACAATTGCCGGCAGGTATTTACAGCTTTAAGGTTACCCCTTACAATACCCCTGCAACCGCATTAACAACCCTGCCAAATATTACCGTGCAGGATGGGCGTTTGTACACGCTTTATACCCGGGGCTTAATTGGCCGCACCGCAACCGATACAGCTGCCTTTACCGCTGCCATGATCACAAATCAATAATATAACTGTATTATTTGCCCTGTTTTTTTATTTTTGGATAAAATTAAACCCACCAGCTTTGGAACTTATAAAAAGCCTCATCGATTTTATACTGCATATTGATAAACACCTGGTAACAATTACCAGCACTTACCAGGGGTGGACGTACCTGATACTTTTCGCGATCATTTTTGCTGAAACAGGTTTTGTGGTCACCCCGTTTTTACCGGGCGATTCGCTATTGTTTGCGGCAGGGGCATTAATTGCCGGCGGTCACTCGGGGTTAAATATTGTAATGATGGGTTTGATATTGATCGCAGCCGCGTTCACGGGTAATACTATTAATTATCAGTTGGGTACCTATTTGGGTGTCAAGGTATTTAAAGCAGAGAATAAGATACTCAAACTCGACTACTACCTGAAAACCAAAGCGTTTTTTGACCAGCATGGCGGCAAAGCGGTTATATTCAGCCGGTTTTTACCTATCATACGCACTATAGCCCCATTTGTGGCGGGCGTTGGCCGGATGCCATTTTTGCGATACAGTTTGTACAATATCATTGGCGGTGCAGCCTGGATAATCAGCTTTTTAACACTTGGTTACTGCTTTGGTAATATTGAGGCCGTAAAGAAAAACTTCACCATAGTCATCCTTGCGATCATTATTATATCGGTTATCCCACCTATATACGCTGCCTTGAAAAACAAACCGGCAGATAAAAAGGCTTAATTGCCGAGGGTCTTTCGCATCTTTTTGCCCCGGTAGCCGTACCATATTGAGTATGCGGGGCCAAGCAAAAAGAATACAAACCCCGCACTGCCCGAGGAGCCACCCCGTAAAATAAACGCCGTGGTGATCGATAGTGCGCTTATAGTCACAGCAACGAGGTGAGCACCGGTTATGGTTTTGGTTTCAAACAATTCGGCAGGGGTTAGTTGCAGTTCCTCTGCATATCTTTGCGCGTTTTTATACATCAGGTAAAACAAAATATAGATCAGGGCCAGCCCCGAAGCATAAATGATCATGAGCAAGGGTACCTGATCGCCTGTTATTTTGGGCACCTTAGTGCCATGGTCCATGTAGTAATCGCCAGAGCTGAGCAACGAGGTCAAAAACTTTAAGGGGTATACGTAGATCAGTGATACAAAGAGTAATATACCATTCAACGCACTGGTTATACTATCTTTAAGGCCATAGCGCCTAAAAAATTTGTTTTGTGTATTCCAGATATTGAATAAAAATGCAAAGCAAATGCCAAAGCTTATCACACCCTTCATCATATCCAAAAGGTCGGTAAATGTTTTTGGCACTTCAACCGATACGATGATAAGCGTTAGCGCGAATGCAAATACAGCATCGCTAAACGTTTCGAGTCTGGATGGTTCGTGACTGCGCCATTTAATGGGCTGGTGCTTTTTTTTATTAATTACCATGTTTTTTGCAATTATTTAATTGTTTGCGGTAAAACTTTGCCCTGCTTGTACAATTGCTGCTCGTAAATTACAATTTTTTTCTGATCTACAGATAAATGATCATCGATCAACCTATCCAGATTTGGCTGCCCCGCATCAACCCATGCCGAAAACCAAAAACAACCAATTTCGGATATTGATAAGCGCATTTGCCTTTCAACCATACCATGCAGTAGTTTTTGGTAAGCGGCGGCATATTCGATTGTATAATCTTTAACCTTGCGGTTGCCCCGTTTAAACTCGCCATACTTTTTGTCTTCGGTAAAAGTGGTGTTTAACTGCCGTTCAAATAACAATACCGAGTCGACACATTTAAACGTACGGTGGCACATTTTCCAGGCTTCTTTTAACGGGCTTTGTATATAATGCGCCGGCGCAACATGGTAATGATAAGTATCGCTAAACAGTTCAACCACCCGCGTTTCCCAAAGCGCGTGTATGCCTTCCTGGTGCGTAAACTGCCCATTGTAATTCTCCGTCATATGCAGCGGTACGTTAGCATCGGCAATGTAGTGGCTTAAATTGGCCGATGTGCGTAATATATCGCTTGTGTCTTTTGCTTTAAAAGCAGCAACCAATTTATAATAGTAATGTTGGATGGTCCAGGGTACGGTTCCATATTTATCCAACGAATCTGCCGAATACTGACGCTCGGCCTCTGTCCAGCGCTCGGGTATTCTGGCAAATGGTTTTTTGCCATAATGGTCGACATCTAAAAAGTGTTTAGAGCCTTCAGTCGAATCGACATATCGCTTTTTATCAGGGTCAATGGCATGTTCGGTAATAAAATCAATATTGGCCATATAAAAACCGATCATCCCCTTAGGTAACGTAAACACTGCAATGCGGCTAATCCGGCGGTGACCAAAAAAGCCCCATGAGCAGCATGTAGCTATAATGGTCATACATAAAAGTAAAAGAGCAAGCTTTTGCTTCATGGATTAAATATGCAGAATTTATTTGGGAACGATAAAAACGACTGTTATTTTACATCCGCGTCTTTTTAGGCATAATGATTCCGGGTCGTTTTTTGATAACTAAACTTGATTTAACAATGGTTTTGCCTTCGCTCAATATTGCATTGGGTTTTAACTTTGCCATCGAGTTGGCATAGGCATCAGCAACAAGTTTGGTAATATAAGCTTCGGGGAAATTAGCCTTATTACTCACCTTTATATACCTGTATTGTTTACCTGCACCCAAAAGCATTTTTTCGGGGTCGGCTATCTGGCTGCCCCAGTAAAAGCCAAAGTGCACATCCTTATTACCATAAACCGCTACCGAGCAAAACAGGTCACCCTGTTTCTCCGTCGGTGACCAGCCAAAAGCCAAAGCATTGTAATTGTCGTAGATCAGTTCGTTGCATTGCGGGTATCTGTCCCAAACAAAATCGCGCAACCATAAAGCAAGTTCGGCAATGTGGCTGTCGAAAGGAAGCAGAAACTTAAGCAGGTCGTTGGTCTCGGATTTGGGCATTTAATATCGTGATATTGAAAGATTAGGTAATTTACTTGTTTTTTCTAATATTTACTTAACCAAAAGAATAATATGGATATCGAATTAGATGATCTTACAATTAACGTAGCTCCTATCGACTATAATGATGTATTATCTTGTTGGAAATGGCTTACTGGAGACATAAAACGGATTATACTGGTTTCAGTAATTGGCGACTTGTTTTTAGAATTAGAAGATGGCTCTGTAAAATGGCTAAATGCCGGGGAGGGTACTTTCACAAAGGTTGCAAATAGCGTTGCGCAGTTTCAATTGCTTTTGCAGAATGATGATAATATTGATAATTGGTTCCTGCCGCTATTGGTTGAGAAACTTATTACAGGTGGAAAGGTACTTAAGGAAGGTGAAATTTATAGTTTTAGAAAACCACCAGTGCTGGGAGGAGAATATTCGTTTGATAACTTTGAGCAAACAAGTATAAGCGTTCATTTTGCATTCTCGGGCCAAATATGCGAGCAAATTAAAGACCTTCCCGACGGAACTCCAGTAAAAATAAACTTCTCGAAGTGACGGCTATTTAAATTTATTTTCAATTCGCTGTTTGTAAATTAAAAACAAGTCCCTATATTTGCAGTCCTTAAAACAGAACGAAAAAAGAGCTATAAGCAATGGCAAATCATAAATCATCGATAAAAAGAATCAGGAGCAATGCTGCGAAGCGTTTGCGCAACCGTTATCAGGCAAAAACAACTCGTAACGCAATTAAAAGATTAAGGACCACTACTTCAAAATCGGAAGCAACTCCGTTATTGTCGAAAGTGATCTCGATGCTTGATCGTTTGGCTAAAAAGAACGTGATCCACAAAAACAAAGCTTCAAACAATAAGTCGAAACTGACTAAATTTGTTAACGGCTTAGCATAAAGCTATCAATAGCTAAAAAAGCGTTCCGATGAAAATCGGGACGCTTTTTTGTTTTATACGATTTTTTAAATAGTTTTAAAAGATGGAACCCTACGAAAGTAAGATCAGCATTAAGGCCTGGGCCGAAGAAGACCGTCCCCGCGAAAAGCTTGTAGGGCAAGGTAGGCGCAGCTTAACTGATGCTGAGTTGATAGCCATATTGATAGGTAGCGGTAGCAGGGATGAGTCGGCAGTAGAGTTGAGTAAACGGATCTTACATCATTACAAAAATGACCTTAACGCTTTGGGCAAAGCAGGTGTAAATGAACTTTCTAAATTCAAAGGCATCGGCGAAGCTAAAGCCATATCTATCATAGCCGCGCTTGAACTTGGCAGACGAAGAGATGATACCGAAAACGAAGCAATAACTAAAATTGGTTTTAGCGGCGATGCTTACAAAATTTTATACCGCATTTTTGCAGATTTGAACCATGAGGAATTCTGGATAATTACCATGACGCAATCAAGCAAGGTAACCGGCACACACCTGGTAAGTAAAGGAGGTTTATCTGCAACCACTGTTGATCCGAAAATCATTTTCCAGATAGCCTTAGAAAACCATGCAGCAAGTATAATTTTGGCCCACAACCATCCGTCCGGAGGTCTAAAACCAAGTCAGCAGGATATCGTTTTGACCAAGCGTTTGCGCGAAGCTGGGCGTTTATTGGATATTATTGTTGCCGACCACCTGATCATTACAGACGATGGTTTTTTTAGCTTTGCCGATGAAGGGATGTGATGATGTGAAAACCTACTTCTAATGCTGTAAGAATGGGTCAGTTATCAACCGCGATATCATTTACAAGTCCGATAATCTCGTGCATCTTTTCATCAAGTCTGTTTACTGCGGTTTCCATCATTTTTAAATATTCGACTGGGGCTACGTAATTTTCCCGTTTTATCAAATTCATTAAGCCCATTATAGAAGTTAGCGGCCCGCGGTACTCGTGCGCCTGGATATGGGCAATATTTAGTAATGATTGATTTTGTTCCACTATTTTTTGCTCGTGAATTTTTCGGTCAGTAACGTTGCGGATCAGGTACGATATGCCAATTATTTGCTCCTCGTTATTATAAGCCGGTTCAAACGAAGCTTCCCACCATATACGCCCTAAATTTTCGTAATCTGTAAATCCTTCTTCATAGACTTTTTCGCCTTTAAGACATAAAGTATAATTGAAAATGAATTTATCGCGAAAACTTGGTTCAATATAATCAACAAATGTACATCCTCGAATTAGTTTAGTTTGATAAGCCTTTTTTACAAAGCTATAAGCGGTTTTATTGTAATCGATCAGTTCGCAGTTTTTACCTAATAATACATGAAAATTGACTGAGCTTTCGAAAAATGAACGAAGCTTGATCTCTGCTTCGTTGATAGTGCGTTTCTGCTCTTCAACTTCTTTTTGGTTTTGTTGTAATAATGACTGACTTATTTTAAGTTCCATAATGTTAATAGCCTGTTTTGATAGCATTCTTAACATTAGTTGCTGGTACTTGTTGAGCTGATGGGGTTTTTGATTTACCACACACAGTGTGCCTAATCTAAAACCATCATGCGTAATTAACGGGGCACCAGCATAAAAACGCAGATTAGGTTCGTTCACTACTAATGGATTATTAACCAGGCGTTCATCACGCAAAGCATCAGGTATCATTAATAGTTCATCGCTTTCTATAGCGTAATTACAAAACGATGTATCTCGTGGTAATTTTTCGTATTCGATGCCAATGCGAACCTTTAGCCACTGTGCATTTTCGTCGAGCAATGTAATGGCAGCAATTGGAGTATTGCAAATATCAGCGGCCATCGATATTAATTCCTTGAGACCGTCATCTATTTGTAAATCATAACCTATAAATTTATTTACGGCCAATAAGCGTGCGGCTTCAGTTATCATGTTTTAACATACGAGATGTAAATGTTTAATCACCTCTAGGTAAATATAATAAAATGCCCTGATAGTTTATCAACCTGGTACATTATTACCTAAGATAATGGTGTTGTCTCTCAAAAGGAATAAACTGTGACCACAACAGTATAAAAAGGTGATGTAAAATTGACGTTGATCATAAGCTTTAGTGTTATTGTTGTTTGCTTTTGGTTATTGAAGGATAAACATTATTGTGATGCATTTCAATATTATCCAAACGTTGATCGAGTTGACGGAGTTGAACCTTTAAAACCTCAATTTGCGTATTGAGTAATTGATTGTCGTTTTTTAGACTAAAATAAGCGCCATGTAAATTTAACATCGGGGAAAGCCAGTCGGATCACTTTTCTAAGTGTATCGAGCCAAACCGAGTTTTTAGCATGTATGAAGCGGTAACGGGCAATGAGGTGCCGCGAGCCGGCATATTGTTGGGCAAGCAGCAACTGCTGGTAAATGATGATGAAGGTTTTGCCCGAGCGGCTGCCACCAACCAGCAGGTACTCGCGGGCTTTACCTTTAAACTTATTGAGTGCTTCTCGCTGGACGGCGGTACGGCGCAGCCGGCTCCGCGACTTGGTTTTTTCAACAGGTTTGCCGGGTAGTTGTGCTTCGACGATTTGAGTGACCGGTGCAGGTAGTTGTGCATCATCAGCCTGGACAGGCAGCGTAGCAACTTTAGGCTTTTCAGACTTTGTGTTTTTTGCTTTTTGGGTGGGGGAGATTTTATCAGGAAGGGTGGGCATAGTTGATCGGTTAGGTTTGGACATTTGTAATAAATATACAGGCCGGTTTATGCGTATTTGGTGACGGATGGCCCGGGGCGTTGGTGAAAAACCTTGCCTTATTGGTTATTTGAGCAGCAATTATATATATTACTTTAATTGCAATAGTAATAAAAATTATTGAAACCTGCAAATTTTTTTAAAGAAAAATGAGGGTGATTGGGTGCGCTAACTGCTATAAGCGCTTGAAGCGGAGTTTATTAAATTGTAAATTTATTTACCGGGAGATAAAAAAGATAAAAGTTTTTGTAAGTTAGTGGACTGTAGCCGAGCGTTGATCACCCGATTTAATTTATTTAGCTAATAATACACTAAACCTTTGCCGGGTAAACCTTGAGTTAATACTTATCGTAAACATTATCAAAGAAAAAACAGAAGCATTTGGACTACCGCAAGTTTGACTACGGGAGCGATGGCCCGCCTGTAAATAATTACTATGATGCCGATGCCGTAAAAAAGGCGGAGGCAAACATGCATGCTATTTTAGACCATGCCGACTCGGGCTATGCGTTATATAATGACGAACTGAGGATCGTATCGTACAATTCGCTGGCGCAAAAGTTTTCGGAATTGCTGTATTCAAAGCGCCTTAAAAAAGGCAATTACCTGTTGGATTATTTTCCGGTGGAGAGGCACGCTATTTTGCTGGATGTTACAAAAAGGGCGCTGGCTGGTGAGGAGGTGCATTATGAAATGCACTTTGATGGTTTGCACGAAGGTGAGAAATGGATTGACGTTAAATGGATAGGTGTAAAAAACGGCGAAAACAAAAACTGGGGGTTTATTTTAGTAAGTAAAGATATTACCGAAGCCAAGCAGCGGGCCATTGAACGCGAAAAAATGATGGCCGACCTGATGCGGAGCAATAAATTAAGCGAACAGTTTACGCATATCACATCGCATAACCTAAATGCGCCGGTGGCCAACATTATTACCCTTGCCGAAACCTTTAACGCCCTGAATGATGAAGACGAAAAACAACTGTACATTGAGTATATATTAAGTTCGGCCAAAAGCCTGCAACAAGTTATTTACGATATTAACCAGATACTACGCATAAGGCAGCATTTAAACGAGGTAACCGAAAACATTGACCTAAATGAACTTTTAACAAATCTCAAAACCATTATCCATACAGATATTGCGCGTGAAAAGGCCGTGATCAAATCAGACTTTGCTATAACACATGTTATTGGGCTGCCCAGCTATTTGCATAGCATTTTTTATAACCTGATACTAAACAGCATTAAATACCGCCGGCCCGAAGCTGCACCATACATAACCATTACCAGCCGGGCCAATGCCACTATGCTGCAACTGATATTCACCGACAACGGTAAAGGGATTGACCTGCAAAAAAACGGGACTAAACTGTTTGGCCTGTATAACCGTTTTGATTACGGTGTTGAGGGCCGCGGGCTGGGCTTGTTTATGGTAAAGGCACAAGTAGAAGAGCTTGGCGGCAGCATAGCTGTTGAGAGTACCCTGGGCGCGGGCAGTACTTTTATAGTTGAATTGCCGCAGTAGCCCGATCTCTTTTTTCACTGCCTTACATTTTTTATTTGTTGAACTTTAGCTTGCTAAGCTCGACCAGTACCTTTGGCGAGCGGATATTGATATACGCAAACTGGATGGTGAATTTTTTGCCGTATTTGCGCTGCAGTATACTGCGGCTTGATTTTAGCCAGTCGCAATAAAAGGTTTGCGATTGGCCGGGCATGATCACCTTGTCTTTATCGGTAATGTCTTCGGTTTCATCAAACAAAGCTTTGGGGTTATGCAAATGTCCGTTGATGTATAGCTTAACATATTTGGCACCTTTGTAGGCAACAGGGTCGGGGATGCCGGCCCCGCAATTGTTGGCTATTTTAAGTGTAAATTTTACAACCTCGGCATAGGTGGTTTTGTTATTTTTATAGGCAACGGCTTCGGTATCCAGGCTAACCATGGTCTCGAGTTTTATGGAATCTTTATACGTCAATTTTTTTGCAGCACCAACAGCCTTTTTATGTTTGTGGGATGTTTGGGCGTAACTGTTATGAGCTATAGTGCAGCTTAAAATTATCAGTAATAAAAAGCAGCTAAGGTTATGTAAGGTTTTCATGGCGGGTTGTTTAATTTATGTATAAATGCTAAAGTAGGCTTATTGTTTTAGCCTGCATAGTATTGACCGTGAAATTGCCCGGTGGTTTATTAGCGATGATAACTTGTTTTATGCCGATCTGCCAACTTTTGTATTGAGCGGTTGGTTTTCGATAAGTTCATCTTTATAATCGCCATAAAACATATACTTTTCTTCGGCGGCTTTGAGGGGGTATAGCATAATGGCCACTATTAATACAAAGGCATGTACCAGGGGCTGCATAAGGTCGACAATGGTAAAGGAAACAAAAAAATCGGCATCGTAAAGCAAGCAAACCAGTACCGGCAAAAAAGCCAGGAACAACCCAACGATACATAGCATAAATTTTTTATTGATCACAAAATACCTGTCGCGGTTAACGTAGCGTGTAACCAGGTAAAAAAGCACCCCGATCGGGACAGATAAGGCAATGCTCAGCATCAGATCGACCTGCAATACCTGCCAAAGGTTAAGGTAATGCACATCGAGCAGCCAAACATCAATGGCAATAAAAATACCTGGTGACAGCAACGCGCTGGTGAGACATGTTTTTACAGCAAATGCTAAATTGTTAGCAGCCATTTATCAGATCAGGTGGTTTATACTCCCCTTTGAGGGAGATCAATTAGTTTAGGGCTACAAGGTAACATTTTTATTCCGGATTAAATAAATTGAAAAAAACATTAGCGGTGGTATGTTTTTTGCTAATTTTAGACGTTCACACTGTGTAATACAATAATCCGGATATGGTCCGTACTTTTCGCATCGACATCTTAAAATTTCTGCGTGATAATGATGCTGTAACAGCGTTAATAGATATCAAAACCCCCTTCCTGTCAAAACTGGATACGATGGAAGGCCGTAAGGCCTTTAAAACAGCGCTGGATGGCCTGTCGACCGAAAAACTGATCGTAGTTAGCGGCTCGTACGATTTTTTGAGCTGGAAACTGATCAACGGTTTATACCCGATAGATGATAAAGTAATTGAGGCAAAAATTACTGTTAGAGGCCAGACTTACGAGCAACCGCCAGAGCCTGTAGAAAAACCAGTTGTTGTTGAAGCGCCAATAGAAGTGCCCTTACCAACAGCCGTTAAAGCATTAAGCACCCTGTTGCGTGGTACACGGGGGGTAACCGAAGACCGTTTAAAAGCCAAGATGGTAAAAATGGGCGCTACCGAAGCACACCTGGATATTAAACGCGCCGAGCATAAATTTATTAAGGTAAAGCACATACCCGCGGTGAAAAACCCATTAACCGCCGGTTTTGACCTTGGTGAACTTGACTCATTGTCGCGGATATCACTGCAAAATAACGGGCAGCAAAAAAGGAAGAAAGAAAATAAGGCCCTTAACGTGGTACTGAAGTGGGTAGTGATTATTGTGAGCCTGGTGCTGGTGGGCTTGATCGTGATGATATTAAAAGGTCAATAAACACGCCAGTGGAACCTGTACCTGCACACATCGAGCTGATAGCCGAGCAACTTTTACCAAAGTTTATCCCAAAAAACGAGAGCGAAAATACCTTGACCTTTCAGTTTACCATCGCACCCAGCAATACCTATCGCGTTAGCTATGCTAAAAACCCGGTTAAGGGCAAAGCGGTTTGGGAGTTGACGGGGTGGGAAGAAGTGAAAGCCGAATTGTGACCTAAGGGCAAAATAATTTACCTTTTAGCCAAAAGGTATTACCGCATCCTCATTAATATTATCGAAATTAGCTTTAGCGGACGGCGATGTTGTTTGCTAAAACCAGTTGTAAATTCATCCATATCTCCATGAAAAGATCGGGCCTGTTTTTTTCGATGTTGTTATTATTTAAAATGGCTATAGCACAAGAAGCCGAAACCGAAGCACATAGGCAACAGCGTATGCAATGGTGGAACGAAGCACGCTTTGGCATGTTTATCCACTGGGGTATATACTCGGTACCGGCAGGTACTTATGATGGCAAACGGGTAGATGGCATTGGCGAGTGGATAATGAACAAGGGCAAAATACCGATGGTTGTTTACCAAAAGTATGCGACAGAGTTTAACCCGGTAAAGTTTAATGCCGAGCGGGTGGTTAGTATAGCCAAGGCAGCGGGTATGCGCTATATTGTGATAACCAGCAAACACCACGATGGCTTTGCGATGTTTAAAAGCAACGCGAGTAATTTTAATATAGTTGATGCTACGCCCTTTAAACGGGACGTAATTGCCGAAATGGCCGCGGCCTGTAAAAAATATGGCGTAAAACTGGGGTTGTATTATTCGCAGGACCAGGACTGGAACCACCCGGGCGGTGGTGCTTATGGTGGTTATTGGGACAAAGCGCAGGAGGGTAGCTTTGATAAATATATTGACGATATAGCGGTACCGCAGATGAAGGAGATATTGACCAAATACGGCCCTATATCGGTTTTATGGTTTGATACCCCGGCGCAAATGAACCATGATAACGCTGCCAAGATATACGACCTGCTTAAGCTACAACCTAACATTATTTACAACAACCGTTTGGGTGGCGGCTTTGGCGGCGACCTGGAGACGCCTGAGCAGTACATCCCGGCAACGGGGCTGCCAGGTAAAAACTGGGAAAGCTGCATGACCATGAACGATACCTGGGGCTATAAAAGTTATGACAATAACTGGAAAAGCACCCGCACCCTGATACAAAACCTAATTGATATTGCCAGCAAAGGCGGCAATTACCTGCTCAATGTAGGCCCGACAAGCGAGGGACTGATACCCGATGCTTCGGTTGAGCGGTTAGGCGAGATCGGTAAGTGGATGGACATTAACGGCGATGCCATACACGGCACAACCAGCGGACCTTTTAGCTATTTAAGTTGGGGGCGCAGCACCCGCAAAGGACAAACGCTGTACCTGCATGTTTTTAAATGGCCTGCGAATGGTATATTGAACGTTCCGTTTAAAAACCAGGTTAAGGGAGCTAAACTGCTGGCCAATGGTAGGCCGGTTAAGTACACCACCAATAAAAACGGTTTAACATTAGCGTTGCCGGTTGCAGCGCCGGATAGTGTTGCCAGTGTGATAGCCCTGACCTTTGTGGGCGAGCCAGTGGTGCCGGCCATCGCATCGGTAGGTAAAATGGCTACAGCATCGTCGCAGCTTAATGCGGATAACCTTCCGGCGAAAGCCATAGATGGTAAAACAGAGACCGCCTGGCACGCCGCAGCTTCCGATAGCGTGGGCGTATGGTTACAGGTTGATCTGGGCAAGCCACACAAAATTGCCGCAGCAGGTATACAAGAAGACAAAGGCGTTATCAAAGAATATAGATTAGAATATAAAGATGGCGACCAATGGAAAACCGTTTTTGAGGGCAAAAAAATTGGCAAGGGCATACTCAAAACATTCGAACCTATCACGGCGCAGGTGTTTAGATTAAATATTAGTAAAGCTGGCGCAGGGATAGGTATTAAAGAACTGATGCTGTTTACAGAGGAGTTTTAGAAGAGGCTTTGAGAAGTTGTAATAAAAAAAACCGATGAATAAATTTTTGCTTTTTTTGGCAGGATGTATGATGTTTCTGTCGTGCAAGAATGTGCCGCCGCCGGTTATGGTAACTAACGGAAAGTATACCTTAATTGACAGTGCAGGTAAGCCAAATAAGTTTGCGGTAGATGATGATACATCAAGATTTGCCTGGTACCCGGTTTATTATATCGGTAAAACACAGCTTACTTACTACATACCTTACCAGCCCTTAACGGCGAGAACACACCAGAAAGTTGATAGCAACATGGCTGTGGGGCATCTTTCGGCACAACACATCAATATTTTTGTAGATACATCGTTGCATGTTGCTAATGAAAATATTTTTGTGCATACAGTTTACGAAGAAGGCGCGCCAGCGAGTAAGCCACCAAAAAAATTCATCGATTCGATTAACTACTACAAAGCATACCCTGTGTTTTTTACCAACATGTGTGATTCGATACTTTGGCTTGGAAATTCGAATTACGTAAATTTTGTTGTTAGGGAAGCGAAAGATGAAAAAGGCAATTGGCAACGAATAGAAACACTTGGTGATGGGCCTGCCTGCGGCTTTATGGCACGCAACCTGTTTTTACCAGCGCACCAGGTACTGATTGCAAAATTGATACTTAACTCGGGCAGTTTTAAAACAGAATGTCGATTACGGATAAGGGCCGGACAAAATTATATTTACTCCAATGCGTTTGTAGATCACATTGATAAAAGTGTATTCAGGCCGTTTAAAAGAGTTTATTAAGTTAGACGAGTTGAAAAGCAAACCATACCAACATTGATAAAACAATTTTACATACCCATTATTTTGCTGTGTTTGCTAACAGCTTGCCATCGGGATAATACCCCTTACGGCGATAACAAAGCTGCCGCTAAAGTTTTTAATATACGCGGCATCAAAATGTATTGCGAGGTTTATGGGCAGGGCAAACCTTTGCTGCTGATACATGGCAATGGAGGAAGTATCAGCACGTTTAAAAACAACATTGCCGAGCTTGCCCAAAAGTACCAGGTTATTGTTGCCGATAGCAGGTCGCAGGGACATAGTGTGGATATTAGGGATTCGCTAAGTTTTGAAATGATGGCCGATGATTATTCCGCGTTACTGGATAGCCTGCACGCCACACCAGCCAATGTATTTGGCTGGAGCGATGGTGGTATTACCGGGTTGCTGCTGGCTATACGCCATCCCGAAAAGGTTACCAAACTGGCTGTATCGGGTGCTAATTTGTGGCCCGACAGTACCGCCATTGTACCCGCCGAATGGCAGGACCTGCAAAAGGAGTACGCTGCACTAAAAAATAGACCATTAAAAAGCCTTGCCGAAAAGAACCATTGGAAAATGGTGCGTTTGGATGCCGAACAGCCGCATATTACTTTAACACAACTACATAGTATAACGTGCCCCACGTTTGTTGTATGCGGTGAGCATGATATGATACGCCGTGCGCATACGCAGCTTATTTATAACCACATTTTATATGCCGATATGTGGGTTGTTGCGCACGCCGACCATTACACCATTACTGAGCATACACGAACTTTCAATAGCAGGATAATGCAATTTTTTGAAGAACCGTTTAGGAAATAGTAACTGAGCTGCTCTTGTTAAGGGGTTACCACATCGAGCGGGTTGATAATGGTTACCTTTTTTACCGGCATATTATCTCCCGGGCCCAAGGGCAGTATAGGCATTTTTGAGTAGCCGCTTAGGTGTTTTACGGGCATTGTACTGTATACCATAAGGGCGTTAGCATCGGGCAGTTGTATGGTTGGTTTGTTATAAAAGCCCATTTTCGGTATTTGCTTTAAGGCATCGGACGTTTTGGGGAGGTGCCAGATCAGGTTGGTATCTAAAGGTGTAACAGGTTTTAGCTTAAAGGCACCGTTGTTGTTTGGAGTGGAGAGGTCAATGTGTTGACCGTTTACCTTTACAACTGCACAGAGTATGATGGCGAAAGCTAAAAGTGTTTTCATATCGGTTTGGTTATTTAACCTTAAAGGTAGGCATCATGTATTAAAAATACAAAACCTACATTAATTGAATGGCCCGTATTAACATTTTTTAACAAGGTTTTGTTAAACGACGATACGGTAACTTTGTGCTGGTGATCTTAAATAGTATTATTTGGCACCCTTGATAACACAAATTTTTTAACCTGCTGTTATAAAAATATTATGGCAACATTTGATGAGTTACTTCGATCGGACAAGCCGGTGCTTGTTGATTTTTCGGCCGAGTGGTGCGGCCCCTGCCAGGCCATGCCACCTATACTGAAACAAGTTAAAGATATGTTTGGCGATGGTATCACTATTTTGAAAGTTGATATTGACAAAAATCCGGCTACAGCCACTGCTTACCGTGTACAAAGCGTGCCTACGCTTATCTTATTTAAAAACGGGCAAACCAAATGGCGCCAGAGCGGGGTTATACCCGCAACGCAGTTAAAACAGATCATTGAGCAGTATAGGTAAGGTAGTTATAACCGGGTGCTGATACTTATGGTTGTTTTGTTTTTTTATATTAAACGCGTAGCTTAGATACTGGTATAGGCTAAAATTTTGCAGACCGAGGTTGGCATTGTGGGATACAATTGTGTTTATTTGCTATATTGCAGGCCCTTTTAATTTATTGATTTAGTGGATAACCCTAATAAACTGCCCGTTGAATATATGTACAACTGCCCAAAATGTGGAGTGTCTTTTCATGGCAGGTTACACAGGGGCTGGTTTGTTAAAACATTTTTACCAAAATGGCCTGTTGGCCGTTTTTTTTGTGGCAAGTGCCTTAAAGCATATTATGTACGGCTCGACAAGAAACAACCGTAAGCCAGTCTATTTAAATTATCACAATTTTTAACCCGCTAAAGCTGCTGATATAATTGATTCATTTGGTCATTTTTAATCGGTCAATTTTTTTAATATATTAGTGCGTATTTTTCAACCATACTACCGTGGCACAACAAAACTACCGGCCCAGGGCCTCAGCATATTTTTGCCCCCGCTGTAACATCAGATTTCACGCGGTATTGCACCGCAGCTGGTGGTTGAAGCTTTTTTTTCCGAACAGGCCGGTACGCCGTTTTTTTTGTGGCCAGTGCCTCAAAAAATATTATATGCCTGTTGAAATACCGCCCGACTACGACGAGCAAAAAGCAGATGCCGTTTTACAAAAAAAAGCCTGACATGGCATTGTTGAATGTGAACGTAGGGCCGTAGTCGGTAACCATCCGTAATATTTTGCCTTTTTTAGTTAAGCGCCCTAACGCCCGCTTTATGGGTGCCTGTAAAATAGCCGTGCCTTTTATGGCGTTTACAATAGCCGCTACCCTACGCGGTGTAAGCCACTCGCCCTGGTGTGTTTTAAATATCATTAATATCAGTTCGTCCATAATAACAGAATAGTTAGTAATTAAGTTGTGTTTTATTAGTTAAAGGCTAAAATGCTCTAAGTATTCTTTAATGATGTCGCGGTAGTTTTCGTTCAAAAAGGTATCAACATCGTGCGTTACATTGGTAATAGGTTGGGTTGAACCGGTTTGCTCATCGTACCTAAAGGCTTCCCAATAGTTGAGGCGTTCGTCGGTTATAAATTTTAAGAGTTTTTTACGGCTGATGACAGTTTCGTTCCACTCAGGCTCACTGGTCTGGAGGGTAAAATCCATGCACCAAAAAACTTCGTAAGTGCCGTAGTTACTGATAATTATGTCTTCGATGTATACTGTTTTTTTGTCTGCAAAAATGTGATCTAACATTTTTTCGATGGCCAAAATTTCAGTATTTTTTTGCGTAGTTAAATTCATAGTTGTATAATTGTCGTAATAATTAAAGTTTTAAGGGATTGGAATTTTAATCGGCCCGGGAGCGAAAGTTTCCGGGCTTTCTTTTTTAACTATTTCAATCGCCAGAGGCGGAAATGGGTGTCGGTTTCTTTATAAGTGGTAAATATTTTACTGTTACGGCCGTGAAAGTGCGTACTGATGGCCGATCGGACGATGTCGTAGTGGTCCATGCTAATGGATGAGCTTTGATTGATTTTCATTTTGTCCAGATTTGCTTTCCATTTGTCGCGAATAGGTGGGCTGATGTTATTTTCTACTTGCATAATTGAAAAATATATAGTTACTTTGGTTAATATTTATAGGGCAAAGGTAAATGTTTACTTTCAATAATGAAAGTAAAATGTAAAAATAATTTCAATTTGTAAAGTAATGAATGAAGGTGATCAAACCAGGAACACGCTAAGGGGTACAGGAGTACCCATGGGCGATATTGCTAATTTATTGGGTTTAACCCGGCAGGGGCTTAATTATCATTTGCGTAAGCCAGTTTTGGATAGCAATTTTAAACAGTTGCTGAAAGCAAAGCTGCCCGATATTTTCAAAATTGAAAGAAGATATGAGGAAAACCCTCCAATGGTATCAATGGTGGCTGAGCAGAGCAATGCTTATTCGGTAGGTAATATACAATATCCGGAAACGGACTCGCCTTTTGTTGACCTGGGCAACGGGCAGTATATCATGATCGTTCCGTTGGTGCAGGATTATGCTTACGCAGGGTACTTGGCGGGCTTTCAGGATGAAGAATACATTGATGAGTTGCCCAAGCATAGTTTTGTGGTAAACAAGCAGCATAGGGGCAAGTATATGGCGTTCCAGGTTATTGGCGATAGTATGAGTAATGGTACCGAAGAAAGTATTACCGAGGGCAGCACGGTTACAGGCCGTGAGATACAGCGGCATTTATGGAGCAGCAGGTTCCATATACACCGGTTTAAGGATTATGTTATTGTGCATAAGGAGGGGATACTGATCAAGCGTATTATTAAGCACGATGTGGAGGAAGGGGTGATAACCTGCCGGTCGTTAAATAATGATAAAGACGCTTATCCTGATTTTGACCTTAAACTGGATGATTGCAGCCAGATATTTAACATTGTAAATGTAACGCAGATAAGATAAGGTTTGGAGGAACAGATATTCGGAAATAGCAAAGGGCGTTAGTAATAACGCCCTTTTGTTTTATATGCAGATGTACTGATGTGTTTTATGCTGCGAATAACCGGCGACGGTTAATTGCATTGCTAAAATTGGCTTTAACTTCGTGCTGTATCTTTATTTGCTGGATGATATCGGCCTCAAGGCTGTTGATAAGGTTTTTGCTGGTTTGTTTGCCGCAAAGCATTTGCAGGGTAGCATCGGTATAAACCATGTCTTTCCAGCTTTGCAGTTTGGCCATTACAGCATCGTACCCAAGGCCGTTAAACAAGCCCCCGGCGTTTTGTAATTCGTCGGCGTTTTTGCTAAACTGCTGTATTAGCTCGGTGTTGAGGTTTTTGGCGTACCTAAACTCGTTCACCAGGTTTAGCTTTTTCATTTTTGGTGCAAAAACAAATTGGTTGTAGTATACTACATAGAGTATAACTATGAGGGTGAAGGCGGCGAAGAAAACTATATATTCGGATGTCATGGGGAGATGTTTTAATTAATATACGTTACTTTTAGTTTATCAGATGTATGTAGGTTTATACGCCATGGGCTTGTATAAGGTTGCGTATAAAAACGCGTTATTTTTAAAAACCCGTAATTTATGTTGTTGTGAACTGTTATAAACGGTGCGTACATGGTAAACAGGCTATCAACATAAATAGTGCTATATTTGTTTACCAAACTTAATGTGTATGCGTTTTCGCACTAAAATTTTATTGTTCTGTTTTATAAGTGTCGCTTTTATCAGTTGCGACAGGGTGACCAAAAACCTCGCGAAAAGCTATTTAATGGATAAACCTGAGATCTCGTATTTCCATAATACCATCAGGTTGGAGTATGTTGAAAATACCGGTGCTGCTTTGAGCCTGGGCGATAGCTTACCTAAAGCCATTAGCTTTTGGCTATTGAGTATGATGCCTTTGGCGATTATGCTGGCCCTGGTGGTTTACACTATAAAGAACTCCTCCAAAATGAGTTGGATGAAAATAACCGCGCTGGCGTTGATTTTTGCGGGTGGGATGGGCAACGTAATAGACCGGATATTTTTTGACCGCCATGTTACCGATTTTATGAATGTGGGCATTATGAGCCTGAGGACCGGTATTTTTAACGTGGCCGATATTGGCGTCACCGCAGGTGCCATAGGATTGCTGTTTTTTTACAAGGACAAAGAAAGTGTGGCAGGTGCCAGACCGACTGTATAAAACCAAAGTGTTTTTATTGGCCTTATCTCATCAAAAAGTCAAATTGTAAAAATAGATGTTGCAACATATATTTTTGACTTATATTTGTCCTATCATTACGAACGCAAAAAAAGCATTCCAGATAAAACCATAAAAATCAAAAAAAGATCATGAAAAAATTATCAGTAGTAGTTGCCGTAGCAGTATCGGCATTGTTGTTTTCGTTTAAACCAATTGCACCTTCAACCTGGACGGTTGATAAAGCGCACGCCCGTTTAACTTTTACCATAACCCACTTAAGCATTAGCGATGTGGAAGGCTCATTCAAAATTTTTGATGCAACCGTTACCGCACCTGGCGAAGATTTTGCCAACGCGACGGTTGATTTTACGGCCGATGCCAGCAGCATTAGCACCGATAACGATGCCCGCGACAAGCACATTAAAACGGATGCTTTTTTAGACGTGGTTAAATACCCAACCGTAACCTTTAAAAGCACAAGCTTTAAAAAAGTAAGCGAAAACAATTATGCCGTTACCGGTAACTTAACGCTACATGGTGTTACCAAACCGGTTACTTTAAACGCTGTTACCCGTATGGGGATGAACATGCAAAAGAAACCGGTAGCAGGTTTTAAAATTACCGGTAGCATTAAACGCAGCGATTTTGGTATTGCACCGGGTTTCCCGAACGCGGCATTAAGCGATGAAATTGGTATAGCAGCTAATGCTGAGTTTGGCAAGAACTAAGGTTATCCCGAAAGGAACAATAAACAAAGCCCTGCTGGTCACTCAGCGGGGTTTTTTGTTGAAAAGGTGATTTGGACTGGTTTAGAGCAAGTGTTTTTTTCTACCTTTAAACCATGCAAACCAATACCATTACACAGGCCATAGGCAATACGCCATTGGTGAAACTACAGCACGTTATTCCGGCTGATTGCGCCGATATTTATGTTAAACTGGAATATTTTAACCCTACAGGAGCTTATAAAGACCGCATGGCCCTGGCCATTATTGAAGGGGCAGAAAGGCGCGGTGAATTGAAGCCCGGCATGACCGTTATTGAATGTACCGCAGGCGGCACTGGATTGGCACTTGCAATGGTGTGTGCGGGCAAAGGGTACAAGTTTATCGCGGTAACATCGGACGCATTTGCACGGGAGAAGCAACAATCGATGCAGATATTTGGCGCCGAGTTGGAGATGATAGCCAGCGATGGCGGTAAAATTACGCCCGACCTGGTGCCACGGATGATAGAATACACCAAACAAAAAAGCAGTCAGCCCGGCTATTACTGGGCGCGTCAGTTTGAAAATACCGGTGCGTTTGCAGGATATAATGTTTTAGGGCGGGAGATACTAAACCAGTTGAATAAACCTGTTGATGTGTTTTGTGCTGCACAGGGCACGGCGGGCATGATCACCGGGGTATCGCAGGAGCTAAAAAAGGCTAATCCTCAGACAAAGATCGTGGTGCTGGAGCCTGCATCAGCACCGTTACTGAGTAAAGGCGTTAAGGGCACACATTCGGTTGATGGAATAGGCTCGGGCTTTGTACCGCCGTTGCTGCAATACTGCCACTATAACGAGGTGCAGACTGTTGAGGAAACCGAGGCGCGGCAAATGGCGAGGTTACTCGCTGCAAAAGAAGGGATATTTGGCGGCACATCAACCGGTGTAAATGTTTCTGCTGCCATACGCATAGGGCAGCAATTGGGGCCAGGGCACACCGTCGTGACGGTAGCGCCAGACTCGGGGATGAAATACCTTGCGGGAGGTTTATTTGACCAAAAATAACTAATTACAGGCAAGGGCATTTTCTAATGCTTGCAGATCCTTAGGATCGTGAATATTAACGGCTGCCGAAAAAAAGTGACCGGGAACCGTAGGCCGAACATAAACCAGGTGCTTATATTGTATGCCGGGTTGGTTAGAAGTTGAGAAATCACACTCGATCACCGAAAAGGTGTAACTCCCTATTTTTTTTGAGGCGATAGGTAAAAAGCTACCCTTTACATTGGGTGTGGTCTTCACCCAGGCAAAGGAGCTATCCAGGTGGTGCTTTAAGTTTGCCATTAATTGCTCTTTGGTGCATTTTGCGATCTTGAGATCATAATCGGCGAAAGCCAGGGTGGTCGTATTGTTTTTAATGATAGCGAGTAAAGTAGTTTCTTTTAAAGGAGACACCTTGAATTTTTGAACCGCATCTTTGGAGAGGCAGTTCCAGCCGGGCGGTACTTTAAAGCAAATATTTAACCGGGCATTGGTGTAGGTAAAGTTTGAAGCGTTATAACCATCGGGCAAGGGGCCGTTGTTTTGGGCCTTGCCGATAAGTGAAAACAGTAAAATAAGTGAAGCAAGGGTGATCGACCGCATTGTGGTGTGAGCTATGAGTTATCCATCACAATGTAGCAATATTTTAATAAACCAATAAAACCTGCCGCGCAATTTGCGCGGCAGGTTTTACCATAGTTAATATACCTTTTAAATTATTTATTGCAGTTGCAGCGAGCCAAACAAGCCGTGTGTACCACCACCCGGACCGGCAGTAAAGTATAACAGATCGGTTGAACTGCCTGTGCCCGATACGTTCCCTTTCAGAAAATCGATAGCCCATAAGCCATCAATAGTAAGGGGCTGGCCGTTGCTTTGTAACTGGCGCAGGTAGTTGCCGTTGGCATCAAACACATTGATATGGCCGTCGCCAAAATTCCCGATAAGGATACTTTCCTGCACATCGGCAAAACCTGCCGGGGCAAGCGCTACGCCCCAGGGCGAGTTAAGGTAACCTTGTGATACAAAACGTTTAACCAAAACACCGGCAGTGGTAAAAATATTTACATAGCCGTTACCTGCGCCCGCAACCGAACCGGTGGCGCTTTGTTTAGCGTAAGTTACATACAACAAAGTGCCTATAACCTGTATGTTGAAAGGTGCAAAACCTGCGGGGATTGTAGCATCGGTAAATGGTTTGGTAGTTACGAGTGCAAAATTGCTGTCGTACACGTCAACCTTACCAGCTTTAAAATTGGCGGCATATAAAAAATTAGCACCACCGTCGGCAGCCAGGGCAAGCCCGGTATAACCGGCACCAGCCTGTGAAGCTACTTTTTGGGCTACGTTGCCAGTAATCCAGGCGGTAATAGAACCATCCTGACTGGCGAATATAAATTTATTGCCTGCAAAGCTGGTTGAGCTGTTAAAAACTATCCCGGTAGGGTTGCCGGTGTTGCCGGCTACGTTTGGCGTAATAGTGACCGGGATGCGCGGGGCCAGGCCGGTTTTATCGTAAATTGGGCTTGAGCCTTTACGGTTTGATGATAACCATACCGTACCCGTACCGTTAACGGTAAGGCCCCAGGCGTTAACAATGTTAGTATCAACGTGTGCCGCGCCAACTGTTGCCTGGTCGCTTACCAGGTTCACCTGTTTTACGTTATAAACGGGACCAGGGTCGGGTGTTGGCGTTGAAGAGTTTTTTTTGCAGGCATTAAGGCCGGCAATAGTGAGCAGTGCCAGAAATAACGCTCCGGCTTTTAAGGAGTTTTTCATAGGTGAAAGCATTTAAAAGATAATGACGATTTAGATGTTTTTTTGGATTTATGATGTGATATATTAACTATAAATTAAATAAAATTCTATACATGAAATAAACACGAAGTAATTTGTAAATTGGTTGCCTGTAAAAGCCGAAATATTGGTAAAGCTTTAGTTATGAGCTTTTTAAAAACTCACTATATTTACCCACCGCTACTAAAAAAAGATGAAGAAATATTTAATAACCTGTTCGTTAGTGCTTGTATCGCTGCTATTTATTTCGTGGGGCGAGGCGGGGCACCGCGCTGTTGGTCAGATAGCCCAGAACCATTTGGGGGCTAAAGCGCAGGCAGCCGTAAAGGCCTTGCTGGGCCGCCAAAGTTTGGCCGATGTAAGCACTTATGCCGATGAGATAAAAACCGACGCGGATATGAAATTTATGTCGCCCTGGCACTATATTAATTTGCCCGGGGACTTAACTTTTGAAGAATTTGCCACAAACGTGTTAGCCAACAAAGAGGGTAATGTTTACAGCGCTATTTTAAACTGCGAGGTTACGTTGGAGAGCCACACAAAAAGCCGCAGCGATAAAGTATTGGCCTTAAAAATGCTGGTACATTTGGTTGGCGATTGCCACCAGCCCATGCACGTGGCCCATAAAGACGATCAGGGCGGTAACAAAACGGCGATAAAATTTTTAGGCCAGGGCGAAAACCTGCACGGTTTGTGGGACTATGGTTTGATTGACCATGAGGGCCTGAACTATAAACAAATGGCCGAAAAATATGACACCGCTACGCCCGAACAGATCAAACAATGGCAAAACGACGCGGCCATTAAATGGCTTTACGAATCGTACCTGATCACTAACGAATTGTATAAAGAGGCGGCCGAAAACCCTGATTTTAAGGAAGAATATTATCAATCGCACATTGGGCTGGTACACAACCGGATAATGAAAGCAGGCATCAGGCTGGCCGGTGTGCTGAACAGGATATATGATGTGGGGGAGTGAGGTTTTTGAGGACCTAGTTTCTAAAGGAAGTATTTTAGCTACCGCTCGTAAAATTAAGGTTACACAATTGCATTTGCAGGACGGGACAGGATGCTAAACCCTTTGGCATGTTCTACTTTTAATTATTGTTTGATAAATACCAGCTATCAGCAATAAACCAATTATCAGGCCTTAGCAGGCAACCAATTAGCAACAGCATGATGTGTACCCTGCATAACTTTAAAATAAAAGCATTTGTATTGCTTTGCATGGGAATTTTTGCAGCATTGTTATCATCCGCGCAAAGCCCATGGCAAAAAGTGGTGATGCCCAGCCTGGCCGAGGTTACAGCTAATTTTAAAAACCCGCCATCACAATATAGTTCGACCGTTACCTGGGGCTGGGACGGTAACAGCAGTCGCGAATCGGTGGCGCGCGATTTGGATAAATTATACAGTTTAGGTTTTAGGGCTGCCACTATTGAGCCCGGTTACGGTATGGCTGGTAAGTATCTAAGCGAGGCCTGGTTCCAGTCGATAAAAGTAGCGGTTGAAGAAGCAAAAAAGCGCGGGATGCATCTTTGGATAATAGACGAGGGTAAATATCCCAGCGGCTTTGCAGGTGGTAAATTTAGCGAAGAACATCCCGAACTGCGTATGCAGGCCATACTTGTTGGCGGGCGTATCCATGCCGCAGCAGGCCAAACTATTGACCAGGACGCACCGCCGGGTGCTGTAAGCGCCACAGCCGTAAATGCCGATGATAAAAGCACCATGCCGGTTGATGTAAGCACAGGCAAGGTACATTTTACCGCCCCTGCCGGAAACTGGGATATTACCGTGGTGGTACGCCAGTACAAAACCTCGCCCACACGGTCGGCAAATAACCCTACCAAGGGCAAGGATGGGACAGCATCGTTAATGGATTACCTGAACCCGGCTGCCACCAAACAGTTTTTAGATTATACCGAAGAGCAATACAAAAAATACATAGGCGACGAGTTTGGCAAAACGGTTTTAGGCTTTAGGGGCGATGAGCCGGCGTTTTCGTACACACCATGGTCGCCGGCATTACCGGCCGAGTTTAAAAAGAAAAAGGGCTACGATGTTACCCCTTATCTGGCTTCGTTTTTTAGTCGCGACGCGACACCAATTCAGGCGAAAGCCAAAGCCGATTTTTACGACGTATGGTCGGATATGTTTGGCGAAAATTACTTTAAACCGCAAGGCGACTGGTGCAAAGCAAATGGCCTGGAGTACATGGTGCATTTGGATAAAGATGACGATATGCAACCCTTTGTGCGCAGCGGCGGAGACTTTTTCAAGGATATGAAGGGTGTGCAGATACCCGGCGTTGATGTGATATGGCACCAGATAGGTTGGGACACGGTGGCTAACTTCCCTAAGTTCGCGTCGTCGGTATCGCACGTTTATAACAAACCGCGTGCACTGAGCGAGAGCTTTGCAGCATACCGGCCAAAGCTTGACGATGAACACGCTAAATGGATATTAGACCACCAGATGGTACGGGGTATCAACCTGTTCGAGATGATGTTTGTAAGCTCATCGGCCAATAGTGGGACCACACGGTTATCGCCTTATATGGCGGAGGATGGGTTTGCCGACCTGGTAAAATACACCAACCGGGCCTGTTATTTGCTATCGGTTGGTCGTCCGGCGGCACAGGTGGCGCTTTACCTGCCTACCACCAGCTTATGGATGGGCGATACCCAGACTGATAAAAGCGAAATAGCTACTGCCGAACAATTATTGAATACCCAACACGATTTTGATTTTGTAAGTGAGCAGGCCCTGGCTACCGATTTGACTTTAGGCAGAGGGGCTTTTATAACTGCATCGGGTACGGCGTATAAAACGGTGGTTATCCCGGCCATCAGCGTAATAGGCGAGGCTGTATTGAAAAGGCTCAAAACATTTGCAGAGCAAGGCGGGCAAGTTGTATTTATGGACAAAGTGCCTGAGTGGATAGCCGGACAAACCTTTTTAAACGCGCAGCCCACCACAGCAATGGATTTTAGCTGGGCACGGGTACAGGTGGGCGCAACCAATTTTGGCACGATAGCCAGCCCGGATGTTAAACTGGAGCTAAGCGAACCGACCATTAAATACAACCACCGGGTAATTAAAGATGCCGATGTGTATTTCTTTTTTAACGAGAGCGATAAACCACAAAGCAACATGGCGCAGGTAGCCAACGGCGGGTTTGTACAATCGTGGGATGCGATGACCGGGGCCATTACCAGCGAGATAGCTTTTAAACGCAATGGGTACACCAATATCGAAGTGAAACTTAAACCGCATGAAACCAAATTCTTCATCGTAACCAAAAAATAGATGTTTAAAAAACTGTACCCGGCTTTGCTGTTAACGCTGTTCCTTTTACGGGGGTTGGCAGCGATGGCACAATTTGCGCCCGATGCGCAAGGGTTTAATAGGCCGGTTATCCCCCAAGGATATTATGATAAGACCGATAAAATGCTGAAAGGTATGAAACATTACCTGGTGACAAATTATGGCGCGGTTGGCGATGGTAAGACCGTTAATACAAAAGCTATACAAAAAGCTATCGACGAGTGTTCTGTAAAAGGCGGCGGTGTGGTTGAGGTGCCCGAAGGTATATTTGTGAGCGGCTCCATCTTTTTTAAACAAGGCGTTAATATGGTTATCGATGCCAAAGGCATTTTAAAAGGATCGCTCAACCCCGATGATTACCCACAGATACAAAGCAGTTTTGAAGGCATTGACCGGCTGTGGACAGCGGCCTTTATAAACGCGCAAAAACTAAAGGGTACCATATTGACGGGGGAGGGCACTATTGATGGCTCGGGTGAGGATTATATGGCCGTTTACGCCGCAATTACGGCACGACCTAAACCCGGCAAACCACGGCTGATCTGCTTTGACCAATGCGAAAACGCGACGATATCCAAATTGCATTTGCATAACGAGGCTATTTGGTGCCTGCATATTTATAAATGCAAAAATGCCGTGGCCAGCGGCCTTACCATCACCGCAGAGCATAATATACCCAGCAGCGATGGTATTGACGTTGATCAAAGCAATGGCGTGTTGGTGCAGTATTGCGATATTGATGTGAATGACGACTGTATATCCATCAAAGCGGGTAAAGAGGCCAATACCGTGCCCAATTTGGTTTGCGAGAATGTGACCATCAAAAATACCCGTTTTGGATACGGGCATGGCGGCGTGGCCATGGGCAGCGAAACATCGGGCGGGATACGCAACGTGCTGGTACAAGATTGCATCGCCGAAGCAGCCAACTGGGCGCCGGTGAGGTTTAAATCGCAGCAGAGCAGGGGCGGTGTTGTGGAGCATATCGTATTTAAGGATTTTCAGCTTAAAAACGTGAACAAGGCTTTTGAGATTAATATGAACTGGACAAGTGCGCACGGGGTGTTAGCGCCACCGTCGAACCCCTTACCGGTGATGAAGGATATTGAACTGATCAACGTAAGCGGCACGGCCAAAAGCGGCGGCTCATTTACGGGCTTAAATGGCAGCCCCATCAATGATCTTAAATTTACCAACTGCAACATTGAAGCACAAATCGGTTTACGGGTAACCTACATAACCAATGCCGATTACAGCGGCTTAAATTTGAAGGTTCAGGAGGGAGAGAAGGTGATAGAAAAGGCCCCCTAATGTGCGGATGAGAGGGTAACAACAATGTCATCTCGATACGAGGTACGAGTGAGAGAACTTTACCGACATGGCGGCTCATCGCCTGGTAAAGATTTTTCGCTGACGCTCAAGAGATAGTTTCTCGTCGCTGCGCTCGCTCGAAATGACAATTTAATTAATATAGCAAAACACAATACAAATGAATAAATTGAACAAATTAGCAGCGGCGGTAGTTGCATTACTGGCGATGAGCAGTGCGGCGCGGGCGCAAAAAACTGATTTTAAATTCGAGTTTGGCTCGGGGACTAAAGTAAAAGATGGCTATACGGCCATCACCCCTGCAAGTGCTTACAGCAAAGAGGCAGGTTATGGTTTCGAACCCGGATCGACCGCGCAGGTTGTGGATAATGGTGGTAAAGACCCGTTTAAAGCCAGCAACCTGACCAGTGACAAACCTTTTTATTTTTCGGTTGATGTACCGGAGGGCAATTACAAGGTTACTGTTACCTTGGGCGATGCCAAACAGGCGGCTATTACTACGGTAAGGGCTGAATCACGCCGTTTGATGTTGGAAAAGGTGGAGACCAAACCCGGCGAACTGGTTACCAAAACCTTTATCGTAAATATCCGCAAGCCGCAAATAACCGGCGGTACCAAAGTAGGTTTAAAAGACCGTGAGCTAAACAAACTGGATTGGGACGATAAACTGACCCTGGAGTTTAACAACACCCATCCCGCTGTAGCGGCTGTTGAAATAGCTAAAACCGACGACCAGATAACCGTTTACCTTGCCGGTAACAGTACCGTGGTTGACCAGGACGATGAGCCATGGGCAAGCTGGGGACAAATGATACCGCGCTTTTTTAAACCGGGCGTGGCTATATCAGACCAGGCAGAATCGGGATTAACGCTTGGCAGCTTTTTAGGTTCGCGGAGGTTGGATAAGGTGATGAGCACCATTAAAGCCGGCGATTATTTGTTTATCGAGTTTGGCCATAACGACCAGAAAGAAAAAGGCCCTAATGATGGTCCGTACAAATCGTACACCGAGCGTTTTAAAACCTTTATCGAAAAAGCCAAAAGCGTAAATGCTATCCCGGTTATTGTAACCTCAACCAGCAGGCGTGCTTTTAACGATAGTGGTAAGGTAGTAAACAGTTTGGGCGAATATCCCGCTGCTGCGCGAAAAGTAGCCGCCGAAATGGGTGTGGCCATGATAGATGTAAATGCCATGACGGCCGACTTTTATAACGCGCTGGGTAAGGAAAACTCAACCAAGGCATTTGTGCATTACCCGCCTAATACCTGGCCGGGGCAGGGCAATAAAGCCATGGCCGATAATACGCACTTTAACAGTTACGGTGCTTACGAGATAGCCAAATGCGTGATAGAAGGCATACGTAGCAATCATTTAGGGTTGGAGAAATACCTGATAGATGCGCCAAAGTTTGACCCATCGCACCCGGATGATCCGAATACCTTTAGTTTGCCTGTAAGCTCGCCAAGTGCGGTGATGAGGGCAACTACAGGGGCTTTGGTTAAACCGGATGGGAATTAAGTTTTGGTGAGTGGTTGATTGGGTTGATTAGGTGAGTGGTTGGCTAATTTTTTTTTGACGAATAATAAAAAAGCCTGTCATGTTGAAACAAATTCGGGATGGCATTTACAATATCAAACATGAAGAAACTACTGCTACTGCTACTGCTACTGCCACTCTCGCCAAGGGCTCAGGTACTCCGCAAGCCCATACCCGACAAACTGGTGGTTTTGAGTTTTGACGATGCGATAGTTAGTCAGGCCACGGTTGTTGCTCCTTTGCTAAAAAAATATGGTTTTGGTGGCACGTTTTTGGTGTGCGAGTTTAAGGACCCACCCTTTAGCGATAAAACCAAATACCTGAGCTGGGAGCAAATAGCCATGCTGAATAAAATGGGTTTTGAGGTGGGAAATCACACCCAAAACCATACCCACGTTAACAAAATGGATAGCCTGCATTTTGTTAATGAGTTAAAATATATCGAAGATAAATGCGTACAGTACCACATACCTAAACCGGTAAGTTTTGCCTATCCGGGATATGACATCAGCCCCAGAGCATTGCCTGTTTTAAAAGCGGCAGGTTACCAGTTTGCGAGGCAAGGTTTGGACAGGTTGTATGACCCGCTGACCGATAACCCGCTGCTGATGCCGGGCATAACCATGACGGCTACGAATACGCAGCAGATATATGATGCTTTTGCGCAGGCCAAAGGAGGGAAGATACTGGTGCTGACCATCCATGGCGTGCCCGACGAAGCGCACCCCTGGGTAAATACGCCGCCCGAGCTTTTTGAGGCATATTTAAAGTATTTAAAAGATAACCATTATAAAGTGATAGCCATGCGCGACCTGAAGGAATACATCGACATAAACAAGGCACTCGAAATTAAACCGGCATTTAAATAATCTCACCAATACAAAACCAATTAATTACATGAAAAGTCTCAAAAAAATTGTCATCACCAGTTTATGCGGACTGCAGATGGTATTCACATTGGGCATGGGCCATGCCCGCGCTCAGGAAACCATGGAAACCGGGGGCAAAATTATGCCCGATGAATGGATCGATAAGGATACCGGCCATAAAGTTGTACGCCTGGTGCACAGGCCTGGCACCACAAACGGCAGCTTTTATTTTAACAATTATTGCTTTATCCCCCAAAAGGGTAACAAAGGCGATCTGATGGTGTTTTCGGGCAGTACAACTAAGGCGATGGGCAACCAGTTGTTTACCGTTAACCTAAAAACGTTGGAAACCAAACAGCTAACAGATCATGCAGGCATAGCCGGCGAAATGGTGTGCCCTATAACAAGCGATGCTTTTTACCAAAGTGGCGACAGCGTTTGGGCGGTAAATGCCATAACCGGTAAAAATAGGTTTATCTATGCTTTCGACCCTGCCTTTAAAGGCCGTGTAGCTACCGTTAATGCCGATGGAACCTACCTGGCCTGTGTTAAAGCCACCGGTGAGTTGGAGCGCCAGATACATGCGCAGTATCCCGAAAAAAGCCAGTATTTTAACCGTATTTATGATGCACACATTGAGCATACGCTGTGGACGCTCAACATCAAGACCAAAGAACTGAAAGAGATACACCGCGAGAACGAGTGGACCAATCACCTGTTGTTTTCGCCGGTTGACCCGGATATATTGTCGTATTGCCACGAAGGGCCTTGGGAAAAGAACGACCGTATATGGAACATCAACATCAAGACATTACAAAATACTTTGATGCACGTACGCACCATGCCAAACGAGATAGCCGGGCATGAATTTTTTGGTATCGGCGGTCAGCACGAATGGTTTGACCTGCAAAAGCCCAAAAGCAAAACCTTTTATTTGGCCGCTTTTGATATGAAGACCGGCAAAGAAGACCGTATTTACCAAATGGAGCGTAATGAATGGTCGATACACTTTAACGTGACCAAGGATGAGCAAACCTTTTGCGGTGATGGCGGCGACCCCGGCCAGGTAGCCAAAGCACCTGATGGCGAATGGATATATTTGTTTAAGCCCGATGGTGATAAGTTTAAGTCGGAGAAGTTGGTGAACATGAAACACCATACTTATAAGCTGGAGCCTAACGTACATTTTTCGCCCGATGAAAAGTGGATCATCTTCCGCGCTAATTTTGAGGGTGTGGATAATGAGCAGGTTTACGCGGTTGAAATAGCCAAACATTAAGCATCCCGACATAACAGGACAGTTGTATAAAAAGTATTGTCTATATTTAAACGCCAATACTTAAATTTCAATGCGTAAATTTTACCTTTCGATCATATTGCTATTGGGTGGTTTTTGCAGCTTCGCGCAGATAACCTGGCCTGTTGTTACCAAACAAACCAAACCCTGGGCGCGGTGGTGGTGGCAGGGCAGCGCGGTTAATAAAGCCGACCTGACCACCAACCTTGAAACTTACAACACTGCGGGGCTTGGTGGTTTAGAGATCACGCCTATTTATGGCGTTAAAGGACAAGAGGATAAATTTATCCAGTACCTATCGCCGCAATGGGTTGATATGCTGAACCATACGTTGCACGAGGCCAAACGGCTTGATATGGGCATTGATATGGCCAACGCTACCGGCTGGCCTTTTGGCGGCCCATGGATAGATGTAGACAATGCCTCGAAAAACATGGTTTTAGAGAACTATGACCTTAAAGGCGGCGATACCTTAAAAGACGTAATACGTTACATACAGCAGCCGTTGGTGAGTGCCGAAGGCAAGGCACCTGCCATTACCGATCTGGTTTTACCTATAGCGGCCAATAAAAACCTGCAAGCTTTGGCGCTCGACCAGGTGAGGTTCCAAATGTCGTTACCGTTGCAGGTATTGATGGCTTATGGCCCCAATGGCGAGGTGCTTAATTTGACCGATAAAGTTAATCCGGCTACCGCCAAACTAAACTGGCGGGCACCCAACGGGCCCGACTGGACGCTGTGTGCCATTTTTATGGGCCTGCATGGCAAGATGGTTGAGCGTGCCGCACCGGGAGGCGAAGGATTTGTTATAGATCATTTTTCGCAGGAGGCGTTAAAGGTCTACCTGGATAAATTTGACCAGGCTTTTAAAGGCAGCGACGCTGCGGGGATACGGGCGTTCTTTAATGATTCGTACGAGGTGGATGATGCACGGGGACAGTCAAATTTTACACCCACTTTTTTTGAAGAGTTTAAAAAACGTCGCGGATATGACTTGTTAGAACAGTTGCCTGCCTTGTTCAGCAAAGAAAATAAAAATAACGCCCGTGTACTGTGCGATTACCGCGAGACGATATCGGACCTGCTGTTAGACAACTTCACCAAGCCCTGGCATACCTGGGCGAATGGCCGGGGCGCGCTCATCCGTAATCAATCGCACGGGTCGCCTGCCAATATATTAGACCTGTACGCCGCTATCGATATCCCGGAAACGGAAGGTACCGAGCCATTGCGTTATCATTTTGCCACATCAGCGGCACATGTAACCGGTAAAAAATTAACTTCGTCGGAGTCGGCAACGTGGTTGAACGAGCATTTTACTTCGTCGTTAGGGCAGGTAAAACAAGCCATTGATAAATTATTTCTGGGCGGGGTTAACCATGTGTTTTATCATGGGGTTAGTTATTCGCCGCCGTCGGCGCCCTGGCCGGGATGGCTGTTTTATGCCGCAGTTCACTTTGTGCCTGCCAACCCGCAATGGCACGATTTTCACCAGTTGAACGAATACATAGCCCGCTGCCAGTCGTTTTTGCAAAGCGGTAAGAGCGATAACGACGTGTTATTGTATTACCCCATTTACGATAGTTTTATGGAAGCCGGACGCGTTTTTTTAAAACACTACGACGGCATGCGCCCCGAGTTTACCGGCAGCATGTTTGAAGATAACGCCCAAACCCTGTCAGATCGCGGTTATGCTTTTGATTACATATCCGACAGGCAGATACAGGCATCAACAGTTAACAAAAACAGTATACAAACTACCGGGGCTACTTATCAAACAATAGTTGTGCCGGGAGCCAAGTACATGCCTTTGGCAACACTTACCCAGTTGCTAAAACTGGCCGAAGGCGGTGCACAGGTTATATTTTATAAAAACCTGCCTATGGATGTGCCGGGCTTTGGCGGCATTGCGGCCGATGGCAAAGCCATGAAAGATTTGCTTGGCCAGTTAAACTTTAGCAGCACCGGTGAGGATATTAAAAAAGCAACTTATGGCAAAGGGGTGGTTTTATTGGGCGGTAGCGTTGATAAACTTTTAGCCTATGCCAAAATACGCCGCGAGGGTATGGTGGATAATGGTTTACAATTTGTACGTCGTAACTATGATACCGGCAGTTATTACTTTATTGCCAATAAAAGTATAAAAGCGGTAGATGGCTGGGTACCTGTATCGGGTAGTATGGCGTCGGCCATATTGTTCGACCCGATGTTTAAAACAAGCGGTGTAGCACGTATACGTAAAGTCCCAACAGGCGGTACCGAGGTTTATTTGCAACTACAACCCGGCGAAAGCTGCATTTTGCAAACATCGGCTACAGCCATTAAAGGCAACCTGTATACCTATTTTAAACCTACCGGCAAAACGGTTGATATATCAGGGGAGTGGACCATCAGCTTTACAGACGGAGGGCCCGAACTTCCGGCAACAGCCAAACAAACTACCCTGACATCGTGGACGGAATTGGCAAGCCCCGAAGTGAAACGCTTTAGCGGGACAGCCAAATACAGCATCAACTTTGCGAAACCTGCCGAAACCGCGTTGGCCTGGCAGCTTGACCTTGGTCAGGTTTACGAAACTGCCGATGTATATCTGAATGGTGCTAAACTGGCGACTTTGATAGGCCCTGATTTTACGTTTAACATACCAACCACGTTATTAAAACCAAGTAATATGTTAGAGGTCAGCGTATCAAACCTGATGGCAAACCGCATTAGCGATATGGACCGGCGCAATATACCTTACAGGATATTTTACAATACCAATTTTCCGTCGCGCTTGCGCGAAAATAGAGGGGCTGACGGTTTGTTTACAGCGGTTAAATGGCTACCCAAGCCATCGGGGTTGGTTGGCCCGGTTAGGCTGGTGGCGTTGGGGAAGGAATAGTCTTTGCGGGATGTTGTTATTGAGTTATTGGTTATTGAGTCATTGTCAATAAATACCTGTACCTTTTTTCACGCACAAACGTCATTTAGCAGTTTAATTGATAAATTAGCCGCACAAATAAACCTGTACAACCTATTTGTATCCTCACATCATGAAAAAGAAATATTTGCTGTTATGCGTTTTAGCATTTTTAGTGCTGCCCGCATGGGCTCAAAAAGCACGCACTGTTTTAAACTTTGATAATAACTGGTTGTTCAACCTGGGCGATGTGCCTAACGGGCAGGCCACAGACCTGGATGATGCCCAATGGCGCAAATTGAATTTGCCGCACGACTGGAGCATTGAGGGCGAGTTTAGCAAAGATAACCCGGCATCGCCCGAGGGTGGTGCGCTACCCGGCGGCATAGGCTGGTACCGCAAAACCTTTACGCTGCCCGCGAGCGACAAAAATAAACTGGTGTATATGGCCTTTGATGGTGTTTACCAAAAAAGCGATGTATGGATAAACGGGCATCACCTGGGTTTTCGTCCAAACGGGTATATTTCTTTTCAATATGCCATCAGTCCATATTTAAATTATGATAAGCAACCAAATGTGATCGCCGTAAAGGTAGATAACTCGGCACAGCCAAATTCGCGTTGGTATTCGGGGTCGGGTATTTACCGCAATGTGTGGCTGGTTACCGTTAACAAAATAGCGGTTGACCATTGGGGAACGTTTGTAACCACGCCAACTGTAACCAACAAACAGGCTACCGTTAACTTACAAACCGCCATTAAAAACTACACAGGTAAACCACAACAAGTAACCGTGGTGACCACCATTTTTAACGCGGCGGGTTTAGAGGTTACCACCAAAGCGTCGACAGATATTACTTTGCAAGATACGTTAGCCACCATACACCAGGATTTGAAACTGTCAAACCCTAATTTATGGTCGGTTGAGCGGCCCTATTTATATAAGGTGTACACCAAGGTAATTAACAACCACTCGGTAGTTGACGAATATGAAACTACCCTGGGTGTGCGCTATTTTGATTTTGATGCCAATAAAGGGTTTACGCTGAATGGCAAGTCGCTTAAAATTTTAGGCGTGTGCGACCACCACGACCTGGGCAGCCTTGGCGCGGCCATTAATACACGGGCATTGGAGCGCCAGTTAGAGATATTAAAAGCTATGGGCTGTAACGCCATCCGCACATCGCATAACCCGCCTGCACCAGAGCTGTTGGATTTGACCGATAAAATGGGCTTTATTGTAATGGACGAAGCTTTTGATTGCTGGCAAAAGGGCAAAAAGAAATACGATTACCATTTGTATTTTGATGAGTGGCACAAACGCGACCTGGAGGACCAGGTGTTGCGCGACCGTAACCACCCGTCGGTAATTATGTGGAGCATTGGGAACGAGATACCCCAACAAAGCGATAGTACGGGTTTCCGCCTTGCGATAGAGCTTGCGGGCATTGTGCACAGTCTGGATGTTACCCGGCCAATAACCGCTGCCAATAATGATCCGGGCACAAAAAACCAGATCATTAAATCAGGCGCTGTCGACCTGGTAGGGTACAACTATCATCACAACGACCTACCTAATTTTCATGATCGTTACCCGGGTAAAAAATTCTTGGGCACCGAGACCACTTCGGCTTTAGAAACCCGGGGAATTTACGATATGCCGAGCGACAGCATACGCCGCTGGCCTGTACGCAGGGGTACGGGTAAAATGAATGATGATTTTACGGTGTCGGCTTATGATAATGTATCGGCACCATGGGGCTCAACGCACGAAGAGACCTGGAAGGTGATCAAAAAATACGATTTCCTTTCGGGGATGTTTATCTGGACAGGATTTGACTATTTGGGCGAACCTACACCTTATAGCTGGCCGGCACGCAGTTCGTACTTTGGCATTGTTGACCTGGCGGGTTTCCCTAAAGATGTTTATTATATGTACCAAAGCGAGTGGACCAAAACCCCAGTGCTGCATTTATTGCCGCACTGGAACTGGCAGCCCGGCAAAGCTGTTGATGTTTGGGCATACTATAATAATGCGGACGAGGTTGAGCTTTATCTGAATGGGAAATCGCTGGGGAAGCGAACCAAAACAGGGGATGACCTGCATGTGATGTGGAAGGTAAATTATGCGCCGGGCACGCTAAAGGCGGTATCGCGCAAGCATGGCAACACCGTTTTAATAACCGAAGTTAAAACCGCGGGTTTACCGGCACGGATTGAACTGAGCACTGATAGACGCACCATTAAGGCAGATGGGACCGATCTTGCATTTGTTACAGTTAAAATATTAGACAAGGACGGAAACCTGGTACCCAATGCCGACAATAAAGTGAATTTTAAATTGGAAGGCGACGCGTTTATTGCAGGTGTGGATAATGGCGACCCTATCAATCATGACCCGTTTAAAGCCGACTGGCGCAAGGCATATAACGGTATGGCTTTAGCTATTATTCAGGCCAAACAAAAGGTCGGCTTTGTTAGGCTTACGGCAACTTCTAATGGTTTGCAGGCAGCCTCGACGCAAATAGAATTGATCAAATAACCCCCTGTTATATGCCGGATAACTTAAAGCAGCAGTTAAATTGCGTAGGCTAAAGCAGGGCTAAAAAGCTTTTTTAGTGTTTTTTATGGTTAAATTATCGTCAAACCATCATGGTGCGGTATAGTATGGACAATAAATGCAAACAGTTTCTAAGTGTATTATTTACATTAATTTTACTAAAGGGTTTATTTACGTGTGAATTTTTTAATGCAGGTAATAAAATGTAATCAAATCTTTAATTCAGGATGGGACAGGATAGTTATTGGATTTATTGTATATACTTTTAACGTATAATAAAATGGTGCTTATACAGTTTAACACCATATTGATACTAACCAAAAAAACTAAATAAATTATGAAGAAACCTTTACGTATGTCACGTACGCTATTGCCGTATCAAAATTATTTTAAGGCGCTGCATTTGCCATCACCCTTTGCCAATTAAGGGTAATAATTTTATTCGACTTTAAAGTTTCCATAAAGTTTAATTTTTTGATTTTTTTTTCGGCGGTGTTTACCGTCATAAAAATTAACAACTTGGTAATTTAATTACTCAGACAAAAGATCATATAATTATTAAAGAACATAAATTGTTAAACCATGTATAAATTTCTAAAAAATTTATTGTGCTTGTTAGTGGTGTTGTTTGCATTTTCATCGTGCCGTAAAGCGGCGCTCGATGCTTTTTACGGCAGGCCTGCAACACTTGCCAACCCTATTTATCAAACATTACAGGCAAAAGGAAATTTTGTTAATTTTTTGGCATGTATAGATAGGGCCGGTTATACCTCTACCTTAAGTACAGCTGGTTACTGGACCTGTTTTGCCCCCAATGATGATGCCTTTAAAAAATATTTTACCGCTAACAGCATTAGCAGTGTTAGCCAGATAAGCGATGCCACCTGTAAAGCCATAGTTACTTACAGTTTAGTAAACAGTGGTTATGTATCATTGACAACGGGTAATGTTACCAATGGAGCATCAATAGATGTTGTACAACCGGTAACCCTGTTAGGCTCAAATTCGAACGGTACAGTGTTTGCAAATGGCGGGCCGGCATTTAAACGGAAGACTGCTTATCACGAGGTTGTTTACCAGGACACTGTACCAAATTTTTCGAATTTTGGTACGCTTGCCGGGCAAAAAGTTAACCTGATATCGCAGGACCGTAACGGAACGTATGACTATAAAGACTTTAACAATAAGTACATCCCATACTTTACGCCGTACTATTTTAACGCATACAACCTTACGGCGTACGATTATAACTATTTTTATCCGGGTTCAACATTTACCAACGATGAAAGCAAATTTAACGTGCTTGATGGTAACGTAGTTAATGCTAATGTTGTTTGCGAAAATGGGATACTGCAAGAAATTAATACGGTGCCCGTACCGCTGCCAAGCCTGGAGAAATACTTATATACCAACCCTAACTATAGCCATTTTTATAGGTTTATACAGCAATATGGCGGTTTAACCAATTATGTTGTTGATAACAATGCTACTCAAATAAACCAGGTTGCTACAGGTAGCGCGGCCAGTGTTTATTGTAAACAATACTTGTTTGGGACAAACGGATTAGCGTATTCTTTTCAAAACGAAAATTACTTAGCTGCAGGTGGTGGCACCAACGACCCTCAAGGCAACGGTTGGACAATGGTTGCGCCCAACAATACCGCATTCGACGCTTATGTTGCGAGTGTACTTTTGGAGCACTATACATCGTTAAGCCAGTTGCCACAAAATATTATTGCTGATTTTGTTAACGCACACCTTGCCCAGGAAACCGTATGGCCAAGTAAGTTTAACTTAACAACCAATTTAAACTATAACCGCGAGAACTTTCGTATAGACCCTAATGCCGACATAACTGATAAAGTAATGTGCAGCAACGGGTTGTTTTACGGATCGAAAAAAGTACAGGCAACTAACAACTTTACAACCGTATACGGCAGGCCATACCTCGACCCCGCGTATAGCATCATGATGCGGATGTTAACCTACGGCAACTACAAAACCAGCCTCGCCAGTACCTTCTTTAAATATACCATGCTCATGATACCCGATGCCACGTTATCTAAAATTGGATATGCAATAGTTCCATCGTTACTGGCTGCATCAACAGCCCAATCGGCTGTTGCATTAAACGGTACTACAAGTACAACGATCGATGCCAATTTATTCAGGATAATAAACTTAGGTATATATTACACTCCAAATAACGAGTTAAGCAACCTTACCGGTACAGGCTTATACGCTACATCGGGTTTAAATGGTATCGCGTCGGAAGTGGTTAAATACTCAAACAATAATTTAATAGCTGCCGGTAACCAGGATTTGGGTACAAGCGTAGCAGTTAACCCTAACTATGTAACTACCAGCAATGGCATAGTTTATTACCCGGCAAACCTTGCAAGCGGTATAACGATGTTAAATACACCCATTGCAAACAGCGTAGGCCAGGATATATTTAACAAGGGTCAGGTTGCGCCTGTAAACGGCATTGGTGGCGACCCTTATTACCTGTTTTACCAGTTTCTATCAAAAACAACTTTGTGGAACTCGACATCCAAAGCGATATTAGGTATTGATGTAGGTACCGATTATACCATATTTATACCTACCAACGCTGCCATGCAGGATGCCGTAAACAATGGTTGGTTACCAGGCACCGGTACAGGCGCTGTAAAAACCCCTAACCTTTCCTCCACCTTATCAGCTCAGGATCTTTCCCTAATTACAAACTTTATTAAATATCACATTGTAAAAGGCAACCAGGTAATACCTGATGGTAAAAAGAACGGCGCTTATTTGAACGAGCTATTTAACTCGGATGGAAGTACAGTATCGCTTACCATCAATAACACGGTTGCTAATAATATGTCGATAGTTGATGGTAATGGCCGTATAGCCAATGTGCTGCCTGTATCAACAGCAACACTGGCCGAGCACACCGTGATCCAATCGATTGATAACTATTTACAGTACTATGATTATACCTCGGTATCATCAGCTAACCCAAATCCAACCAAATACTAACCAAAATTTTCTAAACCGTTGTATATGAGAAAAATACTTACACATATATGCTGCATCATTGCTTTATCAGTTTGCGTTGGTAAATCAGTTAAAGCGCAAGAAAAGGTCCTGATAAAGGGTAAAGTGACTGATGAGACCAACCAGGGTGTTATCGGGGCATCGGTAGTTGAGGTGGATAACGATAAGCGTACCGTTACGGGCGTAGCTACGGATATTGACGGTAACTTTGCGCTACCTATCAAATCTGTCAACAACAAAATATCGTTTTCGTACATTGGCTACAAAACCCAGGTATTGCCCATTGGTGCTACCCGGAGTTTTAAAATAAAACTTGTATCGAACAATACACTTACCGAAGTTAATATTACCAGTAAGGCGCAAACCCCCAATGGTACGGGCTTAAATATTGATACGCGCGATTTAACAACCTCCACAGCTACCATACAAGCTAAAGACCTTGAGGAACTGTCGGCCACCTCGATTGACCAGGCTTTGCAAGGCCGCTTACCAGGTGTGGATATTGTTGCCAGCAGCGGTGACCCGGGTGCAGGTATGGCCATCAAGATCAGGGGTACCTCAAGTATCAACGGTTCGCAAAACCCGTTGATTGTGGTTGATGGTATGCCTTACGAAACTTCGATACCAACCGATTTTAATTTTGCTACTGCAGATGAGACGGGCTATGCCAGTTTGTTAAGTATAGCACCATCGGATATTAAAGATATTACTGTACTAAAAGACGCGGCAGCTACTGCGGTTTGGGGTTCGCGCGCGGCAAACGGTGTACTCATTATTAATACCAAACGCGGTCAAATAGGCGCCCCTGTGGTTACTTACACCTTTAAGGGATCGTTACAAGTGCAGCCAACGTCGATACCTTTGTTAAATGGTAACCAATATACCGAGTTGATACCGGAGGAGTTTCAAAATGGCAAAGGGGCACCGTTAAACACCTATCAATACCCCGAGTTTCAGCACGACCCGCTAAACCCATATTATTACTATAACTATGGCCAAAATACCGACTGGCTTGGCGCTATTACACGCACGGGTTATATTTTAGATAACAACGTATCGATATCGGGCGGTGGTGAAAAAGCACGCTATTTTGCATCGGTTGGTTATGTTAACCAGTTGGGTACCACATTAGGTACAGCTTTAGACCGCTTAAACGTACGTTTGAACCTTGACTACGTGGTTTCGACAAAAATTCACTTTAAAACTGATATCGCATATACCCACAGCGTTACCCTGGGCGATTATGTGGATGGGAAGGCTCCAAACATACGTGCGGTTGCACAAACAAAAATGCCTAACATGAGTATTTATGAGTGGAATATTAACGGCCAGCAAACGCCTAATTATTTTACACCGGCAGCTAACGTTCAGGGGCAATATACAAACACCACAGCAAGTACTTACAACCCCGTGGCCTTAGCTACGCAGGGTATCAACAACGTGTATGGCGATAGGGTAACCCCACACTTTAACATTAACTATACCATTGTACCTGAACTGTTGACCGCTACCGCGGATATTCAATTTGATATCAACACAAGCCGGACACGATCATTTTTACCAGCGAGTGCAACAGGCCAGGCTACAACTTTAGGTACTGCCAACCGGGCCTATGAGTTTGATGCAGATCAATTTGAAATATATAGTAAGACCAACCTGATCTATACACCACGCATTGGCGAAAATCAAACCATCCAGGCGCTGGTATCGGTGCAAACAGATGATGTTAAAAAGGTTAACCAATCGTTAAACACATCGAACACAGCGTCAGACGTATTGCAGGACCCATCAACTGCATCCATATATAACTCAACTGCAACACAGTTAGGTGTTGCGTCTGGTCTGAGCGAAACCCGTACTTTAGCGGCGTTGGCCAGCGTTCAATACTCTTTATTAGACCGTTACCTGCTACACGCCGATTTACGCGGTGATGCAAACTCCAGGTTTGGCCCGGGCCACCGTTATGGTTTGTTCCCGTCGGCATCGGCACGCTACCGTTTCTCGGGCGAGCCATTTATGAAAAGGTTTAAATTTATTAACGACTTGAGTTTCCGTGCAAGTTATGGTCAAAGTGGTAATGCCCCAACAACCGATTATAGCTTTTACAGCCAGTACACCGGTTATAAATATACTTATTTAGGCCAGGTAGGCGTTTACCCATCAACCATTGAGCTTGATAACCTGCGTTGGGAAAAAGTTACCGGTAAAAACCTTGGGTTAGACCTTACCCTATTTAACTACCGTGCCATTTTGCATGTTGACGTATACCGTAATACTACTACCGATCTGTTCTTTAACACTAACCTGCCTACCTACACTGGTTTTGGGAGTGTTAACTTAAACGTAGGCACTTTAGATAACCAGGGTGTGGAGATATTTGTAAACTCAACCCCGCTGCAAACAAAAAACTGGATAGTTAACTTTGATTTTAACATATCACACAACGAGAACGTTATCCGCCAGATATCGCCTTATGTATCGGCAACAAACGGAACCGGCTTAAAAAATGGCGATTATATTTCGACCTTACAGGTTAATAACCCGCTGGGCTCGTTCTATGGTTATATCTATCAGGGTGTTTATCCAACAAAAGCGTCAACCATTGCTACCGACAGCCGAGGCAACCCGATTAAAGATCCTAACGGTAACCCGGTTCCCGAAATATTTAACTATCCAAGCGTAAACTATCCTTTCCAGGCCGGCGATGCAAAATATGCTGATATCAACCACGACGGTGTGATTGATGCCAGGGACATTGTTTACCTGGGTAACGGTAACCCAAGGTTTACAGGTGGTTTTGGCCCAACAATAACCTGGAAACGTAACTGGAAACTTAACGCGTTTTTTAGCTACAGGTATGGTTTTGATTTGATAAACACTACTGAGTATGCTACTACCGCCATGATAAATTTTGATAACCAAAGTACTGCCGTATTGCGCAGGTGGGAGCAACCAGGGGATGTAACTGATATTCCGCGTGCGTTGTACGGAACAGGCTACAACTCATTAGGGTCTTCACGCTATGTTTCGGACGGTTCATATTTAAAATGGACATCATTAACACTGCGTTACAATGTTGACCAACTGTTAGCTAAGAAACTCGGAATAAAAAGCGCGTCAATATACGTAACAGGCCAAAACCTGTATACCTGGACGCATTATCTGGGCCAGGACCCTGAAATTTCGCCAAGGGCAAATGATATTTACCAGGTTCCGCAAGATGGGTCAACAACACCACCCGCAAAACAATATTTACTGGGTATATCAGCCAGCTTTTAATAAATACACCGTAAACGATAAAAACAGATACAATGTATAAAAGAATTATTTATAGATCGGTACTCATACTAACCCTGGTGCTTAGCTGCTCGTGCAATAAGTATTTAACGCTTTACCCTCAGGATGGTACCACCCGGCAAGAATTCTGGCAAAATAAAGAGCAGTTACAGTCGGCTGTGATCGGCATATATTCCTCTCTTTTGGCGGGTACCCCGGCAACAATTGCCTCGGGTAAACCAAGTGCAGCTCCCGAGCTGGTTGAAAGCCTGTTTTTATGGGGCGAGCTTAGGGCTGATAATGTTGCTCAATCGGTATCAACCGGTACTCCGGTTGATATGTACAACATTATGGACGAAAATATTTTGAGTACAAATAGTTATGTTAAATGGTCGTCGGTTTACACCACGATCAACTACTGCAACACTGTATTGCGTTACGGACCAGATGTGGCAAATAGCGACCCAACACTAACACCGGCAAATTTGAACGCTTATATGGCCGAGGCTTTAGCCATAAGGGCCTTAATGTATTTTTACCTGGTGCGTACTTTTGGCGATGTACCACTTAAATTAAACCCCACCGCTACTGATAACGACCTTGAGTTTTTGGCCAAATCGCCACAAGCCGATGTATTGAAACAAATATTGAGCGACTTAACAACGGCCGAAGCTAATGCCAAATTTACTTACGGGGTTACCGCATCAGATAAGGGCCGTGTAACCAAATATATGATCAATGCTTTGCAGGCTGATATATATTTATGGCAATATGATTATGCCAACTGCATTACTGCTTGTGATAAAATTATAAAATCGAACCAGTTTGGATTGGTTTCGGGTAACAGTCTTTTTAATAATGTTTACTCAAATGGTAACTCTACCGAAAGCATTTTTGAGTTCCAGTTTGATGGTTCGACAACTCAAAATAACCCATTTTACGGTTTATGCGGTAACGCGCCAAACGCGCAACTACAGGTTCAGCAAAACGTAGGGGTAACTGTTTTTCCGCTTGACCCCAATGATAGTAAAAACGTTGACGTACGCGCAGCTATTGCAACCAATCCAGGTATAAGTGGTATCTGGAAATGGATAGGTACACCAGGGTCGAGCGCTTCGGTATCGGCTACTACATCTTTCAGGCACTGGATAGTATACCGTTATGCTGATATATTGTTAATGGAAGCTGAAGCATACGCGTGGACCAACCGCGGGACCGACGCATTGAATATAGTTTTACAAATAAAACAGCGGTCAAATAACATTTATGTGCCAGGTGTTTCGCTCGACTTTCCGAACGACCCAACTAATGCGTTGTCTGTATCAAACTATATTTTGGATGAAAGAAACCGTGAGTTTATTTACGAAGGAAAGAGGTGGTTTGACCTGGTAAGGCACGCCCGGCGCAACTATCCAAACAACGTAAATATATTGATTAATGCACTTGTAGCAGTATTACCGCCAGCTTATCAGCAAAACGCAATTGCAAAACTGAACGACCCGAATAGCTTTTATTTGCCGATCCCTAACAGTGATATATTGCAGGATCCGAACTTGAAGCAGAACCCGTTTTATAAATAATTGATTATTAATACGATATGATTATGAAAAAGAAACTGAGTAAAGGTGTGCTATTATCGCTGATAGCACTAAGTATAGCCTTTATTGCCTTGTTACCATCGTGTAAAAAGGTGGAGTACCCATTGGTATCGATCAACCCAACTTTGAACATTACGGCGTATATAGAGTCAAAGCCGGACCAGTTTTCGTTGTGGGACCAGATATTGCAGCGTACCGGTTACGACGGATTTTTAAACGCGTATGGTTCGTACACGGTATTTGTGCCCAATAATGATGCGGTGACGGCATATTTAAAAAGCGTGAACGCCAGTTCGGTAAGTGCCATTAGCGTGGATACGCTGAAAGATCTGGTGAAGTTCCATGTGATATTGGGCGATACCATATCGACCAACTTTTTTATCGACGGCAAGATACGCTCCCCTACGTTTTTGGGGCAGTATTTATCCTCATCGGTATCTAACGTAAATGGTGTATCGAGCTATAACATCAACAGCCAGGCACTCATCACCCAATCCAATATTGCCCTGGGTAACGGGGTTATGCACGTGATAGACCATGTATTGCGCCCGGCTACTTTAACACTATACCAAACACTGGCTGCCAACCCCAAATACAGCATATTTACGGCGGCGCTGGTAGCTACGGGGTTAAAGGACAGTATCAATACCAACGCGCTAACCAACCCGAACAAGAACCGGAACTATTTTACGGTAATAGCACAGAGCGACTCGAACTATAAGGCACTGGGGATACCCGACCTGGCGACGCTGAAGGCTAAGTACGCGACGACGAATAACTCGCTGAATAACCCCTTGGATGGCTTTTACGCCTATGTGGGCTACCACCTCATCCCGGAGAACGATTATTTGACGGATATATTGAGCAAAACATCGCACCCCACCTTATCGCCAACACAGGATGTAATAACCGATGTGTTGCAGGGGCAGAACATACAGCTGGATTATGACAATATTTTAGGGGTACAATACCCCGGTGTATCGGTAGACCGCTCGAAGAGCAATATCCCGACCACGAATGGTATTATCCACTCGGTAAACGGAGACCTGTTTATCAAGATCTTCCCGCCGACAAGGCTGGACTGGGACGTTGCCGATCAGCCGGAATTCCGTAAACTAACCTCGGTGTTCCGCCGTGCGGGGCAATCGAGCGGTACGTTAAACAGCCCGATGACGAATATTTCATGGTCGGGTACAGGTACTGCACAATACCAGTGTAGTTCAACCACCTCGGGCACCTACTGGTGGTGGAACGATGCGATCAACTTTGCCAACTGGCGTGTAACGAGCGGTATACCTGACGCGACATTTATCACACCAACGATCATTAAAGGCAAATATAAAATGTGGTTTATGTACGGGCGTAACTCCAACATAGCCGGGGCACAGTTCTTTATAGATGGTGCGCCGATGCAAAATGTGCTGGCGAGCTTTAACCCGATATATGCTTCACCGTCGGACACGGGCCCGGTGCTGGAAGCCAAAGGGTTTAAACGGTATACCGAAGCGCCGTTTAGCGCCACAAGCAATAACAACTATAACATACAGTTAGGCTTTATGTGCGGTGTGGTAGTGATACCCACCACCGACCACCACGTGCTTAAATGTGTGGCCATAGGCCCAGCCAGCAGTAACCCGATGCTGATAGACATGATACAATTTATCCCGGTTGACCAGGACCAGGAGAGCCCAAGGTATTTCCGCAGGGACGGTACTATTACAAACTAATAACAAGCAAATCATATTCACGGGGTTATATAACCCCGTGAATTGACAAAACAGTAAATACTAAAAAATATATTATGGTAATGAATAGCCAACGCAATAGATATTTTATTTTGCTTATGCTGGTTGCAAGTATTTTTGCAGCATGTAACAAACAATGGGACGACCATAACCGGATAACCGATGCCTCGTTGACTGTTAATTTAGCACAGCAAATTAGTGGTAACCCTAACTTATCATCATTTAACCAGTATTTGGTTAAAAGCGGGTATGATAAGGTGCTGGCATCGTCAAAACAATTTACTGTTTTTGCCCCTAATAACGCGGCGATGAAAAATGTTGACGCGACCATTTTGGCCGATTCGGCAAGATTGAGCCAGTTTGTGGGCAACCATATTTCGTACCAATTGTATACCACCAGCCTGGCACAGCCTACTATACGTGTACCAATGCTGAATGGTAAAAGCGAAACATTGGGCAACAAAACAATTGAGAACTCGAACATTGTGACGGCCGACCAATATGCGCAAAATGGTATATTACAAATTATTGACAGGGCTATACCAGTTAAGTTAAACATTTGGGATTACGTAACTAACGCAGGTGGCAAGGGCCTCAGCACCGATGGTATTAAAGAGCAGAACTACCTGCTATCGCAAAACTATCAGGTGGTTGATAGCGTTAACTCCAAACAGATCGGCGTTGACCCCACAACCGGTAAGATTATATTGCAGCCGGTGTATATAACCAAAAACCATTATAAAGATGGTGCATCTGATCCGGCAAACGAAAGTACACAATACACATTTTTTGTATTGGCCGATGCCAACTATGATGCCAACATGAATGCGGAGTTAAAGTATTTTACAACCAGCAGTACTGATAGTACCTCAAAACTAACATCGTTCAATATCCTGAAAGACCTGATAGTTCCAGGTGTTTACTCCACCAAAAACGAGCCTGGTACTATTGCCATGCCCGATACCATTGTATCGCCATTTGGTGTTAAAGTGCCTATCAGCATGGCCGATACCATACGCTCATACAACGCCAGCAACGGCCGCGTTTACGTGATGAACAAAATTAACTTCAGGCTGAAAGATAAAATAGCACCCATAATTATACAAGGCGAAAGTGAACCGCAGACAGGCCAGCCAGGTGCATGGCTTGCGCGGACTGACAAGTATAACGATATATACTACAGGCTAAAAAATGACCCTACCACCGGAGGTGTGTTTAAAGATATTTACATCGAACAAAACTCTATTGCTACTGGCGGCGGCGGATCATACCCACCACCGTTTTGGATAGGTTACCCTATCCAGGCCATGTATACCGTAAGTTATAAGGTATACATACGGGCAATTAATGATAGCAAAACGGTATTTAGCCAGCGGATAGATTTTGGCTCTATTAACAATAACGTGTTCCCTTACTCCGCGGTTACTTTAAACAACTTTAGCGAGGTTTACCTGGGTACGTATACACCGGCTAAGTACGGTTATAATTCTGTGTTTTTGGTGGGCTCAACAAGCACATCGACCGGGCTGAATAGTTTGACCATGGATTATTTAAAACTTGTTCCAATTTTACCATAAACGATATAAACCTAACCATGCATATATTTACTAAATCATTTAAAGCAATATCGCTTATTACTGTTTTTGTGCTGGCCTCGATAGGGGTATCAGCGCAAAAGAACGACAGTACAGCAGTAGCTGTTGTTAAAAAACGGAGCGGACTTTATGCCACCGGTACCATAGTTGACGCAACCACCGGTAAGCCGTTATCGGGTATCAATATCAGCGTGTTTGAGTATTCGGCCGCTATTACTGATGATAAGGGCGCATTTTCGGTTGAGGTGCCATCGTACCTTGATGTGTTATTAGTGTCAGCGCAAACCTATCAGGCTAAAGAAGTTGCTTTAAAAGGCCGCAAAGATGTGGGTAAAGTTTATTTGTTTGAAGATGGTTATACCTCTGTTTACAACGTAGCCCGTCTGCCTTTTGGGTTAACACCACTTAACCAGGTGCCAAACGCGGTAACCACGTTAAACGTACAAGGTGCCTGGGATAGCAATAATGAAACGCCCGACACCTATGTACAGGGAAAGGTTGCAGGCTTAAATGCAATACGCCGCTCGGGTACCCCGCTGGAAGGTGCTGAGATGTTTTTACGCGGATTTTCGTCGTTAAATGCTACCAACGCACCCCTCATCGTGATGGACGGGATGATATTTGATAACGATCACTACGGAAGTTCGCTTAACGGAGGGCATTTTAACAACCCGCTTTCGCATATTAATATTAACGATATTGATAATATAACCTTTATTAAAGACGGTGCATCAATGTATGGCACCAAGGCTGCCAACGGTGTAATGTTAATTACTACAGGGCACACCAATGACCTGGCAACCAAAATAGATTTTGGTGCGTACACCGGATATAACTTTGCACCAGCCGATTTACCAGTTATGCAGGCATCCGATTTCCGAGTTTACTTATCCGAAATGCTCAGATCGAGCGGGTTGACCGACGCGCAGATACAGGCTAAGCCTTACATGAACGATAATGTGAACAGCGGCACATATTATAATTATCACAACGAGACTGACTGGCAAAAGCAAGTTTTGGCCGGTAGCTTTAACCAAAATTATTACTTAAGGGTATCGGGTGGTGATAATATTGCCAAGTACACCCTGTCGTTAGGGTATGGTAATGATGGCTCGGTTACAAAAACTGCAGGTGTAACCAAGTACAACACCAGGTTTAATGCCGAAATGAACTTAACACCCAAATTTAGCTTAGCGGCCAACCTGTCGTTTGACTATAATGAGCAAAACCTGTTTAACCAGGGAATATCACCAAAAACAAACCCTTTATACCTGGCACAGGTAAAAGCACCTTTTTTACGTTTGCACCAGGTGAACGGATCAGGTTCGGAATCGCCAAACCTTGAAGGCCTTGATATTTTTGCCACCGGCAACCCTACCACC
>JACXTT010000297.1_pt1 | contig 82251 bp, 54 predicted proteins | sample 9270951 | NCBI WGS metagenome assembly JACXTT01 (sample SAMN15532306, study PRJNA645909) | rock metagenome | isolation source: weathered quartz diorite | place: Puerto Rico | collected 2017-06-21 | reverse complement strand
AGGAATTGGCTGATAGAAAACACAACAATGGCAAGCAGCGCGCTTCTTTTCATCATTTTTGCACCCCACGTTGTCGCTCTCAACTGGCGAGCGAATGGGCTCTCCACTGCGCAAGTGAATCCTGGAGCATCCCTTTTAACAGTGCCGTCATATAACTGGATTGCCTTCTTAAAGTCAAGAGGTTTTGTGCCGGTTCCGCTGGGTGTGGCGTACAAGATCTATAGATCTGTGAGCCACGAATGGTCGTAGCATCACGATCTCCAATTTTTCGTATTTCTCGCGCCGAAGGTTTACAATTGCGCCCGCTTCAGGCACGAGAACAATCTTCATCCCGGAGGGGCTTCGCCTCGCGTGAACCAGTCCAGTTCCTCGCTTCCACCGTTTCGAGTCGCAGATCTCATCCGCAGGAAGCGGGATGGGGGCGCGTTGTCGCGGGCGGAAATTGAATTCCTGGTGGAGGGGTGCACGCGCGGAGAGGTTCCGGACTATCAGATTGCAGCGTGGCTGATGGCGGTCGTGCTCCGCGGGATGACGGGAGAAGAGACTGCCTCACTCACCAACGCCATGCTGCACTCGGGCGAGGTGCTCGACCTGAGTTTTCTTCCCGCCAAAAAAGTCGACAAACATTCCACCGGCGGGGTGGGTGATAAGACTTCGCTGGTGCTTGCGCCCCTGGTTGCGGCTGCGGGTTTGTACGTTCCTATGATCAGCGGCCGCGGACTCGGCCACACTGGCGGCACGCTCGACAAGCTGGAATCCATTCCTGGTTTTCGCGTCGGCCTGACCGTGCCGGAGTTCCATCGTGTACTGGAAAAATGCGGCTGCTGCATGATCGGGCAGACCGAGAAAATCGCTCCCGCCGATCGAAAACTCTACGCCCTGCGCGATGTCACCGGGACGGTCGAGAGCCCGTACTTGATTTGCGCTTCCATCATGAGCAAGAAGCTGGCCGAGGGCACCGACGCTCTGGTGCTCGACGTGAAGACCGGCTCCGGTGCGTTTATGAAGAAGGAAGCGGACGCCGTGTTTCTCGCCGAGCTGATGGTGGAGACGGGCGAGCGCATGGGCAAGCAGATGGTCGCCCTGATCACCAACATGGATCAGCCGCTCGGTCGCATGGTCGGGAACGCCCTGGAAGTGAAAGAGTCGATCGAAGTGCTGAGCGGTGGCGGGCCGCGCGATCTGCGCGAGCTGTGCCTGGAATTGGCAGCCTGGATGTTTTTCCTGGGGGGCGCATCGAAGTCGGTCGCGCAAGGCAGGCAGCTGGCCGAGCAAACGATCGCATCCGGCAAGGCGTTGGAAAGGTTTCGTCAGATGGTGGAGTTGCAGGGAGGGGACGTCGCAGCCATTGACGATCCCAAGCGCCTGCCAGCGACGAAACACCATGTCGACGTGCTCAGTTCCCGCGCTGGATATGTGGCGGCGATCTTGTGCGAACAGGTTGGCACGGCTTGCGTCATTTTGGGCGGTGGCCGGGAGCGCAAAGAGGACTCGGTCGATCCAGCCGTCGGCATCGTCGTGCACAAGAAGATCGGCGACCAGGTCGCTGCTGGCGAGCCACTTTGCACCATCCACTGCCATTCCGACGCGCGGGCCGCCGGCGCGAGAAAGCTGCTGGAAGAGAGCTATACACTCGCCGACGCAGTTCCCGGCCACAAGCCTGCTTTGATCCATCGAGCGATTCACAAAGGGGGGCACTAAATGGGACGCTTCACCGGCATACTCGGTCTCCTCACCATGCTGGGTCTGGCCTACGCCTTTTCCACCAATCGCCGCGCCATCCGACTAAAGACGGTTGGATGGGGGCTGGGCCTGCAGTTAGCCTTCGCCATTTTCGTGTTGAAAATTGAGGCCGGCCGGATCCTGTTCCAGAAGGCGGGCGAGGCGGTCAATCGGCTGCTCAGTTATTCGTTCGAGGGATCGAAATTCGTATTTGGGGCGCTGGGCGAGCAACACTCGTCGATGGGATTCTATTTCGCGTTTCAGGTGCTGCCGACGGTCATCTTCATCGCCGCGTTTTTCGCGGTGCTCTATCACTACGGGATCATGCAGCTCATCATCAAGCTGGCGGCGCGAGTGATGACGCGCTTCATGGGAGCCAGCGGCGCCGAGTCCCTGAACGTCGCGGCCAGCATCTTCATGGGGCAGACGGAAGCGCCCTTAACCATTCGTCCGTTTCTGCCAGATCTGACCCGCTCCGAACTGATGACCGTGATGACCAGCGGCATGGCCCACGTCTCCGGGGGCATCATGGCCGCTTATATTGCGTTTGGGATTGAGCCGAAACATCTGCTCAGCGCCGTCATCATGACTGCTCCCGGCACGATCCTGATGGCGAAGATGCTGGTTCCGGAAACCGAGCAGCCGAAAACCGCCGGCCGGGTAGTGATGAGCGAGGAAAAAGAAAAGACGGAAAAGAGTAACGTACTGGGAGCCATCGCACGTGGCACCACAGACGGCTTGCACTTGGCGCTCAACATCGCAGCCATGCTGATCTCGTTTCTGGCGCTGATCGCGCTGCTGAACGGAATTTTCGGCGGTATTCACAATCATGTCAGCTGGTTCCCGTCGAGCCTGGAGCAAATCCTAGGCACTCTGTTCGCGCCCGTTGCCTGGATTATCGGCGTGCCGCGCCATGACTGCGGCGCCATCGGAAGCCTGCTGGGCACGCGCATGGTGTTGAATGAACTGGTGGCGTTCTCGATGCTCGGTCCACAGAAAACGATACTCGATCCAAGGTCGTTCACGATTGCGACCTTCGCCCTTTGCGGTTTCGCTAACCTGAGTTCGATCGGAATTCAGCTGGGAGGAATTGGCGCGCTCGCTCCCAACAAGCGTGGCGAACTGGCCAAGCTAGGCATTCGCGCGATGCTCGCGGGAACCATGGCGAACCTGATGTCCGCTTCGATCGCGGGGATGCTGTTGTGAAGGTTTTGGACAACAGATTCGTAAGGCGCTTGCCGCGCTCTCTCCGCGCGGACTTTTTCTATTCAGGCTGTGCCGCCGAAGTGGCGGGACCTGGGCTTCAGCCTCTGAGGCTAGCGAGCGCCTGGTCAGTGGTCACGATCCGCGCTCCGAGATTCTGTAGTTCCGCGATCGTCTTACCACCAACCTGAGGATCTAACGTTTCGACCGCATCCTGCACGACGGCCACCCGACGCTTACGCGCGAGCAGCCCTTTCGCGGCGCAGCTCACGCAATATTCAGTGACCACACCGAACACCACGAACTCTGGAACATTTCCAAGACGTTCAACCAGAGCGCCAGCGTGATGGGTCTCAAATATGTCCAGCGATTGTTTTTCCAGCACAATTTGCTGATATATCGACAAGTCCTCGGGTAATTTTTCGGTGGAACGATTTTCGATGCGCGCAAACTTATTCGTCAGCGCTTCCGGGACAAATTCCGCTCCGGGTGTCCCTTTCAGGCAGTGCGGTGGAAACTGCTGGAACTCGGGATCGTCGGCTGGATGAAAGCAACCGTGCGAGACCAGAAAGACTTCGTCCCGTCGGGCGGCATCGGTCAGCTTGCGAATGTTCGGCAGCAGCTTCTCCGCACCCGGCACATAGAGCTTGCCGCCGGGCAGCATGAAGTCCGCCTGCACATCCACTTCCCAAAAAACGAAGTCACGGGATACCATTTCGGCCTCCGTCTTGCATGCTTTTAGCACTCTTGACGTGCTGATGACAAATCGTGCCAGTAGGAAAGAAGGAAACCATGGCCCACGACGAACCCGCTAAGTCCGTACCAGAAACCAGGCTTGTCATCCGCAACATCGGCCTGTTGTTGAGCGGCGATCTCGACCACCCAATAATGGATGCCGACACAGTCGTGGCAGTTGGGGATCGCATTGCTGCCGTGGGCAGAGAGAAAGATGTTGATAGCTCCGGCGCTACTGCCACCGTTGATGCCAAAGGCGTGGCGCTCGTGCCCGGTTTGATCGACAGCCATGTCCATCCTGTCTGCGGAGACTGGACTCCGCGTCAGAATCAACTCGGGTGGATTGACAGTTATCTCCACGGCGGCGTTACCACCATGGTGTCGGCGGGCGAAGTGCACACGCCCGGACGCCCCAAAGACATCGTTGGCCTGAAGGCGATGGCGATCTTCGCCCAACGTGCTTTTCACGCGTTCCGGCCGGGCGGCGTAAAAATCTATGCTGGTGCTCCCGTCATCGAGCACGGAATGGTGGAGGAAGACTTCAGGGAACTCGCGGCTGCAGGCGTCAAGATTCTAGGTGAAGTGGGACTGGGCAGCGTGAAGGACGGAAAGACGGCGCGGCAAATGGTCAGCTGGGCGCGGAAATATGGCATCCAGAGCACGATCCACACCGGTGGGCCGTCGATCCCCGGCTCCAGCCTGATTGACAAAGATATGGTGCTCGAAACCGACGCCGACGTAATCGGACACGTCAACGGAGGCCATACTGCTCTTCCTGATGATCAGATTGTCGCGCTCTGCGAGCGGTCTGTGCGGGCATTGGAAATCGTGCATAACGGCAACGAGCGCTCCGGCCTGTTGGCTTTGCGGACCGCCAGAGAACTAGGTCAAATGAAGCGAGTCATCCTCGGAACCGATTCCCCCGCGGGGTCCGGTGTGCAGCCCTTGGGGATTGTACGCATGATTTCAATGTTGGCGGCACTCGGAGAAATTCCGGCGGAAATCGCAATCTGTCTTGCGACCGGGAACACCGCGAGAATGCGCGGCCTCGACTGCGGCTTAATCGCGCCGGGCCGCGAAGCGTCTTTCGTGCTGATGGACAAGGCGCAGCATTCAGCCGGCAAAGACCTGCTTGACAGTATTCAGAGGGGAGACTTGCCGGGCATCGGAATGGTGATTACGGATGGCGCGGTCAGCGTTCAACGCAGCCGCAACACACCGCCTGCGACGCGGGTGCCGGAGGTGGTAGCGCGGTAGCGCCGGCGCCCCGCCCGACAGCCGCCGAGGGCGGCGACGCTACGTCACTGCATGCCCAAAGACGCCGCGATCTTCTTCTTGTACTCGCGGGCTTTGGCCATCGCTTCCAGCTCGTTAACGGTCAGCAGTTTTCGATCCTGCATCACAACGCGCCCAGCGATGATGACGGTCTCGACATCCGAAGCCTTCAAAGCGTAAGCGAGCTGGGCGTAAACGTCATACATCGGCACCGCGTTCGGTTCGTCGAGACTGATCAGGATGAGGTCCGCTTTCTTGCCCTTTTCGAGCGAGCCGATTTCGTTTTCCATGTGCAAGGCTCTGGCGCCGTCGATGGTCGCCATTTCCACCGCGGCCTTCGCATTCATCGCCACCGGATCCATCTTTGTAATCTTGGCGAGTTTGGCGGCGAGGTCGATCTCCTCCATCAAGTCGAGATCGTTGTTGCTGCCCGCCGGCCCGTCGGTGCCGAGTCCGACGGCAATGCCCGCCGCTCGCATCTCGGGCACGGGCGATACTCCGCTCGCGATCATCATGTTGCTCGACGGATTGTGCACGCAGCCCACTTGGCGTTGGGCGAGAGTTCTGCGGTCGGCTTCGTCCACAAAGATGCAGTGCGCGGCTACGACATCCGGGCCGAGCACGCCGATTTTGTCCAGATATTGCACCGGCGACAGGCCGTTCTGCTTGAGGCTGTCATCCAGCTCTTTCTTCATTTCTGCGACGTGAATCAGAATCGGCGCACGATATTTCCTGGCCAGCGCTGCGGCATCTTGTAGCGTCTTTTGTGAGCAGGTATAGATCGAATGGGGCGCCGGGGCCGCATGAATCAAGGGATCGCCTTGCCACTTCTGTAGAAACTTCTCGGTGTAGGCGAGCATGGCCGCGTTGGTTTTGTTATCGGGCGCGGGGAAATCGATGAACGTCTCGCCCAGTACTCCGCGCATGCCCGCCGCTTTGGTCTCTTCCGCCACCGCGTCTTCGAAGTAGTACATGTCGGCGAAGGTGGTGACGCCGGAGCGAATCTGCTCGGCCGCAGCCAGCCGCGTACCCCAGCGAACAAATTCCTCCGTCACGTTCTTCGCTTCGGCGGGAAAGATGTACTTGTAGAGCCAGTCGTTGAGCGTTACGTCGTCGTGTATGCCGCGGAAGAGCGTCATCGGGACGTGGGTGTGCCCGTTGATGAAGCCCGGGAGCACCAGCTTGTTTTTCGCGTCAATCGTTTGCCGGGCATCGTAGCGGGCGGCGAGTGCGACGCGCGGACCGACCGCGACAATCGTGTCGCCAGTCACAACGACTGCTCCGTCGTCGTAGATTGAGCGCGTGCCGTCCATAGTGACGACCATGCCGCCAGTGACGAGCAAGTCAGCTTTCACCTTCGACTGGCCGTGCAGAAGAAGTGTTGAGAGAAGCAGAAAAATGCAAAAAAACACCCATAAGTGACTTTTATCTGTCATCGGACATCCTGTGATTGAACTGCGTTCCAGAAGAAGACTCTAACGTAGCCCGTCCTCCCCCTTGATCTGGTCTTTCGTTAGCCCACCCACACGCGGCAGCGGACGCCCGCTATCCGTGACCGCGATCGCGACCATGATCTCGTTGGCACGCGGGGCGTCGTTCAGCCGTACTTCCATGCCGTCGAAGTGGCTGCGCACGTAGGCGGCGTCTTTGTGGCCGAGGGGGATGTCGAGCACGACGCCCAATCCACCGCGCTTTTTCGAGGACGGAATCAGGGCCGCACCTTTGCCCAATACGCGCCGCACCGGCGTACCTAGTTTCGGATGCAGGATGGCTGCGGCGTGCTCGATTTCGCCGTTCTCTCCCACGGCTGCGGCTTTGCCATAACTCTCAGCCGCTGTTCCCGGAATTCCGAGTGCCCCCACCGCGCGCTGGGTTAAGAGTTCGCCCAATTCTTCGCCTATGGCCATCAATACGGAGAGATCCTCAACGTACTGACCTGCGAAGGGATTTTCGATTACCGCCACCGCTGCGGCGCGCCGCGTCGGCGGATCGACCGGACAGCCCATCTCTGTGCAGGTTTCTTCGACGAAGATGGCGATCTTGCGGATCTTCGCTTTTGCTTTCATCGCAGGCCGTCCTCTCCTTTGATCTCTGATGCTTTCAGCCCGCCAACACGGGCATGCACGCGCGCACCGGTCGTCATGACCAAAGCCAGCAAAATCTCGTCGGCGCGGGGGGCATCGGTCAGACCGACCTCCATTGCGTCGAAGTGGCTGCGTACATAGGAGGCGTTGATGTGAGTGATTGGCACGTCGAGCCTGGCACCCGGTCCACCGACTTTCTTGGTCGACGACACGATTGCCTTCGCTCCTCCCAGCACTTCACGCATCGCATAGCCTCCTGGCACATGCCAGAGAGCCCCGTGCTCCAGCTCGCCGGCCGATCCGATAATCGCTCCTTTGCCGTAACCTTCCACCTGCTTGGCATCGCCGCCGAGCGCTTTGACGAGCAACCGCGCCATCTCAAGCCCGAGGGGTTTCAGGTCATCCATGAAGCTCTCGATCGTTTCAACATAGGAGCCGGCAAACGGATTTCGAATCACGACCAGCGCCGCGGCACGTCGCAGCGGTCTCTGGGCGACAGGCCCGCCTTCATGGAAGATCTCTTCCACGGACAGAAGTCTCTTTCGAACTTGGACCTCAGGCATGAATGAGCTTCCTTTCGATGTCCGAATCGGCAGCTGACAGGAGGCTTTTTCTGCCGGCAATTCGCGTTTCGCCGGCCAAATTTAACGCCGCCGCGCGAATCAAGTCTGTCGCTTGCAATGACTCCGCAACAACCACTCCCGCAGAAAGTGCCTCGTGAATGTCGTCTATGCTGAGCTTTCCGACCGATTGCGTGACGAGCCGCTCGCCGAGATCGTTGTCGGGCGCGAGTTCACAAGCCGGAACTCGTTTGATGCCTGGGTGCCCGGGCAAGTCCACCGCATTCGCGATTATGGTAGCGGCGGCATCCGCCATCGCAGCGGTATCCGCCAGCACCGTGACGGCATCCGCGATGCCGAGAGAAAAGCTGCGTCCACGCCAGCCACTGGTGGCAATGCCACGCGCCGGTTGACTGGAGTCGAGGGTCATCGTGCCGAACAGAGACAGGCGGTCTGGTCGCTCGACCATGCCCACCACGAACTTCTCGCCAAGGCTCAAGTGCAGCGCGATGTCGCCACCGTCGTTCACGTAGGCTCGTGCGAGTTCCGCGTTCGTCGTCATTGCCTCAAGTATCTCCTCGGCGACGGCTCCGGCGACAGCGGCCATGGGAGTAATGAATGTTTTAGAAGCGTAGGGCCGCACCGCCGCTACCATTCGCTGGGCAATGGGGCCGGCGGGCAACGGGCCGTCGGCGTGGGCAGGCAGGCGCAAGAACGCGAGTTCGCTGCACAGTTCGTCCAAGGCTGTAACGAATCGCTCCGCGGCTGCGCGATAGGCAATTTCGATTTCCCCAGTTGCTCCGAAGGCTTCGAGCACCAGATCAATCGGTCCATCCTGCATGTGCAAGCGGCGGCTGTCGGAAAGCATCCGAATCTGGGGGCGGGCAGTCATTGCTCTCGCCCCCCCTTCCGGGACGCTAGCGGCCACGGATTATCCGGTCGCGGCACCACTCGCCGGCGGCCGTCCTCATCCCGATGGATCGAACTCAACGGCCGCACATGGTCCATGTAGCCCCCAAGAGTCGCATAGTCTGAAAGCTTCAGCGTGAACTCAATAGGAGCCACCAGCGCGGGAGTTGGCACGTAGCCAAACGCGTTCTCCGGCATACGGCTTACGTCCACCATGATCGTGATCCCACCGCCCGGCCACACATAAACCGGCGCGCCGCCGCAGGTCACGCGAGTGAGCGCATCGCGCACCGAGTGCGTGAGCTTCACGGGATTCTCTGTCACACCGGCGCGCAGAGACCCGCCCGCCCCACCCATAAACAGGACCGTACAAAGGGCGGGCTCGCAGTTTTCCTTGATGCGCGCGACCGACTCTCGCAGCGAGGCAGGCAGATCTGTTTCTACTGGGCGGAGCGCTTCGTCCAATTCGTAATAGGCGTACTGCTCGCCGGTTGTGCTCACCATGAGGAGTCGCAGCCCCGGCTTGGCAACCTCCGGATCGAACGGAGCGAGAATCGAAAGCGGATCGGAAATGTTGGTTCCGCCCCACGAAGTGCCCGGTTCTGCAACTTTGAAATAGCGCCCCGGCGTAGAACGCCGGCCCTTCATCTTGATTCCTGTCTCAGCGATCCCCAGCAGTTTTCCGGCTTGATGCTCGGACAACACTCCGGTGATGTGATCGTCCACCACCACGACCTCATCGACTTTTCCAAACCATTGCTTGGCAAACATTCCGATGGTTGCGGAGCCGCATCCGACCCTCATCCGTTCTTCTTGCACACCGTCGACGATCGGCGGCTGGTCGGCCTGGACGACCACTTTCGCGCCGTTTTCAATCTCCAAGTCGACGGCCTTGCCGTTGCACAGGTTCAGCAGCGTGTCGCATGTGGCACTGCCTTCATGCCGGCTGCCGCCGGTCAGGTGACGAACTCCGCCCAGCGAAAGCATCTGCGAGCCGTACTCGCCGGTGGTGACGTGCCCTACTGCCTCCCCTTGTGCGCGCACCGTGCTGCACTCGGCTCCTAAATGGCGGTCGGTGTCGATCTTCAGCTTCACGCCGCAGTAGCTGAAGATGCCCTCGGTTACTACCGTGACCATGTCTACGCCCGCGATCTCGGACGAAATGATGAAGGGCGCGGGCTTATAGTCAGGATAGGTCGTGCCTGCGCCGATCGCGGTCACGAAGGTCTCCGCATCGTGGACGAGCGTGCCATCCCACTCCCGACTCTTGCCCAGAAATGGGACAAGGGAGTCGCCGCGCGACTGCGCCTGTTCGAGCAAGACATGAGGATCGACACGGACCAGTTGTCCGTCGTGATTGGCGTAGCGGTCGCAGGAACCAGCCCGCCCTGGCTTGATGTAACACAGCACCGGGCACGCGTCGCAACGGATGGCGTCGTCAGCCACGCCGATCTCCCTTCGCGGCCGCCAGAATGGCGGCGCGCACGCGATCCGGAGTCGCCGGCACTTTGCGCAGCCGGATCCCAACGGCGTCATGCAGTGCATTCAGGATGGCCGGCGCAGTGGGAATCACGGCCTGCTCGCCAATTCCTTTCGCGCCGAACGGGCCAATCGGTGACGGATCCTCAATCAGAATCGATTCCACCGATGGAATGTCCCCTGCCGACGGGATGAGGTAGTCATGAAGGTTCTCGCCTTTGCCGGGAAAGAATTCCTCCATCAGCGCCATTCCCAGTCCCTGGGCGACGCCTCCCTCGATCTGCCCCTCAATCAGCGTCGGATTGATCGCTCGTCCGACGTCGTGCGCCGCGGTGACTTTAAGAACGCGCACGGTGCCGAGCTCAGTGTCTACCTCGATCTCCGCCATGTGCGCGCCAAAGCCAAAGACCGCATAGGGAAGGCCTTGACCGTCTTTGTCCAACGGACTCGTGGGCGGGTCGAACGTAGCCTCGGTTGTGATGACATATCCGTGCTCATCAAGCGGCAAATCACCGAGCGCGAGCGTATGAGTCTTGTTTTTCTCCTGTACAGTCACGCGGCCATCTTCAAAGTGGATGCTGGCGCAGGCGCAGCTCTTCGTTTGGGCTAGAATTGCATCCCTCAGCTGAGTTCCGGCCATGTGTGCGGCTTTTCCGGTCACGAAAGTCTGACGGGATGCCGAGGTCTTGCCGCAGTCGGGCGTGATCGCCGTATCCCCTGATATCAAGTCGAAGCGATCGATGGGAGCTCTCAGGGCATCCGCGCAGATCTGTGCCACGATAGTATTCGACCCTTGCCCGATATCCACTGCACCTTGGTGCAACGCGATGCGGCCGTCACGCTTCAGTCCAATCCGCACCGTGGATGGGTTGGGCAGGGAAGTGTTGCCGCAGCCATACCACATGCCTGCCACTCCCACACCTCGGCGGAAAGGCCCAGCGGTTTTGGAGTTAAACTCAAACACTTGCTTGCGTGCCGCTTGCCATTTTGGACGCAAGGCCTCAAAGCTGGCGCGAATGCCGACACCTTCTCCCATCACCTGCCCGGTCACGGTTGGCGTGTCATCATCGAGCGCGTTCAGGATTCGAAATTCCAGGCGGTCCATGCCAAGTTGATCCGCCAGGTCATCGTAGAGTTGTTCCTGCGCGATTGCGGCCTGCGGTACTCCGAAACCTCGAAATGCGCCCGCCGGCACCAGGTTGGTATGCACCGCCCGGGTCAAGGCGCGGTAATGCGGCACATAATAAGGACCGGAGGCGTGCACCGGAACGCGAGCCGCCACGGTCGGACCCCATGAAGAATAGGCTCCGGTGTTGAAATCGGCGGCAAAGTCAAGCGCGAGCAGTTTGCCATCGCGAGTGCAACCCGCGCGCAACCGCATGCGCGCCGGGTGGCGCTTGGTAGTCGAGATTATGGATTCCGTTCGGGAATAGACCATTCGCACAGGCTTTCCCAGATGCCAAGCCGCGAGGGCCAGGAAAGGTTGAACCGAGAGGTCGAGCTTGGAGCCGAAACCTCCGCCGACCGCAGTCGGAATGATGCGCACTTTCTCGGGACGAATTCCCAGGATGGTTGCGATGTCGCTACGATCCATGTAGGGCGATTGTGTGCATGCCTGAATCTCGATGCGATCGCCGACCCGACGCGCAAACCCGGCCTCAGGCTCAATGTAAGCATGCTCGACAAAGCCGGTCTCGTACTCGCCTTCGGCCGTGATGTCGGCCCCCGCCAATGCCCGGTCGACGTCTCCGCGGACGACCCGCCCGCACACCAGCACGTTTCCTTCACGGTGGGCGTGGATCCGCACCGCGCCGGGCGCGAGAGCTGCGTCGATATTTTTGAGCGCCGGGAGTTCCTCCCACGCGACCGGGAACAGCGCTGGATCGAGGGCCTCAACAATGTCCACTTCGCCAACCACTGCGGCCACCGCTTCGCCCCGATAGCGCGCCTCGTTGTGAGCAAACACCGGCTGGTCGGCGAATGGCAGGATCACACCGTAGCAGTCCTTTCCGGGCACGTCTTTCGCGGTCAGGACCGCTTGGATACCGGGATGGTCATGAACGAACCCATCCAGATCTCCGAACTGAAATCGCGCTCGATGGTAAGGGCAGCGGATCGCTCGAACGGCCAGCGAGCCGGTCGGCGCTTCATCAGCGCCAAAAATCTCGCTGCCGTCAACCTTGCGCTTTCCGTCCAGGCGGATCAGCCGCCGGCCAACCGCATCACCGGCCACCGGCGAAGTCTCGGTTGTCGCGGTCGATTGAGCGGCGAGAACAGCGCCAATGATTTTGCGATAGCCGGTGCAGCGGCAGAGCACGCCGCCAATCGCGTCCATGACCTCCGTCTCGTTTGGGGCGGAATTCTTCTCCAGCAGAGCCGTGGCCGCTACCAGCATCCCGGGAGTGCAAGCACCGCACTGTGCCGCGCCATGTGCCAAGAACGATTGCTGCAAGCGCGCACCGGCTGGCGACCGCTGCAACCCTTCAACGGTCGTGACCTCGTGCCCCGCAATCTGTCCCGCGGCGATTAGACAGGCGCAGACGGGCTCGCCATCCAACAGCACCGTGCAAGCGCCGCAGTCGCCCGCGTCACATCCCACCTTGGTCCCAGTCAGGCCCAGATCTTCGCGCAGTACGCGAGAGAGCCGCTGCTGCGGAGAACTGGTGACAACGACATTGCGTCCATTGACAGAGAACGCGATTGCGCCAGTGTCCGCCTCCGCCTGTAGCTCACGTGTCGTAGCCATCAGCCAGCCTCCACGCAAGAATCGAGCGCCCGGCGGACCAGGGTCAAGGAGGCATCGCGACGGTATTCAGCCGTAGCGCGGACGTCATCAATCGGAGAGAGCGGCGTCAGATGGTCAGGTGTGACGCGCGCGCCCAGTCCGTCGCGCACGGCAGCGCCCACCAATTCGCGCTCCAGCGCGATCAGCCGACGTGCGACAGCGGAGCATGAGCCTATCGCTACCCGGGCCGCTGCAACCTTGCCGGCATCCGTCAGAATAACCGTGGCAACCATTGAGATCGAGATAACGAGGTAACGACGCGCTCCGAGTTTTAGAAAAACCGAATGTGCGTCCTCCAGCGTTCGTGGAACCCAAACCGCGGTCAGCAGTTCGTCTGTCCGACGTTGCGTCTTTCGGTTGCCGACTATGAATTCAGCCAGCGGCATGCGGCGAGATCCCGTGCTGGAAGCCAGTTCCACTTCCGCATCCAGCGCAAGCAGCGGCGGTACTCCATCGGCCGCCGGGGAGGCGTTGCATAGATTTCCCGCCACTGTCCCACGATTTTGAATCTGGACGGACCCAACCTCCCGCGCTGCGCTTTTGAGCGCCTCAAAACAGCGAGGAAGCGGCGCCCGGATGATGTCGCTCCACGTGGTCAGCCCGCCGATGCGGATGTAGCCGGCATCGCTAGAGATTCCGCGAAGCTCTCCCAGGCCGGAAACATCCAGGATCGGTTCGGGCGCGATCCGATCGCCCAAGGCAGGATAGAAGTCCGTACCCCCGGACAGGACTTGAACTCCCGGCATCTGCAACTGAACTACTGCTTCATCAAGGGTTTTGGGCCTGAAATACAAGTTTCGGATCCCTGGGCAGGGTAATAGCCCGCGAAGAATTGCAGCGCTAATCTTATACGAACGGCTTCATTTGTACAGCCGCGACGGCATAAATGCGGGGACGACTGGCTCCCCTGAACGGCAGTAAATGGCGAGAACCCCGCCCGGAACTACAAGATGCGACTTGGGGGGCCTTGAACCCATGCTGATACGGCCCGCCGGTATGGCGATTCCCCTTCTACACGTAAAATGGAAATGGGGGATGGCTTTTGCTGAGAGGGCAAAGTTTTTGCCCAATTCCGACGATCTTTCCCTAAGACCCTAAGTTTTGTCCCATGGAGGCTTTACCGATTTGGACCAACACCAGGAACTAGTTGAGGATCAGGAGCAGGATGTGAGTTCTCGCGATGCCAGCTATGTGCTAAGGCTCGATGAAATTGCCAACCTTGCGGCGGAAGGCGGCAAGCCCGCCGAGACACTGATGAATGTTGTCGCCTTGATCGCGCGGCGATTCGGGACCGATGTTTGCTCGGCCTATCTGCTCGAACCGGACCGCGCCAATCTTGTCCTGGCGGCGACGCTCGGCCTTCGGCGGGAATGCGTTGGCAGTCTTCGAATGGGAATCCACGAGGGGCTGGCGGGTTTGGTAGCCGAACAGCTGCGGCCGGTCGCGGTAGAACAGGTAAGGAAGCATCCTCGATTCAAGTATTTTAAGGAGTCTGGTGAGGATGCCTACCAGTCGTTCCTCGGCGTTCCGCTCATCGATCGCGGTGTCTTGCAAGGTGTTCTGGTAATTCAAACCGTCGAAGCGCGGGTCTTCCCCGAAGACGAAATTCGCATGCTGACGGAAGCTGCCACTCAGGTGGCGCCAGTGGTCAGCGAAGCTCGTACGCTCGACCGCTTTATTGCTCCCTCTCAGGAACGTCTCTGGGCCTTGGCGCGCAACCTATGGTGGAGCTGGGACCACGATTCGGTCGGACTGTTCCTCGATCTCGATCCAGTGCGCTGGGGCGAACTGAATCACAACCCGGTTTCCCTGCTGGGGGAATTCCCGCTGGCGAAACTGGAGACGCGCGCCGCCGAACTCGTGCTGCATAGCCGGATCAACTACGCCTATCGGCGCCTGCTCGAGTATCAGGAGGCCGAGCGGACCTGGGGCGCGCGGCACGCGGGCATCTTGCGAACCCGTCCAGTGGCGTATTTTTCGGCTGAGTTTGGCTTGCACGAATCCCTCCCGATCTATTCCGGCGGGCTGGGCGTACTAGCCGGCGATCACATCAAGAGCGCATCCGACCTGGATATCCCTCTGGTCGGAGTGGGGCTGTTTTATGGTCAAGGATACTTCCGGCAACGGCTCGATCGAAGCGGCTGGCAACACGAAGAATATCTCGAAACCGACGTCAACCACTTGCCGATGGAAATGGCCATCGGCAAGAACGGCCAGCCTGTGGTGGTACAAATCGATACCCGCGCCGGTTCCATTCGGGCGAAAGTCTGGCGCGTGAAAGTGGGGCGCTGCGACCTATTTCTACTCGATTCCGACGTCGAAGGAAATCATCCCGAAGACCGGGAACTGACTTCGCGTTTGTACGGAGGAGACCGTCGCATCCGGATTCGCCAGGAGCTACTACTCGGTGTGGGGGGCCTGCGCGCGCTCCGAGCTCTGGGCATCACACCCGGGGTACTCCACCTGAACGAAGGACACAGCGGCTTCGCGGTGCTCGAAGCGGTTCGTATGCGGATGGAAGACGAGGGTATCGGTTTCGAACGTGCGGTACCGCGGGTTGCGCGTGAAGTCGTTTTTACAACTCACACGCCAGTGCCCGCTGGCCACGATCGATTTGAAACCGACGCGATCGAAGAGCACCTTGGACCTCTCCGCGATTCCCTAGGTCTTTCCCAGGAGAGTTTCATGGCTTTGGGGCGCGAAAATCCGAATATTGACGAACCCTTCTGCATGACTGTGGTCGGGCTGAGGCTCTCGCGCCGTGCCAACGCCGTTTCCGCACTCCACGGTGAAGTATCGCGGGCGATGTGGACCGGACTCTCGCCCGGCAAACTTGAGGACAGCGTTCCCATCGGGCACATCACCAACGGCGTGCATGTTCCTTCCTGGCTGGCGCCGCAGATGTTTCGGCTTTATGACCGCCATCTCGGGACCGGATGGCACCAGCGCAGCAGCGAGGCCAAGATCTGGGAAGGGATTGAGAATGTGGATGACGGCGAGCTTTGGGAGACGCATCTCAACCTGAAGTCGCGCCTTCTGGAATTTGTGCGCCGCCGCGCAGTCGAGCAAGCGGAACGCCGTGACGAACCGCAGGAGGTGCTGCAAAGACTGGAACGCATCCTCAGTCCAGACGCGCTTACCATCGGATTCGCGCGCCGTTTCGCGACCTACAAGCGTGCCAACCTGATCCTACGCGATCTCGAAAAGCTGGCATCAATGGTGAACGACCCGAAACGCCCGGTGCAGTTCGTGTTTGCCGGCAAGGCGCATCCTCACGACGAGCCTGGAAAACGCATCCTGCAGCAGATCGCCGAACTGATGCGCGATCCGCAGTTTGGCGACAAGTTTGTATTTGTCGAAGACTATGACATCAACGTTGGCCGCCATTTCGTACAAGGTGTCGACGTGTGGCTCAACAATCCCCGGCGGCCGCTGGAAGCATCCGGCACCAGTGGACAGAAAGTGGTTCTCAACGGCGGGTTGAATCTTTCAATCCTGGACGGCTGGTGGGCGGAGGCCTACGACGGCCTGAACGGCTTCGCCATTGGAACCGGGAAAACTCATTCCGACCTGAGCATTCACGATAGCCGCGATGGCGAAGACCTGCTTCGGACTCTGAGAGAAGAAGTGATTCCTCTTTTTTACCAGCGGGATCGTGATGGCCTGCCCCGCGGATGGATCAAGCGCATGAAGCGCACCATCCGCACCCTCGGTTGGCGCTTCAACGCCGACCGCATGGTGATGGATTACACGCTCAATTGCTACATCCCGGCGGCGGGTGGCACGTCGAGCGACATGCGGCCAAATTTGTAACGCCACCGAGGCCTATGCGCCAGGCGGATGCGATATGTGTGCACGCTCAACGCACAAAGCTGCAATGCTTTTGCCCATACGAGTTTTTGGCTCATATGTCGGCTTGACGCGGCTGATCACGACGGTCTACGCTTCGGGACAAGACATATTTCCGGCAGCTTCGGTCTGGCGACCGAATGCCGGACTGAGCGCCAGCTGCCCAATTTCAGATCACTGACCCAGGAGTTTCAGATGCAAAGACCAAAAAAGCAAAGAGGGTTTTCGCTCATCGAACTATTGATTGTCGTGGCGATCATACTGATCATCGCTTCTATCGCTATCCCGAACCTGCTGAGTGCGCGTCGGCAGACCAACGAAACGGCGGCGGTGAAGGCGATTAACACGATCAATACCGCCCAGATTTCCTACAACTCGGCCTATCCAGCGTTGGGTTACGCGAGCGCACTGGCTGCCCTGGGCGGAACAAGTTGTGCTCCTCCGACCCCTACCAGCGCTTGCCTGATAGATACGCAGTTGGCGTCGGGGACGAAGAACGGCTATACGTTCGCGCTGGCTGGCGTGAGCGGAACACCGGCTGCAACTTACCAGGTGATCGCGTCGCCCACCGTTCCCAATCAGACCGGCGTCCGCTACTTTTGCTCGTTCGCTGACGGCGTCATACGTGGTTCGGTTTCGCCCATCACCGCCTGCGATTACAGCATTCCACCGCTCCAGTAGGAGACCAACGCGTTGTTTGTACCTAGCCGCCGCTTGGCCTGCGGATCACCGCTCCGGCTCGATCCAGAAGACCGCCCCGCGGAAAATTGGCGGAAGCAGATAAACCTGGGCATTTCCGGATTTCTCGCCTGGAAGTTCCTGCTCCTCCCCCAGGAAGGGTAGGAACTTGGCCCTCCGCGCAGCTTGAACAGTGATGCGCACTCCGGCTTCAGCCTCCGGGCGCGCGTTCTCGCCCGCGCGAAGACCTTTGAAGTTCGCGAAGTACACATGCAGTTTGCCGCCGACTCGCGAAATATGTGAGGCTACTGTGGGCGGGGCTTCGATACTCACCTCAGAATTGGCCGGCAAGTACTCAAGAAACGCCGCTTGGCTTGAGGGAGACGTGCCTGCAAAATTGCTCTCCAGAGCCTGGAGATATGCCTTTCCAGGACAGTTTCTGAGACGAGTAATGTTTGCTTGTAGCGGAAGTCCGGTCGCGTCCGTGCCGGTGATCACCAGTTTACTTCCTGAGTTTGCAAACAGTCGCAGCGAATTTTGCTCGGCTTGGTCGAGCACGCGTACGTCGGGAAGTATGAGCGCGCTACCTTTGAATTCAGCGAGAGTTCGCGGCGTAACTACTGTGTAAGGGAGGTGCTTCTGCATCAGAAGGATGAGGATCCCCTGATACGAACGCAGAAACTCGGCGGGAGAGTAATTCCGTGTCGCCGGCGAAAAGTAGACCCCAATCGATGTCACCGGCAGTCGCGGCAGGTAGAACGTCTTCTCATGCTCCGCGATCCACGCGAATACTCGCCTGCGAGTTTCCAGATCGTTCGATCCGGACATGACGTGACCACGCGCGTCCCATACGTTCGCGCCGGCCATCACCTGCGACATGAAGAGGTTCTCCATCGCATCGTGTGGAGCGATCGACTTGTCGCCATCCCAGGAGTAGTTCAGGATCCACGTGGCTTTTCCTTCTGCGAAGGCGCGAAACGACGCCATTCCCACCTGATAGCGAAACCAGTCAAGCGGCGTGCGTGACGATGCCATGTGATCGCCGCCGCCAAATTCGTACTCGTGCGCGATGGCATCATTCACGGCATAAAGGCGGTAGACATCCGCTCCCACGCGCACTACCTCTTCCTCGATTCCGGGATAGATCTCAGGAATTGTCTTAATTTTTGGATTGACTGACTTTGCCGTCTGATCGATCTCCCGCATGAAGTTGGTGATGGTCCGAATGCGGAAATCCACCCACTTGCGGAAATTGGAGTCGGAGAAATCGCCGAGTTTCAGATCGCGTTTGGCGTCCAGTCCGGTCTGCTGCTTGAAGGCTGCCACGGTGTAGTCGTCGAAACTCGCCCACGAGTTTTCCCAGCCATCAAAGTGAGTCATCCAGTACGGGATGTCGACGTAGATTCCATCGATGCCCGTGGAAGCGATCTGGCGGACGCGTTCCATGTAGATCTTGCGCCAGTCCGGCGCGTAGGGGCTGATCCACACGTCTTCGTCCCCCTTGGCAATCCAGAAGGCGGTGCCTCCGCCGAAAATTGCCGGTTCGCCTGTGAGCTTGCGTTGCAGCCAGTCGGGATGGTCCTTGGCCAGCGAATGTGGCGTCTGATCGGCATTGGCGGTGATGCACTCCAGCCCCGCGATATAAACGAAGGCGTGATTTCCAACTTTGTGCGCCTCTTCGGCCACCGCGCGAATCGCAGCCAACTTTTCTTCCGGGTGCAGGAAGCTTTCGTATCGTCCGGGGATGTCGTTGTCCACTTCGATCCCGAAGACATGACTTTCCTGCGCCTCGCGAACAATGCGGGCGGCGTCGTCTTTGGAGTGCAGGCCCCAGGCGGCGATGCGGACATAGTGCGTCCACTCCTGCTCTGGGGGAATAGTCGCCGCGAGCAGACCGAGCGAAGTTAAAACCAATAGCAAGAGCAGAGTTTTAGCAAGGTGACGCTCCATAACTCCTCGTCCTGAATAGTGAATTGTTGTGCAAGATGAATGGGCACCCATCAGCCAATCAGTCCGCCAGTTTCGTCGGACTCCCCGAGGCCGGCGGTTGGACGGAGCGTCAAGGTGCCATCAGCGTTCAATGTTTGCTTACAGGCCCATCGAACGGGATATCGTTGTCCCTTGACTTCAATCGCTGCCTTGAGTCGCAGTCCCTTCCAATCCGTTCCTTTGGGCAGCGGGAACTGCGCCTGGCGGACCTTTCCTGAAAGTGGATGGCCAGCATCGAGGCAGCCATCCGCAAGAGTCCTGCCGGTTTTGTCCAGAACTGACACGCGAAGCACGCCGGGTACCGCCGCGATCCCATCGTTGATCAGGCCCAGAATCAGTCCTGGATAGCCGTGCTCTTCGTAGGTCCAGATCCAGGAGGGCCGCACGCGATAACCGATAGTGCGGGCAAGGTTGTCAATCGCCGCCGGGTATTTCTCGTAGTAGGCGAGAATGCGTTCTGCGGAGATGGTGTGCCAGTTCCAGAGCGAGAAATAGCAGGCGCCCACATCGCGCACGTGACTCACTACGTTGTCGGTATAGGTGACACCATCATCGAGATGCAGGCTGGCGGGCGATCCATCCGACATGCCGACTTCCACGGTGACGCCGGTCCAGGGAGGACGATTGCTCAATGCGTCAATCTGTTCGTTCTCGATGAAGATCGTATCGGTGCGCAGCCAATTCAAGCTTCGGATAGTGCGGTCGAGTAATTCCGAGTTGCCGACCTTGCTGAAGTCGGGTTGCGTATTCGTGGCGAGAGGTGTTTTCCTCCACCGCTCAACCTGGTAATCGAACATGCGGACAAATGTCGATTCAGCGGTTAGGTAGTCGGGAAAGGGATTGCTTTCCAGCGGCCAAGTGTGGCCTTCACCCCAAAACCCGTACATGGCGGTGTCGACATATTCGACCTGGGGATGGCCGTCATAAGCGTCGGCAAGTAGATCGGTGAGTTCGCGAAACGCGGACTGGAAGCCGGGATCGTCATAACGCGGCTCCGATCTTTCCCGGTTCTTCCATTTCCCTAATTTGACCATGGGCACTTTGCCGTCGAGAAAAGGCGGCAATGGAGATTCCAGGATGTCGGGGTTGCTCATCATCACGCGCAAAGCGATGCGCTTGTCGTACTGGCGCGCCAGATCGAAAGTCGCTTTCCAATGCGCGCACAAGCCCAAGCGTCCAGGTTTCTGCTGCACATCTTTCCAATTCACCCGCAGATAGAGCTTGCTGCCAATGGGAAGGCGAACCAGATCTTCGATGGATCGCTCCAGGTTCTGTCCCACTTTTTGCGGCGGACCGACTTCGTCGCAGATATAGGTCACCAGGCCCATTCCGTAACTAGGAATTGGGTCCGTCGAGGGAGTCGTGGCCATGGCGACGTTCCAACTGGGAAATAGATCGGTCGGAAACGGCCCCTGATAGAGCCGATCCGAAACCAGCGGACCCCCGCCGAAATCGTATTTGTCAAAGTTGTGTCCGGGCACATACGCGTGGAGCGGATTGGCGGCAAACCCAGCGGCGACCGCACTTCCCACGGTTAGGAAATCCCGTCGGCGCATGTTGGCCCTCCTGGAGTGAAACGACAAGAAAAAGGGGCGTTCCCATCGCAGGGCCCGCCCCATGCCCCCTCTGCAAACTAGAACTCGAACCGCGCTCCAAACTGCATTCTTCGGAAATTGTTGGTCGTGTTCTGCACCGTGCCAAACCCAGAGTCCAGGGCCCACGCTGAATCCGGAAACGCGAAGCGCGGAGTGTTGGTGACGTTGTACATTTCCGCGCGAATCTGCAGCTTCATGCCCTCACGGATTTCGAACTCCTTTGAGAGAGACAGGTCCAGATCTCGAACGCCCGGCCCGCGCAGGTTTGAAAAATGACGAGGTGCATTGCCGGGCACCTGGTCGCCAGGATCGGCGAAACAGTCCTGGTTAAGATAGGGCAGTCCCGTAGCCGCGGCGCGATAGAAGCTGATTCCGGTCCGCAGGTTCGAGCAAGTAACATTGGGCCGTTGATTGCCGTCGGCCAGCTGCGGATTTGCCATGAAGACGGGGATCGGTTGTCCGCTCTGGAGGGTCACGATGGTATCCAGCGACCAGCCTCCCACGATCGCATCGGCCACCCGGTTCATCCCGCCCCCGATCCATCTCCCGTGTCCAAATGGGAGACCGTAGATCACAGCGACGGTTAAGCGGTGCGTAGCATCGTTGGAGCTGATTCCATGCTCCACGCTCAAATTATCCAGCACCTGCGGGTTGTCAAACTGCAGGTTTCCGATCCACGCGTTCGCTCCTGCCGAGGAATCGTCGGTCGCTTTTGACAGCGTGTAGTTGCCTTCGAAACTCAGGTTGTGGGTGGTGCGCTTCTGGAACCGGACCTGCAACGAGTGATAAGCGGAACTTGCTCCGAGCAGCGGCAATCCTGTGAATGCCCCGTCGAACTGCGGGTAGGGGCGCAGCAGGTTCAATCGCGGAATCTGCGCGTCGTTGTAGACCGAATCCAGCTCGTTAAAGACCGGCGGGGCCGCGCAAGCATTGCCCTGTGCATCCACTGTCGTGAACATGCAGCGGAATGGATTATCGACGTTGGTATTCAGATAGTCTGAAGGCGATTGTCCGGCGTCCTTTGCGTCAGCGATGGCCTGGTTCCGTGCTGCTGTCGAGAGGAAATTGCGGTTACGTGTGCTGTTGGTACCAGCCCAGGGCAGATGGGTGCTTCGATTTGCCGAGTAGTCAACCCCAATCACAATGTTCCCCGGAAACAGGTGCTGCACGCCGAGGTTCCACTGGTAGATTTCCGCGTTGCGCGCTTTCTCTGTTCCCAGATCGTTGGAGTTGTCGAATCCCCATTCCGCCAGCGCTCCGTACTTCGTCCCCTGCACCGGGGCCAGTCCGGCCGGGAATGGATTGTCAAACGAAGCATACTGTGACTGAAAATTGTCCTTCGTGAAATTGATCTGCGCCCCTTTTCGGAAGGCCGTGCCTGCATACTGGAAGTTGGTAGCCACGTTCATGCCATAAAACACGCCTGCTCCGCCGCGCAGAACGGTGTTCGATCCCAACTGATAAGCAAAGCCGAACCGTGGCGCGAAGTTGTTGCGATCTACCGGCGCCGACCGCCGCCCACCACCGGCAAAGATCGTCGTTCCCTTGATATCCCCTAGGCCCGGTATGTTAATCCCGGTATCGCCATTGAAATCGCTGAACTGCGAGCGGTTGAACCGCTCGGTATAAGGATTGCTCCATTCGTAGCGCAGACCCAGGTTCAGGGTCAGCCTGGGCGTCACCTTCCAGTCGTCCTGCGCAAAAAAAGCCGTCTCCTGTGATTTGTCCGCCACCGCCGGCAGGATGTTCAGTTGTCCGTTGTACGCAAATCCAGTCAGCAGCGTGGCAAAGGAAAACCCTTCGCCTTCATCCCCCTTTCCTGCATTCGGCTGTGACGTGGTCACGTCGCGCTGAATGTCAAATATCCCCGTCGGATTGTTCGGCTGCCAGAAGCTGTTCAGGAACACGCGCTGCTCTCCGCCGAATTTGAAAGCATGCCGTCCCACCACCCACTCCAACGCCGATGAGTAGGTCCACAGCGTGTGAGCGAAGTTCGTGTCCACACAGCATTGGCTGAACAGCGACAGGCTTCCGCCTTCTCCCGTGGTGTCCCCTCCCGCGAAAGCGATCGTAGGCATCCGGTGCAGGCCGTTTCCGGCCAGGATCGCCGGAAATCCCACGCTCTCCAGCGTCGGATAGTTGTTCGACCTTCCCGGGGCGACCACCCGGTCTAGGCTGAGCCGGCTCGAAAATAGCACCGTTGGCTTGATCGTCCAGTTGTATTCCAGGCCGACGTTGTGCACGTCGGTCTTATAAATCACGCCATCGTTGACGTCTCCAAATCCGATCACCGTGGGCGCGGTATACACACCCGAGTACCGGCTGTATCGCCCACTGACCTTGTGGTTGGGGTTGATCTGGTGATCGAGTTTGACATCTAACTGCCACTCCGGAAAGCTGGTTAGAATTACCGTGCGGAAGTTGGCGTCGGGGAACACGGCGCCGTCCACGTTCGGCTCCGGATACAGATTAATGATCGCCTGCCCGATCGGATCGATCTCGTCGATCACGTTAGGCGTGGTGAACTGGGCCCGCGTGCAGCCATTTACGTCACAGGTAATATTCTTAGGGTTAAAAATCTGAATCGGAGAGTCGAGCGCCAGCAGCTCTCGAAAGTCTCCCTGCCGCATCAAATCCGTCGGCACATAGCCTTCCTCATTCTGCGGGTCGTTGGTTCGCCTTTTCTCATAGTCGAACAGGAAGAAGGTCCTGTTCTTCACGATCGGTCCGCTTACCGAAAAGCCATACTGATCGCGCACGTGGTCGGGCTTGGACCCGTTGTTGAAGAAGTCGCGCGAATCGAATTCCGACCGCTGCCCATACCACCACCCCGCGCCGTGAAATTTGTTGCCTCCCTGCCGGAACACCATGTTCACGACCGTGCCGCCGTTGTTCCCGTACTCGGCGGCGAAGCTGTTGTTCTGAACTTTGAATTCCTGGACGATCTCCACCGAAGGCTGATAGTAAACGTTCGAATTGCCACCCTCGCCCTGTTCCGGCGCGCTAAGGGGGCTCCCATCGAGTCGTATTTCAGCGGTTGCGTTGCGCTGTCCATTGGAAACGAAGTTCGTGCCCGAGGGATAGTTGTCGTTGATTCCCGAACCGGTGGTTTCGGTAACTCCGCCTGCCAAATAGACGAGGCCGAACAGACTGCGGTTGTAGAGTGGGATGTCGCGAACGTATTCGTTGGTTATGTCGGTGCCCAAGGCTGCACTTTCGGTATCTAGCAGAGGTGGAGCACCTGTGACCATGACCGTCTCGGTGACGCTCAGCGGGTTCATGGACAAGTCGACGGTAGTGTCCTGGCTCACGGCCAGCACTACATTCTTTCGCTCGACGCCACGAAATCCCACCGCTTCTGCCTTCAGCGTGTACGTCGCAGGCCGAAGGCCCGTCAGAATATACAGCCCTTCCTGATTACTGTGCGCGACGACACTGATGCCGGTGGCATCGTTCGTAATCGTGACTGTGGCGCTCTGCACGACTGCGCCAGACTGATCTTTAACGGTGCCGCGAATCTGGGCCGTATAGCTGCCTTGAGCGAAGAGAGCGGAAATTCCGCAGAACAGAAACAGAATAGAAGCGACCAGCTTTTGGCACATCGACATAGAGACTCCTGGGAAACGCGACTTTCGATGTGGCTTACGTATTATTACGATTAGATACTTTTACTTATCTTTGGGAAAGGAGTCAAGGACTTTGGTAGTGGTGTTGGACACCACTACCAGGACTTTGGAGGGCCTCCAATCCGGGACGGGAAGCCGGATCCGCTTATCGCTCGGGTTCGAGTTCCTCCCGGAGAGCCCGGGCCAGAGCGGCCTGCCGGTCCGGGTCCAACTTGGCGCCGTCCGCGGTGAGATAAAGGACGTCGATGGCCATCTGTCCCTCGGTTTCGATGAGCGCAATTTCGATGTTGCATCCCTGCTTCGAAACCTGGGAACACATTTTGTAGAGCAGGCCTGGCCGATCCTGCGTCAGGACCTGTAACAGTGTGCTGTGGGCGGAGCAGGCGTCGTCGAATTCGATCTGGGTCGGCACTTTCACCTTGGTGCTGTTGACCTTCTCCGACCGCAGACGGTCCTGAAGCATACGCGCCACGTCCAGCTTTCCAGTGATGACGGAGGCGATGTTTTGTTTCAACCGCTCCCATTCTGGAATATTCAGCTCCAGTGTCCGAAAACGATCCGTGAAGAAGAACGTGTCCACGACCACGCCCGCACCGTTCGAGAACGCGTTAGCCTTAACGATATTCATGCCCCAGGCTGCCAACGCTCCAGAAACCGACGCAAACAGGAATGGCCGGTCGGTAGTGATCAAGGTCAACTCGTACCAGTGCCGAACCTGCTTCAAGCTCAACTGAACAGAATCTTTGCCGAGACGAGCCGCCATTTCGGCATGCGCCAGCACATCGGTTACCCCATGGATTCGCAAATACCGTTGTGGCAATCCTTCGAGGAAACTGTTGAGCTTTTTTCCGGCCACCGGTGCCAGCGACCGAAGATGCGCCAGAGTTGAATCGTTGTGATCGGTATGCACGCGCTTGTCCGCACTTCGGCTCAAGTAGTTGTCGGCGGCAATGTACAGTTGCCAGAGGTTGTCTGCCTTCCACGCTGTCATGGCTTCGGGATTCACAGCCTTGATATCGGCATAGGTCATCAGGCACAACATCTTCAGCCGCTCCGGCAAGCCAATTTTTTCCGCGAACGACTTCACGTTAGCCGGATCAAAGACATCCCGCCTCACCGCCGCCGACATTTCCAGATGGTTTGCAACCAGGTATCGCAGAGTTTCGCGATCTGCGGGATCAAGGTCGAGCCGGTCCGCGCAGCTTTCGGCAAATTGCAAGCTGACTTCAACGTGATTGTCGCCCGGAGCCGCCTTGCCGGAGTCGTGCAGTAACAATGCCAGGTAGAGCAACTCGGGCTGTTCCAGGTCCGCCAGCAGCTGGGCGATCCGTCGATCCCATTCCGTTTTTGAATCGCGCAGACGGTGTAGATTCTCGATCGCCAGGAAAGAGTGTTCATCCACGGTATAGCGATGGTAAAAATCCCGCACTACGAGAGCTTCAATCCCTTTTAATTCCGGTAGCAGAAGCGGCAGTAAGCGAAGCGCATTCATGGCGCGGAGAGCGTCGGCTGCATGTGGTTGCGACAGCGTTTCCTGCAAATAGAGCCACAGTTCCGCGCCCCGTGGAGGAGTGGACGCCAGCGACGGAAGTACCTGCTCAATTTTGTATTCCGTAGTCGTGCTCAGCTTCAAGCCCTGTTGGGCCATGAAATGAAACAGCCGCAGCAGCATCTCGGGATCCTGCAAAGAGTCAGGCTTCTGCACGAAGATCAATCCATCGACGACCGAAAAGTCGGGAGTCGAGACGCGCGAGCGCCAGCTTTGGAACTGGCGATACACTGACGACCACGCTGCCGGAATCTCCTCCAGCAGTTGCGCGCTTACCCGGTGTACTGCCCGCGCATGTCCAAAGTAGACCCGCATCCAGTCCGCGGCGGTTGTGATCTCAGTATCTGAGGCGCCGATCTTGCGGACCGCGGCTTCGTCTTGTGCTTCCCATGTCAGAGTGTTGTCGTGGCGCCCATGCCGAAAGTGCAGAAAGCAGCGCGTGGACATTTGGAAGTCCAGCGCGGCGTCGAGTGACCTCCGTGAGGAGACTGGCAGCAGAGCTTTAGGGTCCGGCCACATCCGCAATTTTTCCATGGCCGAGATCAAAGCCAGCCAGTAGGTAACGTTGTAGTCGCGCAGACCGCCGGGCCCATCTTTCACGTTGGGCTCGAGATGGAAAACAGTGTTGCCGAACTTGTGGTGCCGGCTGCGCGTGATTTCGCCCAGGTTCTGGATCAGGTTCTGGCATTCTCGCGAAATCAGGCGGGGGACGGCCTTTTCGCGAAGCCGAGAGAACAAATCGCGATCGCCGGCCAGGTAACGGCAATCGAGCAATGAAATTGCGAACTCGACATTGTTCGGATCGAAGCGCTCACACTCGGCGAGGGTCCGGGTCGCCGGGCTGAGCTTCAGCCGCAGGTCCCACAATTCCTGCGAAAAGCGGCGGATGGAATCCTTGAAGGCGTCTTCAGTGCCGCCACCAGCGTGAAGGAAGAGAAGATCAATATCGGAGTGGGGAAAAAGCCAGCCTCGACCGAAGCCGCCGGTGGCGACCAGGGCAAAGTCTTCGGGCCCTTCCGGATCGGTCGAGATGATTTCACCCCAGAGGCGGAGGAGGATCGATTCGACGACCGCAGTGCGCTGCGCGAGGGCCACGCTCCCTTCGCCGCCGACGGAGAATTCCTGCTGGATGCGCGCGGATTCCTTGGCGTACAGGTCCCGTAACTCGCTACTGGCGATGGCCACAGTGTTCATTTCGGCGACGATGCCTCAGTCCTGCGCGAAACTGCCTGCGGAGGAGGGAGGGCGGTCTCCGCTGTTTCCAAAGCCATGCTGCGGACGAAGCGGCTAGAGAGCGCCGTCGCCGCGTTCCTCGTTGCGAATCCGAATGGCGTCGTCAATTCGCGAGAGGAAAATCTTGCCGTCTCCGATCTTCCCGGTTCGAGCTGCGGTGATGATCGCCTGCACAACTTTCTCCACCATGTCATCGGCCAATACGATTTCGAGCTTTACTTTGGGAATCAGGTCCACGGTGTACTCGCGTCCCCGGTAGAACTCGGTGTGTCCTTTCTGCCGGCCATGGCCGCGGGCTTCGAACACGGTCATGCCTTCGACGCCAATCTCATGTAGGGCCTCTTTCACTGCATCCAGCTTTGAGACCTGAATAATCGCTTCGACCTTTGTCATGATTCGTCCGTCTCGCTCTGGAACAACTACGCGGGCGATTCCCAGTAGTATCCTTCCTCACCGTGCTGCGAAAGATCAAGACCCTGGACCTCATGATCTTCGGAAACCCGCAGTCCGATGGACATGTCGACTACTTTCAGGATCACTAGCGTTCCCACTGCGGCCAGCACCCAGGCAATCGCCACGCCCACGAACTGGTTGAGCAACTGGTGCGCGTTACCTTCCAGCAATCCTGAAGCCAGTGTATTCCCTTGGGCATCTTTGAAGATAGGATTCACCGCACTGGAAGCGAAGATTCCCGTCAGCAAGGCTCCGAGTGTACCGCCCGCGCCGTGCACGCCAAAGGCATCGAGCGAGTCATCATACCCAAAGAGCATTTTGACCTTGGCCACCATTAGATAACAGGCCACGCCGGCGACCAAACCAATGACGATGGCGGACATCGGCGAGACGAAACCCGCTGCCGGAGTAATTGCAACCAGGCCAGCGACCGCGCCCGAAATCGCGCCTAGAGCGCTCGGTTTACCGTTCCGCCACCACTCTGCCGCGCTCCAGCCAATGGTAGCGGCAGCAGCGCCGAAATGGGTTGCCACGAAAGCACTGGTCGCCAAACTTCCTGCCGCCAGCGCACTACCCGCGTTAAACCCGAACCATCCCACCCACAGCAGACAAGCTCCAATGAAACTCAATACGACGCTGTGCGGAGGCATGGGCTGCTTCGGATATCCGATGCGATGTCCCAGATATAGAGCACACACCAGTGCCGAGACGCCCGACGTGACATGCACAACTGTGCCGCCGGCAAAATCCAGCGTGGGGAATCGCCCACCTAGAGCGGCATTGAGGAATCCGCCCTTGCCCCAGACCATGTGCGCCATCGGCGCATAGACCAACAGCGACCAAAGGACCATGAACACGCTCATGGCGCTGAATTTCATTCGTTCCGCAAAAGCTCCTGTGATCAGCGCCGGCGTGATGATAGCGAACATCAACTGGTAAATCATGAAAGTCTGGAGCGGGATGGTAGCCGCGTAGTCGGAATCAGGTTGCGCTCCGACCCCGCGCAGGAACACGTTGTGCAGACCCCCGATGAAGCTGTTCCCGGAACCGAAGGTCAGGCTGTAGGACACCAGTCCCCAGAGCAGCGTCACGATCGCCATCATCGCGAAGCTCTGCATCATGGTTGCCAGGACATTCTTCTTGCGCACCAAGCCGCCATAGAACAAAGCCAGACCCGGCCCCGTCATCATGAGGACGAGCGCAGAGCACACCAGCATCCAGGCGTTGTCGCCGGAGCTCCGGGCATCCACCACGGCCTGCTCCAGCTTCGCGATACGCGCCGCCTGGGCATCACTCGCAGAGCTAGCTCCCGAGGACGTGGTCGTACCGGAGGTCTGCGCCAGCGCGCCCAGTGGAAACAGACACACAATCACCAGCAAAAGACCAACCTTCAGCAACTTTGCCATTGAGACCTGTTGGCTCCTCATCTCAAAAAACAGATGCGACATAACACTAATCGCCGGGCCGCCCCTACGGAAGTTAAAACTACTTATTCACATGATTAGAAATCTTTATGTCCTCGCGACGAATGGGCCGACCCAGTGCGGAAATCTTCATCACAACTATCGAAATTCTGAATTGTACTTTTAAGGTATCCAGGCTGTACCAAAGAAGATGGCGACTCATCTCCGATGACACGCGTAGGAGCCTGGCACGGAACAGGATGAGTGTGTCCGTCACGGAGCAGTGGTCGCGAGAAGCAAATCATGGCATGCCCCTCTTCCAGCGCGCACGGGCTACCCCCTGCTCAGGGGTTGTATGACCCTGCCCACGAGCACGACGCTTGCGGGATGGGGTTTGTCGCCAGCATCCGCGGTCACAAGAGCCACGACATAATCCGGCAGGGAATCCAGGTCCTGATCAGCCTTACACACCGCGGAGCCTGCGGTTGCGATCCTGAAACCGGCGACGGCGCTGGTGTGCTCATCCAAATTCCGCACAAGTTCTTCGCTCGCGAGTGCAGCATTCTGGGATTCGAACTGCCTGCACCCGGCGCGTACGCGGTCGGCATGACGTTCCTACCGGTCGAGCGGCATCAGCGCCTCCAGTGTGAAGGAATTTTGGAGCGCATCATCCGCGAAGAGGAACTGGCAGTACTGGGCTGGCGGGACACGCCAGTGGACGGTTCCGCCGTCGGCCGCGTAGCTAGAGTTTCTCAACCGTACATTCAGCAGATTTTCATTGGCCGCCCAAGTGGCGTGAACGAAGACGCATTTGAACGTAAGCTCTATGTAGTCCGAAAGCGCGCGGAATCTGAGGTCGCAGCCTCCGACATAGAAGACCGCGGGATGTTCTACCTGCCGTCGCTTTCGGCGCGCACCATCGTGTACAAGGGCTTGCTGCTCGCTCCACAGATTGCCAATTTCTACACCGAATTGTCCGATCCCGATGTCGCCAGCGCCCTCTGCCTAGTACACCAGCGCTTTTCGACGAACACTTTCCCAAGCTGGCAACTCGCACATCCCTATCGCTATATCGCTCACAACGGCGAGATCAACACGCTCAAGGGAAATGTGAACTGGATGTATGCCCGCCAGTCGGTCCTGAGGTCAGAATTATTTGGGGATGACTTACCAAAACTCTACCCGATCATCGCGCCCGGAGGCAGCGATTCCGCAAGCTTCGACAATGCTGTCGAATTACTTTTCCAGGCCGGACGTACCCTTCCCCACGTTATGGCCATGCTGATTCCCGAGGCCTGGGCAGGGAATCCACACATGAACGCCGAGAAGCGCGCTTTCTACGAATATCACGCATCTCTCATGGAACCATGGGATGGTCCAGCGGCCATTGCCTTCACTGACGGACGCGTGGTCGGCGCCACCCTGGATCGAAATGGATTGCGTCCCGGCCGGTACGTGATCACCCACGATGACCTAGTGGTGATGGCGTCCGAAACCGGCGTGCTCGATATCGCACCTGACAGAATCAAAACCAAAGGCCGCCTTCAGCCCGGAAAGATGTTCCTGGTTGATACCGTGGAAGGGCGCATCGTTTCCGACAGGGAGATCAAGCAGCGTCTGGCCAGCAGGCAGCCCTATGGGGAGTGGCTTAACGAAAACCAGATCACGCTCGAGCAATTGCCCGAGCCCTCACGCGTACACGCTTCCGACCACGACACCATTCTCTGCCGGCAACGCGCATTCGGGTACACCGATGAAGACGTGCGCATGATTCTCGAACCGATGGCCTCGACGGGAGAAGAGCCGGTTGGTTCGATGGGAACGGACGCGCCACTGGCTTGTCTTTCGGACCGTCCTCAGCCGCTATTCAACTACTTCAAGCAACTGTTCGCGCAGGTGACTAATCCGCCGATCGATCCCATCCGCGAAGAGATGGTGATGTCCCTCGTCAGCTACATCGGGACGGAACGGAACATCCTCGAAGAGACAGCCGAGAACTGCCACACGCTGAAGTTACCGCATCCCATCTTGACCAACCGCGACCTCGAGAAACTGCGGCGCGTGTCGCGGGGCGATCTGCTCGCCATCACGCTGCCTGCGCTTTTCCGTGCCGCCGACGGAGAGGCGGGACTCAAACGCGCGCTCGATGAACTGTGTCAGCGGGCGTCGCTGGCAGTGGAGTCGGGATACAGCTTGCTGATTCTCTCGGATCGGGGAGTAAACAAAGACTACGCTCCCATTCCCAGTTTGCTGGCTCTGGCGGCCGTTCACAACCTGTTGGTCCGGGAAGAGACTCGCACCCAGGTTGCGCTGATCGTGGAGTCGGGCGAACCGCGCGAAGTCATGCACTTCGCCCTTCTGCTCGGATTTGGCGCCAGCGCGATGAATCCTTACCTGGCCATTGAAACTCTTGAAGATCTTGCGCGCCGCGGTTGTTTGCCGGAGACCCTGAACGCCGAAGTCGCGACCCGAAACTTCGTCAAAGCGATCAACAAGGGCCTGTTGAAGACTTTCTCGAAAATGGGCATCTCGACGCTCCAAAGCTATCGCGGAGCGCAGGTTTTTGAAGCGATCGGCCTCAGCAAGGATCTGGTGAGTGCTTATTTCGCAGGGACGACCTCGCGGCTGGAGGGAATCGGCCTCGAGGTGCTGACTCTGGAAGCGCAGATGAAGCACGAGCACGCGTTTCGCGCCGTCGCGGATTTCGAGACCGAGCTGGCGGCGGGAGGGAGCTATCACTTCCGTACCAGCGGTGAATACCATCTGTTGAATCCGCTGACGATCAGCAAGTTGCAGCATGCGGTGCGGCAGTCGAGTTTCAAAACGTTTCAAGAATACACCGATCTCATTGACGACCAGAGCCGCAACCTGGCAACGCTGCGCAGCTTGCTGCAGATCAGAAAAGCAGAAGAACCGATCCCGATTGAAGAAGTCGAGCCAGCCAAGGAAATCGTGAAGCGCTTCACTACCGGTGCCATGTCATTCGGTTCGATCAGCAAGGAAGCGCATGAGACGCTGGCCATCGCGATGAACCGGATCGGTGGCAAATCGAACACCGGCGAGGGTGGAGAAGACGAAGGACGGTTCAAGGCCGATGCCAACGGCGACCTGCGTCGCAGCGCGGTTAAGCAGGTGGCCTCGGCCCGTTTCGGTGTAACTGCGAATTACCTCGTTAATGCCGACGAACTACAGATCAAGATGGCGCAGGGAGCGAAACCCGGGGAGGGCGGCCAGCTTCCAGGCCATAAAGTTGACGATGTCATCGCGCGGTTGCGGCACTCGACTCCGGGCGTGGGCCTGATTTCACCGCCGCCCCATCACGACATTTATTCGATCGAGGATCTGGCACAACTGATCTTCGATCTGAAAAACGTAAACCCGAAGGCCCGGATTGCTGTAAAGCTCGTGGCAGAAGTGGGAGTCGGCACAGTGGCTGCTGGCGTCGCCAAAGCCCACGCCGATGTTGTCCTGATCAGCGGCGACAGCGGCGGCACCGGAGCGTCACCCTTGAGTTCGATCAAGCATGCGGGCATCCCCTGGGAGTTGGGACTCGCCGAAACGCAGCAGACTTTGTTGTTGAACGACCTGCGCAGCCGCATCCGAGTGCAGACCGACGGCAAATTGCAGACCGGGCGTGATGTTGTTATCGCCGCCCTGTTGGGCGCGGAAGAATTTGGCTTTGCCACCACTCCACTCATCGCGATGGGCTGCATCATGATGCGCAAGTGCCATCTCAATACATGCTCGGTGGGCATTGCCACGCAGGATCCCGCACTGCGCAAGCACTTCCAGGGACAACCCGAACACGTCATCAATTTCTTCTTCTTTATTGCGGAACAAGTGCGCCAGTACATGGCAGAAATGGGTTTCCGAACCATGGACGAAGTGGTCGGGCGCGTTGACATGCTCGACGCGCGCCCTGCGCTGAATCACTGGAAGGCCCGCGGGCTGGATTTGTCGGCAATTCTTTATAACCCTCCGCTGCCCGCGCGAGTGGAGAGGTATTGTGTGCGCGCGCAGGATCACGGTTTACAGCACGCTCTTGATCATCGTCTGATCGAACGCGCGCGGCCTGCCTTGGAAGAGCGCATTCCGCTGAAGATGAGTTCCCCGATTCGCAATGTCCACCGCGCCGTAGGCGCCATGCTCAGCGGAGAAATTGTCCGCCGCTATGGCTCAGAGGGCTTGCCCGACGACACCATCCAGGTTCAGCTGACTGGCTCCGCAGGGCAGAGCTTTGGCGCATTTCTGGCTCGCGGGGTCACTCTGACCCTCGAGGGCGACGCCAACGACTATGCTGGCAAAGGCCTTTCCGGCGGACGGCTGGTCGCGTATCCGCCGAAAAATTCCGGGTTTGCCGCTGAAGAAAATATGCTGGTTGGCAACGTCGTCCTCTACGGCGCCACGAGCGGTGAGGCTTTCTTCAATGGCGTCGCCGGGGAACGTTTCGCCGTGCGCAATTCCGGAGCCACTGCCGTAGTGGAAGGAGTCGGCGATCACGGATGCGAATACATGACCAAAGGCTTGGTGGTCGTGCTCGGAGCCTGCGGACGAAATTTCTCTGCCGGAATGAGTGGAGGCGTGGCCTACGTGTTCGACGAGCGCATGGACTTCACCGAGAAGCGTTGCAATCGAGCGTCGGTTGATCTTGAGCCGGTACTTGAATTCCCGGATGTCCGGATTCTTCACGGCCTCATCACGCGCCACTGGGAGTTGACCGGTAGCCGCCGGGCGCGATGGATTCTCGACAACTGGTCCGAGATGCTGCCCCGGTTCATCAAAGTCTTCCCGCACGAATTCAAGCGCGTGCTGGGCGTAAGCCGCACTTCGCAGCCGTACATTCCCGGTCAGAATCTGCCCCTGGGCGCAGCAGTGGAGCAGGTGCAGCATGGGTAAGGTCACCGGCTTCATGGAGCATAAGCGCGAGCTCCCCAATCGCCGCCCGGTTACTGAGCGCGTCAACGATTGGTTTGAAATCTATCAGGACTTCCCCGAAGCCAAGCTGCGTAAACAGGGCGCGCGCTGTATGGACTGCGGCGTGCCGTTCTGTCATACCGGTTGCCCAGTGAACAACCTCATTCCGGATTGGAACGACCTGGTCTATCGCGGCCGCTGGAAAGATGCCGTCCGACAACTGCACGCCACCAACAATTTCCCGGAATTTACCGGGCGGATATGTCCCGCGCCGTGCGAAGCGGCTTGCGTCCTCGGCATTAATCAGCCGCCAGTGACGATCAAGCAAATTGAAAAGAGCATCGTCGAGCGCGGATTTGAAGAAGGCTGGATCCGCCCGGCGCCGCCTCGGCATCGCACTGGAAAGAAGGTGGCGGTTGTAGGCTCCGGGCCAGCGGGATTGGCGGCGGCGCAGCAACTCTGCCGCGTCGGCCACGCTGTGACGGTATACGAGAAGTCCGACCGCATCGGTGGTCTGCTGCGCTACGGCATTCCTCATTTCAAGTTGGAAAAGTGCATCATCGACCGGCGCCTTGCACAGATGGAAGCGGAAGGAGTCCAATTCGTCCCCAACGCGCATGTGGGCAAAACTATGTCAGTCGAAGACTTGCAACGCGACTTCGACGCCATCGTGCTCGCTGGCGGCGCAGAACAGCCACGCGATTTGAAAGTGCCGGGACGCGAACTGAACGGAATCCACTTTGCCATGGAATTTCTGCCGCAGCAGAACCGGCGCTGCGAAGGCGATGTGCTGGAGCCGGCGTCCGATATTCTGGCGACTGGCAAGCGTGTCGTCATCATCGGAGGCGGTGACACCGGCGCCGATTGCCTTGGGACCTGCCATCGTCAAAAACCGCGGTCGGTGCACCAGTTCGAGATCATGCCGATGCCGCCCGACGAGCGTTCTCCGCTGACTCCGTGGCCGCTTTGGCCGATGCAGCTGCGCACCGAAGCTGCACATGAAGAGGGTGGCATCCGTGACTGGAGCATCGCCACCACCGCATTCACCGGCGACGCCGAAGGTAACGTGAAACAACTACACGCGATTCGTGTTGGACCTCCACCGAAGTTCGAACCGATCGCCGGCACGGAATTCATTTTGGATGCCGACCTGATATTGATCGCGATGGGCTTTGTAGGCCCAGTCCGCAGCGGAATGATAGAGCAGCTGGGAGTTGTGCTCGATCCACGCGGAAACGTGGCAACCGACGATAACTCGATGACTTCGGTGCCCGGTGTGTTCGCGGCTGGAGACATGCGCCGTGGACAGTCGCTAGTTGTGTGGGCGATTTCCGAGGGCCGGAAAGCTGCCGCTTCGGTGGATCATTACCTGAGGGAAGTGGGAAATACCACAATCGCCGGGCGGCTAGGGCAAGTTACGGAAAGACTGGCGGTGTAACTGCGCCTGCGCAAGGCACCGATCCTTTACGCCGGGATGAGCCCCCGATAGATCGCCATCCCGACGACGGCATCCACTCCGATGGCGTGTAATGCGCTAACCTCTTCCTGCGTGCGGATTCCTCCAGCGGCTATGAATTGCTTCAAGGTCGTTCTCCGCAGCTGGCGCACGACATCAAACGGGATGCCCTGCAGCAATCCCTCCGTGTCGATGTGCGTATAAAGGAACGCGCTACAGAAAGATTCGAGAGCACGCATCATGTCCAGTGGGGTAATCGAAGTCATCTCTTGCCAGCCCTTGATCGCCACGCGGCCGGCTCGGGAGTCCACAGCAAAGACTAGGTTTTCTTGGCCGAACTGGTCTGCCATTTGTTCGGCGAAGTCCGTGTTGATCGCGCTTTTCGAAATCAGGGACGATCCGACTATGACACGTCGTGCTCCCAGAGCCAATGCCGCCTCAGCCGCTTCCAAAGAGCGGATTCCGCCCCCAACCTGGCACGGCAGCTGGCCGGCAATTTCCCGCACTAGATCAGTGTTGTAGCCATTGCCCATCGCGGCGTCGAGATCAATGATTTGGACCAGAGGATACTTGGAGAAGCGGTCCACCCATTCCTGAAGGTTGTCGAACTCCAGTGCCTTCCGTCGGCCCTGGACAAGCTGAACAATCTTGCCTCCCATCAGATCAATTGAGGGGATCAGCATGGCAACCTCACGGGTATGCCCTCCGAGCGTAGCTGCTGTTTAAGGTCGGCAAGCCGGCCAACGCCATAGTGAAAGATGGAAGCCGCCAGAGCGGCATCAGCGTGTCCATCGCGGAACACATCGACGAAATGTTCCGCGCGGCCGGCGCCGCCAGAAGCAATGACCGGTATACGAACTGAGTCTGCGACCGCTCTCGTCAAGTCACAATCAAAGCCGGAGGCGGTCCCATCGCGGTCCATGGAAGTCAGCAAAATCTCGCCAGCGCCACGGGTTTCAGCCTCCCGAGCCCAGGTCACAGCATCCCGGCCCGAGGCGCATCGGCCACCGCGTGTGAATGCTTCCCATTGCCGCGGGACCCCGGAGCGCTTGGCATCAATCGCGACTACCACCGCCTGCGAACCGAACCGCTCCGCGATGCGTGTGATCAGGCCGGGATCGGCGATCGCGGCAGAGTTGATGCTCACCTTGTCCGCGCCGGCGGCAAACACCGCGGCCGCATCTTCCAGAGTGCGAATGCCTCCGCCTACCGTGAAAGGAATAAACAACTGACGCGCGGTTCGACATACGGTATCGAGCAATGTGGAGCGATTCTGGTGCGCCGCCGAGATATCCAGAAGCACGACTTCGTCCGCTCCAGCTTCGCTGTGCGCCTTCGCTAGTGCGGCCGGATCGCCAGCATCCTGTAGGTTCAAAAACTGCACGCCCTTGACGACGCGTCCGCCATCCACGTCCAAGCAAGCGATGATGCGTTTAGTCAGCATGTCAGAGTGCAAAAGTTCCGAAGCAGATGTAACCCGACGTCCCCGGATTTTTCTGGATGGAACTGAACTCCAAAGAGAAGATCGCGCTCCACGGCTGCCGAGAATTTGCCCCCATACTCACAGCTCGCCACTGTGTCGTCAGTCAAAGGGACTCGAAAAGAATGTGTGAAGTACACGAGCGACTGTGTCGATATTCCGTCGAGCAGGCGCGAAGGGGCGGCGACTTCAAGCTGGTTCCATCCCACATGCGGCGACTTCACGTCCTCGGGAAAGTGCTCGCACGCGCCGCGCAAGATTCCAAGGCCGGAAGTCTGCGGGGCCTCCTGGCTTTGTTCAAACATCCACTGCATTCCGACGCAGATGCCCAGGAATGGCGTGCCGTGTTCGATCGCGGCCACAATGACATCCTGCAATCCCAAGCGGCCCAGGTTTTCGGTTGCCGCAAAATGTCCTACCCCGGGCAGCACAATGCGGGTGGCCGCGGCGACAACCTCGGGGTCTGAGCTTATCGCGCACTTCTGTCCCAGCCAATCTAGCGCCTTCTTGACAGATACTGGATTCCCGGCGCCGTAATCCACGATCGCGATCGTTTGCATTACAACACTCCCTTCGTCGTCGGGAGCAGGCGGACCATTCTCGCGTCACGCCAGCAGGCGGCACGCAAGGCGCGCGCAAACGCCTTGAAGAGCGCCTCAATCTTGTGATGATTCGATCGTCCGTAAATCACGCGCGCGTGGACATTGGCCCGCGCGCCGCGGGCAAAACCTTCGAAGAAGTCGTGCACAAGCTCCGCTTGCAGATCGCCGACCAGGCGAGTTCGAACCTTAGTATCAATCACAGCCGCCGTGCGCCCGCAGAAATCCACGGCGGCGAGGCCCAAGGTTTCGTCCATCGGCATCAGAAAATAACCCGCGCGCAGGATGCCCCGCTTGCTGCCCAGCGCCTTCTCGAATGCCTGGCCGAGGACAATACCGACGTCCTCTACCGTGTGGTGCTGGTCCACGTCGAGGTCACCGCGGGCTGTGAGTTTCAGATCGAAACCGCCATGATGCGCGAACAACTCGAGCATGTGATCGAAGAAACGGATGCCCGTCGAAACCTTGTAGCGCCCGCGACCCTCAATCGTGAGCGACACTTTGATATTTGTCTCCTTGCTCAATCGCTTGATGCCGCTCCTTCTCATAGTTTGGAGACTCCTTGCGCAATGCCGAGCTCTTGCAGAGTTTCCTGAAGTGCCATGAGCAAGCGATCGGTGTGCATGCGGGGACCGAGCGTGATGCGAACACACCCTTCGCAGCCATGGTCGCTCGAGCGGTCGCGGACGAGAATGCCGCGTTGCCGCATGTTCTGAATGAACTGTGGCGAGCCAAATCGCGCGAGCACGAAATTCGCCTGGCTCGGCCAGAAGGGAATTGCGTGGGATTTCAACGTGTCCTGCAACCGTTCGCGTCCCGCGCAGACTTCGGCCACGTACTGGCGGACAAATGTCTGGTCGGCGAGCGCGTCCGGGAGGCAGGCGAGCGCAACCCCATTTATGTTATATGGCGAACTGACGCGGCGCACCGAGCGAATCTGGTCCGGATCGCCGAGTAGCATGCCAATACGAAGCCCTGCCAGTCCGTACGCTTTCGAAAAAGTGCGAGCTACGAACAAGTTGGGGATATCGCGCCAGCATTCCAACAGCGTTTGGCCGCAGAACTCGAAATAAGCCTCGTCAACCAGAACGGCGGCTTCCGGCGCACAGCGGGCGATCTGAAGCAACTTTTCCAACGGAGCCAATGTGCCCGTGGGGTTGTTGGGGTTGGCGATGGCGATCAGGCGCGTGCGGGTTGTAATCCGGCTTAGTAGGTCTCCGGTCGGGAAGCGAAAATCCTTCTCCGTGGGAACCTCGATGACCTGCGCGCCCGTCGCAGCGGCATAGATTCTGTACATCGAGTACGTCGGTACAACAATCAGGGCCTCATTCCCAGGCTCCAGGTAGGTCTCACAGAGAAGATGGATCGCTTCGTCCATTCCGTTCGTCAGCAGTGTTTCAGATGGCCTGACACCCAGGAAATCCGCCACCACTCTTTCGATCGGCTCACGCTCTGGGTACCGGGCCAGTTGCTCCGGATCCAACCGTCGCAAACGTGCGAGCACTCGCGGCGAACATCCGACTGTGTTCTCGTTGAAATCGAGTCGCAGACCTTCGCGCCCGGCTAGCGGAGGATGATACGAAGGCAATGTCCGCACCGCTTCCCGCGCGTTAAGCATGGGTGCACCTAACCCGGATGGAGTGCGCATGCGCGGCCAAGCCTTCCGTTTCCGCAAGACACTCGACGGTCTTGGCGATTCGCTGCAATCCCGCAGAGGAGAGTTGCTGGATCGTGATGATCTTTACAAAATCCAGGACGCTGAGGCCTCCGCGAAAACGTGCGTGGCCGGAAGTGGGCAGCACGTGGTTGGGACCCGAGGCGTAATCGCCCGCGGCCTGCGGCGAGTAGTCGCCCACGAAGACCGAACCCGCATTCCGGATAAACGGCACGTCCTCTGCTTCGACCGTGATGTGTTCCGGAGCGAGAAGATTGGCCCAGTCCCGGGCTTGCGCGCGCGATGCAGCCAACAGGATGGTTCCGTGCCGAAGCGATTGACGTGCTACCAGATTGCGCATGATGAGCTTCTTGACCTCGCTCGCTACTGCGTCAGCCAGCGTGCGAGCGCAGGTAATCAACGCACCCAGCGCAGCGGAGTCGTGTTCGGCTTGCGCGACCAAGTCAGCCGCAATGTAGGCTGGCGTGCCGGAGTCGCTCAACACAACCGCTTCCGTGGGACCCGCCAGAAAATCAATCGCGCAGTCGAACGAAACTAGCTTCTTGGCAAGGGTGACATAGGCGTTCCCCGGCCCCACGATCTTGTCGACGCGGGGCACACTCTCGGTGCCATACGCGAGCGCCGCGATCGCTTGTGCTCCTCCCACGCGATAAAATTTCCGCACACCCAGCATCGTGGCCGCGGCCAAAACCTCCAACGGTGGTTTCGGCGAGACCACACAGATGTTCTTTACGCCCGCCACCTGCGCGGGAATCACCGTCATGAGTAATGTAGAAACCAGCGGATAGCGGCCACCGGGGACATAACAGCCCACGGATTCCAGCGGACGCACCAATTGCCCGAGGCAGACTCCATCCTGATTCCGCATCCACGCCGCGGGCCTTTGCCATTGGCAGAAGCGGCGGATGTTCGCAGCCGACTGCCGGAGACTTCTTCGCAACTGTGGTGTGATGAAGCGCCAAGCCGCCTCCAACTCCGCATCATCCACGCGCAAAGGTTGGCCCTCATCCAAACCGTCCCAACGCTCCGCATAATGTCGCAAACGGCGGTCTCGACCGCGGCGGATGTCCTGAATGATGCGTCGCACTCGTGGCTCCAGAGCGGAAAGCTCTGTGCCACGTGCGGCCATGCGTTCCACCGCTCGGGCAGCGGCGCGTCCCGAAAGCAGGCGCATCACATCACCACCTTGTTAAGCGGATATTCCACGATGCCTTGCGCCTGCGCTTCCTTGAGGCGGGGAACAATCTCCCAGGCCGCCGACTCCTCGATCACCGTGTTGACTGCCAGCCAATCGTCGTCACTCAAGGTCGCGACGGTCGGCTTCTTGAGAGCCGGCAGTACGGCCAGTACCGCTGCCAGGTTCGCCTTCCGGACGTTCAGCATTAACCCAACCCGGTCTTGCGCCTCCATCGCACCTCGTAGCATCAGAGCGAGATTCTCAATCTTGCGGCGCTTGCAAGGTTCCGCCCAGGAAGACTTGTTGGCGATGATTTGCGTGTTGGATTCCAACACCGTTTCCAAAATTCGAAGACGGTTTGCTTTGAGCGAGCTTCCCGTTTCGGTGACCTCGACAATCGCGTCGGCCAGCATCGGCGGTTTGACCTCCGTCGCGCCCCAGGAGAATTCCACGCGGACATCAACGCCCTTCTTGCAGAAATAATTGCGCGTGACGCTCACAAGTTCGGTGGCGATGATCCGTTGGGAGAGGTCTTCCACCCGCTGGAACGGCGAATCCTCCGGCGCGGCCAGCACCCAGCGCACTTTGCCCCGGCTCCGCTTGGCGTAGATCAGATCGCTGACCGTCACCACCTCCAGACCGCTCTCGATCACCCAATCGAGGCCCGTCAGACCTGCGTCAATCGCCCCGTGCTCGACATAACGAGCCATCTCCTGCGCACGGATCAACAAGCACTCGATTTCAGGATCGGCAGTCCTTGCCAAATAAGAGCGCCCATCGGTGTACACAGGCAGGCCGGCGCGCGCAAATAACTGCAAAGTCGCGTCCTGCAAGCTGCCCTTTGGAATTCCGATGCGTAGTGTCATCGGGCCTCCGCGGGTTGCGGCACTTCTGTGGCATCAGCGGCCGGAAAGGGGACTGGTTCGGTGAAGCAGGACCGCGTTCCCCGATGGCAGACCAAGCCAGCGCCCTCGACCTGTACCTGCAGTAGTAATGTGTCGCGGTCGCAGTCGGCCTGGCAGGAGATCATGCGCAGCCGGTTGCCGGAACCCTCGCCCTTGGTCCACAGTTGATTCCTTGTCCGGCTGAAGAACGTTGCGTACCCGTCCTGCAAGGTACGCTGTAGCGCCGGACGATTCATGAATCCCACCATCAGCACTTCCCCAGTGGAAAAGTCCTGCACAACGGCAGGGATGAGGCCGCCCATTTTTTCGAAGTCGAGTTCCTGGTTCATAGTGGCTTCCTCTCACGCAAAAACAAAAAGCCCGCTGAGCGAAAATCGCGTCAGCGGGCCGAATCTCTATCAGGAGCGTCTTTGCTATCTCAGATCCGCACCCCCGCCGCCGCGCTATGCGCGTGATGATGGTGGTGGCGATGGTGGAGATGAGACAACATGTGAATAAAATGAAAGTACGCTGCCGGCGCGCGCTGGTCAATCGCTACGAGCCCTCGCGACGCGCATTTTTTGAATACGAACGATTTGAATTTCTGATAGTAAAGTTCCTGAAACGCACCTCGACTATAATCACGCTCAATCCATGGATTTCGACCAGCTCATCACGTTTCTGGAGGTCGCCAAGCTCGGCAGCTTCTCGCGTGCCGGGCAAAAGGTATTTCGCTCGCAGTCTGCGGTGAGCGCGCAGATTCGCCAGTTGGAGCAGGAATACGGCGACCGGTTGCTCGATCGCTCGGGCAAGGACGTGACCCTGACTCCCGCCGGAAGGGTATTGCTTGCTTATGCAGAGCGGATGACCCAATTGCGTGATGAGTCGAAGCTGGCAGTGGCCGACCACGGTACGTCCCCACGTGGCCGCCTCGTCGTCGGCGCGAATGAAGCGACGTGCCTGTACGTGTTGCCTGATGTCTTCGCAAAGTATTGTCACCTGCATCCCGAGGTGCAACTCAGCATCTACCGGAATTTCAGCTACAAGATCGTCGAGAAATTGGAGAACGGGACAATCGACGTTGGCATCGTAACGCTGCCCGTGAAGTCGGCGAAATTGAAGACCCTTCCCATCTTTCGCGACCAGTTGATGTGGATGGTGAGTCCGCAGAACCGGCTCGCAAAGCAAGACGTCGTTGCGGTCAGCGAGATTGCCCGGGAGCCCCTTCTTCTTCCCAAGACCGGCTACACGCGACGGTTGATGGACAAGCTGCTTCATCCCCATGAGTCGCAGTTGCAGGTTCGTATGGAATTGCCGAGTGTGGGGATGATCAAGAGTTTTGTCGCGGCAGGGCTGGGCGTTTCGCTCATCAGCGCCAGCTTCGCGCGCGACCAGGTGCTGGCCGGACGCGTCAAATTAATCGCACTCAAGGAGAAGGAATTGTGGCGGGAACTGGGGCTGGCCTATCGGCGCGATCGCACGCTCACCCAGGCGGCCCGGACGTTTATTACTTCGGTGCGCCAGTTGGCCGCGGCCTCGAGGTGAGAATACGCCCCATGTTACCTTTCGGGCGGCCGCTCCTGATTTTGAACTTGACAGCCCCACCGGGGCCGGTATCATTGAATAAGTATCCATCAGAATGGATAAATATGCGTTATGACCAAACTTGCCCGACAGAAGGCCATCCTTGAGATCGTACAGCAAGGACCGGTGGCCAGCCAGGAACACTTGCAGCGGGCGCTCCACAAGCGCGGCTGCCGGGTCGGGCAGGCTACGCTCTCGCGGGACATTCACGAGCTAAATCTGGTCAAGACAGCCGACGGCTATGCGCGCTTGCAGGCCGGCGCGGCGGCTGATCCTGTTCTCCCTCCCGTATCGAGACTCGTGCGGGAATTCGTGCAGGACGTTCGCCCGGCTCAGAATCTCCTGGTAATAAAGACCTCGGTAGGAAGCGCTCAACCGGTCGCCGCCGCTCTGGACGCGGAGAGTTGGCCAGAAACGGTCGGTACCATCGCGGGCGATGACGCTATTCTGATTGTCTGTCAGGACCGGAGATCCGCTGCCCGTCTGGCGGAACGCATTCGGGAGATGCTGGCGTAATGGCCGCGAAACTCAAGACCGCAGTGCTCGGCGCGACCGGTTATTCCGGCCTGGAACTCACCCGGTTGCTGGCGCGGCATCCGCGCGTGGATGCGCCGCTGCTTTTGCGGCGAAGCGGGAACAGCGACCAGCCAGAGAACCCGGCAGAGAAATTTCCCCACATTGCCGGAAATGGCCATTCGCCGGGTGAGCCATTTTCGTGGTCCAGGATAGAGCAGCAGGGAGTGAGCCTGTTCTTTCTGGCGACACCCCATGCCGTCTCGCGCGAACTTGTGCCGGAAGCAATCGCGCGCGGGTTCCGGGTCGTTGACCTAAGCGGTGCGTGGCGGCTCAAGCAGGATGAGCATCGTGCCGTGTACGGCTTCAAAGACGCCGACGCGCCGACCGCGGCGGAACTGACGGAGCAGGCAGTGTACGGCCTGCCCGAGCTGAACGGTGACCGCATCGCTTCTGCTTCCCTGGTCGCAAATCCGGGATGCTATGCCACCTCTGTCATCCTTGCGTTGGCGCCTCTACTGTCGGCCGGTCTTGTGGACCGCGATCGCGGGATCATTTCCGATTCCAAGTCCGGCGTATCTGGCGCGGGAAAAGAACCCACGGCGCGCACTCACTTCGTTTCGGTGGCCGACAATTTTTCTGCCTACTCGGTTTTCGGCCACCGCCACACCGGGGAAATCCTGGAGCAGTTGAAGCTGGAAGCGTGCCAACTGATTTTCACTCCGCATCTGCTACCGATTCCGCGCGGAATCCTGTCTACCATTTATGTGCATCTGAAACGTGCGATGACAGCATCCGAGATCGAATCGTGTTTCCGCGATTTCTACAGCGGCAAACGCTGGGTCCGCATCTTCGCGGCGTCGGATCTGCCGCAGATCACGTTCTCTCTCCACACCAACTATTGCGACCTTGGTTTTTGTCTCGCCGCCGACGGGCGACGGCTCGTGCTGGTTTCCTGCCTCGACAACCTGCTCAAAGGTGCTGCCGGTCAGGCGGTACAGAACATGAATCTGATGTACGGCTGGAACGAAGAGGAGGGCTTGGCGTGAAAGTCGTCGTCAAAATAGGAGGCGCGGCGCTGGAAGACAAGTCCATCCTTCAGAAATGTGCGCAGGCGGTAGTGCAAATGGCGCAGGATGGCCACCAGATCGCGGTGGTCCACGGCGGAGGCACTGCGCTCACGCGTACTCTGGCGCTGCTCGGAAAGAAAAGTGACTTCATCAACGGACTCCGAGTTACGGACGCCGAAACGCGCGACGTTGCGCTGATGGTACTGGCAGGCATCGTGAACAAGAGCCTGGTGGCGGCGATTGCACTCGCCGGCCAGCCCGCAGTTGGTCTCTGCGGAGGAGATGGCGGCGCCTTTCGCGCCCGCAAGAAACAGGATCATGGGCACGATCTCGGTTTCGTAGGGGAGATTTGTTTCTCGGAGCCACGCTGGATCCGCGCCATTTGGACGGAAGGCGGCATCCCGGTGCTGTCCTCGGTTGCCCTGGGAGCCGACGGCCAATACTACAACGTGAATGCCGACCAGATGGCGGCGGCATGCGCGGTTGCCTGCGATGCCGACGCGCTGATTTTTCTCACCGACGTACCGGGCGTAAAGCAGGCCGATGGTTCGGTCATGCCGTGGCTCAATACGAAGCAAGTCGCTGGGATGATTGAAGACTCGGTAATCAGCGGCGGCATGCTGCCCAAACTCGAAGCCTGCACTGATGCGCTCAAGCATGGCGTAAGACGGGTGCGCATCCTGCCCGCGGCGCAGGCAGAGATCCTGCCCCTTTTCTATTTTTCAAAACTGGAATGTGGCACCGAGGTGCTGAGAGCATGAGTCGCCCTCCGAGCAACGGAAGGCCTATGCGCACGCGTGAAGCGGTGCTGCCGGATGCCGAGCAGGTCCACGCTCTCATAGCGGCTTATTCTGGCGATGGCACGCTGCTCCCGCGCAGCCTCGCCGAGATCTGCGAGAACATCCGTGACTTTGTAGTTTTGGAGCGCGACGGCCGAATTATTGGTTGTGGCGCGCTGCATCTCTATGGCCCGCATCTCGCGGAGATTCGTTCCATCACGGTGGATCCCACACACCAGAGCAGTGGAGGTGGTAAACGCCTGGTCAAGTCCCTTCTCGCGCAGGCAGAGAGACATCGCGTTACATGCGTGTGCCTCTTCACGCGAATCCCGGAATTTTTCTCGCGGATGGGATTCACCATTGCGGCACATCAAGATCTTCCCGACAAAATCCACAAGGACTGCTACAAGTGCCCGCGGCTTCATTACTGCGATGAAGTTGCGATGATCCGCGGTGATGTGCCTCGGTTCGCAATTCTCCCCGCCCCTACAAACTGGTTGAAGATCGAGGCATGATTCGCTTGCGCCGCTCTCCGGAGAGAATTCGGGTGCCTCTCGGATTTTCCTTCTCTGCCGTCGCGGCCGGTATTAAAGCCAGCGGCCGCCCAGACCTGGCGCTCGCCGAAACCAATATGGACGCGACGGCCGCCGCTCTTTTCACTAGAAACCGCGTGGTGGCCGCTCCGCTGGAAATCGCCCGCGCCTCCTTGCTCGCTACCGGCGGTCGCGTGCGCGCTGTTGTGGTCAACTCCGGCAATGCCAACTGCGCCACCGGCCCGAGCGGACGGCGGGCTTGCGAGCGCATTTGCTGGCAGACTGGAAAGCTGCTCGACGTGAGCGCCGCGGAAATCTTTCCTTCTTCTACCGGCATTATCGGAGTCCCGCTGCCTGCGGAAAAAATTATCACGAAACTGCCCGAGCTGATTTTGGGACGAGCCCCGAGCCAGCGCGGAGTACTTGCCTTTGCCCAAGCCATCATGACCACCGACACCAGACCCAAGCTCGCGTCCTCATGCTTTCGGGCAGGCTCAGGCCAAGTTACGCTGCTCGGCATCGCCAAGGGCTCCGGAATGATTCATCCCCAGGTCGCGACCATGCTGGTGTACTTGTTTACAGATGTTGCTGCCAGTCCGCGCGAGCTGCAGCATCTTTTGCGAGACGCGTGCGACCAGTCGCTGAATTCCATGTCAGTAGACGGCGACACCTCTACGAACGACACCGTGCTGCTTCTCGCCAGCGGTCAGAGCGGCGCCAATGTCCGTGATGTGCGCGCGCGGAAGAAGTTCGCGGATGCGCTGCTTCGGGTTTGCCAATCTCTGGCTGAGCAGATTGTGAGTGACGGCGAGGGAGTCGAGCACGTAATCCGGCTATTCGTGGAACAGGCACGCAACCGGGAAGAAGCATTTCGTATAGCCCGCGCGATCGCTCACTCCGCGCTGGTGAAGACGGCCTGGGCGGGAGCCGACCCCAATTGGGGACGGATCCTGGCGGCCGTAGGAGCCAGTGGGGTTCCTGTCGATCCGGCCCGTATCAAGATTTTCATTGGCGATCAGATGGTATGCCGCAAAGGAGTGGCATACTCTTTCGACCCAGCCCGCGCTCACCGCGCCCTTTCCCAGTCTGTCTGCGACGTTCGCGTGCAGTTGGGGCGCGGTGCCAACGGCGTGCGATTCCTGACTACCGATCTGACGGCTGAGTACGTACGGATCAACGCCGACTATTCCACTTAGCGCAATCACCCAAAGCAATACGTACTCATCCGCGATCGCCCCTATACCTTCCCCAGGAGAAGAAAGCTAGGCGGCTTTTCGTCGGGTCGACTCAAGTTCCTGCCCTTCACTGCCTTTCGAAACCAGGAAGGCCCTGGCGGACGCGAACGCGAAATACAAGCCGGCGAGGATCGAAAGATATGTTCCGGGGCCGAGCGAGATCGCCTTCATGCTTTGGTCCCGAGCCTGCTTTGCCGCCTCCGTGTAAGGTCCCGCGTTGCTAACCGCGAGTGCGCTCTGGATGCTGCCGCGAACTGCGATCCCTACGATCATCATGAACAGCAGGGGTAGCCACCCCCCGAGCAGAGCGCGTCGATCCTTCCAGAAGTGATGGATGAAGGGTCCCGTTAGTGCAACCAAAGCGGCCAGGCCGTAGAAGCCGGTGTTGGGACTCCTGCTTCCGTCCAGCAATTCCGAAATGTTGCCTGCATTCAGGAGTCCCAGAAGTTGCCAAAAAGTAAATTCGTCTTTTCCCGGGAAGGGGACCTGGACGGCGATTGCAGTCAGGAAAAACCAGGCTACCAGGAGAAGTCCCGCCGCGACCAGGTTCGACAATTCAATCCTGGGCACCAGCGACGTGGTCAGGTTCGGGCCCTTCACGCGTGTGAGGGCCAGTGCCTCCGCCTGTTCCCTGACGAGTTGGGAATCGGGCACCGCGGTGATGCTTTGGATTTTGCCGCACGCGTCCAGCTCGACGTCCACTACCCGACCCGGTTTTGGCGGAGCCTCCGATTTCCAGACGTCTTCCAGCGAGAAACGGTATTGCTGGCCTTCTATCATCAGCAGGCCCGGACCTGAGGTTGTATCGCGCAGGACTTTGCCGCGCTTTATCATGGCCGCGCCTTCCTGATTGCAAGGTCGAAATAAACACTCTGCGGTTGTCGGAGGCCTGTTTGAATGCTAATATTCCAACCCTATGGGGTTCGATTCTTGCCCCATCACTCCCCCTCGCCGGGTTCACCCGCAGTCATTACGCATTGCGCAAAGGCCCGGCAAGAACCGTCATAACAGTTTCGGAATCGTCAAGCGAACGCGCTTTGACGAGGGGGAATGAATGTCGCCGGAAAGACGAGCACTCGACGACCTGTTTAGCGTGACCTACGAGGAGTTGCGCCGCTTGGCTTCCAGCGTGAAGCGCGGCGACCAGAGCGTCACACTTACTCCGACCGCCCTCGTCAATGAGGCATGGCTGAAGCTGGCGAATTCTCCGCGCTTTGCCTCGACCTCGCGGCTGCACTTCAAACGCATCGCCGCGCGCGCCATGCGCCAGGTGCTGGTGGAAGCCGCACGGCGCCGCCACGCCAACAAACGAGGCGGACCCGACGCGGTCGTCATTTCCATCGACGATGCAAGAGATGGAGGAGCCTGGGCTGGAAGAGACGTGTTGGCTTTGGACCGCGCCCTCGACGAACTGGCGAGGATCGAGCCGCGTCAGGCTCTGATGGTCGAGAGTCGTTTCTTCGGAGGTCTTGACGTCAGCGAAACAGCTGAGCTACTCGACGTTTCCGAAGCGACGATTCTCCGCGACTGGCGAGCAGCCAAAGCGTGGCTGGCTCACGAACTTCGCCAGGCTAGCTGACAAGCTGAGTTTCTCCGATCGCTGGTCCGGGAGGGCAGGTGGACAGTAGCCGTTGGGAACGAATCCAGAGCCTGTTCCATGAAGCCGCCTCCCTTCCGCCAGCAGAGCAGCGCGGTTTTCTCGAGTTGGCTTGTAGCGGCGACGAGGGACTGATCGCGAATGTGCTCGCTTTGCTGCACGAGGACGCCCGCGACACATCATTCCTCGATCAACCTTTCGCCGAAGTCGCGCACCAAGTCCTGGCTGAGGGTGCACACTCGTTGCCCTTTCAGGAACTGGGCCCGTACCGCATCCGCAGGGTGCTGGGCGAAGGCGGGATGGGGGTAGTTTATCTTGCTGAGCGCCAGGACCTGGGAAGCTTGGTGGCACTGAAGCTGCTGCGCGACGCCTGGCTATCCCCCGCACGCCGCGAGCGCTTTGCCGCTGAGCAGCGCACGCTGGCGCAACTCAATCATCCCTCGATTGCCCGGCTCTACGACGCCGAGACGCTTCCTGACGGCACTCCTTTCTTTGTCATGGAATACGTGGAGGGCCTGCCGCTCACCGACTACTGCGCCCAGCACCAGTCCGCGATCGAGCGGCGTCTGCAACTGTTTCGTCAGGTGTGCGAGGCGGTGCAGTATGCACATAGCAATACCGTGATTCATCGTGACTTAAAACCATCCAACATTCTTGTGAAGTCCGACGGAACGATTCGCCTGCTGGATTTCGGGATCGCAAAACAACTGGAGAGTCTCGATGTCCCCGCGCAACAGACCATGACTGGTCTGCGGCTGATGACGCCCGCGTACGCGGCGCCGGAACAGATTCGCGGCCAGCGGGTCGGGGTTCAGACTGATGTCTATTCGTTAGGCGTCATATTGTATGAGCTGCTATGCGGCCAGCTCCCTTTCGACTTGTCCAACCTCGCACCGGCGGAAGCCGAAACTGTGCTCCTCGAACACGAGCCGCCCAAGCCGTCAGTCCCGGCCAAACGCAAGGTTTCCCCGGCCGCTTCCCTCAGCGCGGCGTCGTGGGCGGATCTGGATGTCTTGTGCCTCACGGCGATGCACAAAGACCCCGAGCGTAGATACCGCTCGGTGGAAGCATTGATTCGCGACGTCGATCACTATTTAAAGCGCGAGCCGCTGGAAGCGCGGTCCGATACGCTCGGCTACCGTCTCGACAAATTTGTGCGGCGCAATCGGCGTGAAGTGATTGCCGCGGTCGCCGCCGCCATGGTCCTGATTGGCTTGGTGGGTTTCTTCACGGTTCGCTTGGCCAAGGCGCGAGATGCTGCCTTGGCGGAGGCGGCCCGCACCCAGCGTATCCAGCGCTTCACGATGAACCTGTTTCAGGGTGGAGACGAAGCGGTTGGACCGGCAGACGACTTGCGCGTCATTACTTTGGTCGATCGTGGCGTACAGGAGGCACACGCTCTAACCGGCGATCCTAGGTCGCAGGCGGAAATTTATCAGACCCTCGGAACCGTCTACCAGAATCTGGGTAAGTTTGAAGAGGCCAATAAGCTGTTGAACACATCTCTCGAGCAACGCAAATCGCTGTTTGGAGCCGACAGCTCGGAAGTCGCCGACAGCAAGGTGGCGCTGGCCGCCCTCCGCGACGCGCAAGCGCAGTTCGATGAAGCCGAGAAGTTGGCTCGCGAGGGCCTCGACATGAGCAAACGCCGCCTAGCGCCCAACCACCCCGCCATCGGCAAAGCGACCGCATTGCTCGGAAAGATTCTTGAGGATCGCGGGACTTACCCGGCGGCCATCGCAGTGCTCGAGGAGGCCGCGCGGCTGCAATCGACGTCTGACACTTCGCGTGCTGACCTGTCGGCTACCCTCACCGAGTTGGCTAATTGCCATTTTTATGCGGGGCACTATGACATCTCTGAATCTCTGAACCAGCGAGTCCTCGGGATGGACCGGGAACTTTACGGCGAGCGTCATCCGCATGTGGCCGATGACTTGATCAACCTCGGAGCTATCCAGTACGAAAGGGGCCGCTACAACGAAGCCGAACGGTTCTATCGGCAGGGTCTCGATATCACCCAGTCCTTCTACGGCAAAGACCATCCCGCGACGGCATCGGCGTTGACCATGCTCGGCCGCGGACTGGTCTCGGAGGGAAAGCTCGACGAAGCCGCCGGCATTCTTCAGCAAGCACTTGCTATCCAAGAGAAAGTGTACGGCAAGGTGCATCCCCGAGTCGCCGGAACGCTCAATGAGTTGGGGAAGATCGCGCAACGCCGCGGCAAACTGGACGAGGCAGAGGCGGATCTCAGCCGCACGGTCGAGATCTACAAGTCGATTTATGCCGGAAAGCACTATTACATTGGGGTCGCACTTTCCAATCTGGCCGGTGTACTCGTAGACCGAAAAGAGTATGGGAGAGCGGAAAAACTCTTCCAGGAAGCGCTGCAGATCTATTCCCAAACGCTAGCTCCCGACCACCAGAACGTCGGGATCGCGCATGTTCGACTCGGACGGGCATTTCTCCGCGACCGTCGCTACGCGGATGCAGAATCCGAAAGCCGCAAGGGCTACGACATTTTGAGCAAGCAGACCAACCCGCCGGCTATCTGGGTCAAGTATGCACGCACCGATCTTGCCGAAGTGTACGACGCTCTTCATCAACCGGACAAAGCCAGCAAATTCCGCGCCGAGCTGGCTGCCAACGAAGCTAAGGCGCCCGACGCCATTCGCAAGAATTGACGCCCCCTCTATATTCATCAAGTAAGCAGTGAGGTACGACCCGAATTGACGGCGACGGTGCTTCTGCGGTTGGATGGAAGCTACGTGGCTCCCGCCCATCCCATCCCCGAAGCCGGCCCCAGACGGTTTAGCTGGCTGGATGCTGTCTGGCTTCTGATTTTAGTCGGGCTTGCCCTTTTGCCGCCGCGCTGGGAATGGCACAAGCAGGTCATTCTGGTCGCGATCGGGATTGTGCAATTGCTGGAGGGGCGGTTGATCGGCCGCCTCCCGAAGCGCGGGCCCTTCTACGTCGTTGTGCTGAAGATCCTGCTGGCGACGGTTCTCATCGATCACACGGGCGAGGTTGGGATCAATAGCAGCTACTACCCTATTTACTACCTCCCAGTCGTAACCGCCGCCTTGTACTTCGGGCCCTGGATGACGCTGCTGTGGACTGCCGTCGCGTCGGCCGCCTATTGCTCCTATCTCTATCCTGCGTTACAGGAATATGGCCTCGATCTTGGGGAGTTTCTGACGTCCCCTGGTATTTCCGCGCTCGCGCTCCGCATCATGTTTTTCTTCCTGGCTGCTATGCTGGTAAATCGCTTCGCGCAGGAAAGCCGCCGCCAGACTCGGCTTTATCAGGAACTGGCGGAACAGCTGGCGGAAACCAATCGTCAATTGAAGCAGGCGCAAGCGGAAGCGCGTAGGTCAGAACGGCTCGCGGCTCTAGGGCAACTCTCGGCCGGATTGGCGCATGAGATCCGCAACCCGCTCGGAGTGATCAAAGGCTCAGCCGAGATGTTGACCCAGAAATTGCAGGGGTCCGATGAACTCGCAAGCGAACTGGCCGGCTACATCTCGACCGAAGTCAACCGGCTCAGTGCGCTGGTGACTCAATTCCTGAATTTTGCCCGGCCCCTTCATGCCGATCTGCACCTGGCGGATTTGACCGTGCTCCTCGATCGCGTCCTGCAGAATGTCAGTGAACATTGGAAGGGCAAGCCCGTGCAGATTGAGCGCACCTACGCCAGCAGCCTACCGCAAGTTCCTCTCGACCAGAGCCTGTGCGAGCAGGCCTTCATAAACCTGGTCCAGAACGCTCACGAAGCCATGGAAGAGCACGGCGGCAAGTTGCGAGTTCACGTTGCGCCCACCGTCCAGAACAATCGTAACGGAGTAGCGGTGCGGCTGACCGACAACGGCCCCGGAATACCCGAGGCGCTCCGCGAAGAGATTTTCAATCCGTTTGTGACCACCAAGAAAACCGGCGTTGGACTGGGTCTCTCGATCGTGTCGCAGATCATCGATGGCCATCACGGTTCCATCCGCGTTGAGAAGGGGCCGCAGGGTGGGGCTTCGTTCGTGATTTTCTTCCCACTTGAAGATAGCAGCGAGCCGCAACCGATGACGGCGATCACGGCAAGATAGGAATTTGGACGAGAACATGCCAACCATCCTCATTATCGAAGATGAAGCCAAAATGCGCCGTCTACTGGAGCTGAATCTGGGCGAAGATGGCTTCAAGACAGTTTCCGCCGCCGACGCCGAGGCCGGCTTGCGCCTGCTCGCTTCCGAGCGGGTCGATCTTGTGCTCACGGATCTCAAGTTGCCTGGCATGAGCGGACTCGAACTCCTGCAAGCTGTGAAGCAGCAAAACGCCGCGCTGCCGGTGGTTGTCATGACCGCATTCGGCTCCGTCGAGACCGCCGTTGAGGCGATGAAGGCCGGAGCCACCGACTACGTCCTCAAGCCGTTTTCACTGGCTGAAATGCGTATGGTGGTGCGGAAGGAAATTGATGTTTCGCGTCTGCGCGAAGAAAACCGCTCACTTCGTGAGGCGCTGGGCGAGAAATACAGTCACCCCAACATCGTTGCGCACAGCACGAAGATGCAGGAGGTGCTCGCCACCGTCGAGCGCGTCGCGCCGACGAACTCAACGGTTCTGCTGGGCGGCGAGAGCGGCGTCGGCAAAGATCTCATCGCCCGCGCCATTCACGAGAAATCCCGTCGCGCCTCCGGCCCCTTCATCAAGATCAATAGCACCGCCATCCCAGAGAATCTGCTGGAGAGCGAGCTCTTCGGCTACGAGAAGGGCGCTTTTACGGGAGCCAATGCCAGCAAGCCAGGGAAGTTTGAACTCGCGGACAAAGGCACGCTGTTCCTTGATGAAATCGGGGACGTGCCGCCAGCCACGCAAGTGAAACTTCTGCGTGTGCTGCAAGAACGTGAATTCGAACGCCTCGGTGGGACGCGAACCGTCAAAGTGGACGTGCGGCTAGTTGCCGCCACCAACCGTGATCTACGCGCAGCTCTCGAAGACGGAACGTTTCGCGAAGATCTCTATTACCGGCTGAACGTGGTTCCGATCGACATCGCCCCGCTGCGCGAGCACAAAGAAGACATACCCGACCTGGTGGATTTGTTTCTGAGAAAATTCGCCAGCGACTCGGGAAGACAGATCACAACTCTATCGCGGGACGCTATGAACCTTCTTCTAAGTCACCACTGGCCCGGCAACGTGCGCGAGCTGCAGAACATCATCGAGCGTGCCTGTGCCCTGGCAAAAACCAGCAAGCTGGAAGCTGACGACATTCATCTCGATTCCCCGCGGAACAAGGGCGCATCTTCGGTAGATGGTTTCCTGCCGGAGGGGATGACGCTCGACCAGTGGGAAGACGAGATGATCCGCGAGGCGCTAAAGCGAGCTGGAGGGAACAAGTCACAGGCGGCGCGACTGCTGGGGCTGTCGCGCAATGCGTTGCGGTACCGGCTGTCGAAAATCGGGATCGCGGACGACAATGAAAACGAATAGGAATCGACGTAAAACTAGGGCCGCACCTTGCCAGGCGGGTCACACTCGGGACCGAATCGCCGAGGCGAGCGTCCGTAGGCCCATACCTTGAATTCAGACTGTGAGAACCTTGCTATCTACTTGCGCTCGCTAGCGCGTGAAGGCACGATTTTGTTGCGGCAACTGGCCGCCAGGAGGGGGGACCTTGGAACACTTGAGTTGTCTTCGCTGTAATCGGGAGCTCGAGACGGGACACAAATCCGTTGGTGTATTTATGTTCGCGCAGACCGTGGGAATTAGACCGCGGCAAAAGTCGGCTGCACGACGGATCTGTTTTTGCTCCCCGTGCTCCGTCTCCCTGGCTATGGGACCAGCACCCGATGGCGCGCTTAACATTGCTGCCTGGCAGATGATTCGCGACCTCGTTGGGTCGGATCCGGCGCTGAACCAAGCAGCTTGGGACACTCTGCGAGGAATTGTCGGTTTGCTGCCGACCAACGCTGCTGCTTAACGCGCGCAGATAGACGATTCCCTAGTAGCTTCCCACAGATGAAGGACGCCCTGTGCCCATTTTCTCTACCCGTGGAGGTCCTTTCGCATGCGACAAGAACACGGAACGCCGACAGGCTTGGCTTCAAATAAAAGCAAAGGGCAAAAAGAGGTACGTATGGCGTACTGGCGTAATGGGTTGGGGACTGCCGGTGTTTGCAATCTTCACACCTGTGATGCTCGTTTTTGGCCCGAGCACCCATCAATTATCTAAGGCCAAGGTCGCAGGAGCCACCGTACTTAGCCTTTTGATCTGGATAATTGGCGGTTACCCTTTTGGCCCTCTCGATGTGGAAAACATTCGACAAGAAATATCGTTAACTCCATTGGGCGAAAAATCGCCATTACACTACAACTTCAATTCGACCCTCGCTAGCTGGCCGAAATCCACCACTCCCGGTTGAACCCAGCCAGTGCACTAGAGTTCCCGTAGAACCCGAATTTTCTAATACATTGAAAACAGGATGGATAGAGTCTGCGTTACTTTGGCCCTCCCCTTGCCTTACCAAGACTGAAGTTTCTCCCGCAAGGGCGGAGGTGACTTATGAAACTCAGACTGATGGCAAGCTTGGCAGGACTCCTGATCTTGATTTCCAGCGCAGCCAGCGCCCCAGCGCAAACTGAACCGGTGCAAACGGAATCGGGCGTGGCGCGCGTCAGTCTGATCCACGGTGATGTCTCCACACAGCGTGGAGATTCCGGTGACTGGGGCGCTGCGGCGCTCAATGCTCCGATTGTCGCCGGTGACCGCGTTTCGACCGGTGATAGGTCGCGCGCTGAAGTTCAGCTTGACTACGCTAACATTCTGCGTCTCGACGAGCGCACCCAAGCCAACATCACCGGCTTGAGCCGCACGCAAATTCAGATTCAACTCGCCCGCGGATTGGCCAATTACTCGGTCTTAAAGGACAGCGAAGCAGACGTCGAGATCGACGCTCCCAATCTCTCAGTCCATCCCCGCCGCGGGGATGGCAGCTATCGGATCACCGTCATCTCGGACGACAACGCCGAAGTCCTGGTTCGCAAGGGCGAAGCGGACATCTCGACTCCCCAAGGCAGCACCCACGTGCGAAACGGCCAATTGATTACTGTGCGAGGGACCGGTAACGATACGCAATACCAAATTGCCGATGCGCCTTCGAGGGATGATTTTGATCGCTGGACCAACGATCGCGACAACACCATCCGCAACGCGCAGGCGTGGACGCGTACGAATCGTTACTACGTCGGATCGGAAGACCTGGATGCCTACGGGCATTGGACAAGCGTTCCTGACTACGGCCAGGTATGGGTTCCCGCAGTCGACTATGGCTGGGCTCCCTATCGAGCAGGCCACTGGGTTTGGGAACCTTATTGGGGATGGACCTGGGTCTCTTATGAGCCTTGGGGATGGGCGCCGTATCACTACGGCCGCTGGTTCCTCTATGGAAGTTCGTGGGCCTGGTGGCCCGGACCGGTTTATGGCGGTGGCTTTTATCGTCCGGTGTGGGCGCCCGCCTATGTGTCCTTCTTCGGCTTCGGCAGCGGATTCGCCTTTGGGGCCTCGTTCGGCTCGGTTGGCTGGCTTCCCATTGGCCCGTGCGACGGTTTCTTCCCCTGGTGGGGCGTACACCGGTCGCGCTTCAACGTAGTCAACGTGACCAACATTACCAACGTGACGAACATCTACAACATCCACAACGGCGGAATTCCGCCGCTGCGCAGGGGAACGACTTTTTCCAACCTCCGACTGGCGATGAACAACGATCGCATGCGGCAGGCAATCTCTACTGTCCCTGCGAATGATTTCGGCAGAGGCCGCATCACGGCACAGCCTGTGTCACGCGAACTCTTCCGCGACGGAAAAGTGGTAGCTGGCAATCTGCCAGTGGTTCCGACCCGGGAAAGCCTGTTGGCCGGCGAACGCCGGACGGCTCCTCCGACCGTGGGTCGGGGAGGGCAGCCCGAACATTTCTTTAGCAACAACCACAACCTTCCGGCCAGAACGCAATCGTTCGACCGGGAAGCGGCGGAAGTCCACAACGCCATCCAGCGCGATGGACACTTCACCCCCATCGTCGGCAATCAACGCCCCTCGGCGGGCGAAGTGAATCCTCGTTCGCTTACACAGGGTCGCACTGGCGAGAATTCTGGAGTAATGAAGCCTTCGGCCGGGTTGCCTGCCAATGGTTCGAACCAGGGCTCGAACCAGGGATCGAACCAGACATGGCGCCGCATGGGCCCACCCGCACAGGGGTCAACCGCGACCACAACGCCTTCGGTCGCAAACCCCAGCCAGCGCAGGCAGGGGGGTAGCGACACTTCGAACTGGAGGCGGTTTCCGAATCCCGGTGCGTCGCAGGGATCTGAACGCAACGGTTCTCCAAGCAACAGCAATCCGGCCGGGCGCGTGAATATGCCGGTCGACCGCCGCGCGCCAACTCCGGCTCCGCAAGGAAACGGAAACCAGGATTGGCGCAGGCTCGACCGATCATCTCAACCAGCTAGCCGAGTCACGAGCAGTTCGACAGAGGCGCCAGCGTCCCGCGATCGCTACCAGCGTGAGAATTCAACACCCACGCAAGATCGCGGGAACGACTGGCGGAGAATGCCGTCGACACAACGCTCTACGGTAGAGGCAGCCCCATCGCGTAGCTCTCCTCCAGTCGCGCAGCGTGACTCGGGGAACTGGCGTCAATCCGCTCCTCGGGACAGCGGGCGTGAATTTTCTCGCCCGCCACTCGACATGAGACAACCCATCGTGACTCCGCGTTCTTCAGGACCGTCGTATGGCGGCTACCGCGGGAACGGCGGTGGCTATGGCGGCGGACGTTCCGCCCCGAGTGGTGGCGGCTATAGCAGTGGACGTTCCGCGCCGAGCGGGGGAGGCGGGCATTCAGCTCCCAGCCACGGCGGAGGGGAGCATGCCTCCGGAGGCAACAGTGGACCTCATCGCGGAAGATAATAGTTGAAAGCAGGCCTGACGAGGGCGGTGCCTCAAACCGCCCCTTTTCTATTTTTCTCCAAGACGGAATGTCAGTCCTACGGTTACGCCAATGGGAGACCCTGGTGTAGCATGAACCCGCGCGACTCCGTTGACGTCTTCACCCGGCAGACGGGAAACGAAGTAATTCTGCGTCTCCCAGTAACGCTTGTTGTTGAGATTGTCGACGGCGAAATTCAGATCCACGCCGTGGTGGATTCGCTTCGAGACGCTGAGATCGACAACATCCAAACCAGCAGCGAGCGGAGGCGGCGTGGCAGGTTGACTTCCGACCACAACGTGCTGGTCCATGATGTAAGAACCGATGTGGCGATAGCGGAATGATCCGTTAAAACCACGCCATTCTGTCAGCGTCAGGCCGGAATTGGCTACCGAATGCGGCGCGCTGTCTACATAGTCTCGAGGAGAAGTTCCCCGATAGAACGCGTTCGACACCTGCGTGAAACCGCCGTTCAGGGTCAGATGACGAGTGAGTTGAACCGAAGTCTTGGCCTCCCATCCGTAAGAGCGGCTCGGACCTTTCAGTTCAAAGCTGCCATCATCCGGGATGTAGACCTGCTCGTTCGAGCGGTCGATCAGGAATAAATCCGTGCTCAGAGAAACTCGCTTCAGAACGTGAGAAGTGCCGACCTGATAAAAATCGGTCGTTGCGACCTTAGGGGCTTGCGGCAGCTGCACCACGCCGCGCGCATCCTGACTTGAGATTCCCCGTCCGTAGCTTGCGTAAAACGTAACTGGCACCCGCAAGGAGGGCGTGTATGACAAGTTCGCCTTGGGCTGGAAAGGTGAGGCGGACTGGATTCCGGAATGGGTGGGATCGAGGTGGTCGTCCACGTCGAAACGAAAATAATCGAAACGCAGGCCGACATCGAAGTGCAATCGCCCCTGCAGCAGATCCACTCCCTGTTGCACGTAGCCAGCCAGGTTCGTGACATGAGCATGCGCGCTGGTCGTCGTGTCCAATACCTCTCGTTCTTTGGTGTGCAGGAGCCCGACGTTGATCTGATTGTCGTGGAAGTTGGATCCAAACGTGAGCAACGCGCTGTGGCCGAATAACTTATAAGGATGCAGATACTGGGCGTTGACCCCTTGCTGCAGACGCGAATCATGCTGCTGGATTTCGTCGCCGTTAACCGGATCCGTCAGAAAGAATGTGAAATTCGAATATAAATCGAAAAGCGATCGGCCCAGGAAGCCATCCACCTTCAGAATGCCTCCGTTAGCAAGCGTGCGCTTGTAGTAAGTGCTGAAAGTTCCGAGCCGGACTTTACCACCATCGAATGGATCGATGAAGCCGAAGCGGTCGAGTTGGCCGTCGTTTACCAAGTCGAGCGGAATCTGCCCGGAAGAATAAAAATCATTTGTGCCGAAGTTCAGCTTGAAGCCCAGGGACTGTTTGTCATTCAAATGCCGCGTGTAGTTGCCTGTCACGTTGTTGCGGCCATAGCGCCCGGGATTGATGAACGGCCCATCGGTATGCGAGCCCTCGTACGCAATAAACGCGTCCGCCTTTTCAAGTGCCGGACTGTACGCCACAAAGCCGCGATAAGCCCCGAATGAACCACCCTGCATGCGAACCGTCAGGAGATTGGGCAATGTTTCTTTGAGTCGAATGTGAACCACGCCGAGGCCAGAGAAGTCTCCATACTCCGCGCTGAATGGGCCATTCAGGATGTCTACGTCATCCACGAGTTCGGGCGTCAAAGTCTTCAGCGCGCCGAGATATCCTTGCCCGTGTCCCTGAGTGGACTGATTCTGCTGCACATCATCCACCAGCACTTTCAGTCCGCCGTTGACGCCGCCATGGTCGAGATTGAATCCGAAGCGTCGAATCTCCAGCGACTTTCCGCCGCCTTCGTGCTGGCCCGCGTTGATGCCTGCGGCCAGCGTGTCGAAGATCTGATCGTCGCGTGAGAAGAGCGAGCTCTTGTAGACGTTGCCGTTGCGTTGGTCGATGGTTGGGTTCAGCGACGTTGCGGAGATAACCAGGCTTTCGTGCACCGGAGGAATGGTGTAACTGACCTGTAACTGCAGGCCCTCGGTGACGTCTGCCAAGCTCAGAGTTTTGGCTTCGAATACCAGATATTTTCCGATCACGCTTACGGTCAGAGGCTCTCTGGGGACGACCAGGCGGAAATTTCCACCGGCATCGGTCACTGCTTCCTTCTTCCCGGTGCCGTACTGAACAACAACGTTTGCGCCGGGGACCACTTCATTTTGTTCCGTGATCACGACGCCGGAAACCATTCGCCCAGAAGCCAGGTTCGATTGACACTCAGCCGTAGCGATCCCGAGCACGAGGCTCGCCAAGCAGAGATACTTCGCGAGCCTCGAGACCACGCATGTAGCCGACGTTTTCACGGAGCCACCTGCCCGGGCACGAGGTGCAACAGCCCCGCCAGCGTTGCTCGCGCCTGTTCCGATCCCACGCTATTCAACTCCGCCGAACGCCGCAGATAACTCTCAGCTGTCGGGCGGTCTCCCAGTGCGAGAGCAATTTCGCCGGCGTGCCGGAAGAGCCTTGCATCCCGGATTCCGACGGCAAGGGCGGCACTCACCTGTTTGCGTGCTTCCACGTCTTGCCCGTTTACGTGCAGCGCCCAAGCATAGCAATCTAGTGTGAAAACATCATGCCGCCTTGCATACTCGCGCTGGGCCACTTCCAGAGCCTTAGTCGGCTCCTTGGTGTAGTCGGCATAGTAGAGAATCAATTCGTGGTTGGAGTTGTCGGCCCGGCCGGTTTCCAATAACGATTTCTGTTCGAATTCGACAAATGCGTTTTGGGCTTCATCGGTGCGCCCAGCGAGCTGGAGCGCTTCCGCCAGGTCATACAGATTCTCGGCGTGAGGTGCTGCCGAGTAGCGCTGCCGCAGCAAGTCCACCGCCTCGTCGTAATGCCTCTGCTGAATTCTTACCTTGGCCAGGTAGCCGAGCGCGTAGTGGTAGCCGGGAAACAATGCCATAGCCTGCCGCAGGAGTTTTTCAGCCTCAGCGAACTTGCCGACCGCTAAGTCGAGGTGTGCCATTTGCGTGACAATCCAAGCCTCGTCCTCGACTTCGCCTGGCGGCGTGGATTGATACGCCATGTTCATGAGTTCCAACGAGCCATCAATATCTCCGAAGAGTTCACGAAGGTACGCGGCACGGGTAAGTCCGGGGAGATTTCCAGGTCGGAGATCCAGCATCATTTGCGCGGCGTCCTCGGCTTCTTTGTAGTTACCGAGTTCGACATTGGCATCGGTCAGAAAACCACGAACCATCACGTCATCTGGCATCTTCTTGCTGAGATTGAGAGCTGCCTCGCGGGCTGCTCCGAACTCATGCTTCCCCAGCAACAGCCAGACACGGATTCTCTCCCCATCGAAGTTGCCGGGAGAGATCTCAAACGACTTTTTCAAAGTGTCTTCCGCCTGCGTGTAAAACTTCACGTCGGAGGTTTCCCGTGCTCGACGCGAAAGGGCCAGAGCCAGCGCATTGTAGGCCTCGAAGTTCTTGGGATTCTTCTCAATGAGATGGTTGGCTTGGGTCATGGCGCGCTCAGCCGGAGAAAGCTGGGCATCCGAGGGAAGAGCTGAGGTTTGTGCGAACACCGCCAGCGCGGTTATGAGCATCAGTAGGAGAGCAACCAGTCTTTTCATATCGTCACTCACTTTCGAAAAAGAAGAATTCGTGGCTGCCGCCCTTCGACAACAGCCACGAGTGAGAGTTATTGCACAGGACAAACGCCGTTGTGCTGACCACTACAGCCTTTCTGGCCAGGGCCGGTGTGGTGGCTGTTGCGGCCGCTGTTAGCAGGAAGAACGTAAGGGAACGTCGTTCCGTAGCCGTTCTCGTTGATGTTGACGCCGTCCCCCACCGCTGCCCCAAACTTCACGGGGTCTGCCAGGATGCCCACGACCGCACGGCTGGCGATATCGACAACGTCATCGATCGGCCGGCGGCCGTTCGGGAATCCAGCATTGTCTCCCACCAGAAAGCCGAGACGTTTTTGCTGGCCGACCGGAGTCGGTGGAATCCCAGTATTCAGCCGCATCAGATCAGCGACTGGACCAGCATCTTTCGGTCCGCAGCCCGGGCAAATTGGAGCCATGTACTGAACCAACGGAAGCAGATCCTTGCGCGGAGCCGGAGGAATTGGAATGTTCAAGATCTGCGAGTAGAGATGCGCCAGCAGTGGGTCGAGGAAGAAGTTGGCGAACTGAGCATCGTCTTTCGGATCGGACACGCTGAAGAGATCCTTGGAGCCCGTTCCGATGATCAGTTCGTTGATCAGCGAGTTGCCTTCCCGGTTGACTTGACGCCACTTGCCACTACCGTCAATTTCACCGTTGCGGCGGCGAATGGAGACGCGCTGGCGTGAGGTCGCTCCGTAGGTTCCGATCACCGCGCGCTTGTCACTCGCCGGATGAATCTGACCATCCACGGTCAGCATGGTGATGGGAACTTCCAGCACGATCGAGTTAACGTTGAACCCTGCAACTGCGTCGGGCGCGTAATTGTGCTTGTTGTCCGCATCCACCGCAGGCGAGAGTATGCCGCCCACGCCCATCCGGAAGTTCAGCGAGTCGAAGGCTGCGCCGAGGTCAATGTAGAAAGGATCGTCGACGGTTCCAGCAAACGTTCGCACGCCATTGCCAAGGTCATAAATGCCTTGATTGAACAGGCTCTGATAATCCGGCATGGTGAGTGGGCCAACGTTGGAAGGAACGGCGAAGAGAGAACGCCCTCCGGTCAAGTCGGTAGCGACTCCGTTCTTCACCATGGTCACGGTATAGGTCTGGCGCAAGCTCAGACCTTCAGAGCCGGGTCCATCCAGAGCGGTAATCTGAGGGATTCCTCCAATGCCACCTACGAGAGCTGTGAATACGCCCGGCTGGCGGATCTCGGTGTTGAAACGGAATTGAAAGGTAATGTCTTCCTCGCCGTCAAAGTTGTTGTCCACCTTAAATTCGTAGCGGACATTGGGATCGAAGGGGAAGTAATTCGGCCCATTGGCGGGCTCAAGCAGCCCATCGACGTTAAGGATCATGGTGACGCGATCGGGGTGGTCGTAGCTGACGAAGGCGTACCAATCAGTTACGTCGGCACTGTGGTCGAGTGCGGAAATGGGCGCCTCGCGATGGCTGGATGCGAACAAGCTGGTTGGAACCAGCATGAGCACCGCCAGGGCGAGGGCCACCAGTGTCTTCAGTTGCTTCATGGAAGTTTCCTCTGAGGATTGAGATTGGTGAACGTCGCCCATCGCGCCGTCGTGCGGTACCACGCTTCAGCGGTTACGACCGGCTTCGTTTACTGTCACAGGTACGCTCGGTGTTGAGGATCGGATTGGCCGGACGGGCACGTTTTTCCTGGACAGCCGCCTGTTCAATCTCCGCGCTTTGCGTCGAATCCAATACCGAAGGCCTCTGCGTACTCCAGATGCGACGATAGCTGCGCGCGGCGATGGTAAACTCCTTGGCTTATGTTGGAAGTCAAGGCCCTCAAGAAGACCTACGGAAAAATTGTTGCCGTGGACGGCGTCAGCTTGCGGGCGGGCTCGGCGGAAACCATCGGTCTGCTTGGACCGAATGGCGCTGGGAAAACCACAACCGTTTCCATGATTGCCGGCCTTTTCCCTCCCGACTCCGGGGAAGTCCTTATTGAAGGGAGTCCTCTGCGTGGCGATACCGACCCCGTCAAGCGGAAGATCGGCCTGGTCCCGCAAAACATCGCGTTGTATGACGAACTAACTGCTCTCGACAACCTTATTTTTCTCGGCGCACTCTATGACCTGCATGGCGCGGCGATCAAACGGGCCATCTCATCGGCACTCGATCTGGTCGGCCTTGCCGATCGAGCCAAAGACAAGGTAGGCACGTTCAGTGGGGGAATGAAACGCCGTCTCAATCTCGCCGCCGCGCTACTGCATGATCCGCAGATCCTGCTGCTCGACGAGCCCACTGTGGGGGTTGACCCCCAGAGCCGCAATGCCATCTTCGACAACCTCGAAACGCTCAAGAAGCGCGGCAAGACACTGGTTTACACCACGCACTACATGGAGGAGGCCGAGCGTCTTTGCGACCGGATCATCATCATCGACCACGGAAAAGTCATCGCCAATGACACTCTGCATGGCCTCCATCGGATGTTGCCCGTCACGAACGTGCTTGCCATCGAACTGGAAAATCCAGATGGATTCAAGCTGGAGCCGCTGCGGGCGCTCCCGGAAGTTGTGTCCGCGGAAGTACGAGAGGGGGTTCTCAAAGTAGGGGTCCACGACCTTATCGCTGGAGCTCCCGTGATTCTGCGATGGCTGGCTGAGAACGGCCATGCTTATCAACATGTGACCAGCGAGCGGCCTGACCTGGAAACAGTCTTTCTCACCCTGACTGGAAGGAGCCTACGCGACTCATGATGATCCCGTTCTGGGCCCTCGTTCGCAAGGATCTACGGCTGTTTTTCAATGACCGTCGCGCGGTCGTGGTTGGCCTGCTCGTCCCGATCGTCTGCGGCTCATTTTTTGGCTACCTCTTCGGGGGGCAGGGCGGCAAGGCCGAAACCAGCCGCATGCAGGTGTTGGTAATTGATCAAGACGGCAGCGCAATTTCCCGTGTCATCGTGGCTCAACTGCGCGGCGACAAGAATCTCGATGTGAAGGCATCTACTCCGGGCGATGCGCGAGAACAGGTCCGAAAGGGAAAGGCGACTGCTGCCATTGTGATTCCCAAGGATTTCGGTATTGACGCTGGACCGGCCTTTTTCGCGGGCGCAAAGAAACCCGGGATCTCCATACTCTACGATCCCTCACACGCCATGGAACTGGCCATGGTGCAGGGCATCTTGAGCGGCGCCGTGATGCAAGCGGTCAGCAAGGAAATGTTTTCCGGCCAGAGCGGCCGTGAGATGACGAAAGAGTCTCTTGCTCAAATCGAGAAAGACAGCCAGATGCCACCGGCGGAAAAGAAAGCTTTGCGTGATCTGCTGGGCAGCGTGGAAAAGTGGAATGAACAACAAGCCAACGAACCTGCGTCTGCACAAGGTGGTCCAGCGGGTGGGTTGACGATCCCGTTCGAGACCCACGAGGAAGCGATCACATCCGGCGCAGGCGTCGAGTACAACGGCTACGCTCACTCCTTCGGTGGAATGGGAATACAGTTCATCCTCTTTATGGGACTCGACGTGGGAGTCCGACTGCTGCTGCTCCGCCAGAGCGGGCTCTGGCAGCGGCTCCGCGCGGCGCCGTTGTCGCGCAGCCTTCTGCTGGGCAGCCGGGCGGTTAGCGCCGCCCTGATTTCGGCATTTATTCTGTTCGTGCTCTTTACCTTTGCCCGGCTGGTATTCGGCGTGCACATCCAGGGCAGTTTCCTGGGCTTCCTGGGAGTCTGTGCCGCCTTCTCGCTGATGACTGCCGCCTTCGGGCTCATGATCGCCGCGCTCGGCAAAACAGTTGAGGGCACACGTGGCTACGCCGTGATGGCAACCTTGATCATGGTCATGCTCGGCGGCGCGTGGGTGCCGACTTTTGTGTTTCCGCCATGGCTACGGAAAGTCACGGTAGTCATTCCTACGCGCTGGGCGATGGATGGTCTGGACGGAATGACCTGGCGCGGCCTCGGCCTTTCCGCTGCCTTCGGACCGATCGCTGTGATGCTCCTGTTCACTCTTCTTTTCGGAGTCCTGGCGGTGATGTCCTTCCGCTGGGAGGCGGAAAGCTAGACGGTTCAACCCAGCTTGGGCTGTCTTCCTCCGTGATCCCTTGTGATCCGTGGTTGAGCTCTTTGTCTGCACAACCAGACCATTCGCCACGAAAAAGTACCGTTGCGAAGAGGTATGATGAAGACGCCTCGTGGGGGCGACATGGTCAACCGAAAACTCTCTTGGATAGTTTTCTGTTTGCTGTTCTTGCTCGGATACTCCCACGGCGCCGTCGCTCAGGAGCAAAAGCCCTCTTCCGGGCTCGCGCCCATCCGCCAATACATCGCGGCTGGCTGGGACAATCTCACTCGTTCCATGACGGACTGCGCTTCGGTGGCCGACCCCAAGATGAAGGTTCAGCCCGTGCTTTATCTGCCGGCGGGATTCCCGGTTCCACCCGCCGTTGAAAAACTGCACGCGGACTGCAACGTTGACATTGAGCACCTACCCAAGCCAATTCATCAACTCGGCGAAATCGACACAAACGCAATCCATCCCCATGGGCTTCTCTATCTCGAAAACAAATACGTGGTGCCCGGCGGACGCTTCAATGAAATGTATGGCTGGGACAGCTACTTTATCGTCCTGGGTCTGCTCCGCGATGGTCGCACCGATCTGGCCCGCGGCATGGTCGAAAACTTCTTCTTTGAGATCGAGAATTACGGTGCTTTGCTTAACGCCAACCGGACCTATTACCTCACCCGTTCTCAACCGCCATTTCTAAGCTCGATGGTCCTCGCCGTCTACGAAGCTGAAAGGCAGGCGGGGCATGCCGATCCGGCGTGGCTGGCGCGAGCGTATCCATACCTTGTCAAAGACTATTCCATGTGGACGCGCGATCCGCACGTCGCTGGCTCCACCGCTCTCGCACGGTATTACGATTTTGGCGATGGTCCCCCCGCCGAGGGCTTGCAGGACGAGAGCGGCTTCTACCGAAAAGTCGTCAGCTATTTCATGGTTCATTCGGACCAGGCCGACCACTATCTTGTCGAACAGAAACCGGGGCAGCCCCCGAATGGCCAGGGATCAAGCTACTCGATCACAGTGTGCGACGTTTCGATCACTATGGCTCATCCGGAATGCGAGCCTGAGCACGTTGTCCGCTTAGACGCCGACTACTACAAGGGCGACCGTTCCATGCGCGAGTCCGGCTTCGATATCTCATTCCGCTTCGGCGCCTATGGCTCGGCAACGCATCACTACGCTCCCGTCTGTCTCAACAGTCTTCTCTTCAAGACGGAGAGAGACATGGAGCAGATCAGCGGATGGCTCGGAAAGGCGTCCGAAACGAAGCTCTGGAGGGCGCGCGCGGAGATCCGCAAGAATGGCATGCGGCAATATCTCTGGGACGGCGAACACGGCTTCTTTTTCGACTATGACTTCACCAGTGGAAAAAGATCTACGTATCGTTATCTCACCACCTACTATCCGCTGTGGGCGGGCCTGGCTACCCGGGAGCAGGCCGCAGCCGTCGTAAAGAATCTACCGGTCTTCGAGCAACCCGGCGGACTGGCGATGAGCCCAGAAAAATCCGGCGTGCAGTGGGACTACCCCTACGGGTGGGCCCCTGTGCAACTCCTGGCTATCCAGGGATTGCGCCGCTACGGCTACAACACAGAAGCGGACCGCGTGTCTTACAAGTTCCTGTCCACTGTGATCGAGAACTTTCAACGCGACGGCACCATCCGCGAGAAATACAACGTCGTGACGCGTTCATCAGAGTCGCAGGTAGCAGCCGGATATCAGGCCAACGTCATTGGCTTTGGTTGGACGAATGCCGCTTTCCTGGAACTACTCCACGCTTTGCCGAAAGGGGCTGTGGAAAGGTTGGAGAAAGAAGCCTCGGGTGCGAAAGCGGCACAGAATTGAAAGTATTATTTACTTCGGGTCGAGCAGCGCGCTTGAGCGCTGCATTCAGGATGCTGATTGAGACGGGGCCTTAGCCCCCGAGGTCAGCGCCGCTAGCGATTCGCGCCATCTCGCTTCGGATCCCACCCGCGCCGGGCAACGGCATCGCTCCTACCTGGCTCGCGACCCATGCTCCCACCCGATTCGCGGTTTCATTCATTTCGGGTAGGGAAGAACCGCGCATATGCTCATGAACCAATCCCGCAGTAAAAGCGTCCCCGGCGCCGATTGTATCCGCCACCTGGATCCGGTAGCCAGGATGATCATTCAGCCCTTGCTGGCCGATGAGCAGGCTGCCCCGGCACCCGCGAGTGACGCAAACCAGTTTCAGATGGTGGAGCTCCATGAGCGAGTCCGCTGAAGCGATTTCGTCGCGATGTTCGAGGCCGAACAGTTGCATGATCCTCGGCAACTCCTCGTGGTTCAGCTTCACGATGTCTGCAATTTTCATCGATTCCGTTAGAACTTCTTTCGAAAAAAAGGCCTGCCGCAGGTTCACGTCGAACACCCGCACCGCTTTCGGCCACGCGCCTCCTAGAAACTGACGGATGGTAGTTCGGCTGGTAGCGGCCCGCTGCGCCAACGATCCAAAGCAGATCGCGTCCACTTCCGCCGTCAGGGCGTGCCAGTCGGAAGTCCATTCCAGGAAATCCCAGGCCACGTTCTCGGCAATCTCAAACTTCGGCTGTCCGGCATGATCGACTTTCACCTGAACGGATCCGGTGGGATGCACCGTATCGTTCTGGACGAACCGCGTGGTCACTCCTAACGCCTCCAGTTGCCGGACTGCTTCGTCGCCCAGCGTGTCATTCCCGATCCGGCTGGCAACGATCCCTTCATTGCCGAGCAACGTGGAGATGTATGCGAAATTCGACGGCGCACCACCCAACTGCTTTCCGCTGGGCAGCATGTCCCAGAGAATCTCACCCAACCCGACGATCTTGAAGCGTTCGCCTGCCATCACTGATGATTTCCTACTTACGAATTGTCGTCGCGAGCAGAGCGAGGGATCTGCAGTCTTGCCAGCAGCCCAGAATCTTCATTGCCGCGAATCCTGCCTGGTCTGCAACTCCTCCGCCGTCTTCAACTCGATCTCCGCTTCTTCTTTCCTGCCCATGTCCCGGTATGTCTGCCCGAGCAGGTGATGCGTCATCGGATTATTCGGATCCATCGTTGCGGCCCGCCGCAGTGCCCGCACCGCGAGTTCGAACTCGCCTTTCTTTTCGAGTACCTTTCCCATCAAGATGTATGGACCGGTCGAAGTCGCGTCCAGCCAAATCGAGCGCTGCAGCAGGCGTTCGGCGTCATCGTACTTTTGAATGCGCGAGTAGGCGTCTGCCAGTTTGTAGTAAGTGGTTGCGTTCGCCGGATTGAGGCTGAGTTCTTTCTGAAATTGCTCGATGGCCTCTGGAACTCGCGACTTGTAAAGAAAAAGCTCTCCCAGCAGCAGGTGCGCCCCGGGCAGCTTCGGATCCAGCGTCGCCGCCTTCTGCGCATACTCTTCCGCCACTGGATCAAACTCCTGCCTCAGGAGCATGCGCGCCGTAAAGAGGTATCCCGCCGCAGAATCCGGAGGCACATCGAACATGCGCGCAAAAGCGGTGCGCGCCTTGGGATAGTCCTTCGTTTGGATATAGCAAATCCCGAGAATGTACGCCGCATCTACATTGGCCCGCGGGAACCAAGACTGAACCTTTTCCAGATAGGGAATCGCGTCCGCCGGACGGCCGGCCAGGTACGAAGAGAGACCGAGAAGTTGGGTCGACTCGTTGTCAGAGGCATCCATGGCCAACGCTTTCTTGAGAGAAGCGATCGCTTCGAGGTAGTCCCCCTTCTTGTAATAGAGGGCGCCGAACTCACGGTCCAGGCCCTTGAGGTTTGGATCCTTCGCCTGAAGCTCACGTAGCTTAGCGAGCGCTTCATCGTGCTTACCGCTGTCGGAAAGCTGGCGAACTTCAGCAAAATCGGAGGCTGACGTCGTGGCCTGATCGGAAGCAGCGACCGCTACCGGAGGCTCCTCACGGAATGCACGTCCGTAAGCAGCACGCGAAAGGCCGACGGCTAGACAGAGAGCAACAGTCTGCACGGAAGAATAGGAAGGAAAGCTCATACCTAAGAGGTGATTGTATCCGGAAGGAAAAAACCGGGGAGCCCGCAGGCTCCCCGCAAAACGAAACGCGTTCTTTCTAGAAGCTGATCTTTGCCCCGATCGTGAACTGCCGCATGGTCGATCCATAGGCGATGTTGTGGATGCTGCCACCGCCCGCGTCGTCCACGCCCGTGTTCGGCAAGTCGAAGTTCACGTGGTTGAGGATGTTGAAGAACTGGAATTGCAGCTGCGCCTTGTACCTCTCCGTGATGCTGAAGTCCTTGAACAAAGAGGCATCAATGTTGAAGAACTTCGGCCCACGGTAGCCATTCCGGCCTACATTGCCAAATGTATCGAGCGCCGGTTGTCCCCAGACGCCAGCCGTCTGGCCCGGTGCGGTTAGCCTCGTGGGTTTGCCGGTGGCGGGATCAATCGGAGTGAGTTGGAACCAGTACCCCGCGGCGGTCGGATCCCCTGCGCGAGGTCCGGCCTCAAGGCTGCCAACCCTGTCGGGTCGACAAGGTCCAGTATCGCTGGAAGCAGCGCAACTCACGAGCCCTGGGGTAAAAGGCAGACCACTGGAGAGATTCCAGCTGCTGTTTAGTTTCCAGCCGCCGATCAAAACGTCTGCAACGCGACTGACATCGCCGGCAAACTTCTTGCCACGTCCAAATGGCAGTTCGTAAACCTCGGTGAAGATGATCACGTGGTTGCGGTAGTCACTGCTGGGACCAGCCTGAACCCTGGGATCGATGTTGAAGTACGTGGGCTCTAAGTTAGTCGCGTGTTGGAAGGTGTAGCTGGACTGGAACTGCAATCCGTTGGCAAACTTCTTGTCAACGGTAGCCTGCAACGAGTTGTACCTATTGCTGCCATTGTTTCCAAGGAAGTCAATTCCCTGTTCCCATCCATAGCTAGAGTAGAACGGCTTCCGCCTATATTGCGGAATCTTGCCATTGACGCAGCCCGCTGAATCTGGCTGACCGGGCGAGCCTGTGCAATTCGGATCGTAGCCCACCACCGTGGGATTATTGACGTTATACGCTGGGTTGTCCCCGACGAACGTATGCGTGCCCTTGTTGCCCACGTAGGCGACCGTCGCGGCGATCGACGGTGTGAACTGATGCTGGACGGAGAAGTTCCACGAGTCAATCGTAGGGATGCGGTTATTAAACGGACGGATGTGCCCACCGACATTATCGGGATACAACTGTCTCCCGTTAGGACCAACGCACGGCTCATGTGTCGGAATATAGCTACCGTCGGGCTGCACACCCGCAGGGTCCGTGACGCGATTACAGTTATTGGCGAGAATAGTAGCCGGAACGAAACTGGGCGGTCCAGTAGCTAAGTCGAACACGTGAAGGCCATTTCCCGCTGGGCTCAGCGACTGGGAGCCTAGGACGGGCAGGTTCTGAGTAATAGCATGGCCAAAGGTGGACCCGAACACACCCACGTCATAGCTGCGGCCGTAACCCATGCGCACGACCGTTTTGGGGGTTGCTTGATAGGCGATCCCGATGCGTGGTGAGAAATGTTTGAAGTCCGTGTTTGTATTTCCCTTCAGATCAACACCCTGCACCCCAGCGATTCTGGTTTCGCCGGTGGCTATGTCGATCCATCCGCCCTTATTCGAGCCGGACGCCGATTCTGGAATGAAAAGTTCATAGCGTAGTCCGTAGTCGAGGGTCAATTTGGGAGTGATGCGCCAAGTATCTTTGGCATAGAAAAACAAGCGCGGTTGAGTTTCGTACGCGTTGGTTGAATTGCTGACGTAACGGTTGAAAGTGCTAGTCAGGCCCAAGAGAAATCCAGCAATTCCGGCACCACCATCGGCCCCGCTGGCACCGCCGACTGTGATGTCATTCCTGAAGACAAGCTCTCCGGCCCGGTGTGCGTCGCTGGGCACGCGCAGGTTGTACGCGTGGCGAATATCGGCACCGAATTTGAACTGGTGGTTGCCCACAATGTGGGTCCAGTTGTTAACAAACTGGTATTGGTGCTCGTTCTCGGTGAGCGGGCAGTTGCAGTGGCCTTCCGAATCGGCTCCCAATCCGTAGCCGAAAGAGAAGAGTGGTCCGTTCCCACCTCCCGGGTAGCGAATCGCGAAATAGGGCATGCCGGTAGTGTAGAAGTTGTCAATATTTAGGCCGGGGATACCGGCGTCAGCAGCCGGGTGCGTCCCGAAACCACCCGGCAGCACATTTACGCGATAGCGGAAATAGCCGAACCTGAAATCAGTCAACCAGCTTGAACTCAACGCGTAAGTGAAGCCCGCAGCCAGGCTTTGGTTTCTTGCTTTCGACGTCCCAGCGAAGTCACCAACGGACGGATCCGAGGGCAACGCCTTTCCACCCGCAACGTCGCCAAAGAACCCTGGGCCTGACCGGGTGAACTGCTGGAAGCTATAGCGTCCAAAAACAGTCGTTTTCGAAGACAGCGATGCGTCGACCCGAGTGTCAAAACCGTTCGAATCCAGCACGTTGTTGCCAGATGCGTTGAAATTCGGATTGGCCGAGCCGGTGGTATCGGCTCCGGTCGGAATGTAAGTTGTAAGCAGGAATTGGGCCTGTGGAGACAAACGATCCGTCGGGATCTCGTTAGGCGTCGCACCGTCATTGCCCATGAACTGCGCGCGAAGATTGGGAGCGACGTCACAAGCTGGATGGAAAACGCCATCTGCGGCGGTCGTGCAAGGATCGTAGATATTGACGCCCAGATCCCTGAGGTCCCCACCGCGCTCCGCGGCCGTCGGAATTCTCTCATGATCCGACCCGCCGATGTGGCTGCGCAGACCCTGATAGTCACCGAAGAAGAAGATCTTGTCTTTCTTGATCGGGCCGCCGATTGCGCCTCCAAACTGGTTCCAGTTTCCGCTCGGAACACCTCCCGACTGCGTAAACGGATTGCGCGCAAAGTTCGAGTTGGAACGCTCGAAGTCAAAAACGGAGCCGTGGAAAGAGTTTGATCCAGACTTGGTTTGCGACGTCACGACCGCGCCGATGGCCTTGCCAAACTCGGCATCGTAGTTCTGCGAAGTAATTTTCACTTCCGTCACCGCTTCCAGGTTCGGATTGATGACGATGATCCCCAGGATCGGATCCTGGTTGTCGGTTCCGTCCAGTTCGAAGGCCGTGCCCGCGAAATGCTGGCCCTGTGTGAGGATCTGCTGCGAACCCTGCGGGTTCTCGCTGGCCGCGTGGTTCCAGCCATTCATGCGTTGGTTGCCGGGCGAGAGAAGCTGCAACGTCGTGAAATTGCGGTTGTAAATCGGCAGGTCTTCCACCTGACGCTCGGTGAAAGTCGTCGACACATCGGCGCGATCGGTCTTGAGCTGCGGCGCCTCACCCGTCACCTCGACAGTCTCTGAAGCTCCACCAACCTGGAACTGCAGATCGACGTGCGTGTTAGCGTCCACTCCTATCGTGATGTCCTTCTGCTGAGTGACCTTGAAGCCCGGCGCTTCCACTTTCACCGTGTACACATCCGGAATCAGGTGCGTGACGGAATAGTATCCGCTTTCGTTGGTCGTCGTGGTATCCGACGTGCCCTTGCGCTGGTTCGTTACGGTTACCTTTGCATTGGCAACAGCCGCACCCTGGGGGTCCGTCACCGTGCCGATCATTCCGCCATACACCGCCTGTCCCTGCGCCGTCGGTGTCAACACGCTACTGAAAACTGCCAGCGCTGCTACCATCGCAAGAATCAGCATTCGCTTCGTCTTCATGGAATTCCTCCCCACACGATCCATCTTGTGACGCCTCTGCCTCGTAACGAAATCTCTTCATTCCGTACTCTGCCCGAATCCGCAACGAGCGGGCAGATGGAAATTCATACAAAAGCTAAAGCTAACGACGTTTGACCCTATGCCGCAGTTTGTGTTCCCAAGTTCTTACGAAACCTAGAACACTGAGCCTCAAGCTGATGTGAGAAAATCAGCGCCGCCACCTCTATGACATTTGGAAGTCTTTGGTGTCCCGCTACAAAGATTTGAAGTTCTTGAAACTAAAGACTTGAGCGATTCCCACAATTCGCTAATGCGCACAGACACACCCACCCCTCACGCTGCAAATGACAGGACAAAAGGGGTTCTGCGCGACCGCAAGATTTCTCTTCTGCGGTGGGATTTAGAAGTTTCAGTCGGTCTGATACTGTTACCGCACGCAAATGCAGGTCTTGCAGTTGGCTAGGCGGATTGTTACTCTCTATGTTAAATGGTTGTAACGGGCGTACAGAAGGCAGAACGGGGCCTCTACCTCTCCCAAGTCGAGAAGATTTCGAACAGCCATACCCTGCATAGCTCCGAGTCCCTCCGGAAACTCTTGCGCTACCTGGCGGAACACGCACTCGATCACCCAGGCACCCCACTCAAGGAATATCAAATCGCCACTGAGGTCTTCGGGCGGCCCGCCGCCTTCGACCCTCAACTGGACTCGACGATCCGAGTGCAAGCCGGACGCCTGCGCTTGAAACTGGCCGAGTACTACTCGTCGGAGGGAGCGGAAGACCCGGTTCAGGTGGAGATGCCAAAAGGAACCTACCTGCTTTCGTTCCATCCCAGGTCGCAAGAGTCTGGGAAGACGCACGTTCAGAATTCACACGATTTCGCGGCGGAGGAAGCGAGCGTCCGACGTACCTCGCGCCGTTGGGCGATCGTAGTCGTTTGCCTGTCCCTGCTTCTGCTGGCCGCCGTTGTCACGATCAGTTCGTTGTTAGCAGGCCGGAGAAAGACCGCGGTTGAGCCGAGCGCTGAGCCTGCGCCCGCTGTTCTCGTGACTTTCTGGAAGCCGTTTGTTTCAGGCCCAGAAGAGCCTTGGGTCATCTTTAGCAATGGCGCCTTTGTTGGTCGGCCGGAGACCGGCATGCGCTATTTCAACTCTGCTCGCGATGTGCGCGCGTCGGTGATCCTCGACCACTATACCGGCGTGGGTGAAGTGCTGGCGGTGCACAACCTCGACCGCGTGTTCGCCATTCTGCAGCGGCGAATCCGAGTGAAACGAGGCAGCCTGTTCTCGCTGGATGACGCCAAGAACAACGATCTGATCTTCGTCGGCTCACCCGCGGAAAACCTGACTCTGCGAGATATTCCGGGCACCCAGGAATTCGTTTTTCAACGCCTTAATTCTGGCGCCCGCAAGGGCGACCTGGCAGTCGCAAACCTGCATCCGCGTGGCGGAGAACAACGCTTCTATCTGGGCAGTCCTGCGGATACGCCGTTGAACGAGGATTATTCGGTGATCGCTTTAGTCAAAGGTTTGGATCCAACCCGCTCGGTGCTGATTCTGGCAGGCACGACGACGATTGGTACACAGGCCGCGGTGGAGTTTGTCTGCGACCAGAACTCGCTGCGAGAGTTGCTGCGACGACTGAACGCTACCGAGAACAGAACAGTGAAACCATTCGAAGCACTGCTGCATGTCAAGGTGACGCGCGGCGTGCCCGTCGAGACCAGCATCGTCGCGCTGCGCACTAACCAATAATTCCGCAGGAGCTCATGGCAATGGCGGCTGCAGGTGCGGATCCAGTTCGGCCGCTTTCTGAAACTCCCGGATTGCTTCATCCTTCTCCCCTTTTCCCTTAAGCGCCAGAGCCAGGTGGTAGTGAGCCGGAGCATAGTCAGGCCGGGAATTGATTGCCGACCGAAACTGCGAAATCGCCCCCTCCACGTCGCCGGCAGCGAGCAGGCGCCGTCCGGAGTTGGTGGCGAAGGTGGCAGCCTGCAGATCGTTCTTTTGCTTGCCCAGTTCAACTCCGGCGCGGGTTTCGGAAGCTGCGCCCTCCGCGTCACCTTGTTGGCGAAGAACCGCACCTAGCGTTGTATGTGCGCCGGCAAAATCCGGTTGTAAGCGAATGGCTTCCCGCAGCGCACTGGCCGATTCTCGCAAGTCCCCCTGCTGTTTGAGAACGGTTCCCAACGTGTAATACGCTTCGGCATAGTCCGGACGGACCTTGGTTGCAGCTCTCAATTCGTCGACTGCGCAGGCAAATTCTCCTTGTTGCCAAAGCGTAACACCCAGCGTGTAGTGGACGTCGGCTTGAGCGGGATCAAGCTGCGCCGCCTTCTGAAACTCGGCGATCGCGGCGGGTAGCTGATCTTTCAGCTTGAGCGCCAGGCCGAGGTTGTAGTGCAGGGTTGCATCGTCGGGCGCGGCGCGCAGCGCTATCTGGAATTCACTGATGGCCGCATCAAAATCGGTCCTCTGCAAGTATGCAATCCCCAGGTTGCCGCGATAGCCAGTGTCTTCCGGACGAAGCTGAAGGGCTGACTGAAACTCACCGACGGCACTCGGAGCGTTGCCCACCTGTAGCAGAGCGAGTCCCAGATTGTTGTAGGCGTCGGCATTCTCAGGCTGGACCAGCACGACCTGGCGAAAAGCCGCAACCGCTCCAACCGCATCGCCCCTTCTCTGAAGCGCCAGGCCAAGCTGAGTTTGCGCCTCGCTGAAACCGGGCTGCAGTTTGACCGCAGCCTGCAATTCGCGAACGGCGCCATCGGAGTCCCCCTTGTCGGCCAGGACCCGCGCCAGGTAGTAGTGCGCCTGCGCGTTTTCCGGAGAGAACTCAACCGCTCTCTGAAGAAATTGTTGCGCATCCTCAAGCGAGCGCTGCTTCCACCGTACCACCCCCAAATGGAGCTGCGCCGCCACGGAATTCGGCTGCAAGCGAAGCGCCTCGGCAAATTGAGCAGCCGCTTCTTCCAGTTGCGAACTCTGTACCAGGACCGCGCCGAGTTCATCGTGCAAGTCGGGGCGCGTCGGATCCAGTTGCGTCGCGCGCTGGAATTCCGCAATCGCACCCGTCAGTTCCTGGCGGAAGCTCAACACTCGCCCCAGCGTTCGATGGGCTTCGGCGTCATCCGGCGCAAGTTTCACAGCCTCGCGCGCCTCGATAGCGGCGCCTTCCATGTCCTTCTTGGCCGCGAGCGCATTGGCAAGATTGATATGCGCCTGAACGAAGTCCGCTTTCAGCTTGACCGCCAGGCGGAGTTGCGCGACTGCCTCATCCAGTTTGCCGGTTGTCAGCAAAACCCAGCCCAGGGAGTTATGTCCTTCCGGAGCATTTGGCGCCAACCGCACCACTTTTTCGAAAGCCGAGCGCGCAGCCACGAGATTACCTTGCTGTAGTGAATGGACACCTTGCTTGTAGACTGCGCCGACCTGCGGCTTGTCCTCCGCTTTCTGCGCCAGAGCAGGCAGAGCGAGTGTGACGAGGAAAAACGCGATCTCAGGGATGCGAATTCGAGCGGACATCACAAGAATCAAGAAAGTGCTCGCAATCAGAACTCAACCGAACGCTTTGGAAATCTTACTATGTTGTCGTTGCACGGCGTTCACAGCTCAAATCGGCGCCCTCCTTGACCCCTTCCGCGATGCGCCCTAGTATGCATTTTGGGTCATGAGTCTGCCGCGGTATTTTCAACTTCGTTCATTCCGGCCGCGGTCGGTAGTCTCGGTAGTCCTCGTCGCGCTGTGCAGCCGAGCAGCCATGACTCAGACCAAACCTCCGCAGAACGCAATCGCCTACTTCACCGATGTTGCCCAAAAAGCGGGTCTGACGACGCCGATTGTGTTCGGCGGTAAAGACACCAAGAGGTACATCATTGAAACCACCGGCACCGGCGCCGCCATCTTCGACTACGACAACGACGGCTGGCCCGACATCTTCCTCGTGAACGGTACAACGCTGGAGGGCTTTCCCGCAGGCCAAGTCCCGACCAATCACCTTTACCGGAACAACCACGACGGCACTTTCACCGACGTCACTGTCAAGGCCGGACTAAATGCGGCGGGATGGGGACAGGGCGTTTGCGTAGGCGACTATGACAACGACGGCTGGGAAGATCTCTACGTCACCTACTATGGGAAAAACCATCTCTACCATAATCGGGGCGGAGTCTTCACAGAAGTTGCGGAAAAAGCGGGCGTAGCGGGTTCTGGAAAAGCGTGGGGCACAGGATGCGCATGGGTGGACTACGACCGCGACGGCCGTCTCGATCTGATGGTCGCCAACTATGTAGATTTCGACCTTGCGACGGCTCCCACCCCAGGCGAACGTCCTTCCTGTGTGTGGAAGGGAGTGCCGGTGATGTGCGGTCCTCGCGGTCTTCCCGGCGCGAAGAACATCCTCTATCACAACCGCGGTGACGGCACATTTGAAGACGTCAGCACCAAAGCCCACATCGACCAGACCGATGGCCATTATGCGTTCAGTGTTTCGACGCTCGACTACAACGACGACGGCTGGCCCGACATCTACGTTGCTTGCGACAGCACGCCCAGCATTCTCTATCGCAATAATCACGATGGCACCTTTACCGACGTCGGCGTCGTGGCTGGCGCCGCCTTCAACGAAGACGGACGCGAGCAGGCCGGCATGGGCGCGACCATCGGAGACTACAACGGAGATGGGCGCCTCGATATTTTCAAAACGAATTTTTCCGATGACACTTCCACTCTCTACCGGAACAACGGTGACGGAACCTTCGACGACGTGACCTCCTCCGCGGGTCTGGGCCTCTACACAAAGTATCTAGGGTGGGGAACGATGTTTCTCGACTTCGATAACGACGGCTGGCCCGACCTTCTCCTCGTCAACGGACACGTATACCCGGAAGTGGATAAGAACAATCTCGGGAGCAACTACGAAGAGCCGCGCATTCTCTATCACAACCTTGGCAAGGGGACTTTCGCAGACATCTCAGCCAGTGCCGGCCCCGGCATCAACATGCACGCTTCGTCCCGAGGTCTCGCAGTCGGCGATTTGTGGAACGACGGCCGCATCTCGGCGGTGGTCACGAACCTGAACGCGGCTCCCAGCCTTCTGGTGAATCAAGTTCGCACTCCCAACCACTGGGTCGCAATTCGCACGGTGGGAACGAAATCGAATCGCGACGGCATCGGCGCTCGAATCTCGGTCAAGATTGGCCCGCGCACCCTCGTCGACGAAGTGCGTAGCGGATCCAGCTACAACTCCAGCAGTGACATGCGCGTCCACTTCGGCCTCGGTTCGGTAACCAGAGTAGATTCCGTGCAGATCCGCTGGCCAAGCGGAATAGACGAGCGCTTTGACAACCTGCCAGCAGACTCGATCCAAACGCTGAAAGAGGGGTCAGGCGCTCCAGTCAAGGCTGGGACGAAGACGCCGTGAAGCGGCCCTGGGGCTTCTCCTGTGTCCTCCATGTCCTCTGTGGTTAAAGGTTTTGATCTTAGTCACCACTGAGAGAGAACATCGGGACCCTACTTCGCCGCGGGAAACTGCATAGTCCGTACGATGCCCAGACCCTCTTTCACGTAAATAACCTGATTGGGTTTGATGTTCTCGAGCGCGTCCACCTGGCCGCTCGGCCAGCGAATTTCAATCAGCTCCACTTTTTCCGCCTTGCCAAGACCGAAGTGAACGCGCAGGTCGTTCTGAGAGAAGTAGCCCCCTCCGCTGCGTACTTCATCAATCTGCTGATGTGGCTTCACTTCGCCTGGAACCCGCGTCACACACTTCAGACGCGCCCCAATCCCGCTGCGGTTCGATTTCGTCCCGATAGTTCGTACCTTGATCCAGTTGTTGCCGGTCTGCGAGTCGCAGCGCACCAGTTGCGGATAGTCATTCACCGGATTGACCACCATATCGACATCGCCATCGTTGTCAAAATCGCCAAAAGCGCAGCCGCGCGCCGCGATTGGCCCGGAAATCCCTGACCCTGCCTGCAACGAGACATCTTCAAACCGCCCGTTGCGCAGATTGCGATAGAGCAGTTTGCGTTGCGGATATCCGGCTTCGGTCTTGAGTTGTTCAACCTCCGGATACACATGACCATTGCAGATCAGAATGTCGGGCCAGCCATCGTTATCGAAATCGAAAAACCCGCAGCCCCAACCCAGGTACTGGGTGTGAGCACCCAGCCCTGCGGTGTACGTAGTGTCTTCAAAGCTGGCTTCGCCAAGATTGTGATAGAGCGAAGGTGTGTCCCCGGCGAAATTTGTCTTCACCAGGTCGAGGTTTCCGTCAAGATCGTAGTCGGCAGCCGAGATTCCCATGCCAGCCTGGGGCTTACCGTCCGGACTCAAAGCACAGCCCGCTTCCAACGCGATGTCCACGAATTTGCCGTTCTTCTTGTTCTGATAGAGCGCGCTTGCCGTGGAATCGTTGGCGACATAGATGTCTGGCCAACCATCATTGTCGAGATCGGCAGTGAGCACTCCCAGACCGTACGTGCCATTCGCTCCCAGAATCCCGGAGCTCTCGGAAATATCTGTGAATGTACCGTCTCCATTGTTGTGATAGAGAATGTTCTTCCCGCCATTCAATCCCGGCGGTCCGCAGGCCACCATCACGCCCTTGTAGAGGCACGGCCCAGACTCCGGCACGGGGGCGGTTTTCAGGTCCATGTCGATATAGTTCGCTACGAACAGGTCCAGTCTGCCATCACGGTCATAGTCAACGAAGGCGCATCCTGTATTCCAACGATTGCTCTTGCCCGCGACGCCTGCCTTCTCGCTGATATCGGTGAACGTGCCGTCGCCGTTGTTGTGATAGAGCACGTTCTTGCCGAAATAGGTGATGAACAAATCATCATAGCCGTCATTGTCGTAGTCGCCGACGCATACTCCTTGCCCCCAGCCAGAGTGCGCCAATCCTGCTTTCAGAGTGACGTCCGTAAATGTGCCGTCGCGATTGTTTTTGAAAAGGTGGGAGACGGGTTCTTGCCCGGACGGGAATCCCTCGAGCCGCATCCCGTTCACCAGGAAGATGTCGAGCCAGCCGTCATTGTCGTAATCGTAAAAAGCGACGCCGCAGCCGGTTGTCTCCAGAAGATATTTGTTTTTGTGCTCGCCGCCGTAGATCGTTTTGGCGTTCAGTCCGGCGGCGCGCCCGACGTCCACAAAACTCACGCCCAGCGGAGTACCGGATTTCAACGGCTCAACCGCCGGCTGCTTTGCGGTCGCAGATTGCGACCACAGCGGCTGCGCCAGCCCGAGAACGTTCTCCAGCGACAGAACCAGCGCCGACCGGCTGAGCGACTTCAGGAGTTCGCGGCGTGAAGAAGGCAAGAGGAAATACCTGAGAATCGGCGTGTGCTGGACTGTGCCCCTGAATTCTTATATTTTGTGCCGGAAGACTTTGCAAGCTGGCGCCACTGTCCGGCTTGTCTCTCCCATGCAGAATGAATCGCACTTCTCCGCCCCTCGCCGCCTGAAAGCCCTTCGTGCTCTCCTTGCTATTCTCGTGCCTTTCGCGAGACTGTTGCTGCTCGGCTCGCTGATTTCGCCCCTGGCAAGCGCGGCCGAACCGGCCTCTCCATCACTGGAACTCTCCCGTCCCGTGCGTTCCTGGGAGTTCCTTCCGGTAGTCGGAATGCGTGCCGGCCTGTTAGGCAACGAGAGCGGACAGATGGAAGCCTGGGTCTATCCGATCAAGATCTTCCGCAATTTCCATCTGACCTTTCACGCGGAAGGACGGGCGCTGCCCGCCGAGAACCTGGTCCGCACTCTGGTTGTGCACCCGGAATCGGCGACGCTCGTATACGCCGGCGACAACTTTTCCGTGCGCGAAACGCTTTTCGTTCCCGTGCATGAGGCGGGCGCGGTGATCCTGCTGGAGGTTGAAACCGAGCAACCGGTCGAAATCGAGGCCGGCTTTGTAGGCGACTTCCAACTCGAATGGCCCGCCGCGCTCGGCGGAACCTATCTCTATTGGGACGAGGCGCAGCATGCGTTCGTGTCAGGCGAAGAGCAGAGGAAATTCTTCGCCCTGGTCGGCTCGCCGACTGCATCCAGTCCGCACGTCGCTTATCAGACGAACTATTCTTCGTCCGACGAGAACTCCTTACGCCTGGGGGTGACCAGCAAGGGAAGGGCAAGCAAAGTAATTGTGATTGCCGCCTCGGCTCAGGGCCAGGCTGACGCGCGGGCCAACTACCAGCGCCTGACGACCTCGTATCCCGACCTGCTGCGGGAATCCGCGCAGTACTACCGCGACTATCTCAACCGCACCGTCAACCTCACGTTGCCCGACCCACAACTCCAGCAAGCCTATGACTGGTCGCGCATCAGCACAATTCAGGGGCTGGCCACGAATCCCACGCTTGGCACTGGTCTGGTCGCCGGGTATCGGACCTCGGGCACCAGCCAGCGTCCCGGCTTTGCATGGTTCTTTGGGCGCGATTCCTTCTGGACTTCTTTCGCGCTCAACTCCATCGGCGACTTTGCCACCACCCGTACAGCCATCGAATTCATCTCTAAGTTCCAGCGAGACGACGGCAAGATCCCTCACGAGATTTCCCAGGGCGCAAGCTTCGTCAACTGGTTCAAGGACTATCCCTACGGCTACGCCTCCGCCGACGCCACTCCTCTCTACATCATCGCGACGAACGATTACGTCTCACGCAGCGGCGACATCGAATTTGCGCGTCAGAAATGGGACAGCCTCTGGAAGGCCTACCAATTCATGCGCTCCACCTACGATGCGCAGAACTTCCCGCAGAACTTTGGCTTCGGCCACGGCTGGGTCGAAGGCGGCCCGCTTCTACCCGTGAAGACCGAGTTCTACCAGAGCGGCCTCGGCCTCGAAGCTCTTCGCGCCCTTGCTAACCTCGCCAAACTCACCGGCAAGGACGAGGTCAGCAAAGACTTGCAAGCCGCTTTTGACCACCAGAGGCCCGCGTTCAATCAAACTTTCTGGTCTCCAGAGAAGAAAGCGTTCGCCTTCGCCCTCGATCAGCAGAGTCGCCGCGTGGACGAACTCTCGGTCCTCACTACTGTCCCCATGTGGTTCGGCGTGACCGATGATGACAAGGCCGAATCCACCATCCAGCGTTTGGCCGATGCCGATCACCAAACTGATTGGGGCATGCGCATCATTTCGAACCGTTCTCCTCTCTACAACGGCAGCGGATACCACTTCGGCTCGGTGTGGCCGCTATTTACCGGCTGGGCCGCAGTTGGCGAGTATCGCTACCACCAGCCGCTGGCCGCGTA
>JACXTT010000296.1_pt1 | contig 82282 bp, 89 predicted proteins | sample 9270951 | NCBI WGS metagenome assembly JACXTT01 (sample SAMN15532306, study PRJNA645909) | rock metagenome | isolation source: weathered quartz diorite | place: Puerto Rico | collected 2017-06-21 | reverse complement strand
ATATGCAAGGTTTGATCATCGAATCGCATATCGACCCATCAGTTGCCTGGACTGATGCTAAACAACAGTTAACGCCAGCAGCTTTAGACGCGATAATGGATAAACTGGAAGTTCGTAAATCGGGCGCCGGTACTGAGGAAGTAAAAGACGCTTTAGCCGTTTTGCGCGATGGTATTGATAAGATAGACGACCTGCTGATCCAAAAAGTTGGCGAGCGTATGAAGATAGTGGAGAAAATAGGCAACTATAAAAAAGATAACGGTATCACCATTTTACAGGTTAACCGCTGGGAGCAGATATTGAACAAACGCATCCCTTATGCTGCGGCCTTTAACCTGAGCAAAGAGTTTACCGAGAAATTTTTAGAGCTGTTACACAGCGAATCTATCCGCAAGCAAACCGAAATTATGAATAAGGACGGTGTTAGCGGATCGCAACAGGAGCATTTAACACACGCTTAATTGGCTTTGATGGAACCGAACATCGTTATATCAAAACCATCTAAAACTTTAAGCGGTACCGTACAGCTTACCGGCTCAAAAAGCGAATGCAACCGTGCGTTGATTATTGAAGCGCTTAGCAAAGGCGTAGTTAAAGTACTTAACGTATCGGATGCTGCGGACGCGGTGACTTTACAGGGAGTTTTGAACAAAGAACAAGGAACAAGGATCAAAGATTTAGGAAGTCAAGATCCTTATTCTTTACTCCTTGCTCCTTCAATCCAAACAGTAGACATCGGTCCTGCCGGTACGGCCATGCGCTTTTTAACCGCTTATTTGCCTTTACAGAATGAAGAGGTTACCTTAACCGGGACAAAACGGATGCAGCAACGCCCGATAGGTATATTGGTTGATGCCATGCGTACGCTTGGCGCCAAGATAGATTACGAGGTGAACGACGGTTACCCGCCGATAAGGATTCATCGGGGTTTTGAGCAGGCAACCGATACGATCAGCATTCCCGGAAATATCAGCAGCCAGTATATCACGGCTTTGTTGCTGATCGCCTCAAGTTTGCCACAGGGCTTAAAATTGAACATTGAAGGCGAACTGACCTCAAAACCTTATGTGGAGATGACGCTGGCCATGTTGCAGGCATGTGGAATACAACACCAATGGGCGGGCAACAGCATTCATATTGCCAATCAGCCATTTAAGCAAACCGAAATATATGTGGAGCCTGACTGGAGCGCGGCATCGTATTGGTACGCCATAGCGGCTTTATCTGACTCCGCCGAACTGTTTTTGCCCGGCTTAACACCATACAGTTTGCAGGGCGATAGTGTGATCACCGAAATTATGGCGAACTTTGGGATAACATCGCAGTTTAAAGATGGCGGTGTATACCTGCAAAAAGAGGTAAAGCCGATATTGCGCAGGATATTTGATATGAAAGAATGCCCGGATCTGGCACAAACCGTCATTGTGGTTTGCGCGGCATTAGGACATGATGCTACCTTTACGGGACTGGAAACTCTAAAGATCAAAGAAACCGACCGTATAGCGGCCTTACAAAACGAACTGGCCAAAATAGGGGTAAAACTGATCGAGAAGGGACAAGTGTACAAACTGGATTGCAGCGAAAAGCATATTCCCGTAAAGGTGACGATACACACTTACGAAGACCACCGTATGGCGATGGCTTTTGCACCGCTGGCCCTGGTTGTTCCGCAGGTAGAAATTGAAGACCCGCTGGTGGTCGAAAAATCGTACCCGGCGTTTTGGAAGGACCTGGAACAGGTTGGCTTTAAAATTCAAAATTAAAAAGTCAAAATTCAAAAAGTTAGCGCGGCAAAATCTAACTACTAAATACTCGATACTAACTACTAACCAATGGCAGGAAACTCATTCGGACAATTATTCAGGATAACTACCTTTGGCGAGTCGCATGGCGAGGCCATTGGGGTAATTATTGACGGTTGCCCCGCACAACTGGATATCGACCTGGACTATATTCAGGGCGAACTGGACAAGCGCAAACCGGGTCAGAGTAAAATAACTACCCAGCGCAAAGAGAGCGATACCGTTAAGATACTTTCGGGCGTTTTTGAGGGTAAAACCACAGGTACGCCCATCGCCATGATCATCCCGAACGAAGACCAGCGCTCTAAGGATTACAGTCACAATACCGATGTTTTCCGTCCGTCACATGCCGACTATACCTATCAGGTTAAATACGGCATCCGCGATCACCGGGGCGGTGGCCGCTCATCAGCCCGCGAAACTGCGGCGCGTGTTGCAGCAGGTGCTATTGCTAAACTATTACTCAAAACACAAGGCATCGAGATACTGGCGCACGTGAGCAGCGTTGGGAAAATTGAAGCGCCAAATATTGAAATAACGACCGCCGAGGATTTCTTAGCTATCCGCGAAAGCAATATCGTGCGTTGTGCTGATTCGGCTACAGCCGAAGAAATGATCGAATTTATTGATTCAGTTCGTAAGGATGGCGACACCGTTGGCGGTAAAGTGAGCTGTCATATACAAAACTGCCCTGTTGGCTTAGGTGAACCGGTTTTCGACAAGCTACACGCCGAGTTAGGCAAGGCTATGCTGAGTATAAACGCGGTGCACGGTTTTGAATTTGGTTCCGGCTTTGCGGGCAGCGAGATGCGTGGCTCGGAGCATAACGATATTTTTGTGAAGAACCATTTAGGCAGTATCAAAACCATTACCAATTTTTCGGGTGGGATACAGGGCGGCATCAGCAATGGTATGCCTATCGAATTTAAGGTTGCCTTTAAACCCGTTGCCACCATTATGCACAGCCAGCAAACGGTAAACGCTGCCGGCGAAGCCGCCGAAATTAGCGGCAAAGGCCGCCACGACCCATGTGTTGTACCACGCGCCGTACCAATTGTTGAAGCAATGGCCGCTTTGGTTTTAGCTGACCATTGGTTGAGGAATAGAAATGCAAAGTTAGACAGCCCCCTAACCCCCTGAAGGGGGAATTGACGTGCATGTCGGAAAACAGGGAGTGTAAAATAATCAATATAAATTGAACTATTAATATAATTCCCCTTTTAGGGGGTTAGGGGGCTCATGAATTTCTACACACGCAAATGGGTAAAACCCGAAGACCTTAATGCCCACGGCACGCTGTTTGGCGGGAGTTTATTGAGCTGGATAGACGAGGAAGCGGCTATTTATTCCATTATCCAGTTGGGTACCAATGGTTGCGTGACCAAGTACATGTCCGAGATCAACTTTATCAACTCGGCCAAGCAGGGCGATATTATTGAATTAGGTATCAAAGCAACGCGTTTTGGTCGTACTTCTATCTCACTAACCTGCGAGGTGCGTAATAAGATCACACTAAAAACCATCCTCACCATTGATAAAATTGTGTTCGTAAGTGTTGATGCTGATGGCAAACCCGTACCCCACGGTAAAACCGAGATCACCTATACGGATGAGCGGTTGCGGGAAGAGTAACCCCGATAACCAGGATTATGGCTGAAATGACCTTGACTAAATGCTCATAATTTTGTATATTTACAGGAACAGCCAGTAAGCGGGCGAGCCGCCGAAAAATGAAAGATCGATAATTTTGTAGGTGAAAACGCCGATAATTATTTGAAAAATACCCATATTTCCCCATGGGTTTTCGTTTTTGGTTGCGAATATGGCAATGGCATGTTACACATACTGTCAAGCCCAGCGTTTGACGGAGCAGTGAGAAATAAGTGAGAAATAAAGGTTTTAAATCCTATCTTCACGATAGAATAGCCCCCATGAAAATATTTAAGATCATCATCGCAGTTTTGTTGCTGACTGTTGCTTCAGTCGCTACGCACGCCCAATCCAAAACCTATAAAGCCACCCCCGCGCAAACGGCAGCTCTTAAAAAACAAGCCGATGATGCGGCAAACGCCATGATGCAGCATGATTACAAGCAAATGGCCTATTATACTTATCCGCCAATAGTAAAAGCCATTGGCGGGCCGGATAAAATGGCGCAAAAGGTAACCCAGATGATGGACGAAATGCAGGTGCATGGAGTAACTTTTAAATCAGTAACCATAGGTAACATTGGCGATATTGCAAAAGGAGGAATTCATTTATATGCAGTAGTGCAAGAGATATTGCAAATATCAAATAACGGTGCTATCATCACCAATAGCTCATACCTAGTAGCAGTATCTGCCGATAATGGCAAACGCTGGTACTTTGTTGATACCGCGCCGTTCAAACAGCAAAACGTAAAACAGTTGTTTCCTGATTTCCCGCCCGGCCTGGTTATCCCCGAAACGCACATGCCATCAATGGGTGGGAATTAGTCAGAATTCTTCCCTAAGTACCCGATAAAAATACAGGGAGTATTCTGCCGCTGCAAAGCTGCTATTCACCGACAATTAGCCTTGGTTTGCCTGATATGGCTTGCCGTGAGCACCTAAATACCTGTACTTTTGGTGTAACAAATCAAACGCACTGGCGTCCAAATGTCAAACAAAGCAATCGTTAATAAACGGTACCCCGCAAACCAAGATCAAAACCCAACACCGGGGATTTTGTTAATCACAAATTCATACCTTTACTATAGAATTTTAACCCGATCATGAAAAAATCAATAATTGCCTTCGCATTTGTTGCTGTACTGGCAGGTTGCTCACAGCCGCCCCAGCAAAACAATGTCACTATTCAAAATAATACCACTGCGGGCTTTGACGTAAACAAACTGGCCGAACTGGTTAAAACCAGCACAGATCCGCAAGTATTGGAAAAAGCCATTAACGACCCTAACAACCACATCAATAACCTCGATCTGGATAAGGATGGTAACATTGACTACCTAAAAATAAACGAGCCGGGTAAAAACGAACTGGATGTTGTTGACGATGTGAGTAAAGACCAATCGGTAACAGTAGCGTCGGTTAAAGTTAACCCGACTGATAACAACACCGCCGATCTTAACATACAAGGTAACCCGCAGTACGTTGGAGATAATTATTATTACCACTCGCACTTTACGTTTACCGACTTTTTGCTGATGAGCTACCTGATGCGCCCGCACGCGTATTATATGCCCATGTACCATTACGGGTATTATCCGTCGTATTACTCGCACACCAGGGTTAGCACCGTATACCATACCAGTGCGCCAACATCGGCCAATCGTAGTTTTAGCGGTACGCGGTCGCAGCGCTCGTTCAGTACGCGCAGCAGTTCGTCGCCGGTACGCAGCGGTGGGTTTGGCAGCAGTTCATCGCGGCGCTCAAGCAGTTTTGGCAGCAGTTCGTCATCGCGCCGCAGTTTTGGCGGCGGCCGCTCAAGCTTTGGCAGGAGGAGGTAGGTTAGTTATTGCGTTAGTGGGTTATTAAGTTGTTTTAAGAAATGCTAATTTTATAAAGCCCAATAACTCAGTAACCCAATAACCTAATAAAAAGTAATCCAATAACAAATAACTTAGTAACTCAGTAACCAAATAACTTAATAACATAAACAATGAGCATATTCGACAGGTTATTCCGTATAGGCAAAGCAGAGGCTAATGCCGCAGTTGACAAATTAGAAGATCCATCAAAAATGGCCGACCAGATTTTACGCGAACTGCGTGAGAACTATCAGCAGGCCATACAGGGCGAAGCCGAGATAAAGGCATTAGCATTACAACATCGCGCAAGCGAATTACAGGCCCGTAACAAAGCCGACGAATGGGAAAAGAAAACCAACAACCTTTTAGACAGGGTTGACGCCAAACAATTAGACGAAGCACAAGGTAACGACCTTGCCGCAAAAGCCGCACAGGCACATGCCGATGCAGCTAAGGATGCCGACCAGTACAAGGCGATGGCCGAGAAAGAAGAGAGCGCTGTAGCGGTAATGGACTTGAAGATCAAACAAATTAAAGACCAGATAGCCGAAACCGAAAACCGAGCTAAAATGATCCAGTCGCGTGCTAAAACAGCTGAAGTGTCTGAGAAGATCAATAAAACCCTTTCGGATGTGGATACTGATGGCTTAATGCAAACGCTAAACCGTATGGACCAACGTGCATCGGCACAGGAGTTCCGCGCGGCGGCTTATGCCCAGTTGGGCGATTCGGCTTTATCAACCGAGCAGGAGATCAACAAAGCTTTAGGCGATGGCAGTTCGACAGCCGCATTAGACGCGATCAAAGCTAAAAGACAAAAGTTGTTGAACTAAAACGCATCCTGAACCCAAAAGGGAAGCCAAAAATATTCACAAATTAAGTAATTCTCCCCTTCGGGGGAGTTATAGGGATATTATGTATATCACAAACGATAACAAAAAAACATACAAAGCCATTATTTTGCTTAATGAGCTCATTAATGGCGACCACCAGTTTAAAACCGTTGCCAATGGCGATGACCAGGTTTTAGAGCCGCTGTTCATCGAACTAATGTCGAAAGGGTACGTAGAAACCCAGGGCATCAAATATGTGGCCAGTGCCAAAGGCCGCGAAGCCTTTAACAGCTTTATGCAGCGCTATACCGAGTATTTAAAGGTTTACGATATCTTTTCGTTTGTCGACCTTGAAAAAGGCGAGTTTGCCTTTGCCCGTTATTTTGACTTTGATAGCGATGATGCCTGGGATGCTTTTAAAAACGACCAGCGCTTTGATGACCTGCGGATAGCGGTGGCATTGTTCAAAAAAGTTGACCCGGCCGAAATCGTGTTCATGTCGTACATCAACGAGAACAGGTTTGATACATCGAGCGATGGCTGGCAGATGGACCTGGTATCAGACAATACCTGGAAAGAGATAGAAGATATTTGCGCTACTGCCATCAAACCCGAAGAAGTAGGGCAGGATGCGATGGAAGATATGATAGGCCAGGGATCGGAGCTAATGATCAAGTTGTTGCAGGAAGAAGCCAAGCAACGCGAAAACGATAATAACCAGGGCGGCGATGTGGTTGAATACGAAACCGTTGAATACTACGAGCCTTATTACGACCCGTACTATGTATCGCCTATTTGGCTGGTGCCTTTGTTTTTGTGGTAACCGGTTGGTTAATTGATATTTAATAGCGATGGGTTAATGCTTCATCGCTATTTTTGTTTAATATCTAAAACGTAGCATATGTTTTTCATTTCGATAACCCGGCTTCGGCTAAGGTCATTTATTTATTTGCCGGCATTTTTGTCGAGCAATAACCAGTCGGTAAAACAGTTGATCATTACCCCAGGCTTTGTCGCCGGTAAAGAGTTGGTAGACAAAAACCTGGTGTTTTGGACGGTTACCGTTTGGAATGCTGATGCCGATATGAAAACTTTTCGCAACTCGCCGCCCCACCGCAAGGCCATGCAAAAGCTACCGCTCTGGTGCGACGAGGCAACCTACGCGCATTGGCTTGCCGAAGATGCGCAGATCCCGGACTGGAACGCTATCTATCAAAAAATGATAACCGAAGGCAAAGTGAGCAAAGTACGGCACCCTTCAAAAGCCCATGCCGGAAAAAGTTTTCCGCCTGTTAAATGGACTAAAATTGGACAGATGTTTAAACCTAAAAGTTTATAGGTAAGGGTGCGTCATCAGCCGTTGAATTATAAATTCCTTAATTTGCACATCTGCACATCAATATATTTGCACATTTAACCAATGCTTATCCAACTCTACAAAAACGCCTACAGCGGTTTATCGCGCAATAGCTGGTACCTAAGCCTTGTAATGCTGATTAACCGGAGCGGTACCATGGTCATCCCGTTTATGACCATCTACTGCACACAAAAACTGCATTTTAGCATACCCCAGGCTGGTATTGTTTTGATGTTGGTTGGTTTTGGATCGGTTATCGGGGCCTTTATCGGCGGCACCATCACTGATAGGTATGGTTTTTACGATGTGCAGGCTGGTGCCCTGTTAAGCGGAGGTGTATTATTTATGCTTCTCGGTTATCAAACCACATTTTTATCGGTTGGCGCTGTCGCGTTCATTTTGGCGATGTGTAACGATGCTTTCAGGCCTGCGAACTCAACGGCCATAGCACACTATAGTAACAGCGAAAATAAAACCCGGTCCTATTCGCTTAACCGTTTGGCTATTAACCTTGGGTGGGCATTTGGCGGCGCTATTGGTGGTTTTTTAGCATCAGTTAATTACCACCTGTTGTTTTGGGTTGATGGCAGCACCAATATTTTGGCGGGGCTGTTATTGCTCAAATTGATGCCGCGTTCAAATTATATCAAACCCGCAAAGGATAGTGAAACAGTCGCCAAGCGTTCAATATCCGCCTACCACGATGGCATTTACCTTTGGTTCTTGCTGTTCCAGTTTGTATTTGCGCTTTGTTTTTTTCAGTTGTTTACCATGCAGCCGGTATTTTATAAAACCCAATGGCACTTTAATGAACGCTTTATCGGCACGTTAATGGCATTTAGCGGCGGATTGATCACGGTGATCGAGATGGTACTCATCCATAACCTGGAGGGTAAACGCCATCCGTTGCAATATACTGCGTTGGGCGTAGTTATAGTGGGCGTGGGTTTTATGCTGGTCAACATTTTGCCAGCCGCGCACCTTACCGCGCTATTGGTTATCGCCATTGTTACCCTTGGCGAAATGATGAGTATGCCATTTATGAGTTCGTTCTGGGTGGCGCGTACCAATAACTTTAACCGTGGCGAATACGCGGCCATTTATACCATGACCTGGTCGTGCGCACAGATCGGGGCGCCGCTTTTAGGCAGTATGGTAATTGAATACATTAATTACCGAACGTTGTGGTGGTTAATGGGTGTTTTATGCACCATCGCCGCAATTGGCCTTCTTAATTTATATTTTTATCTGGATAAACAGCCTGATAAAACCCCGCTATCAGAAAATGTCGAAATACTGCCTTAAATCAATCGTTTAAGTATTATGCACAGCTTTTTAAAATACATAGCTCTTTTTGCATTAACCAGCGTTGCTTGTTTAAAAGGCCATGCCACTGATATCGAAAAAACGCTTTCGCTTGATGGTTTGCAGCGTAAGTACCTGGTGCACCTGCCCACAGACTATGCCTCGGCAAAGAACCTCTCGGTAATTTTTGCTTTGCACGGCGGGGGCGGTAATTATCACCAGGTAATAACCCAATATAACCTAAACCCTCTGGCCGATAAAAATAATTTTATTGTGGTTTACCCCGATGCGATGAACAAAAGCTGGAGTATGAAAGGGGTAAGCAGCCGTGTTAAAAGTAACGACCAGGATATTGACGATGTGCATTTTATCTCGGTACTGATCGATACCATTGCTGTCCACTACAAGGGCGACGTTAAAAATGTGTTTTGCACAGGCATTTCGCGGGGCGGTATATTCTCGCTTTTCCTGGCGTCAAAACTATCCGGACGCATAAAAGGCATAGCTCCGGTTTGTGCAAGTATACCGCGTTCCATAATTGATAGTTATACATTTATCCACCCGACACCGGTACTGCTTATCAACGGCACTGCCGACCCGCTCATCAGCTATACCGGCGGCCCCGGAAAATTCAACAACATTACCGGCGATGCGGAGCAATACGATATGCTGCCCACCGAAGAACTTGTTAAAAAAATAACCGGGTTAAATAACTGTAGCAATCCACCCGATGTGTATAGTTTACCCGATGTAACCCCCGGCGACGGCTGCACTGCCATAAAATATACCTACACCTGTAACAATACGACGGTAAAGTTTATCAAAGTGATAAATGGCGGGCATACCTGGCCGGGCGGTACACAGTATTTGCCCAAGTTTATCATCGGTAAACTATGCCTGGATTTTAAAGCCGAAGATGAAATATTTGGCTTTTTTATGGCGGCCAAATAGCGGTGTTGGTAAGTTTTAGCCCTATGCAGGCCCTAATGCTATTTATGTTTTGTAACTTTATAAGTACCTTTGCAAAATTTGATTTGAATTTATAAACCGCCAAATGCCCGTTAAATAGCTGCTCATAAACTTAATAAAAACCTTGTTCGCAGTATTAAATTATTGTCAAGTTTTTATTAATTGTAAACATCTATTGCAAAAGTTGGCACGGTATTTTATAAGTTTGAATAACTATTTGAGTTAACCTTAAGTGTAGAAATGGGAAGGAAAATATTATTTACTACCGGTTCAATGAACCAAACGGTTCAAATGCACCAGATAGCCAGAGAGTTACCCGAATACGATTGTTGGTTTAGCCACCTGTTTACCGACTCGCCCATTATTAATGCGGCTATCAAGCACACCAGTATTATCGACGGGACCATTTTAGGTTCGCACTTTAAAGAAAATTCGGAAGCTTACTTGCGCAGCCACAACCTGCAGATAGATTACCGTGCCGAAATGAACGACTACGACCTGGTTGTTTTTTGCTCGGAACTGATGATCCCCAAGCGTATGCTGTCAACCAAAACGCTGTGGGTGCAGGAGGGTATGGTTGATAAATTTAATGTAAAAAGCAAGGTGGTTAAAGCATTGGGCCTGCCCCTGTGGTGGAGTTGCGATACCTCGCTTAATGGTTCTTCAAACTTGTGCGATGTGTATTGTACAGCATCGCCCGGCTATCAGGAATTTTTTGGCACCAGCGGTACTGATCCCCAAAAAATATTTGTTACCGGGATGCCTAATTATGATAATTTAAAACAGTTTGCTAACAACGATTTTCCGTATCATAATTATGTGATGGTGGCTACCACCGATATGCGCGAAACCTTCCGTTTTGAAAACCGCCCTGCCTTTATTAAAAAAGCAGTGGCTATTGCCAATGGGCGTCGTTTATTATTTAAGTTACATCCTAACGAAAAATTTGACCGTGCTAAAGCCGAGATCGACCGTTATGCACCTAAAGGTACACTCGTGTTTCAGGCGGGCAATACCAACGAGATGATAGCCAACTGCGACGAGCTGATCACGCAATATTCGACCGTAGTTTATACGGGGATCGCTTTGGGCAAAAAAGTACACTCGTATTTCGATATTGATCAATTACATAAACTGGCCCCTGTACAAAACAGCGGTACATCATCGCGTAACATTGCCAACGTATGCCGCAACTTTGTTGAATTTAAAGGTCCTAAAGAGAATTTTGTTAAGACCTACAAATTTAGGCCTGTACTGTTTAAATATGCCGAAGCCAAGCTTGAATTGGATGCAGTTTCTGCATAAATAATGATCAATGGGTAAAAATCCGGCCAAAGTAGTTATTGTAGTTCAGGCGCGCATGTCGTCAACCCGCTTTCCGGGTAAAATACTGAAACCAATTTTAGGTAAAAGTCTGCTTGCGCGCATGATAGAGCGTTTGCGGATGATCCGCCATAAGGCGACCATTGTTATTGCCACATCTGATTCTGACCAGGATGATATCATTGAAGCCGAAGCACAGGCAATTGGCGTTCCCTGCTTTCGCGGAAGCTTAAATAATTGCCTCGACCGTCATTACCAGGCTGGTAAAAAATTCGGTGCCGATGTGGTAATCAAGATACCGTCAGACTGCCCATTGATAGACCCACGAATTATTGACCTTGTTTTAGGCCGCTATTTTGTGCACGAAGGCGAATACGATTTTGTGAACAACCTGCACCCCGCGACCTGGCCCGATGGCAACGATGTAGAGATCATGACCATGGCTTGCATTGAAAAAGCCTGGAAAGAAGCCACGCGGCCATTGGAGATTGAGCACACTACGCCTTACATCTGGGAGAACCCTGATATATTTAAGATATTGAACGTTACGTGGCCTGTCGGGTTCGATTATTCTATGTCGCACCGTTTTACTATCGATTATCCTGAGGATTACGAATTTATTAAAAGGGTGTACGAGGAGCTCTATCCACGTATCCCCGATTTTAACTGCGAAGATATTTTGGACCTGTTGGAGGAGAAACCCGAAATATACGAGATCAACGCCAAGTACGCCGGGGTAAACTGGTACCGCAATCACTTGGATGAGTTGAAAACTGTCAGCCAAAAGCAAACAAGGACATTAACTGGTGGGCAAGTTTAACATTATTGCTATATTTGCAAACTTGTGTTAAAAATCAAAATAAATATATAAGTATCTATATATGAGTGAATTAGAGAATATAGCTTTTAAAGTTCGTCAGCATATCATCCGCATGTCGACAGACGGTGGGTGTTTTGTAGGCGCATCTTTATCAGCAACCGACCTGATCGTTTACCTGTACACCAGCTTTTTAAACATCAATAAAGATAACCTGGACGACCCTAACCGCGATTACCTTTTCCTTTCAAAAGGCCATGATGTACCTGCACTTTACGGCACCTTTGCCGAAATTGGTTTGATGGATGTTGAACGCCTTAAAAACCACCTTTCGGTTAACGATAACATTTACTGGCACCCTAACACCAAAATACCGGGTATCGAGTTTCACTCAGGCTCATTAGGCCATTTGCCCTCGGTTGCTTTAGGCGTGGCTATCGATATCAAGATACGCGGCGGCAAAAACAAAGTTGTTTGTATTTTGGGCGATGGCGAACTGAACGAAGGCACCTGCTGGGAAGCCGTTTTGGTAGCCAATGCTTACAAATTGGATAACCTGATCTTTGTGGTTGACCGTAACCAGTTCCAGGCCAACATGGCTACCGAGGATCTGATCCCGCTGGAACCATTGCATGATAAATTTACAGCCTTTGGCGCAGCCGTTAAACGTATCGACGGGCATAGTTTTGATGCTTTGCACGATGCGTTCTCAGCGTATCCTTTTCAGGAAGGCAAACTGAACGTGGTAATTGCCGATACCGTTCGCGGTAAAGGTTTGCCAAGCATATCGGCCCGTGCCGACCGCTGGTTCTGTAACTTTACGCACGAAGAGGTAGAATCGCTTTTAAAGGAATTAGGCGGCGATACCACAACCGAATTAACATCAGAAACTTTAGTAGTAAGATAATATGTCGTACGAAGAATTATTGACCGAATTAGCTGTTAACGACGAACGTTATATCGTAATGACAGCCGAAAACCGTGCTTTGATACGCAACCTGCCTGCTAAGTTAGGTAAGCGTTTTGTTGATACCGGTATTACCGAACAAACCATGGTTGGCGCTGCGGCAGGTTTAGCTTTACGCGGACGCATTCCGGTTTTACATGCTTTGGCCTCGTTTTTAAGTATGCGTGCCTTTGAGTTTGTGCGTACCGATGCCGGCATCCCCAATTTGCCGGTTAAGTTGAGCGCATTTATCCCCGGTTTTTTGTCGGACGGTAACGGCGCTACACACCAGGCCATTGAGGATGTGGCCATCATGCGCGGCATACCCAATGTAACGGTTTTCGCTTCGGCGGATGAGCAGGACCTGGTTGGGATGATCGAGACCATCTGGAACTCGCCAAACCCGGCTTACCTGCGTATCAACACCCGCAAAACCGATTATCAGCATACACCATTTGAGATTGGCAAAGCCGAGGTAGTTGCCGAAGGTACAGATGTAACCATCCTGACTTACGGTTTGTTATTTGAGCAGGCGCTTATCGCCACACAAATACTGAAAGATCAGGGCTTGAGTGTTGGCTTATTGAACATGCGCAGCTTAAAACCTGTGGATGAGCAAGCTATTTTGAAAGTTGCCGCATCATCAAAACTACTGGTTACACTGGAAGACCACTTTAACACAGGCGGCCTATACAGCATAGTTGCCGAAACTTTATTGAAACACGGCACCACCGCTAAAGTTATGCCTTATGGTTTAGACAAGTGGTTTAAACCGGCTTTATTACCTGATGTTTTGGCTTACGAAGGCTTTACCGGTAAACAAATTGCCGAAAAAATATTAGGCTACACTACCAACGCCATCCAGCCAACCATAGCCACACCAGAGTTTGCCGAGTAAGCAAATTTTTGACTTTTTAATTTTGACTTTTAACTTAAAAAAATGCCAAATACCGTAAAATTCAATGCCGATTATCCGGTCATTACTAAATCAAACGAGTTATACGAGCGTGCTTTAAAAACACAATCGCCGGTTACGCAAACTTTAGCCAAAGGCCCCGGTCAGTGGACAAAAGGTGTTGCGCCAAAATACATCCAAAAAGGAAAAGGCTCACATGTTTGGGATGTTGACGGAAACGAATACATCGATTATAACGCCGCCATTGGCCCGATCTCTTTAGGGTATGCTTATCCGAAAGTTGACGAAGCCATAAAAAAACAGGTAGACGAGGGTATCACCTTTTCGTTGATGAGCCCGTTGGAGGTTGAATTTAGCGAACTGATACAGGAAGTTATCCCGAATGCGGAGCGCGTTAAAATATCAAAGACCGGTGCAGATGTTTGTTCGGCAGCTATCCGCGTAGCACGTGCCTTTACCGGCCGCGAAACTGTATTTTGCTGTGGTTACCATGGCTGGCACGATTGGTATATTGGTGTTACCAGCCGTAACGCCGGTATCCCTGAGAGTATCCAAAACATGACCTACACGTTCGATTACAATAATATCGAATCGATAAAAGAAGCATTGGATGATACCGTTGCAGCTTTAATATTAGAGCCATTTATCTTTGAAGCACCAAAGCCGGGCTTTTTAAAAGAACTTGCACAGGTTTGTAAAGATAATGGTACCCTGTTGATATTTGATGAAATGTGGACAGGTTTCCGCATCGCTATAGGTGGCGCACAAGAGTATTTTGATGTGAAGCCCGACCTGGCCGTTTACTCAAAAGCTTGTGCCAATGGTATGCCTATCGCTATATTGACCGGCCGCGCCGATGTGATGGACCTGTTTAACAGCGAGGTATTTAGCTATACTACTTTTGGTGGCGAAACATTATCGTTGGTAGCCTCAATCGCCACCATTAATGAACTGCGCGATAAAAAAGTACCTCAATACCTTGACGAAAAAGGCGCTTTGTTAAAAGATGGTTACAACCAGATAGCCGTTGAGTTTGGCGTAGATCAATACACCAAATGTGTGGGCTACAACTGCCGAAGCATGGTGACCTTTACCCCGGAGGCCGGTAACGGTTTAGAGGTAAAAGCATTTGTACAACAGGAGATGATCAAACGTGGTGTGCTTTGGGCCGGTTTCCACAACATGTGCTACAGCCACAGCGACGAGGATATTGCTTACACATTAAAAGCTTACCGCGATGTGATGCCTTTGCTGAAAGAAGCTATCGAAAGCAAAAATGTAAAATCGTACCTTAAAGGCGAAGTGTTGGAAGCAGTTTTCCGTAAGGTGAGCGACTACAACATCAAACCTAAAAAAGCAACTGTATAAGCCTGTGGATATTTTCTCATTAAAAAATAAAACGGCCATAGTTACAGGCGCTTTAGGCCTTATCGGTAAAAAACATTGCGAAGCCTTAGCTAACGCCGGTGCCAACGTTGTAGTTGCCGATGTTAACGGTGCAAAATCGGTAGAGTTTGCGGCCACATTGGGCAGCAATCATTTAGGTATAGGTGTTGATGTGACCAGCGAAGTATCGCTTAAAGCGGCTAAAGATACCATCTTAGCCAAATACGGAACCATTGATGTATTGGTGAACAATGCCGCAATAAACGATATGTTTGAGAACCCCGCAATGGCTGCCGAGCTTTCAGCGTTCGAGAACTATCCATTGGATGCTTTCCAGAAATCCTTAGATGTTAATGTTACCGGCGTATTTTTATGTTCGCAGGTTTTTGGTACCGTAATGGCCGACCAGGGCAGCGGCAGTATTATCAATGTAGCTTCAACCTACGGAATGGTTGGCCCCGATCAAAGCATTTACCGCGACGAACAGGGTAATCAAACGTTTTATAAATCGGCGGCATACCCAGTTACCAAGGGCGCTGTAATTAACTTCACCCGCTTTTTAGCCGCGTACTGGGGCGAAAAAGGAGTGAGGGTGAATACGCTTTCGCCAGGCGGTGTTGAAAACAGCCAGAACGACTTTTTTGTACAGAACTACTCAGCTAAAACCTTACTGAAACGCATGGCCAGCTCCACTGATTACCAGGGAGCAGTAGTGTTTTTGGCAAGCGATGCCTCGGCTTATATGACCGGTGCTAATTTGGTTGTTGACGGAGGGTGGACGGCTATATAGTTCATTGGTTCACCAGTTCAATAGTTCATTGGTGTTTTTTAACCAGATAGGACTAATGACCAATGAACCAATGACCAATGAACAAAGGAAATGACAGATGAACAAAGGGCGACAGCCCAAAATATAAAATTACTGCTTACCGATTGCGACGGCGTTTTAACCGATGGCGGTGTTTACTACGGCGAGAGCGGCGAGGTGTTTAAAAAGTTTAATATTAAAGACGGGATGGGCGTGGAGCGCTTGCGTAATTTAGCAGGTATCGATGTCGGCATCATCACCGGCGAGATGTCGCCATCTGTGGCCCGCCGTGCTGAAAAACTAAAAATAACCCAATTGCATTTGGGATCGAAAGATAAGCCTGCTGTATTGCGTAAGATCATAGCCGAATTGCAGATCGACCCATTACAAATAGCCTACATCGGCGATGATTGTAACGATCTGGAGATCATGGCTTTAGTTGGTTTTACAGCAAGCCCTGCAGACGCAATGCAATTTGTTAAGGATAAAGTTGATTATATTTGCCAGGCTAAAGGCGGCGAAGGTGCTTTCAGAGAGTTTGCTGAGTTATTGATCTCGGCTAAATAAATAAATTAAAAACAGAGAAAAAATGTCTCAAACTATCACATTGAATAACGGGCGTAAAATTGGCGAAGGCCAGCCATGTTACATTATTGCCGAGATCGGCATTAACCACAACGGCTCGTTGGATATTGCAAAAAAATTGATCGACGAAGCGGCTGCCGCTAAAGTTGATGCTGTAAAGTTTCAAAAACGCACCCCCGAAATTTGTGTACCAAAAGATCAGTGGGAAATTATGCGCGATACCCCATGGGGCCGCATGAGCTATATTGATTACAAACGCAAAACGGAGTTTGGTGCGGTTGAATACGCTGCAATTGACTCTTATTGTAAACAAGCTGGGATAGATTGGTTTGTATCCGTATGGGATGTGGATTCGGTTGATTTTATGGAGCAATTTGATACGCCTATTTATAAATTGGCTTCGGCCTCGTTGACCGATTTTCCGTTGATCGAGAAAATATTACATACCGGGCGTCCGTTAATGTTGTCGTCGGGCATGTCGACCATGCAGGAGATAGAAGATGCCATGAAACTGGTATACGATTTTGATGCAAACTACCCTGTATTTATGGCACATTCAACATCGGCATACCCCTGCAAACCAGAGGAACTGAACCTTAAAATGATCCCAACTTTAGCTGCAAAATATCCAAAAGCACCTATCGGTTATTCAGGTCACGAAACCGGTTTGGCTACTACGGTTGCAGCAGCAGCCATTGGCGCTACTTTTGTTGAGCGTCACTTTACTTTAGACCGTGCTATGTGGGGATCAGACCACGCTGCTTCGGTTGAACCCGGAGGCTTCCAGCGTTTGGTTCGCGATATCCGCGACGTGGAAACAGCCATGGGCGACGGTGTGAAACGCGTTTACGAGTCAGAAATTGGCCCGATGAAACGCTTACGTGTAAACATTAATCAGCCTGAGTTAAAGGCAAAATAAAATAACGATACGGTAATGACCGAACAAGAGAACTTTAATCATGTTTCCTTAATTACCACCATCATCCTGTTCGGCTGGATAGCCTTTATGATAACCTGGGAGCGTATCTCACCTTATCGTAAAGGCTTACCCTTTTTTAGGGAAGGCTTTTGGGTTGACCTGGTGTGGTACACCCTGATCCAAAGTTTCTTTTTAAAGATATTGATATTTGAGTATATCATTGGCCCTATTGAGAAACATTATAGCTGGAAAGGTATCAGCTTTATGGCCGACTGGCCGCTGTGGGCGCAGGTTACTTTTTTTGTGGTAACCCACGATCTGTATATCTATCTTTTTCACCGTTTTCAGCACTCCAGTAAGTTTTTCTGGCGTACACATGAGGCACACCACTCGGGCAAGCAGGTCGATTTTATGGCCGGTTCCCGCTCGCACGCGGTCGAGATCATCATTAACCAGACCATCGAATTTGGGCCTATTATCCTGTTGCTTGGGCCGCTATCGCCGGTTATCCCGATCAAGGCCATGCTGGATGCTACCCTGGGTATGTTTATCCATGCCAACATCAACGTTAAGTTAGGCAAGCTAAAATACCTCATTAACTCGCCCGAGTTGCACCTGTGGCACCATGCTAATTACCAGGAGGTTTTTCACGCCAACTTTTCAACCAAGTTTGCCATCTGGGACTATATGTTCGGTACGGTTTATTTCCCCGAACATAAACCCGGTGACAAGCCCGAAAACTGGGGACTATACTATGATTACCCAAAGGATTACTTTGCACAGCACGCTTTCTCGGTGAAACGCTTTGACGAAGGACGGTTGATAGCCAGGTATAAATGGCTGGCCTGGTATTATAACCTGCGGCCAAACTTTATAAAACTGTTTAAAAAAACGCCGGTAGTAAAACCATTACCCCATAATGATGTTAAGATACCTGAACAGGCTGAAACCGGTGTTACACACGCCGAATTGCAGGATGTTTAAATTATTATTTATCTTGGCGGTTTATTAATCAAGTTTTTACTAATACACACACCTATTGCGCTGGTTATTTCTATTTATTGCCTCAGTATTTGAAGCGTTCTGGACCTACTCTGTTAAATATTTAACGATAGCCGGACTTAAAACCGTAAGGTTTGATAACTTTTACAGAATGGACGGCAGCCTCCCGGCTTTGCTGCCATTAATAGGTTATATCCTTTTCGGGGTAGGTAATATCTTCTTTTTCTCCATGTCGCTCAAATCGCTAACCAACGCCACCGCATATTCAGTTTGGACAGCAATGACCATCATCGTGTTAAAACTCATCGAACTGCTTTACTTTAAGCAAAAGATATCCATAGCCGAGTTTGGCTTTATTATGATGATCGTTGTTGGTATCATCGGCTTAAAGTTTGTGGCAGCGCCTGAGAAGGTGACGCCGTAAGGAGATACTTTACTATTAAACTATGTCATCTCGAACGATAGTGAGAGAACTTCTGCTTTAGGCTTGTCTGCTGTATATCGGTCTGCTGAAGAAGATTTCTCGTAGCTGCGCTCGCTCGAAATGACAATTAGGAGAGGGTGTTGTAACCTACTTACCCATCACCTCCAGAATAAAAAAGAAAGCCGCAAACCCCGCGAAGCCTAAACTTACAAACCAGAATAGCTTTTTCTTGACCAGTATGGCTATAGCCGATATGGCGATGGAAATCTGGAAAAGCGTTACCGAGCGCGCCAGGGTATCGTGGGCTTTTAAATGGTTGTGCGATTCTTCTTCGGCTTCTTTAGCTTCGGCCGATATTTTCTTTTGCTCTTCTTTGTTAGCTTTTATTTTGGCAACGTCGGCAGTATCAGCCGGTTTGCCAAAGGCTTTGAGCAGCTTTGTTTCAGAAATTAATACGTCGGTTTTAATACCCTTGGCCTGGTAATAGCTCCACTGATCGCTGGCGTGTAGCTGCTTGAGCATTGCTTCGTCCGAATGGTAGGCGGCCAGTAAACCCGTTATGGCTGACAGCACCGCGATAATGGCCGTAGTAAGCGCTACAAAAATAACCCAGGTGTCTTTACCTTGAGTTTGGGCATGGTGCGCACTTTCGTGGATATGCTCGTGAAGCGATTCGGTAGGGTCTTCCAGTTCTTCCATAAATATATTTTTGTTCCTGTATTCAGAAACACATTATAAGCTAATTAGTTTATTGCGAAAGGCAATAATGAATGCGATGGCCATAGCAATAATATAGCTGGCAATACCGGCCCACGACCAAAATAAAATGCTACTGTCAGGGGTTTTTAAAAATAATAAAAATGGAGCACTCAAAAGCCGAAGCACGACCAAGATAGCTAAGCCGATAAAGGCCCAACTCAGAGCGTTTTGTTTAAGCCCCCGCCCCAGGAAATAATAAAGTACAACAATTATTAATACTGGTGTCATATTGATCTACTTTTAACGCTATTGCAAAATAAAGGTAGCAAACAAAATTTATTTTAGCCCACCTTCTTTACCCCCGCAATAAAATCCTTTAAATAATAGGGCTCAAAATAAGCAATATCTTCAAATTGCTGGGCGCTTAGTTTTGCCAAAGTGGTTACCACCATATCCTGTGCCGAGTTGGTAAACTCCATAGCAAATAGCGCGTTAGGCTGATGGGCTAAGGTCTCTTTGCATTTATCGGCACCATCGCCAAAAAATATTATTTTGCTGGTTGCAAGTTGATCGTTAAAGCTATGCTCGTCAATAATTTCGGCAGCAGTTGCTTTTATTTGTTTACCATTATGGTCAAATAAAGCGGTATAGACTTCCATCCGGCGGGCATCTATCATAGGGCAAAGTAAGGTGCCGGGCTCGATAATTGTTTGCCCTCGGCCGATAATGCCCTGTGCCATCGCCGTAAGGGTCTCTACCGAGATCAGCGGCTTATCCAGCGAGAAGCATAAACCTTTGGCTGTTGATACGCCAATGCGCAAACCAGTGTACGAGCCAGGGCCACAGCTTACCGCTATGGCATCCAGGTCGGTATATTGTTTGCCGGTCTCTTTAAAAAGCTGTTCAGTGTAAACGGTTATTACCTCGGCATGTATGTTACGCTGGTTTATCTCGCGTAAAGCAATAACCTTATCATCTGCTGCCAAAGCAACAGAGCATGATGTAGTGGCGGTTTCTATCAGTAAAAGTAAACTCATTGATCAGGGTACAGGGTCGGGGCCGTGGCCGCCCCAGGGGTTGCAGCGGCCAATGCGTTTCAAAGTTAACCATCCGCCTTTAAAGGCACCATATTTATTTATAGCCTCAACGCCGTATTGCGAGCAGGTAGGGGTAAAGCGGCATTGCGCACCTAACAGCGGCGACAGCAGGTTTTGATATACCTTGATGAGCAGGATAAACAAACCACCGATCATCGTTTTCAATATGTTGATGATAAACCTCATGCAATCATGCTGCAAAGTTGCGCCAATGCCTTTTGCATTTTTTTATGGATCATATCGTACCCGGCTATTTCTTTACCGATATAGCTGATGGAAAGCACGATGGTTTTATCAACGGTGGCCAGGTGGTCGTACAATAATTGCTGCTTTGACAGGCGGTAAGCCTCGCGGATGCGGCGTTTGATAAGGTTACGGTCAACCGCGTGTTTATAACGTTTTTTGGCAACCGCAATTAATACCTGCGCGGCAGGTTGTGTGGCCGGAACAACGTTAAACGATACTTTTAAGGGATAACACAAAAAAGAAGAACCGCTATGAAAAAGCCCGTCAATAAGCTTTTTATTACATAACCGTTCTTCTTTTTTAAATGTATACATACGATGCTACTGACCCGAAATAAACGAATTACCAGCCGGTATCAGTCCCGTTAAGGAAACAGCGATCGAATTATTAGGCTTTGTGGCGACGCTCGTCGGATACTGACAGTCTTTTTCTGCCTTTTGCTCTTCTCGAAGCTAAAATCCTTCTGCCGTTAGCAGTTGACATCCTTTCACGGAACCCGTGTTTATTTCTTCTTTTACGCTGAGAAGGCTGAAACGTTCTTTTCATGACTATATACTTATATTCGCTGTTTTAAAAACAAGAGCGCAAATATAGCGTACTTTTTTAATATTTCAAACCGGGTTAGGTAAATTAGTTTAATTATTTTCAACACAACCTATCATACCGTAAATCCGTATCATTGCTATATGAAATTTCTGATCTGCATCGCCATGCTGCTATTGCCATTTGTGGTTTTTAGCCAGGATAAAATGGACCAGCACTACCGGGTTTACAGCACGGTACAGGGCAAGGTAATATCGCTTGATGATATTGTGAACGATTTTGCCAAAACCGATGTACTGTTTTTTGGCGAAGAACATACCGACTCCATTGCGCATTACGTGGAGTTTACCATCCTCAAAAAACTGATGATCAAATATCCCGGAAAGGTTGCCCTATCCATGGAAATGTTTGAGACGGATACACAGCCCGTGTTAAACGAGTACTTACAGGGGCTGATACGTGAGCGTAACTTTTTGATAGATGCCCGCGCATGGGCTAATTATAAAGATTACCGCCCCATGGTTGAAATGGCCAAAGCAAACCAGATGGACGTGGTAGCCGCCAACGCGCCTGCCAGATACGTCAACATGGTAAGCAGAATGGGGCTGCAAAGTTTATCCAAATTGGATGCTGTGGGAAAATCGCACCTGGCACCGCTGCCTATCGATACTGCTACAGGTGTATATTATGATAAGTTTTTAAAGATCATGGGCGGCCATACCAATGCGGGCGGTATGCAGGTTTACGAGTCGCAAAACCTGTGGGATGCTACCATGGGCTGGTCGATAGCGCAATACCTGGAAAGCCATAAAGGCGTTAAAGTATTTAACGTGAACGGTGGCTTTCATACCGAAGAAAAACTGGGTACTGCCGCGCAGTTAAAAAAGTACAGCAAAGGTGTTAGGATACTCAATATTGCGTCGGCTTCGGGCAACGACCTGAGCAAACCTGACTATGCCTTTTACACCAAACTCGCCGATTATATTGTGCTTACCGACACTAAGTTGGAAAAGTAACCCCCGCCAAATTCGTTTTTACAGGAAAAGTAAACAGATACCTGAATGACCTTGGGTTATCCAGAGGGCATTTTTTTGCTATTAATTTACGGTTGTAAGCATACTGCATATTTTGTATATTGCCCTATATATCAAAAAGATCAGTTGGTGCGTGTTATTGGAAAGCTGACCTGGGCGGTATGGTAACCCTAATTAACACGCATGAAAAAAATTATACTTCCGGCACTATTCGTTTTACTTTCTCTTAATTGCACCCTCGCCCAAACCCGCAATATTGACAGCCTTAAAGTTTTATTAAAAAAAGAAACGCGCGATACGGGTAGGGTAACGCTGCTAAACGCGCTGAGTTTTGAGTACGTAGGCCTTAAAACCGATTCGGCCATGAGGCTCGCTTTGGATGCTTTAACGCTTGCGCAAAAAATACATTCGGACAAGGGGATAGCGACCAGTTTAAACAGGATGGGTACTGTTTACAACGGTTCTGGCAACAGCCCAAAAGCCATGGAGTTGTTTTTACAGGCTATGCGGATAAATGAAAAGATCAACAACCTGGATGGCAAGGCAAGGAACCTGGGCAATTTGGGAAGCGTTTATGCCAGAATGGGCGACTACCATCGTGCTATTGAATATGAGCAACAGTCGTTAAAAGTCTCTCAGCGGATCAACGAAAAAACCGCATTAACAACAAACCTTAATTTGATAGGAAGTTATTATTTTGCAATGGCGCAATATGATTCGGCCATGCTGTACGCGCAAAAGGCCTATGCGATGGAAAAGAAACTGCCTACTAATCATGAGGGGCCTGCCTTATTACTGATGGGAAAGGTCTATTTTCATACAGGCGAACGCAACCTCGCGCTCGATTGTTTCCGCGGCAGTATACTACTGTATAAACGAAGCGGGTTTATCGCAGGCGTTGGTGCATGCTATCTGGGCATATCCACATTATATAGCAAGGAAGGGCGTGCGGATTCGGCGCTGTATTATGCAAGTAAAGCATTTGCCATAAGCTATAGCCTAAATAAATTTACAGTTCAGATCGATTTTCAGGGAAGCTACCTGAGTGAACTTTATGAAAAAAAGGGCAAACCCGACAGTGCCTATTTTTACCTCAAAATAGCCAAAGCGGCTAAAGACTCGGTAACCAGTCAGCAAAAGCTTATTCAGTTTCAAAATCTGGGGTTTGATGAAAAGTTACGACAAATAGAATTGGCTAATACCGAACAAAAGGCAGATGAAGAACGAAAACATAACCTGCAATTTGCAGGGATAGCTGTAGCGATATTAGCCTTCCTTATTCTGTTCTTCGCGCTAAGCAGGACCATTATTGTAAAGGAAAATTTTATCAAATATTTTAACGTGGTAGTACTCCTTGCGCTGTTTGAGTTCATCAACCTGTTGATACATCCCTACCTGGCCAAACTAACCAACGACTCGCCTCCCTTGATGCTGTTGATACTGATCGGTATTGGCGCTTTGCTGGTGCCGCTACATCATAAACTGGAGCATTGGATAGCTCACGCCCTTACGGAGAAGAACAAGCAAATAAGATTGGCTGCTGCTAAAAAGACCATTGAACATTTGGAGGGTGGTAAAAACAATTAAGCTTATGAAAAAAACTATACTGCTACTGATTGCTGTTTTGCTTTTTATCAGCGAAAGCTATGCGCAAAGCCACAAAAGGGACAGCCTGAAAACGCTCATCAAAACCGAGAAACGTGATACCCAAAAGGTAAATTTGCTATGCGCCCTCGCCTACACCTATTCATCCAACAGTCCAGACACGGCCATAAAAATAGCATTGGAGGCATTAACGCTGGCTAACCGCAGCCACTTTATTAAAGGCCAGGCCCTGAGTTTTAATCGTATAGGTTATAGTTTCCATGTAAGCGGCAACTATGCCAAGGCAATGGAAGCTTATTTGCAGGCGCTAAAATTAAATGAAAGCATTAACAGACTCTCGGGTATAGCACAAAGTAACAATAACCTGGGGATCCTTTACCGTGATATGGGCGAATATGAAAAGGCATTAGCTTACGAGCACAAGGCAAAAAAATTGAATGAAACTGCGGGCAACAAAAGTGGCGTTGCGCTATGCCTTGCAAATTTGGGATATTGTTATTCCTTGCTCAAACAATACGATTCGGCCAGGGTGTACACGCAGTTAGGGTACGAGGCTTTTAAGAAGTATATTCCAAAACGGTTGGGCGAGCCTCTGTTTATCCAGGGAGAAATTTATTCAAAAATGAATGAAAGCAAGCTGGCACTGGAATACTATAGGCTAAGTTTACCTTCTTTGGAGCGGCTCGAAGACAACGTGGATATCAGTTCTGTCCTTTTGGACATGGCTAAAGAATTTGAACGCGAGCGGGTACCCGACTCGGCATTGTTTTATGCAAAAAAAGCTTTTTACGTGAGCCGTGGCATTGGAAAATATAATCAGGAAGTGGCCGACGCAGCAACCTTTTTAGAAGCGCTATATGATAAAAGACAGATAGCCGATAGCACGATATTTTATTCGAAGGTGGCCGCGGCAGCTAAAGATTCGCTGTATGGCCAGCAGCGGTTCAGTCAACTGCAAAGTTTGGGTTTTGATGAGCAGATGCGACAAATAGAGCTGGCCAATACGGAGCAAAAGACCGAAGAAGAGCGGAGACGTAACCTGCAATTTGCAGGTATAGCCACCGGCATATTTACTTTTTTGGTGCTGTTTTTTGCGCTTAGCCGCAGTGTTGTTGTTAAGGAAAGGTTTATCAAGTACTCTGGGGTATTTATGCTGCTTGCGGTTTTTGAATTTATCAATCTACTGATCCACCCTTACCTGGCCAAGGTAACAAACGACTCCCCGTTAGTAATGCTGATGATATTGATAGGCATTGGTGCCTTGCTGGTACCCCTGCATCATAAACTGGAGCAATGGATAAGCCACGTGCTGACCGAGAAGAACAAGCAGATACGATTAGCTGCCGCTAAAAAGACCATTGAAAAATTAGAGAGGTAGGTGAAATATTTGGTCGGGTTGTTCTTGCGGCAATAACGACAAAGGGTCGTGGTCACTCTCCGGCCCTTTTGTGATCTTTGCCATTTACTCGCGCGCCAATAAAGCTATACATGGAGTGATCGTTTAACGAGCATCTGAGTATTAATGTATCACCAATTTGGTAATGCCGGTCGTAGTCATCAAACTCCGCCTTATAAGTAATGCCATTGAACTGATAAACCAGGTCATCGATGTTTGTGCCTATGCGTGATGCTGACATATGTCGTCCCGTCATCCTGGCATATAGCGTTGTGCCATGGAGTTTTAGATCATGGTCTTTGCGGATATCGCTAAAATAAGACCAGGTTATATAACCCAAAACTACCGTTATCATTGACGCCCTCCACACCAATGTGCCATGGTTTGCCAACCAGGCCTTCGTTTTGGATGATTTAGGTTTAACCAATTAAATTACTTCCTGGCCAGCAAATCCCTTATCTCGGTCAACAAAACTTCTTCTTTAGTAGGTACGGGTGCGGCTGCTGGTGCAGCTTCTTCCTTGCGTTTCATGGCGTTGATGCCTTTGATCACTAAAAATATCACAAAAGCAACGATCAGAAAGTCGATAATGTTATTGATGAACAAACCGTAATTGATCGCAACTTCGGGTGTCTTGTCAATAGCTGGTTTTAATACCTTTTTTAAGTCTTTAAAATCAATACCGTGTAAAAGCAAACCCAGCGGTGGCATAATAATATCATTAACTAACGATGTCACTATTTTGCCAAAGGCGGCACCTATAATTACACCCACTGCCAGATCTACAACATTACCTTTTACAGCAAACTCCTTAAATTCTTTTACAATGCTCATAATTATGGTTGTTTAGGTTAATTATTCGGTTTTATAAACAAACTTACAAATAAACCGAACAAATACTAAGCGTTTGGGTTTATACCTGCATAAAACTGCGATACACCGCCCGGCATAACTAATAAGTAAGCATTAAGCCTGTTTATTTTTTGTTCGGGTTAATTAGTGTATTTTTGCCTATCTGATATATGTTAAGACAGAATTTACAACAAAAACTACTTCAAAAATTATCGCCTCAGCAAATCCAGTTTATCAAATTGCTGCAGGTGCCAACTGTCTCGTTAGATACCCGTATCAAAGAAGAACTGGAAGAAAACCCAGCTCTTGAAGACCTGAGCTTATCCAATATGCTGGAGCCCGAAGAGGCTTATCCCGATAAGGACCCCGACGATGATAACTTTAACAGCGACGATAACGAACAAAGTGAGTTTGATGAGTTTAACATAGACGATTACCTGCAGGACGATAACGTGAACGATTACGGTTCGCGTTATGACCAGAATGGTGATGACGACGAGGAACGCAAAGAGATACCCATAGCCGTACAAAGCTCGTTTTTTGAGAGCCTGCAAAACCAGCTCGATCTGGTGCCATTGTCGGATAAGGACTTTCGCATCGGTCAGCAGATCATTGGCAGTTTGGATGATGATGGTTATCTGCGCCGGCCCATCATGTCGATAACCGACGACCTTGCGTTTTCGCAAAACGTGATGGCCGAGGATGATGAGGTGGAGGAGATGCTTAAACTGATCCAACACTTTGACCCGCCCGGAGTTGGCGCCCGCGATCTGCAGGAATGCCTGCTGATACAATTGCGCCGCAAAGACCAAAACGACCTGATCATCAAAAAGGCGATCATGGTGGTTGAGCATTACCTTGACGAGTTTACCCGCAAGCATTACGATAAGCTCGAAAAATCACTCAACATGACATCGGATGAGTTACGTGGCGTTGTGAACGAAATACTGAAACTTAACCCTAAACCCGGCGACAGCAACGAGGTAAACACCAAGCAAATGCAGGTGATACCCGATTTTCACATCAGCAATAACGATGGTGTGCTGATACTGACCCTCAACTCAAAAAACGCACCTGAGCTGCGCGTAAGCCGCTCATATCAGGATATGTTCCAGCATTATGATAAAGCCGCGCAAAAGGATAAAAAAATGCGTGAGGCGGTGCAGTTTGTGAAACAGAAGCTTGATTCGGCCAAGTGGTTTATTGATGCCATTAAACAGCGCCAGCAAACGCTGCTCAAAACCATGAACGCCATAATGCACTACCAATACGACTTTTTTCTGACCGGCGATGAGCGCAACCTGCGCCCCATGATACTGAAAGATATTGCCGATAAGATAGGCATGGATATATCCACTGTGTCGCGTGTAGCTAACTCCAAATATGTGCAAACCGAGTTTGGTACATTCTTATTAAAATCGTTCTTTAGCGAGGCTATTCAGATGGAGAACGGCGAAGAGGTATCCAACAAAGAGGTTAAAAAGATATTGGAAGACTTTATTGGTGCCGAAGACAAAAACCACCCTTTGGCCGACGAAAAGCTAACCGATATACTCAAAGAACGGGGCTACAACATTGCCCGCCGTACTGTAGCCAAATACCGCGAACAAATGAACATCCCGGTAGCCAGGTTGCGCAAGGAGTTGTAGTAAACGATAAACCTAACCAAATATCATAGCCATGAAACAAGACTACTGGGATGTAACCGACGAGCAGGTTATTGAAAAGACTGGTAAAAAACTTTCAGAATGGATAAGCATTCTGGATGCTTTTAATGCTGCCGAAAAAAAATCGAACGATGTTGTAGCCATGCTACAGGCCGACTACGCAGTACCGAGGTATTGGGCTCGCACATTAACCACGCATTACCTTAAACAACGGGTTGGTTAAACGCAAGGTGCCATCAGGCACCTTGCATCTCCTCTTTTTTTGTTGGTTGGCCTTTGCCGGTAGTGATTAGGCTGTGCAGGCTGTTGTTGATATAGCCGCTCCAGGCAGGAGAGCAATTGTTATAACATTCAACTTGCGGTGTTAACCCTTCTTGTGTGAAACGCAGCTGGGTTTTGTCGCCTTGTTTGGTTATTTCAAAAACGATCTTCATGCCGGTCCACTCACTCTGGTCTTCCAAAAAAGTTAAGCGGCTATCGGTAACCAGCCAAACTACTTTTTGATCAGGAATAACCTCTGTTAGCTTTTGTTTGGAATAATGCACATCCCAAAATTGTACCGAAAACTCGTCGTCTAATTGTTTTGACTTGCCGTCGATCTTGTCTATCCACCATCCTTCAACGTTATTAACTGCTGCAAAAACCTCGGCAGGGGTTTGGTCTACCAAAAAAGCTGTAGTGTAATTTTGATTATCCATTGTGTTTTTTTGTCAGGTTATTTGTTTTGTTTTTGTAAAACCGCCGCGCTTTCGATAGCCGGGATATACGGATTAGGCTGACCCTTACCGGTTTCGATAAGGCTCCGCAAGCTGCCTTTAATATAGTTGCTCCAGGCATCGTTGCAAATATTGTAGCACTCGTAAGCTGGTACCAAACCAATATGTGTAAATAGCAGCTGTGTTTTGCCATCAACCTGCGCGATATCAAAACTAACTTTTGTACCTATCCACTCCGTTTCATCCTGGGTGAAATTGAAATAGTTATCCAACACATCCCACACCACTTTTTTGCCCGGAACAAATTCGGTTATCTTCATGGTACAGCGGTGTATATCCTGGTAATGGTAATTGAACACTGCGTTAAGCGCGTCGGTATGGCCTTCTATCTGCTCGGACCACCACCCGCGAACATTGTTAATGGCGTCGAATACTTCGTCTGGTGTTTGGTCCACCAAAAGAGTAACGGTAAAATCTTGATTATCCATTTTGTTTGTTTTATGCGGGCTCTCCAACACCCTCGTTCAATAGTTTTTGTAAGCTTTCGGTAAGGTGTTCTGTCCACCCGGCCTCGCATTGTTTATAGCACTCTACGTCAGGGCGCAAACCCTCATGGGTGAAGTTGATCGTCGTTTTGTTATTATCCGATAAGATATCGTAGATCACTTTGGTACCCGTCCATTCGGTTGTGTGTTGCAGCCAGGGAAGGTAACAGTCGGTAACCGCCCATACAACCCGCCGGCCCGGTTCCAACTCAGTTACTTTAAAGGTGACGTGCGTGGTGCCAAATCGCACCGTAAAAACATCATTCAAGTGTTGTGCGCTGCCTTCAAATGTTTTGGCCCACCATTGGTCAACCTGGCTGATGGCATCTACGGCTTCATCAGCCGTCACATCCGCAGTTATACTGCAGGTAAAATCTTCGTTTTTCATTTTTTTATTGTTTTATTGGTCTGTAAATATTTAAGCAGGCTGGCCTAAGCCTTCGGCTAACAGCTTTTGCAGGCTATTGGTTACGTGCCCGGTCCACCCGGCTGCGCACATGTTAAAACACTCTACCTGTGGCACCAAACCCTGGTGGGTAAAGTTGATGGTGGTTGAATGGCCGTGGCTACTTAATTCAAATACCACATTTGTACCTGTCCATTCGGTTTTATCGGCAAACCAGGGCAAAAAACAGTCGGTTACCGTCCATACAACTTTGGTGTCGGGTACAAATTCGGTAATGGTAAAGTTTACGAATGATTCGCCGCTAAACTTTACTGTAAACTCGTCGTTTAGCTTCTCTGCCGTTCCAGCAAAACCTTTTTTCCACCAGTCTTGGATCTGGCTAATGGCATACATTGCTTCGTCAGCGCTTACATTGGCAGTTATACTGCAGTTAAAATCGGATGTTTTCATTTTTTCTTGTTTTTATCGTTCAATAATTTACCTAATTTCTCCAGTTTGTTAGCCCAGAACGCGTCGAAGTATTCGAGCCATTTTTGCAGGTCTTTAAAGCCGGCCTCCTGCAGCGTGCAGTGCCGCTCGCGGCCTATATCCTCAATGGAGATAAACCCCGAATCGTGCAAAACCTTAATATGCTTTGACACGGCGGGCCTGCTCATATCAAAGTTTTCGGCCAGGGCGTTGATGGTCAAACTGTTTTTTGACAGCAGGTAGAGCATTTGCCGCCGGCTGGGGTCGGCAATTACCTGGAAGGCATCAAACCTTGGCTGTTCCATCTTCGGTAGGGTTTAACAGCCTTAGAATTTTGTTGATGTTGCCCAACCAGCCTTTATCCATCGCATCGAATATTGGCAGCATCTCAGAGCCTTCAAATCCGCGGTGCACCAGCAATAGTTCTGTTCCGTTGTCCTTTGGGGTCAGGGTCCAGTTTACAACTGATTTGTTGAGGATGCCGTTGCCGGGACCAAAGTCCCAGGAGTAGGAGAGGCTTTGGTTGGGGGTAAGCTCCAAAACCTTGCAATGGAAGACGCCGTCGAAGTCAAAATCGGCCATTGGTTTGGTGGTGAACTGGAACTCGTGGCCAACCACGGGTTCAAAATTTGTAGGCATCAGCCACAGCTTCATCAGCTCGGGCTTAGTGAGGTAATCCCAAACATCGGCTACCGGGTTGGGATAAAATAGTTGGTGTTGAATAATTTTTGCCATAATGCGTAACCTTTAAGTTACTCAAATGTATAAGTAACCTTTGGGTTACGCAAATTTATTTTCACTTTTTTTTAAATTGTAAAAAGTGGCGTTTGAAGTGCATTTAGACAGGTTTTTTAGAAATGAGAAGAATAGATTACCGGAGCGGGTTATCTCTTTAAAGCTTCTTCAAGAGCTAAAGTCGTCGAATTTTCAGCAGGATAAACTGCCAGGTGGTAATAATTTAACGCGAAACAACAAAAGGCCCGGTTTCCCGAAACCCTTTATTAATAGCTGTTTGCAAATAATTAAACTTTGTGTTATTTATAAAATATAATAGTGGTTATATTTACTGATACTAAATTGATAGATCTTGTTTAAACTATACTGTTTTTCTGCCTTTAAAAAAGCGAAGCAAGCTTTTTTATTGATACTTTTGGTAAGTGCAGTTGCCGCCTGTAAAAAAGGTTCGCAGCCAGACCCTGACCCGGTACCCGGTGCGGTTCCATATGTGCAAAGTCCGGGGCTCTATATTTCTGGAGCAGTACCAGTTGGCGATAGCTCCGGTGTAGCGGTAGTGTGGCATAACGGAGCCGTTTCGGCACTGTCATCTGCCCAGAGTTATGCCTATAACATAACCACCCAGGGAAACGATGTGTATATTGGTGGCAGATCGGGCTCAAACGTGGTTTATTGGAAAAACGGAGTTATGTCGGTACCACAACCCATGCCAAACTTGTATGCTTTTTTGTTAACAGGTATAGCAGTACAAGGTAATGATGTTTATCAAAGCGGGTATACAGTCATTAATCCAAAACCAGTGTATTGGAAAAACGGTGTGTTCAATTACCTGAGTTACGATCCTAATAAAATTACTTACATTCCTGAAACTGCCGGCATAGCAGTGGCCAATACTGATGTCTATTTTCTTGGAGCAGGTTTTTATTATTGGAAGAATAGTCAGTTCGTAGCATTAAATTATGGTAATTCTGCGCTTTGGTCGGCGATGACGGTATCGGGCACGGATATTTATATCGCAGGAGATACTCCTATAAGTACTACCAGTTATTTAGGTTACACATTGGCTTATTGGAAAAACGGAACGTATAATTCTGTTGCGAGTACTAAATTAGTGGTCAGTAGTATGACTGTAAATGGTGCGGATGTTTATATAGCAGGATATGTTGACCCCTTTAACAATGGTACTCAATTACAAGGTGCATATTTCAAAAATGGTGTACTGACAACACTCCCGTTGACCAGTGGCTATGTTAAGTCGAAGGTAACTTCTATTTGTGTTGATAATAACAATAATGTGTATCTCGCAGGTGCAGTGTATGACAGCAGTAACACACCATACCCTGCGTATTGGAAAAACGGTGTAGTTACTATTTTAGGTGGCGCAAATTCAACTGCCACCGGAATTGTTTATGTGCCGTAGGCCAAGTTCAAAAACGGCTAATAACAACAAAGGGCCCCGGTTTTCCGAGGCCCTTTGAACTATATTAATCACATTTATTCTTTACACCGAAAAACTTTCGCCGCAGCCGCAGGTGCGGGTAGCATTAGGGTTATGAAAGTTAAAGCCTTTGCCGTTTAAGCCATCGGTAAAATCAAGCTCGGTACCGGCCAGGTATAAAAACGATTTCATGTCCAGGCACATGCGGATGCCTTTATCTTCAAAAAATTGGTCACCCTTTTTTTCTTCGTTATCAAAATCAAGATTGTACGATAAGCCGGAGCAGCCACCGCCCTGAACCGATACCCGGAGAAAATACGAGGCATCCATGCCTGCATCCTGCATCAGGTGATCAAGTTTTGATTTTGCTTTATCGGTAATGGTTACCATTGTATTAGTATTTAGTATCAAGTATTTAGACTTTATCTTGCTAACTACTTGGGTTAGACTTATTCTTGTTAATTAAGTTTAAGTCTAAATAGTGTATCGAAAAAAATGTCAGCACAAGCAAGGAGTAGTCTAAATACTCTGTACTCAATACTAACAATCTTTATTAGTGGTGCGCTTTTTCGCTTACCAACGCTTCCATACCGTTTTTAACGCGGTAATCGTTAATGGCAGCTTTGATCGCATCCTCGGCCAATACCGAGCAGTGTATTTTTACTGGTGGCAGGGCCAACTCTTCAACAATGTCCATGTTGTCGATCTTCATGGCATCATCGATGCTTTTGCCTTTTAACCATTCTGTTGCCAACGATGATGACGCGATAGCGCTGCCGCAGCCAAAGGTTTTAAACTTGGCATCGGTTATTACGTTATCGGCGTTAACTTCTATCTGCAAACGCATTACGTCGCCGCACTCCGGTGCGCCAACCAAACCTGTACCAACGGTGTTTTTACTTTTATCCAAAGTGCCAACGTTGCGGGGATGGGTGTAATGATCAATTACTTTATCTGAATAAGCCATATTTTTTGAATTTCGGATTTCGAATTTTCGATTTCGAATTTTCTATTCCTGGGTTTGCTTTATTATTTTTATATCTGATCTAATTTCTTCAAATCTCATCCGGATAACTAAATCCGAAATTGAACATCCGAAATTCGAAATCAATTAGTGTTCTGCCCACTCTATCGAATCCAGGTCGATACCTTCTTTAAACATTTCCCACAGCGGGGATAGTTCGCGCAGGTGGTTAACCGAATTTTTAGTTACCTCGATGGCGTAATCAACTTCTTCTTCGGTAGTAAAGCGGCCTAAGCCAAAACGGATAGAAGAGTGTGCCAGGTCATCGCTCAAGCCTAAGCTTTTTAATACGTACGATGGCTCTAATGAAGCTGATGTACAAGCCGAACCTGATGATACCGCCAGGTCCTTCATCGCCATCATCAAACCTTCGCCTTCAACATATTTGAAAGAGATGTTTGCTACGTGCGGTAAGCGATGTTCAACGTTACCGTTCACATAGCTTTCCTCTAATACGGTTAAAGCGCTTTCCAGTTTATCGCGTAAAGCTGATAGGCGTTTGGTATCGGCTTCCATATCTAAACCGGCAATTTCGCAGGCTTTACCTAAGCCAACAATGCCCGGAACGTTTAACGTGCCCGAACGCATACCACGCTCGTGGCCGCCACCGTCCATTTGTGCGGTAACTTTAACCCTTGGGTTTTTACGGCGAACGTATAACGCGCCAATACCTTTAGGGCCATACATTTTATGCGCGCTCATGGCCAGGATGTCGATACCGTCTTTATTTACGTCAACAGGTATTTTACCAACGGCCTGGGTAGCGTCCGTCATAAACAGGGCGCCGAATTTATGTGCTATGGCGGCAATTTCTTTAACTGGTTGTATTACGCCAATTTCGTTATTACCATACATAATGCAAACCAAAATGGTTTCGCTGGTCATGGCAGCCTCTAACTCGGCAAGGTTTATTAAACCATCGCTTTGTACGGGCAGGTAGGTAACACGTGCGCCTAACTTCTCAATATGCTTGCAGGTATCCAGTACAGCTTTATGCTCGGTAGTGCAGGTAATAATGTGATTACCCTTCTCTTTATACATTTCAAAAACGCCTTTAATGCCCAGGTTATCGCTTTCGGTAGCGCCCGAGGTAAAGATGATCTCTTTCTCGTTGGCACCAATTAATTTGGCAACCTGCTCGCGGGCATAGTCAACAGCTTCTTCGGCTACCCAGCCAAAAGGGTGGTTACGGCTTGCCGCATTACCAAATTTGTTGGTAAAGTAAGGCAGCATGGCATCAAGCACCCGCGGGTCCATGGGTGTGGTGGCGTTATTATCTAAATATATGGGAAGGTTCATCGCGCTTTTAACGTTAAGTTTAATTAACGGTACAAAGATAAACATTTCTTTTATTTAAAATGATTACAAACAAGGTATAAAAATGTAACAGGCAGTCATTATTTTGCAATATTTGGATAATGAACAAAATTGAACACATAGGTATTGCCGTAAGCGACATTAAAAAGGCCATAGGTATTTACGAGGCTTTGCTAAATACAAAGGTTTATAAAACCGAAAGCGTTGAAAGCGAGCACGTAAATACCTTTTTCTTACGATCTGGCCCTAATAAAATTGAACTGCTGGAGGCTACATCACCGGATAGCCCTATCGCTAAATTTTTAGAAAAGCGGGGTGACGGCGTACACCATATTGCTTTTGACGTGGATGATATTGAAGCCGAAATGCTACGCTTAAAAGACGAAGGTTTTGTATTACTGAATGATGTACCCAAAAAAGGAGCTGATAATAAGCTGTTTTGCTTTTTGCATCCTAAGGGAACGAATGGGGTGTTGATAGAGTTGTGCCAGGAAGTTAGGTGAGTGGAGAGTTGTGAATGGTGAGTGGTTAGATAAAGGAATAAGGAGCAAGGAACTTTTAATAACGAACAGCGAACACCGAATAATGAATATTGAAGGAAATAACTACAGTGTGAAAGTTTTCGATGTCGTAACTAACATCTAAATTGGCTATGTTTTCAACTGTAGTTATAATACTATCAATAATCGGAGTAACTCTTTTATTGTTTTTGATTCGCTACGTCATAAAAGAACGCCGACGCATCAAAGAAACCGGCATCAGTGTTGAAGGACAGGTGTTAAAAGTTGAAAAGGAATATCGCAGCAGCACTAGTTCGGCAACGCATATTTTACATATCCAATATACAACCACCGAGGGCGAAACTATCAATGGCATCTACCGGGATATTTTCTATCCCTCAACATATAAGGAGGGCGATACTTTGACTATCATTTATGATATTAAAAAGGCTGATAGGTTTATCCTCGCAGAGATGCGCAAAAAATAAGGCGCATTCCGGCTCCGTAAAAAAACACAACGACTAAGAGCTAAACCCAAGTGTTAAATCTTGTTAAAACGACCTCTATGGCCTGTTTTTTTCATTAAAAATTCATCTGCGCCGGTATTTTCGCTGCTAAAATCAACCCCATACCGCGCCTTATGAAAAAACACACTACGCTTGCCATTCTGTTACTAACAACGGTAGTTATGCAGTCATGCAAAAAGTCCAGTCCATCCGATAGTACTGATACCGCCACCACTGTATTATTTAACGATTATTTAAACGGTGTACTATGGACGCCCAAAACCGTGAATGCCACACTGACCTACAACGCCTCTGCTCAAACCAAAACGTTTACCTGCATTGCTACCGACACACTGGGTACCGGCAAAATTGTTTTAAACCTAAGCCAACCCGCTACCACGGTTGATAGTACCTTAATGGTTGCAGGCTATACGGATACCACCTACTGCAAACCACTTTATTATACCATAGCCAACGGTGTATCAACTTCGGCAGGCCCCATAAAATCAGCATATATTAACATCACGGCTTATGATGCTGTTAAAAAACTGGCAACGGGTACTTTTGGTTTTACGCAGTTAAAGCTTAATTACGATGGAGCGGGTAATGTGACATCCGTCACGTCCACATCGGTTTCGGCAGGTCAGTTCAATAATTTACCTTTTACTTTTATTAAAAAGTAGCAACCAAATAATAGCCAAAACTCTAACCAGCAACTTGTACCTGGTAACTAAATGAACATGTTGATAATTTTTACTTTTTAATTTTAACATTTAGAAAATTACCCTATATTTGCACCTCTTTTGTAAGGGAGTATATAACAATGAAAAAAGATCTGCATCCAAAAAATTATAGGTTAGTGGTTTTTAAAGACCTGTCTAACGAGTACGCTTTTTTAACTAAATCGTGCATCGAGAGTAAAGAAAGCATCAAATGGGAAGACGGTAACGAATACCCATTGATCAAATTAGAGATCTCGCATACCTCGCACCCTTTTTATACCGGTAAAATGAAACTGGTTGATACCGCGGGCCGTATCGATAAATTTAAAACCCGTTACAACAGGTAATAGCCTGTTTGATAATAAATATTTAAAGTCCCGGCTTTCCAGTCGGGACTTTTTTTATTTTTGCGCAATGGCAATCATCCTTTTCGACGATAACGCACACCTAACGCTACGCCCTTTAACCTATACCCGCCCCGTTGGTGACTTGCGTATAGGCATACTCACCATCGCCCAAAAATGGGCCAAAAGCTTAAAACACGGTTACTCATTTTATACCCAGCCTTACCTGCAAGGTAAGTTCCCGTTAACCATAGCCGACCGTAACCTGTTTATCAACGGTTCGGTTTGCCCGGATGAAGCGCTAATCGATGCCATTGCGGCACTTCATGGTGATGAAGCCCTGCTTAAAGACGGCCTGCTCATCGCGGTAAAGCTAAACGAAACCGACGCTAAAGAATTTGATCCGGCCAAGGTATCGAACTACAAACCAGTAAACTATACGGGCGAGATCACTGCCATACGTTACCCCGAAGACATTTTTAAAAACAACCACGCCGAGTTGCGCAAGGATTTTGCCCTGCAAACCAAAGGACGCACCAGCGCCAGATTAAGCAGCACCAACGTGGTTATAGGCGATGATATTTTTGTTGAAGACGACGCCACCGCCGAATGCTCTACTTTTAACACCAAAACCGGGCCTATTTATTTAGGTAACAATACCGAGGTGTGGGAGGGGAGCAACATACGCGGCTCGTTCGCGCTGTGCAATAACTCGCAGGTTAAAATGGGCAGCAAAATTTATGGTGGTACAACGGTTGGTCCGTACTGCCGGGTTGGGGGCGAGATAAACAACGCTATTTTATGGGGTTACTCGGCCAAAGGGCATGAGGGTTACCTGGGCAATGCGGTGTTGGGCGAGTGGTGCAATATTGGCGCCGATAGCAATAACTCCAACCTGAAAAATACTTACGCCGATGTAAAGCTGTGGGACTATACCACGCAGCACTTCCGCAATACGCACATGCAGTTTTGCGGGTTGATCATGGGCGACCACTCTAAATGCGGCATCAATACTATGTTTAATACGGGTACTGTGGTGGGCGTGAGCGCCAATGTTTTTGGCGCTGGCTACCCGCGCAATTACGTGCCCGATTTTGCCTGGGGCGGCGCGCATGGCTACGAGGTGTATACACTCAATAAAATGTTTGAAACTGCCGCTAAAGTGTTTAGCCGCCGCGAAAACCGCCATTTTGACGAAACCGAACAAAGCATATTGAAAGAAATATTTGAACAAACCAAACCATACAGACATTTTTAAAATGAGACAAAAAATAGTAGCCGGTAACTGGAAAATGAACCTGGATCATGCCGAAGGCTTAGCCCTGTTTACCGAAGTGAGCGAACTGATCAAAAGTGATATTACCGGCACGCAGCAGGCAATAGTATGCAGTCCGTTTATACACCTGCATAGCCTGGCTAAATTGGCGCAGGGTAACATCAGCATTGGCGCGCAAAACGCCCACCAGGCCGAAAGCGGTGCTTACACTGGCGAAATATCTGCTAAAATGATCGCCTCGGTTGGTGCAACTTACGTGATATTAGGCCACTCGGAACGACGCCAGTACTTTGGCGAGACCAACGAGTTGCTGGCTAAAAAAACCGATACCGTTTTAAAACATAACCTTAAACCGATCTTTTGCATTGGCGAAACTTTGCAGGAGCGCGAAGCTAACCAGCATTTTGATGTGATCAAAGCACAATTGGTTGAAGGCGTTTCCCACTTAGATGCCGAAGCATTTGCCAAACTGGTTATCGCTTACGAGCCTGTTTGGGCCATAGGTACCGGCGTAACCGCCAGTGCTGAGCAGGCGCAAGAGATACATGCCTTTATCCGTAAAGAAATTGCCGCTAAATACGGTCAGGCTGTAGCCGATGGCATTACCATTTTATACGGCGGTAGCTGTAACCCAAAGAATGCACCTGAGTTATTCGCAAAAGCGGATATTGATGGTGGCCTGATAGGCGGCGCATCGCTAAAGGCAAGGGATTTTGTGGATATATTGAAGGTGTTTAATTGATTAGTATAAAGTAGCTAGTATCAAGTACCAAGATACTCCTGCTAAAATGTTCACTTGATACCTGATACTAGTTACTTGCCACTTTTAAAATGAACTACTACGAACTAACCTTCACCACATCCCCAACCGAAGATTACCAGCAGGATCTGCTGATCAACGCTTTGGCGGAGTTTGGTTTTGATACTTTTGAGGATATTGAAGGTGGTTTTAAGGCTTATATCCCGGCGGATGGTTTTGGCCAGTCGGCTCTGGATGAAGAGTTAACGGCCTATCATGCGATGTTTAGTTTTACGTATGAGGTTACTCTTATCCCTCAAAAAAACTGGAACGAGGTATGGGAGAGTAACTTTGAACCGATAGAGATCAAGGATAAGGTTTATGTACGCGCTACCTTTCATCCGGCTAAACCGGAATTTGAGTACGAGATAGTGATAGATCCTAAAATGGCTTTTGGTACCGGCCACCACCAGACCACCTCCATGATGATGGAGTGGGCGCTGGAGACAGACTTTACTGGTAAGCAGGTCTTAGATATGGGTTGCGGCACCGGGATACTGGCTATATTAGCTTCAAAAATGGGTGCTGTGCGCACGTTTGCTATTGACTATGACCCGGTTTGTTATGATAGCACCATCGAAAACTCGGCGCTTAACAGTATTGACAACATTATACCACTATGCGGCTCAAAAGAGGCTATTCCGGACGAGCAGTATGATATTATACTGGCCAATATCAATCGTAATATTTTACTTGATCAAATTGACAGGTATGCCCAGGTACTCAAACCCGGCGGCGACCTTTATTTAAGCGGTTTTTACGAAACGCCTGACCTGGAGATCATTACCGCGGCAGCGGCGCAATATGGTATCAGGTATAACGCACATAAAAAAAACAAAGACTGGGTAGCGGTTAAATTACTAAGCTAAGTTTTTAACATGTTGGCAAATTGTTAACATTGGCCTATATAAAATTGCTGATTAATTGCTTGTTGTAACAGATTTTTGTTTATTTGTGTACTGACTTTCCTTACGGATAATAAATTTACATGAGGGTACATTTTATAGCTATCGGCGGTAGCGCCATGCACAACCTGGCTATCGCACTGCATAAAAAGGGCTTCCTGGTTACAGGGTCTGATGATGTACTTTTTGAACCTTCTGTTTCGCGGTTGTCCAAATATGGCCTTTTGCCGGTGCAAATGGGCTGGTATCCTGATAAAGTAACCGCCGATGTGGCTGCCATTATATTGGGTATGCACGCGCGTATTGATAACCCCGAGCTTTTAAAAGCCCAACAACTTGGTTTAAAGATATACTCATATCCTGAGTATATTTACGAGCAGTCGAAGGATAAATTGAGGGTTGTAATAGGCGGCAGCCATGGTAAAACCACCATTACTTCCATGATACTGCATGTTTTGCAATGTGCCGGGAGAGATTTTGACTACATGGTAGGCGCACAGTTAGAAGGTTTTGATACCATGGTAAAGCTGACTGCCGATGCACCCATCATTGTGATAGAAGGGGATGAGTACCTGTCGTCGCCGATTGACCGACGCCCAAAGTTCCATCTGTACAAAGCCAACCTTGCGGTGCTAAGCGGCATAGCCTGGGACCATATCAACGTTTTCCCCACGTTCGAAAATTATACCGAACAGTTCAGTTTGTTTATTGACAGTATGGTGCCAGGCGGTACATTAGTTTACAGCAAGGAAGATACGGTTTTAGCAAAAGTGGTGGCCGATAATTCGTCCGAAGTTAAGAAAATACCATACCATTTACCCGGGTTTGAGATTAAAGATGGAGTGACCAGCTTGTTAGCTGATGGCAAACAATATCCTTTATTGGTTTTTGGTGACCATAACCTGCTTAACTCGGAAGCAGCCAGGCTGATATGCGCAGAACTGGGGGTACAGGCAATAGATTTTTACCGGTATATTACCACATTTAAAGGTGCTGCGCGTCGGCTGGAATTATTGGCCCAGGCTGATGGTACTCATATTTATAAAGATTTTGCACATTCGCCATCAAAACTAAAGGCAACTATACATGCGGTAAAGGCACAATTCCCCGAAAGAAAACTGCTGGCGCTGATAGAGTTACATACTTTTAGCAGCCTGAACGAGAATTTTTTAGCCGAGTATGAACATTGTATGGACGAGGCCGATGAGGCCGTTGTTTTTATTGACGAGCATACTTTTGAACAAAAGAAAATTGAGCCATACCCACCAGAAGTTGTAAAAAAAGCCTTTTTACGCGATGACCTGTTTGTTTTTAACCAGGTGGCAAAACTGGAAAATTACCTGAACAGGGCAGATGTAAAGAACAAAAATATACTTTTAATGAGCTCTGGAAATTTTGGCGGGATGGATTTAAGTAAGTTAACGGAAAGTATTTTACAAAAATTAGCCAATAATAAAATCATTAATTAAAAAATTATCTTAGCTTTATACTTAATAGTCAAACCTTTATCCTTAATTAATTTATTCACATGAAAACACTTGGAAAAAAAATCCGATTACTACGTCACCAAAGGGGTTGGAGCCAGGAAGATGTTGCTAAACGTTTAGATATCTCAATTCCTGCATTCTCGAAGATCGAGACCGGAATAACAGATATCAATTTATCAAGACTTGAACAAATCTCAATTTTATTTGAACTTACGGTTGTTCAGCTATTAACATTTAACGACGCTGAGCAGGAACAAAAATACAACTCGGAACTGGATGCTGTAAGTAAAAAATTAAGCGACCGGGAAGCTGAAGTGATAGATCTGCAGAAAAAAGTGATCGAACTTTACGAAGAACTTCGTTTAAATAAAGTAACCGCTTAATTTTTGATGCGGTTATTGTAAAATATAAAGCCGGTAATATGGGGAATATTACCGGCTTTTCTATTTAAGCTTTTACGTAGTCAAAACGGTTGTTTTCGTTATTTCTTTCGCGTTTAAGCTTGTGCTCGTTCGAAAGTTTTAACAAAATACCCGATAGCTCCGACGTTTTAAAATCAGAATCGTACTGCTCTTTGCAATAATAAGCTATTGCCGAAATTGAACGCGGAACGTCAAAAAAGTCAGTGTGGATAATTTGATTTAAAATTTTTGTTGCCCCGGGTTTTTTACGGCCCCTGATGCGGCTTTCTGCACCGTCATCTTCATAATCCCTGCCTTTACGGCCCCTGCGTTCCTGTACCTTTAAACCGTCGCCGTCAAAATCATGACGGTCACCTTCCATAATGCTGTCGAGTAACCTGTCAATAATTTTAACCTGAACGGCTTCAGATTTGAACGCGTTTACAACTTCGGATATCTCCAATAGTTGTTTCCTTAATTTTTCGGTGTGTTTGCTCATGATAATTAGTAAGTAATTGAATGTTAAGCTGTTGTGTTTTGTGTTAACTAAAGTATAAAGGGGATTTTACTTAGTTACGTATTTTTAATCCAAATAGTTTGCTATTCGACCCCAATTATAATAATAATCAACGTTTTATATTGTAAAAAGTGTGTATTATTTGTAAAAAAAGTATTAACATTTTTTTCAATATACTATAGCAATAATATTTTAATTGAAACCTAAAAATCAGCCAACACCTTTTTCATTACCTCAATACCCTTGTCAATATGCTGTTTATCCATGGTTAGAGCAGGCCTAAAGCGAATTGTCTGGTTACTACACCCTAAAAACATTACCTCATTTTGTAGTCCGGTTTTAATAAAATTGTCCCTTTGCTCCCGGTTTTGAAAATCAAAAGATGTTAATAACCCTTTACCGCGCACGTTGCTTATCATATCGTATTGTTGCGCAACATTGGTTAATTGTTGCTGCAAGTATGTACCTACGGCTGCCGCGTTATCGCAAAGTTGGTCCTCTTCAATAATTTCCAGTATTCGTGTGGCTCGTACCATATCTACCAAACTACCGCCCCATGTTGAGTTTATGCGCGATGCCACCCTGAAAACATTTGTCTCTACTTCATCAACCTTTTTGCCCGCTAAAATACCGCATACCTGCATTTTTTTACCGAAGGCCAAAATATCGGGCCGGGCTTTTGGGCCAAAGTGCTCGTGGCACCAAAATTTGCCGGTAATGCCCACGCCGGTTTGTATCTCATCGTAAATCAGCATCACCTCGTTCTCATCAGCTAATAAGCGCAAAGCTTCTAAAAACTCCTTTCGCACATGATTATCGCCGCCTTCGGATTGTATTGGTTCGATAATAATAGCGCATATATCTTCGGGATTGCTGGCAAAGGCTGCTTTGATCTGCGCTATGGATTGCGCTTCGCGTTGTAACAGGTCGGCCTTACTTTCTTCCGTTTCCGGGAAGTGAATAATTGGGGTTGTTATGCGCGGCCATTTAAACTGAGCGTACCACCGCGTTTTTTCGGGACTGGTGTTGGTTAGGCTCATGGTGTAGCCCGAGCGGCCGTGAAAAGCGTGCTCAAAATGGATCACCTGGTGGCCTTTTTCGGTGGTATGGCCTTTGGCAAAGTTTTTTTGCACTTTCCAGTCCATCGCCACTTTGATGGCATTCTCGATAGCCAAGGCGCCTCCAGAAATAAAGAAAGCATGGGGCAGATAGTCAGGTATCCCGATGCGGTCGAAAGTTTTAACAAATTGGGCGTATTGGGTAGTATAAATATCAGAGTTTGAGGGGTTAGTTAAAGCGGCCAGCATCAGGTTCTTTTTAAACGCCTCGTCGTTCACCATTTTAGGATGGTTATAGCCTAAAGGTACTGATGCGAAGCAGGTAAAAAAATCGAGCAGGGTACGGTTATGCTTGGCATCGTAAATGTAAACACCGCTACTTTTCTCCATGTCGAAAGTAAGGTCGAAACCATCGGCATGGATATGCTTTTCTAAAACAGACTGAACATCGGAGGGGGAAACTGATAGGTTGTACATAGGCTTTTGTTTGTTCTCAAATTTACTAAAAAGCCCTTGTATGTAAAAATTTAAAGGTTTTTGAACCCGAGGCGCAAAAAATAGGTTTAAACAATTTAAAGTATGTTTTTGAACCGATAGCCAAAAAAGTAACTTTTACATCTTATTTTTTTGAAGCGAAAAACTGCTCTTTCATGCCCAATAATCCCCAGGTTCCGCCGGTATGGATGGCTAAAATTTTGCTGCCGGGAGCAAAGTGGTCTTTACTGATGAGGTCGAATATGGCGTACAGCATTTTGCCTGTATAAACCGGGTCGATGAGTATGCCTGTGGTGGCTATAAACTGTTGAATAAAACTTATCAACTCGAGGGTAGTTTTGGCGTAGCCGCCAAAGTGGTAGTCAAGGTGGAGTTGAAATGGGGTAGGCGTGGTGAGATACTTGTCAATTTCGCCAGCCATAAAGCCACCATTTTTAAAAACTGGTACCCCGTGAAACTGGGTTGGCAGGTTGCTTTGCACGATGCCGTTTAAAATACCTGCCGCAGTTGTGCCGGTACCACAGGCGCAAAATAGATGATCGTAAGTTTCGTTAAGTTCGGCAACTAACTCGCTGCAACCCCTTGCCGCTTCTATTGATGCGCCACCTTCGTCAATAAAAAAGGCATCGGCATCATCACCAAAATGTGTGTTAAACAGCGTTTGCTTATCGCGATAACGTTCACGGTCGGTAAACAGCAGTTGCATCCCGTAAAGGCGGCACAAAAACAGATGGGTATTTTCTACCTCTTCGCCACGTACAAAGCCCGTTGCTTTAAAACCGAACATTGCTGCCGCGGCCGAGGTTGCCAGAAGGTGGTTGGAGTATGCACCGCCAAAGGTAACGAGATGGTTTTTATTTTCGTCGTGCGCTTTTTGTAGTACGTATTTTAACTTGCGCCATTTATTGCCCGATATGATGGGGTGGATCAGGTCATCGCGTTTTAAAAATACGCTTACCTGTTTTTGTTTAAAAAGCGGGTGGTTGATCTGGGTAACCGGACTAAATATTTGGAGGTTAATTGATTTCATGTAAAAATATCAGATTAGCTGGCTGCCCTAAACCGATTAAAAGTACATTTATTTTATAAAAGTAGATAGCGATAAAAAAACGAGTAATTTTGCGGCAATGAGCCAGGAGCCCGAAGTATTTGAAACCGACGAACAGGACCTTTACGAACACTTACGTGTTGTTGTAGATAAGGGCCAAAGCTTATTGCGTATTGATAAATTTTTGATGCACCGCATTGAGAACGCATCGCGTAACCGCATACAAAACGCCATTGACCTGGGTAATGTTTTGGTTAATGATAAGCCGATAAAACCGAGTTACAAGGTTAAGCCGCTGGATGTGATATCAGTCGTACTGCCGCACCCGCCGCGCGATACCGAGGTTTACCCCGAAGATATACCGATCAGTATTGTTTATGAGGATGATGATGTGCTGGTGGTTAATAAAACTGCCGGTATGGTGGTGCACCCTGGCTACAACAATTATACGGGTACACTGGTTAACGCGCTGGTGTTCCATTTTAAGCAATTGCCTACCTTGCCGGGTAACGATGGCCGGCCGGGTTTGGTGCACCGGATAGATAAGGACACATCGGGCTTGTTGCTCATTAGTAAAAACGAACGCGCCATGACCTGGCTCGCACGTCAGTTTTTTGAGCATACCATTACGCGTAAATACATCGCGCTGGTTTGGGGCGACCTGGAAACCGATGGTACAGTTACCGGCTATATTGGCCGCAGCGTTGCCGACAGGCGCGTGATGAGTATTTACGATGATCCCGAAAAGGGGAAGTGGAGCGTAACGCATTATAAGGTTTTAGAGCGGATGAACTATGTTACCCTGATAGAATGCCAGCTGGAAACGGGCCGCACGCACCAGATACGGGCGCACATGAAACATATTGGGCACCCGCTTTTTAGTGATGCTACCTATGGCGGCGACCGTATTTTAAAAGGGACATTATTTAGCAAATACAAACAATTTGTTGAAAATTGTTTTGAGCTGCTACCACGCCAGGCCCTGCACGCGCAAACTTTAGGGTTTGTACACCCAACGCAACGTAAACGCCTGCATTTTGAAGCGCCACTACCGGCCGACTTTGAGGCGGCGCTGGCAAAATGGCGAAAATATATGGCTGCGCCTGCGGAACAAAACAGTTAATTTGGGTTATATAATTGCATGACACCTACCTATATCAACTTTAACGGAGAACTGGTACCGGCCAACAGTCGGCTGCTAACTGTGGGCAACCGCGGTTTTAAGTATGGCGATGGCTTGTTTGAGAGTATGCGCCTGATGAAAGGGAAACTCAAGTTTGCCGACCTGCACGCCGACCGTTTGCAAAAGGGCATGAAAGCGCTGCACCTGGAAGGTTACTCGCAAATGGATAGCTGGTTTTTAAAAGAAAAATGTGAAGAACTTGCCGCACGCAACAAAATTAAGCACGGCCGCTTACGTCTCACTGTTTACCGCGACGCCGAAGGGTTTTACTCGCCCACGCAAAATAAAGCTGGCTATTGCCTGGAGGTAGCGCCTGTTGACGAGCCACGGTATTTTTTAAATACCAAAGGCCTGATCATGGATATGTACGATGAGATACCCAAGGCGGTTAACGCCCTGAGCAATTATAAAACCTGCAATGCCATGGTGTATGTAATGGCGGGTATTTTTAAAGCGCAAAACAAGCTTGACGAAGCCTTTATACTAAACCAGGGCGGTTACCTGTGCGAAGCCATAAGTGCAAATGTATTTGTATTGTACCAAAACCATTTGTACACGCCCGCCTTGAGCGAGGGCTGCATTGGTGGCGTAATGCGGCAGGTGGTAATGGACATTGCCATTAAAAACAAAATACCCCTGACCGAAGCCCAGATTGACCCCGCTATACTAAACGAAGCCGACGAAGTGTTTTTAACCAATGCCAGCCGTGGCATACAATGGGTAATGGGCTTTGCCAAAAAGCGCTATTTTAACGAGATAAGCAAGGTGCTGGTGGATGAGTTGAATAAGGTGTAGGTGGGGATCGCACCGATTTTAATGGGATTACACCGATATAGGAGGATTGCACTGATCGTATGGGAAGTATGCGATTTCTGAAGGCGTAAAAAAGCCCTCAGAAATATCTCTGAAGGCTTTGGCTGTTAAGCTATGTTTAATTATGCTGATAGGGCTTCGGTAGCGTGTTGTGCCGCTGCGGGTATCTGCTGGATACGCTCGATTACCGGGCCGCCTTGAAGTGGCTGATAGATAGATACTAAAGCCGGGTATGAAAAAGGGCGCTCAATAACCGGTGTCGCGTCTGCTAAAAATACATAGTTAGTGCCGGCCACCAGTTGCTGGGTAACTGCCAATGGCTTGTAATTTACGCCCATCAAGTGTTTAACCGCTGCTTCAAAAACCGATTTGGCCTTTTTGTTAACTTCAAACTCCCAGTTTCCGAAACCGCCCATTACATGGTGAGGTTTTGGGCCTATTGATTCGATACCGGTGATGTGCGATGGGCCTTTTATTGGCTGGTACACATGCGCTACTACAACGTAGTCGGTGCTTGGGTAGGTTTCGGCTTCTGCTTCGCACAAAAAAGCGTAGTTTGTACCGTTAACCAATTGCGATGCCGCAGCAACCAGTTTGTACTTGGCACCATAAAGTTTACCAAGTGAGTCTTCGAAAGCTTTGGTGGCTGCGCTGTTTGGTTGAAAGCTCCAGGCCGACCATGATCCCATTAATTTAGTTGTTTCCATTGTTTTTTCTTGTCCTTACTCTGTTGGCTTTTCGGGATACCGCCCCCGCAATTAATGCCTTTGCGGGCAGGCTCGTTTTTTTGAGTGGTGCGACTCCATCTGTAGATCTTATGTCGGGTGATCAGACTGACGGCGCTGAGATATTTATAAATGGGTCCCAAAAGAAATACCCTGCCACGTCGCCACTATGGCAATCAATTACCTGGAACCACCAGGAGTATTGAACGGTACCTGCAGTTAGGACGGTGCTCGTCCATGCCGAACACATGTATGTGCCAACCACTGCGCTGTAAGCACTTTGGGGGTTGTAAGCATTTTGGGGGTTATAGTACAGAACAGCTTGCTGACTATTTACTGCAGGCGGAGTGATGGAGCCGGTATTGGTTGCGCTTTCTGTACAATTGTAGAAGATACAACTGTAAGATGGGGCCGATTTATCGGGATTGGTAACAGGCAAGCCTGTTGAGGGATCGGTAATTGTCCACCGTATAGTATCGCCCACGCTTGCGTTTACAGTAAGTTCTGATTGTGCTTGTCCGTTAGCGACGTACTGTCCGTCGCAAATCATAAAGATATAAGTGTCTGAAGTGTTGTACGACCCAAGTGATGTTGGGCCAGTCTGCGTTCCGGGGTTGGGGCCGCTTGCCATCAATCCATTCGTGTCGATCACACATAGTATGTCAATAGTTGCCATAGTTTTAATTTTTTGTTCCTACTCATCAGGCTTTTCGGTTGTCGCCCCTGTAATAAGTACCCCTACAGGCGGGCCCGTTTTTTTAAGTGGTAGCTGACCTCCACCGGTTAAAGCTTTTAACACTACAAAGTTGGGTGAAGGGGCAACGAGCTTTTAGAGCATTATTGCGCGTTTTGACGAACAGGTATTTTTACCTGTTTTGCAGAAAGTGTCGAGAGTAAATATCTATTACTCAAAAAATACCAAATATTAATTTCTACTTTCGGTCAACGAATGGATGATAAGTCGCTCTATTTCAACTGATAGTATATATTTTTTAACCTAAACCCTATATTAAAATGAAAACGATCCAAAAAAATGTTCTGATGTTATTTTTAGGTATCCTGGTTGGTGCCGGGGTATGTTATTTAGCTGTTGGTAAGAAAAGCGCGACGCTCGGGCTCAGTAGCCCCAACGCTGATACCATTGACACGGCAAATTTTATACCGTTGAGCAAAGCAAAAAAATGGGTAAGCACCTATGATTCCTTGTGGGCAAGAATAGAAAATGGGCCACCGAAGCTTCAATATTTTAACATTAAAGCGCAGGATGTGCTATCCGCGCTGGGTGTCAATAAGTCGTGGAAGTTAGAAACCCCTTACCGCTATCTCCGGATGACTATCGGGTATTCCACGCCGAAACACGAGTTTAAAGCCTTTATACAGCCGGTTTATATTGATAGCCTTAACCATACGATACCTTTCCCTGGGGGCACAGGCTTATTTTTTAACCATTTTGGCCTTATTGTTGACGCAAAGGGCCATCCGTTTGGAGGGCACAATCAGGGGGGAAACAGTGACACTACGTATGTTGCCGACTTGAATACGCCTTGCCCAAGTACCTGTGGTAACTGACCAAAATTAACTGCCGTATATGAACCTGACCAAAGTCATATTGATCGCATCGGACATCCCGGTATTGCTGGTGCTGCTTTTAGTGCTCGTTTATCGCCGTAGGTTGGACCATTCGTTGAAAGTATTTCGCTGGTTTATTATTTGCTCGGCCATTGTGCAAATGATAGCCCTGGTGCTGTGGATGCTTAAAAAGAACAATATGCCTTTGCTGCATATGTATGTGCCCGTAGGTTTTGCCACGCTTAGCTGGTATTACCGCGCTGTGCTGGGTAAACTAATTGGCAAACGGATGATGGTGGTAGTTACGCTATCATTCGTTTGCTTTTCAATTATCAACTCTGTTTTTTTTCAGCCTATTTTTATCTTCAACTCGTATGCCTTAACGGTCGAGTCTGTTTTGTTCATTATCCTGTCCATATTTACATTTATTGTACTCTTAAACCAGGAGTTGCCGCCTGTGCTACAAAATGTAAGGCAAAGTTTGAGCTGGATAAACTCGGGAGTGCTTATTTATTACGCCCCAACGCTGCTGCTGTTTTATTTTTCGAACTACGGTTTACGGCATTACAGCGTAACCATTAATGCGTATAGCTGGGTGTTCCATTCGGTGGCATCCATTGTTATGTACGTTTGTTTTTTTACCGGTATATGGAAACAGATAAGGGAATATCGCTGATCGATATCATCATACCTTTTACAGTCGTACTGTTCATCATAGCAGTGGGGGTGGTGCTGCTATACGCGCGATTTCAAAAAAACCTGTTTCGGCAACAGTTGGATAAAGCCAATTTAAAGTCGGCCCAGCAGGAGGGGTTGTTGCGCAACAGTATTTTTATACAGGAGGAGGAACGCAAACGTATCGCGTCAGACCTGCACGATGAGTTGGGCGCGGTGATATCCATCATCCGCATGAACCTGGTTTTGATGCAGCAAAAAGTAAAGAAAAAAGAGGCCGTAGCGCCCGACCTGGCCGGGGCTGTTGATAGTTTGATCAGTCTATCCGAAAGCGGGATATCCAGCGTGCGCAACATCAGCCATCAACTGATGCCGCCGCAACTGGAAACCTTTGGCCTTATTAAAACGCTGGAAGGCTTTATCGATACCATTAACGCCGCAGGCAAGATCAATATCAGTTTGTCGGTGAAGCATGAGTTGCCAGACCTGGAATGGCCTGTTGCTTTGGGTTTGTACCGCATCAGTATGGAACTCATCAGTAACACCATTAAACACGCCGGTGCCAAGAAGGTAGAGATACAGTTTGACCAGGATGATGGGTATCTACTACTCCATTACCGGGATAACGGCAAGGGACTGGCTATTACCGATGAAGGTAAAACAGGAATGGGTTTTAAAAATATAGATGCCCGTACCAGCGCTTTAAAAGGTACAATAACATACGGAAATGCTAATGATAAGGGTTTTACGGCCCTGCTTAAACTACCTTTCTAAACAACCTGATGTATGCAAACAACAGATAATATCCGGATAGGAATAGTAGAAGACCAGTTTTTGTTTAGGGAAGGGGTTAAGGCCATCTTGAATAACTGGGATAATTTTTCGGTAGTGTTTGAAAGCGCGGACGGGTACTCGGTGATCGAAAAACTGAATGCGGCTGCAGTTTTGCCGGATGTGATGCTGGTTGACCTGTCGTTACCGCCTAAGGATAAAAAGGAATACAGCGGCCTGCATGTGACCATGGCCCTGGCCGACCTGTACCCGGATATCAAGGTGCTGATCCTATCGGTACACGATGATGAGAATTTTATCAGCGAAATGGTGAAGCACGGTGCCCACGGCTACCTGGTTAAAGACTGCGACCCGCAGGAACTGCACGACGGCATTGTATCCGTACATACTATGGGATCGTATATTAACGCCCGCACGCTCAAAGCCATACAAAGCAATATGGCGCGCAAGGTAAAGGCTAAAAAACTGCTGGTGAATATCTCGCCGCGCGAGGAGGAGATACTACAGCTCACCTGCCAGCAACTCACCGCCGAAGAGATAGCGCAAAAGCTATTTATTAGTGTAAAAACAGTTAACGGGCACCGCAATAACCTGCTGATCAAAACCGGATCGCGCAACGTGACGGGGTTGGTGATCTACGCGATAAAGAATGATATTGTTAGTTTGATATAGGTTTGGCACACTGGGTCAGAGTGTGCCAGGCGCGGAGAAATTAGTTATCGAGATCTCCAAACCTTAAGTGTTTTTTCTCATAGAATTGAATAAAGGCATTCGCTAATTCTTCATCACTCATTCGCTCGTTATCACCTATCATCTTTAAGTTGACGTTGTTTAACCTATAGATGCCCGCTGCCATAAGGGTTTGATAAACTAAATATGGGTCGACGAGTTTGGTCATAGCATCATAGCGACTTTCTTGAAATGCTCCTTTATAAGTTTGCTGGCCGTCTTTTCCACCCCAACTAGTGATTGTAGGGGCAAAAATTCTGATCAACTGAATAGCCTTTTCCGCATTATCACTTAATTCCTGTTTAAGCCGCGATTTTAATTCCTCCGCATTTTTGTCTTTCCACCAGATCATGATCCTCCAGAGGTTAATATCGGATACTAGGGTAAAAAAATTGCTGATCGTTAACTCAGCTTTGAAACGTTTTAAAAAATAGTTGTGGATAGTAGTTTCATTAGCTTTTGTTAGTAGCTTCTCATCCCGTTTCTCTTCCTTATAGAAAATCCAGTAGCTAATCTCCATCGCATATTCCAGCGTTTTGGCTAAGTCGAAAACTTTGATTGCTTGTTGAACTCTTTTCTTAGCATTTAAATTTCCAATCAGTTGAGCAATAGTCTTAGCGCCCTCCGAACGCGATGTGTAACTGGCTAATTCTCCAGGTTCCACTGGGAAATCGTTGCCGTCTATTGCAAGTAATTCAGAAAGTGTTTCAGATTGCTTTTCATTTAGCCGAGTTTCCCACAACCGCAATTTAAAGATTGCTTCCTGTGGGGTAGTCTTTTCAAACAACACCGTAACTTTATGCCTGGCCTCGTCCACCGAAAGATATTCCAATTCTTTCAGAAATTGGTCGAAGAAAACATCGGATATATCACCCGTATTGACGGAGTAGGTAAAGTAACGTTCAAAATAGCTGCCCGAGCAAATTCTCTTAGCTAGATACCAATCACGCCACGAATCATCCGTATAGCCATAGTTTGTTGAGATATATGCATATTGCGGAAAGAGCTCCCGCCAAATCATCATGATTCTTTTTGCATCTTTTTCAGAATAAACTTCCAGAAATTTTTTTATCTCCGCCTGGATCATGCTTTTGTCAGGAGTGTCTGGCCTAAACGCACTTCGTTCCCTCGCGTTGTCGGTCAGGAAAAGCGATGAATTAGTCCGCATAAAATCATAAGCTTTTGGAAATAAAACCTTAATGCCTTCAACTAACATCTGGTCAGTAGTGCAAATTTCGCCGATGACTAATGGCATGGAAAAAAATAAAGAGTTAGCGTACCGTATTGCCAACCTTGGATTATCAATGACAGGTAGAAAATTCTCATCAAATGAAATCCGAAAACGATTCACATCCTCCATTGTTAACTGTAATTGCAATTCCTTAAATACGCCATCGATGAGTTCGGTAACGTATCTATTTAACGCTGATTTGGTCGCTTTAGGAATGACCAGCGGCGCCTGTATAATCTTCTCAAGAAACTGATGGCCATTACGTTTATGCCCATCGCCATAAAGGGGTGCTAAAGCTCCCGCTACCATTTCATCATCAAATGCTAGAATATAGGCCGTATTGCTAAAATCGCCAACCAGTTTTACCAGCTTAAAAATATATTGGATCTCGCGAACATCCAAACGGTCAATGTCATCTATGCAAATCACGATTTTCTTTTTTGAATCTCGGATTATGGTGTCAATGCGGTATTTTAATTTTTCAGCAGATACATCTTTAAGTTTGTTACCGAATGCTGACAATCCTGACAGACCGAGCCCCTGGATCTTGATTGAGCCAATCAAGTCCCCATATTCGCTTAATATCTTCCCTAATTCCTCTTTTCGTTTGGTGATTGATTGCTTCAAATCATCAGCAATAGTCTTAAAAAAACCCTTCAATAAATGCTCCTGATCACTGAATAACCAAGGGTTAAAATTGATGACAACACAGTTATCTGTTAATTCCTGTTTGACAAAATTCAGTACCGTCGTTTTGCCCTCGCCCCATTTACCGTACAAACCAATGACTAATGACCTTTGCGATGTATTGATTGTAACCATTTTCGCGATCCTCTTGGCAAACTCGTACCGCTGGAAACGGTCTTCTTCTAGTAAACATCGAGGTTCATCAGTATTAAGCGCTGCTGCCATGATTGTATGGTGGATAAGTATATAAGGTATTCAAAGTTAGTGAAACAAAAGCGATAGCGGTTAACGATTAAGAATGATATTGTTAGTTTGATACAGCACCGCGGTATATATTATGCTGCATAGGACGTAAGCGTAAGTTTTTGAATATTTTCTTTTCATTTCTCCCAAATTTTCAGTATATTGTGTTTTTTAGAAAAAGGAATGAAGAATTGATTGGTGCAGAGATCGTCCTGAGGGGTGCTGAAACAATCCCGATAGTTATCGGGACAGTATGTCTCTCTTTTTAAAAATACCCATATTTACCCATGGGTTTTGAGCCGGAAGCGCGAAGCTGAAAGCATGGCGCGAAGAATTGATTGGTGCAGAGATCGTGCTGAGGGGTGCTGAAACAATCCTGATAGTTATCGGGACAGCATGACTTTCTTTTTAAAAATACCCATATTTACCCATGTCCCTCTCTCGCAATAATGCTTTTAGAAAATAATGGGTGAGATCACAAATGTACACCCCGTAAAAACTCCTCCACACCCATGCGTTTTTTACCTTCTAATTGCACATCGGTTACACTGATGAAGCCATCCAAGCAGGCAAATTTGAGAAAGGTTTTTTGGTCGGTTAAAAAGCCGCCGGGCTGTATGCCGGGTTCGGCTGATTGTTTATCGGCTTTGAATATTTTGAAAAGCTTACCGTTGAGCTGGGTATACGCTGTAGGGAAGGGACTTAAGCCGCGGATGCGGTTGTACACGGTTTCGGCGGGTTGGTTCCAGTCGATCAGGCAATCTTCTTTGAAGAGTTTAGGCGCGTGTTTCGGCTCGGTGTCGGTAGCTATTTGGTCCTGTGGTTTTTCTACATAGTCGCCGGTCTCTACAGCTTTCACGGTTTTTACCAGCAATTTTGCGCCAACGGCCATTAGGTTATCGTGCAGGTCTCCAGCGGTATCGGTTTGGCTGATGGAAACGGCTTCGGTAAACAGGATGTCGCCGGTGTCGATTTCCTGCTTAAGCAAAAAGGTACTTACGCCGCTAACCGTTTCGCCGTTGATAACCGCCCAGTTAATGGGGGCGGCACCCCGGTAATCGGGCAGGAGCGAGGCGTGCAGGTTGATGGTACCTTTTGGCGGCATGTTCCAAACCACTTCGGGCAGCATCCTGAAAGCAACAACTACTTGAAGATCAGCTTGAAGGGTTTTAAGTTCGGCTAAAAATTCCGGATTTTTGAGCTTTTCGGGTTGTAATACTTTGAGGCCATTGGCTACGGCATATTGCTTTACAGCAGACTCAGTAAGTTTTAGGCCACGTCCGGATGGTTTATCGGGCGCGGTGATGACGGCAACGACGTTGAAGCCTGCCTTAACCAGCGCATCCAGCGATGCAACAGCGAACTCGGGCGTACCCATGAAGATGATTTTCATTTGGTGTTATTTAGTCCATGGTCGATGGTCCATAGACCATGGTTTTCAGTTTTAGTTAATCTTGCTATGGGCTATTGACTATTGACCATGGTCTGTTCTATTTATACAACAAATACTTATGCCGCATTATTTTATACTGGCTCAGGGCGGGCTCCCAGCTCAGGCGAATTTCTTCTTCGCTTTTACCGGCTTCAATTTGCTTGCGCAGCTGATCGGTGCCGGCCAGTTTGGTGAAATAGGCTGTAAAAAAGTGCTCCTTATCGGGGAAGGCTTTGTAAATATCCATCAAAAAATGGAGGTCTATTTTACCTTCTTTGATGATGTTATACTTGCGCAGGTCAATACCATAACACAGGTTGCCCTTTTGCGGCGGGTTGTCGCTCACGCCAGGTATACTTACCGGGGTGAAGGTAAATTTGTATTTACCAATGTCCTTTAACAGGGGACTGCCGATAACCTGGAACGGAAAAAGCGTACCCCTGCCCAGGCTAAGTGTGGTACCCTCGAACAAGCAAATGCTGGGGTACAGCATAATGCTTTGCTGGGTGCTCAGGTTTGGCGATGGGTGGATAGGCAGGGTATACCGCATATCGTGCGCATAATAAGCCATTTTGATGATGTGCAGTTTGCACTTTATCTGGTTTTTTAACCAGCCTTCGCCGTTTATCATTTGGGCGTATTCGGCTGTCGTCATCCCATGGGCAATGGGTACCGGGTGCATCCCAACTCCCGACTTGAACGCGGTATCCAATACCGGGCCATCAACAAAGTACCCGTTGGGGTTTGGCCGGTCGAGTATCATAACCTCGATGTTGTTTTCGGCGCAAGCCTCCATTACATGGTGCAGGGTGGCAAAAAACGTGTAATACCGTGCACCTACATCCTGTATGTCGTAAACAACCAGGTCAAGCCCTTTTAGCTCCTCGGGCGTAGGTTTGTTGTGTTTGCCATAAAGGGATATGGCGGGTATGCCAGTCTTAGGGTCAACGGTATCGTCAATTTTGGCGCCATCGCTGGCGTTGCCACGAAAGCCATGCTCGGGCCCGAAGATCTTTTTGATGCGGATGCCCAGCTTGAGCAGGCTATCCACGCTGGGTGTGAGGTTTTTACCAATGACCGATGATTGGTTGATCACCATACCGATGTTCTTGCCTTTCAGGTAATCAAGGTAGGCTTCGGTGCGATCGGCCCCGGTAATAATATGCTTGCCTTTAATGTCGGAGCTTTCGGCCTTTTCCTCATAAGGACCCCGGCCTTGATGTGTGGGCAAAGCGCCCGGCATACCCGATTGCGCCCAGACAGGGGTAAACGCTGCCAGGATGAGTATAATAAGACACAGTTTTTTCATGATCGATGGGTGTAATTGGTAAACGTAATTTTTAAAAACGACAAAATTAGCCGTCAAATCTGCATCTTTGCTAAAGTACAAAAATAATCTTTTGCCCTTTGAATTTTGCTTCATTCATAGCTTCGCGTATCTCTTTCCGTTCTAAACGGACATTCTCCAAACTCATTGTCCGTATTGCCATAACCGGTATTATGCTGGGTTTGAGTGTGATGATCCTATCGGTAGCTATTGTAAAAGGGTTTAAAAAGGAGGTTGGCAACCGGATAGATGCCTTTTCGGGAGATATCCGGATATCCAAGGTTGACCTGAACGAATCGTACGAAAATACACCCTTCGCGGCAAGCGACAGCATCAAAAAAGCAGTACTCGCCAACAAGCAAATTACACGGGTAATGCCCTTTGCCACCAAGAACGGCATTATCAAAGCTAACGATGAGATAGAGGCTATTGTGATGAAAGGTGTTGATGGGGCATACGACTGGTCGTTTATGAAACCATATTTGCTTGCAGGCCGTGTGATTGATTTTACCGATACTACGGCGTCAAAACGCGAGATCATGATATCGCAGTACACTGCAAACCGGCTTAAACTAAAGCTTGGCGATAGTTTTGTAATGTATTTTATACAGCAACCTTTGCGCAAGCGCCCATTTAAAATAGTGGGTGTTTTTGACCTTGGCGTTGAGGAAGTTGACAAGAGTTTTGTAATAGGCGACCTGGCCCTGATACGCCGTTTGAATAACTGGAAGCCCAACGAAATAGGCGGTTACGAAGTAAGGGTTACCAATTTTGGCGAGATAGACGCCCAGGCCGAATACATAAACAATGTGCTGCCACGCAGTTTGCGCAGTTATACCATTACCGAAAGCTACGCTACCATTTTTGAATGGCTAAAACTGCTGGATGTAAACACCCAGGTTATACTGATACTGATGGTTTTGGTGGCCCTCATTAATATGATATCGGCATTGCTTATTATGATACTGGAGCGCACCAGCATGATCGGGATGTTAAAAGCCATGGGCGCCACCAACGGCAGCATACAGCGAATATTTTTGATCAACGCTTTTTATCTGGTTGGTTTTGGTTTGTTGCTGGGTAACGGCCTGGGTTTGGCATTGTGCTATGTTCAGTCGACAACGCATATATTTAAACTCGACCAGGCATCGTATTACATGAACTTTGTGCCCATACAATTAACATGGATAGATATCGGCCTGCTAAATGTTGGCACTTTGCTGATCTGCCTGCTGGTATTGATCATTCCGTCTACGCTGGTCACCCGCATATCGCCCTTAAAAGCCATCCGCTTTAAATAGGTTACCTTAACCGGTAGCTTATACCCATCCGTGCCATACGCGAATAAACCTGTGACGAGGCCCCAACAAAACCTGCATTGTAATTGTAAACGCCATAGTTATACCCGGCCGACAGCCCGTAACGCACATAAGATGCCTTTAGTTCAAAACGATAGTTTGGGTCGAGTTGTTTACCCCAATCGCGGTCAACGTAGTCGGTACTGCCGTCATCAACTTGGGTTTGGCCACTCAAATGCGTGGAGATACCAACAGCAATGTCCAAGCCCATAACCGCGTCAATAGATACCTGCTTCAATTTAAACCGGTAACCCAAAAACGGGTTAAAATTGAGCTTATGGCTACTTAATATGCTGTACCCCGCAACGGTTGGGGGCAGCGTGTAATAACCGTAGGGTACATGGCTATCCTGATAAAGGTCAACACTGCTGCGCAGGTTTTCGTAACCCGCCTGGATACCCCACAATAATTTTGCAGCGGTAATGTATTGAAGCTGGGCGGCCACTCCATAAGAATAAGTCGGTTTGGTTCCGTAGACGTTATTTACATAACTCCAGTCGGGCTTGTCGGGAGGCTTAATGATAAACGATTCGCGGTTAGTGCCACTGCCGTTATAATGGAACAAACCCGAAATTAAATGCACCGAAAACTCATAACGCTGGGCAAAAAGCTGAGCTACATTTAACAGGCAAATAAGCAAGGGTAAAATTTTCTTCAAGGCTTACTGGTTTCGAAGTTAAATTTAAGGTTTATCCCTATAGAACCAAACCTAAGGTTTTGATAACCAGCGCCGCTAAGTGGTATTTTGGCAAAGGGCTCAATATATAAACTTCCATTTTGGGTTAATTGATGCCCTAAACCAAATGCCAGGTTAAAGGTTTTGAAAAAATAAAAGCTGTTCAGGTATTTTTGCGTAGTGGTGGTATTGTCCTGCAAAGTAGCGGTTTGCGGTGTATAAGTGGTGCTAAACGCATACTGCTCGCTCAAAAACATACCCGAACTAAAGCCCGATGAAATATAAGCCTTGTGCCTGCCAAACTGGTATTTGAGGTTTACCGGGATATCCAAAGCCAATATTTTAGTATTCCAGATGGTGCGCACACTAACCAGGTAAAACGTACTGACAATAAGCCCGCTACTTACAGGTGAACTAAAGCTATTGCTCTGCACCAGGTTTGTAGTTGGTATGGTGTTATAGCTAAAGCTGTTTTGCAAAATGGACAGTCCGGTTGATAATTTAAAATTGTCGCTTAACAAAATATCAGCGGTACCGCCAATGCCCAGGTTAAAGTAACTATTTCCGTTCCCTATTAAATAGTTTTGGAATGCAGAAGCGTATATACCAAATACTACCCTCGGGGTACCTGTTGCAGCCGCAAAGCTTTTTACCGGTTCGTCTTTTTTACGCGGGGCAGCTTTTGCCGCAGCCGCCGGTTTGCTTGTTGTGGTATCCACATTTGTTGCAACAGGGGTGCCTGTAACTGGTTTTATTGCTTTCGGGATCACACCACTATCGATGATCGAAGTATTCGGGCTTTGGCTTGCTTTAACAGCAGATGGGCTTACAGCGGCAATACCAACACCATCGTACCCATTTGTTGCGCCGTTTTGTTTAACCTGGGGTTGTTTAAGTATTTGTGTATTGGCCACATTTTTTAACGGGTGTGCTTTGACATTATGCCCAACGCCGGCAAACTGCTGCTCAGATAACTTTTTAACGGTTGCTGCACTCCGCATTTTATTGGCAGCTACTATGCTGGTATTTCCCCTGCCTATATTGGCCGTGGCAGAGTTTACTTTATCACCCGGTAAAACCCTGCTGCTTTTGGCTGTTTTGTTATGGGCAATTTGCTGTGCAGTGTCAGCAGGCTTTACTTTAGCAGGATTTGTTTTTGCACGAACAATGGTATTTTGATCATTTTTTTGCGGTTGTGAAAACCATACTACAGTAGCTACACTCAGCAGCAATACCGCAGCGGCCATTCCCCACCAAAGCCAGGCAATGGGGCGGCGCTCGTTTTTAGTCGGATATTTTTCGCGCAGCAACAGCCAGCCATCATTGGCCGAGTTATCGCCGGCATTGTCAAACACCTCTTTAATGCGATCTGTTAGGCGTTTATCAAACTCTTCGTTCATGTTTCCCCTCTGGTTTGTTTAACATTTCCCTCAACTTATCTTTTGCACGGGTTAAATACACCCGCGACGAACTTGCCGGTATGCCCAGCATCTCACCAATTTCATCGTGCTTGTAACCGTCAATCTCGTAAAGGTTAAAAACGGTGCGGTGCATATCGGGCAAAAGCGCCAGCAGTTTTAAAATATCGTCCACATTCAATTGCTCAATAGCATTAAACGGGCTCTCTAATTGCACGGCGGTCTCAATATCGCTGCCCCACTGGTGTTTTTTCTCTTTGCGTTGTTTATCAATGGCGGTGTTCACCACTATGGCGCGTAGCCAGGCTTTAAACGGCTTGGCCATATCGTAATACTGCAAAGCCCCAAAAGCTTTAATAAAGGCATCATTTACCACTTCCTGGGCATCATCGCGGTTATAGCTGTAACGCAAACCTACACCCATAGCATAGCCATAAAAGTGCTTATAAAGCACTTCAAGGTGTTTTAGGTCGCCATTTTTGCATTGCTGAATGAGCCTTTCTTCAGTAATGCCCGCGGGTAGATGCATTCAGTATATTTAGTTCTTTTTATCCGAATTTTGAAAGCCCGCTATAACGCTCTTCATTTCTTCAATTCCCCTCCTTGGCATACCTTTCAAATGAGGCCGGTCAAGGCATCAGCGGACGAATTTCTTTAAGCGAAATTGATAACTTGATAACCCGTCGGGTAAAGTTTGTGTCAATATCAGGCTATCTGCTTTATAGCTTATCGCATATTGTCCCGTCAGAAAACCCGGGGCCGGGAATGGAAGCGGTACCGGGTTTACATAAGTTAGTACCATGGTTGTATTTCCGCCCTTTAGCTCATAAATTCCGGTAAAAGGTATAAAATCAGTGTATGGTAAATGGCTATAAGGTACATTATTTTCCGAGTAATTACCATTGGTAAAAGTGATATTGGCAGGTGCCACGGATTGGATAGTATTGCCTTCCTGAACTGACGAGGAAGTTATTGTACCAGTATAGTATCCCTCCGAAAACGGGACCGTAGTGGTATTGTCGTTTTTTTTGCACGAGGTAAAAATCATCGAGGCAACACCTAAACAACATAACAGGCTTTTAATAGGTTTGGCTAACATCATGGCGTATGGTTTTTATAAATTATTACGTGAACCTGCGATGAAATGCTACAGTACTTTTAAACTTTTTTTGCTTCCTCCCAAAAAACATCCATTTCGGCCAGTGTCATATCCCGCAATTGCTTGCCGTTTTGCTGGGCTTTGCTTTCGAGGTATTGAAAGCGTTTGATGAATTTTTTGTTGGTTTTTTCGAGCGCGTTTTCGGGGTTGATGTCAATAAAACGGGCATAGTTGATGAGCGAGAACAACAGGTCGCCAAACTCGCCTTCGGCCTTTTCGTGATCTATCTTTTCGGTCCCGGCGGCGTTAAACTCATCCCTGAACTCGCGCATTTCTTCTTCAACCTTAGCCCAAACCTGGCCTTTTTCTTCCCAGTCAAAACCCACCCCGCGGGCTTTTTCCTGTATGCGCGAAGCTTTGACCAGTGCAGGTAGCGATCCGGGCACACCCGCCAAAACCGACTTGTTGCCTTCTTTTAACTTTAATTGCTCCCAGTTGCGTTTTACATCTTCCTCGTTTTTAACTTCCACATCACTGTAAATATGCGGGTGGCGGTGTATCAGCTTTTCGCAGATGCCGTTGAGTACAGCGGTAATATCAAAAGCGCCTTGCTCGCTGCCAATTTTAGCGTAAAAAACCAGGTGCAGCATAATGTCGCCCAACTCTTTTTTGATCTCGGCCATATCGCCTTCCAGTATCGCGTCCGATAGTTCATACGTTTCCTCAATAGTTAAATGGCGCAAGCTTTCCATAGTTTGTTTCATGTCCCATGGGCAGTTGGCGCGCAGATCGTTCATAATGGCAACCAGGCGTTCAAAGGCGGTGCCGGGTGTTTGGGCGGAGGCAGGAGGTATTAATGGCATGGCACGAATTTGACGAATTAAATCGAATTTTCACGAATTCTTTGCGGTTACATCACTTGCAAATTTGCACTGAGTATGATTAACTTTAAAATACTTATCAGGATTGATATGCCCAGCTTTAAGCAATTAATGTATGACATTGAAGTGCATTCCGTTGACGGGGTACAACGGTATTTTGAAGAAGGCGGAGATCCAAATGCGATAGATGCTGATGTGCCGATCTTTACAACAATGGTTGAAATGTACACGCGTACGCCCCGGTTTAAGGATTGCATTAACCTTTTTATAAAAAACGGCCTTGAGTTTGACGACCCGGCGTTGCTGGCAGTACTGGCTGACGATGCTGACAAGTTAGAGCATTTAATAAGTGCACACCCGGCACTGGTATCAGAAACGCGCTCGCGGTTCAATAATACTTATACTCCCTTAACAGGAGGGACATTGCTGCACTACTGTGCCGAGTATAATAGCATTGCCTGTGCCAAAATACTGGTAAAATATGGGGCTTACGTAAATGCCGAGGCAGCTGTGGATGAATATGGCTTTGGCGGGCATACGCCCATTTTTCATACCGTAAATCAAAATGGCAATAACTCTGGCGATGTGCTGCATTTTTTGTTGGAACACTCGGCCGACCTGGATTTTACCGTAAAGGGACTGGTATGGGGCAGGGGCTACGAGTGGGAAACGTTTATCCCAGCGGTAAACCCGATAAGCTATGCCATGATGGGCCTTTTGCCGCAAATGCACCGCGACCAAAAAACGGTGGCCGAAACGGTATCGCTGCTTGTTAAACATGCGTACGGTATTGACTACAGCCCGACCAACATTCCGAATGCTTACTTAAAGTAGTTTGGTGGCCCGCAACATCTCGCGTTTGCCTGCCGCGCCTGGTACTTTTTCGATTTTGCAATTCAAAGCTTTGAGCATCCGTTTAAGGTTGCCGGTTATGGCATAGGTTACAAAAGCGCCTCCGGACTTTAAAAACCCTATGGTATGTGCAATTGCTTCTTCTGTCCACATTTCGGGTTGGTTGGCCGATGCGAACGCGTCAAAATAGATGACATCAAACTGCTGGTCGGTTTTAAACTCCATCAACGGCAGGGGAGGTATTTGTAGTTTTACCTTGAAGGACAGATCAATAGCCCCCGCTAAACTTGTGGTGTATTGTTTGATAAAGGCACCCCATAATTCAGTTGATATATAAGTTTCATATCCGGTTTGCCCGATCATTTCCACGCTAAGCGGATAAGCTTCAATGCCCGTATAGTCAAGGTTTATGTTTTGCTGGGTGCACCAATCGGCGCTAAGCAAAAAATTAAGCCCGGCGCCAAAGCCAACTTCGAGTACCGAAACAGAAGTTAAATTAACGCCCGATAGGTAGTGCTTTAACCCCGCATTTAAAAAGACATGTTCGCTCTCTTGCAGAGCCCCGTTACGCGAATGATAATTTTCGCCAACCTGTGGGTTATAAATGGTTTTTGAACCGTCGGCGGTTTCTACAAAGTAGCTCATTGGTTCACTGGTCATTAGTTCATTGGTCTTTTTTAACTTGATATACGCGCCTCATTCAACAGACAAGACTAATGAACCATTGAACTAATGAACAAATGAACCAATAGCCTCCCCCAGGTCATAAACCGGTACGGTGGTTATAGCACCTGCAATAATGCTGCTCCCGGCTGCCGACCGTGTGCCACCAGCGCAATGCACCATAATGGGTTTACCGGTAGGTATTTCGGCGAGCCGTTCGCGTAGTTCTGGCAACGGTATATTTAGCGCATCTGTAAAAACCGGCTTGGCATTAACTTCGGTATAATTACGTACATCAACAATTTGATAATCGGAAGGGTGATTGGCAAAATCATCAAGGTCACCTTCTGCCAATTGTGCCAACTCACCAACAGGGTCTATCAAAACAGCTTTTACCTGTTGTTCGTAGCCTATTTTGGCTGCTTTTTTTAAGACGGTATTGGATGTGTCCTTGTTTTCGGCAACCAGGTAAAATACTTCATCAGGGTTTACGATCGATCCAAGCCAGGTCTCAAATTTACCACCACCCTGTATATTAATGGCGTTTTTTAAATGGCCTGCCATGTATTGCGCTTTGGGGCGTGTGTCTACAACAAGTACACCAGCTTCGGGCTTTGTGCCTGTTAAAACCGGAACGTGTTTTATACTATCTTCAAGCGGTTGTGCGCCGGTTTTGTTCAGATCAACATCAAAGCCAAAATAACGGGGTATAAAAGGCTGGTCTTCGGTCAGGGTTTTTACAAACTGCAATTCGCTCATTAGCTGCAAAGCGTAGTTTTCGCGCAGTTCACGGCCAATGGTACTATGCAGGTCCGGATTGATGTTTTTACCGCAAAGCGAGCCAGGGCCATGAGCCGGATAAACCACTACATTTTCTGGCAGGGTCATCAGCTTTTCGCGGGTGCTATGGTACATTTGTTTAGCCAGTTCTTCTTTTTGCGCGGTTATGTTTCCCACGTTTTCGCGCAGGTCGGGCCGGCCAACATCGCCTACAAACAAAGTGTCGCCTGTAAATACTGCCTTTTGCTGGTTAAACTCATCTTCAACAACAATGCAGATCGAATCGGGCGAATGCCCGGGTGTATTCAAAGCCTTAAGCGTAAGATCGCCTAACTCTAAACTATCCCCATCATCAAAAGCCTGGTGTGGGTAGTTAGCCCCAACCAATTTACTTACATAAATGGCCGCGCCGGTTTCCTGGTGTATCTCCAGGTGTGAACTAATAAAATCGGCATGAGGGTGTGTTTCTATGACCGCGATGATATCGGCGCCATGCTCGGCTGCCAGGTCGTAATAAGGTTGCGGATCGCGGGCGGGGTCAATAACCGCCATTTTTCCCTGGCTTATTACGCCGTAAGAAGCATGTGCCAGGCCGGTATCGTAAAATTGGTGAATGATCATTGCCGCAAAGTTAATAGTTTATGCCAAACCTTAAACCGTGTTTACTCGGCAAGCCGGTATATCTGCAGCCTGGCTGGTTGGGTATCGGTTTCGGCAGCGCATAACAGGTACATCCGTTTTTGAGGCACCCATAACGATGTTCGTGCGCCTTTGCTGGTTTTAATATCGGCCACTTTTTTATAAGTATTATCGCCCGTTTGTTTAAATATGTTGATGGCCCCTGCGCCGCCGCTAACTATCAGTTGTTTGCTTTTATCGTCCCAGTAAAAGTCGTCAACATCGCCCACCATGCCCGTGCTGAATATATCCTTTCCGGTACGGGTGTCTATTATTTTTAAGGTCGCGGTAACCCGGTAGCCAACCATAATGCGGTGCTGCACAGAGTCATAAGCCATCGGGAAGTTAAAGCGCGGTAAAAACCGTTTCCACTGGTCGATCAGTTTGCCTTGTTTAATATCCACCGCCCCAATACATCCCGAATTAGGCAGGTTTACCCATATTTTACATTCGTTCAAATCTAACTGGAACGACTCGGGGTGCGAGGGTAGTTTGATATCTGCCATTTGCTGGTGTGTAACTACGTCAATCACCGCAATGCCGCCACTGCCGTAACCAATGTATACTTTATCGGCCGCGGCATCATAACGCACATCGTCGGCATCGTCATCAAATTTAACCGTGGCTAATTTTTTATAGGTTATGGCATCAAAAAAGTCGCAGGCACCATTGCCCCCGTTGGCCACCACAAGCTCGTGGTGCTTAGGTATGTAGGCTATGCCCTGCGGTTCGCTTAAGCCGGTAATGGTATACAAAACCAGCCCTTTTTTTAAATCGATCACTTTAACGCAATTGTTGCCCAGTGCGGCTACATAAGCAATGTTATCCTCGACATTCAAATCGATGTGGTCAATACGTCCGCGGACGTTGCTTAACATGATCTCTTTTTCGAGTTTGAGGATGTCCTGACCAAAGCTGGTGTGCGCATGGCAACTCACCAGCAAAAAGCAGGCGAAAAACAAAACGACGTTTAGGGCAGCGTAATTTTTGATCATTAATAAGGTGCAGATGTATGCGTAAAGTTACATAAAACTAAACGATAACCACCAATCCGAATTTCTAATTTTATAGTAATTTATTCCACACGTTGCATTATTTTTAACGCGATTAATAAAAAAATGCAAATAACATGATATACAAACAAAGCATGGTCAGTTTTTTATTAGTTATAAGTTGGGTATATTTGTGATGTGCAACTTATTAAAAGCCATATCGATCAAATTAAGACGCTCTGTGATGCCAACAGTATTAAATCGCTTTTTGCATTTGGGTCTGTTACTACGCTTCAATTCAGACCGGATAGTGATGTTGATCTGATAGTCGATATTGATGCGGATGACCCATTAGAATACAGTGATAAGTATTTTGACCTCAAGTTTAATCTCGAAAGTTTATTGAACAGAAAAATAGATCTTTTGGAACAACGGGCAATAAAAAACCCTTACCTCATTAACGAAATAAATAAAACCAAGGTGCTTGTGTATGGCAGATGAGGTAAACAAATGGCTGACGGATATTAAAGAAGCTATTAACGAGATTAATGAGTTTTTACCCGTCAGGAAAGATTTTTTAGAATTTAAAAAGGACAAAAAAACACGACGGGCTGTTGAAAGGAATATCGAAATAATTGGCGAAGCCGTAAGCAGATTGCTTCAAAAAGACGCACAGTTACCAATCACTCACGCAAGAAAAATAGTAGATACGCGTAACTATATTATTCACGGTTATGATAGCGTTTCACAAGAAATTATCTGGGCCATCATAGTCAGGGATATTCCTTTGCTCGAAAAGGAAGTAGATGATCTACTAAGCCAAAACCGTTGATAACAAACAAAGCCCTCCCGAATCATCGAAAGGGCTTTGAAAGAACAATATACTTCTGCCTCAAGGCTCAGAACTTAAGGCTAAGGACTAAAACTACCATATCTTCGTCCTGTCGGCAGGGGCCTTGTACAGTTTATCGCCGGGTTTAATATCAAAAGCAGCATACCAGGCATCCATGTTGGTTATAGGCGCATTGGTGCGGTATTGCTCGGGCGAGTGTGGGTCGGTTAGTATACGCGAGGCAGCGCTTTCGGGGCGCTGAACGCTTCTCCATACTTGCGCCCACGATAAAAAGAAACGCTGATCGGGTGTGAAACCACCTATTTTAACATTTGAATGACCTTCTTTGGTCTTCTTAAACGCTTCGTAAGCAATACTCAAACCACCCAGATCGGCCAGGTTTTCACCTTCGGTCAGTATACCGTTTACGTGTATGGTATCAAGCACAGTAAAGCCGTTATATTGGTCTATTACTTGTTGTGCACGGGCCTTAAATTTATCAGCGTCGTCTTTTGTCCACCAATCGTGTAATGATCCATCGGCATCAAACTGACGGCCCTGGTCGTCAAAACCGTGGGTCATTTCGTGCCCTATAACAGCCGCTATGCCGCCATAGTTAACCGCATCATCGGCACCAAAATCAAAGAAAGGGAACTGCAATATACCAGCCGGAAAGGTGATCTCGTTGGCGGTAGGGCTGTAGTTGGCGTTTACTGTTGGCGCGGTCATGTTAAAGCGTTTTCTATCAACCGGTTTGCCATATTGGCTTACCTGAAAATTGTAACGCCATTTTTCAATACGTTTAAGGTTGCCAAAATAATCATTGCGCTTAATAACCAAACCGTTATAGGTTTCCCACTTATCGGGGTAGCCTATTTTTACACTAAATGCGGCCAGTTTTTTAAGGGCACGGGCTTTTGTTTCGTCGCTCATCCAGTCAAGCCGTTTAATACGTTCGCCTAAGGTAACCCGCATGTTGTTAACCAGGTTAACCATGTAAACTTTAGCCGCCGGCGGGAAATATTTGGCTACGTACAACTGCCCGAGTAACTCGCCTAAATTGCGGTCGGTAGTTGCCGACATACGCTCTTCGCGCGGTTTCTCAACTTTTTGACCGGTTAGCGTACTGTTGTAGGCAAATGCGGCTTTGGCAAATGGCGAACTTAGCGAACTTGCCGAGCCTTTTAATATATTCCAGTCGAGGTATACTTTCCAATCTTCAACCGGTACGGTTGTTAGCATACCGTCAATCGTTTTAAAAAAATCGGGCTGACCTACCAAAACACTATCAACGGCGCCTTTAATGCCTACTTCGGGTATTAATTTGCTCCATTTTAAATGCGGGGTTATGGCTTCAAAACCACTTACCGAAAACTTGTTGTAAGTTACATTAGGGTCGCGCATTTGCGTACGGCTCAATTGTGCTTTTGCTAAAGCGGTTTCGAGGTTGAAAACCGTAGCCGCGTTTTTATTAGCTACATCCTCGCTTGCGCCGGTCAATTTAAACAAGGTAACCATGTACAGTTTAAAAGCTTTCTGTATTTTCAGGCTCCGGGCATCGCTTTTTAAATAATAATCGCGGTCGGCCAGGCTTGTGCCGCCCTGGTTAAACCCAACAATGTATACTTTAGGGTGTTTTGAATCGGGTCGTACGCCAACGCCAAACAAAGGGTCGGCAACAGCGTGCGAACGCTCGTACACCATTTCGTTAATAACGCCATCCAAATTATTTAAGGCGTTTACACGGGCCAGATCAGGCTTAATGGGGTCATACCCGCGTTTTTCTATGGTTAGGCTATCCATCCCGCTGGCGTAAAAGTCGCCCACGCGTTGTTTTAAACTTCCGGCTGGCTGCCCTTTAGTTTTGCTTACCTGCTTTAAAATGCCGATCAAATGTTTGGTGTTCTGATCAGCTAAAATGCCAAAACTGCCCCAGCGTACTTCTTTATCCGGTATAGGGTTCGATTTTAGCCAGGTGCCATTGGCATACTTAAAAAAATCATCGCCCGCTTTTACGTTCGGGTCCATATTGGCCGGGTCAATGTAATTAATGGGTGGCGGCGGTGGTATTTTTTTTCCGTCTTTTCCGTTTTGGGCAAAAACACTGGCCGACAGGCAAACAGCACCTGTAAGCACTAAACTTGTAAACTTTATTTTCATATTTTTAATTAAAGTGGTTTAAAATTTTAAATAAAAGTGCAACCTCATTTTCCCAAATGTTATTTTAATTTTTGAAGTATAAGCCCGGTAAAATATCGGCACAATTGCAATTATAATAATTTTGATCTGAAAAAAAACAGAATTACCAGTCAATATTTAAGCAAATTACAGTATAAATAAACGCTATGGACTATAACAAAAACGGCTGGCAAAATACACGCGCTGGTATATCCCGCTATGAAGCCTCGTTGCAAAAAGCTACTTTTGCAGCATTATGAGTATTTCTAAAACGTATCAGCCCAAACAAGCAGAAGATAAGTGGTATAGCTATTGGTTACAACAGGGGTTTTTCAGGTCGGTGCCCGATGAGCGGGAACCTTACACCATCGTCATCCCCCCTCCAAATGTAACAGGGGTTTTACACATGGGCCACATGCTGAACAATACTATTCAGGATATACTGATACGCCGCGCCCGCATGAAAGGCAAAAACGCCTGCTGGGTACCTGGTACCGATCATGCCTCGATAGCTACCGAAGCGAAAGTAGTGGCTATGTTAAAAGAACAAGGCATCAATAAAAAGGATTTGACCCGCGAGCAGTTTTTGAGCCATGCCTGGGATTGGAAAGAAAAATACGGCGGCATCATACTCGAGCAGTTAAAAAAATTAGGCGCAAGCTGCGATTGGGACCGCACCCGTTTTACCATGGATGCAGACCTGAGCGAAGCCGTTATAGACACTTTTATACACCTGTACAAAAAAGGCCAGATATACCGCGGTGTGCGCATGGTAAACTGGGACCCGCAAGGCAAAACCGCGGTAAGCGACGAGGAAGTTATCCGTAAAGAGGTAAATCAGAAATTATATTATATCAAGTATCAGGTATCAAGTATCAAGTATCAAGAAAAGTCTAACGACTTGATACTTGATACTAACTACTTAATAATTGCTACTACCCGCCCCGAAACCATTATGGCCGACGCGGCTATCTGCATCAATCCAAATGACGAGCGGTATACACATCTGCATGGCAAAAAGGTATTTATCCCGTTAATAAACCGCGAAATACCGGTGATACTGGACGAGTATGTGACCATGGATTTTGGTACTGGCTGTTTAAAAGTTACCCCCGCGCACGATCTGAATGACTATGAGTTAGGCCAAAAACACAACCTGCCGGTTATTGATATTTTAAATGACGATGGTACGCTTAACGCTAAAGCACAGATACTGGTTGGCGAAGACCGTTTTGCGGCCCGTAAAAAGATAGCCGTTTTACTGGAAGAAGCCGGCGCGCTGGATAAGGTTGAAGATTACAAATCGCAGGTGGGTTTTTCTGAACGTACCAATGCGGCTATCGAACCAAAGCTATCTATGCAATGGTTTTGTAAAATGGATGAGATGGCCAAACCAGCTTTGGACTATGTTTTAAAAGGTGATATCAAACTCATCCCCGAAAAGTTTGTGAACACCTACCGTCACTGGATGGAAAACGTGCGCGACTGGTGTATTAGCCGCCAGCTATGGTGGGGCCAGCAAATACCGGCCTGGTATTTACCAAACGGGCAGTACGTAGTTGCCAAAACCCGTGAACAGGCGTTTGATGAAGCTATCAAACTGGTGGCTCCCGACTCAGGGCTCAAGACTCAGGACTTAATTCAGGATGAGGACGTACTCGACACCTGGTTCTCCTCATGGCTATGGCCGATATCTGTTTTTGATGGCTTTAAAGACCCTAACAACGCCGACATCAACTACTACTACCCAACCAACGACCTGGTTACCGCGCCCGAAATATTGTTCTTTTGGGTAGCCCGCATGATCATGGCCGGGCACGAGTTTAGGAGCGAGGTTCCGTTTAAAAATGTGTACCTCACCGGTATCGTTCGCGATAAGCTGGGGCGTAAAATGTCAAAATCGTTAGGTAACTCGCCTGACCCGCTCGATCTGATCGAGAAATACGGGGCTGATGGCGTTAGGGTAGGTATGCTGAAATCTTCGCCTGCAGGTAACGACCTGATGTTTGATGAAAGTGACTGCCAATGGGGCAGTGCATTTGCCAACAAAATATGGAACGCTTTTAATTTGTTAAAGGGTTGGCAGGTTGACGAAAGCTTGACCGGCACAAATGCCGTCGCCATAAAATGGTTTGAAAGCAGGTTTAATCAGGCGTTGGTGCAGATCGAAGATACTTTTGCTCAATTCCGTTTATCCGAAGGGTTAATAACCACCTACAAACTGGTATGGGACGACTTTTGCGCCTGGTACCTCGAAATGGTAAAACCACCCTACATCCAGGGCGTAGAAAAACAGCCTATCGATAAAGAAACCTATAACGCTACGGTTGCTTTCTTTGAGGATATATTAAAAGTGCTGCATCCTTTTATGCCTTTTATTACCGAGGAGTTATGGCACGATGAAATATTTGGCGAACGTGCCGACAAAGATTGCTGCATTGTTGCCCAATTACCCGCAAATGGGGAAATGGATACACGTTTATTAGCCGAAATTGAAGCTATTAAGCAATTAATAACCGAGGTACGCAATGTGCGCAACGCCAAACAGATATCGCCAAAAGAAAAGCTGCCGTTGAGCATCAAAGCAAACTCGGCAATAGATTATACGGTTTACTCGCCCGTTATTATCAAGCTGGGTAATATTGATGCCATGGGTTTTACAGGCGATAAAATTGCCGGCGCGGCAGGTTTTATGGTAGGTACCGATGAGTTTTTTATCCCTTTACAGGAAAATATCGACGTTGAAGCCGAAAAGAAACGCTTAATGGATGAGCTGATATACCTGCAAGGCTTTTTAAGATCCATCGAAGCCAAGTTAAGTAACGAACGTTTTATGCAGAATGCCAAAGCAGAGGTTGTAGCTAACGAACTAAAAAAGAAAACCGACGCAGAACTAAAAATTGCCATCATCAAAGAAAATTTAAAAGGGTTAGGTGGGTAGTTGGCAAGCTAATTGCATTCCCGGTTAAGGTAAATATCTTTCACCGCAAACAAATAATTGAAAAATTATACTTTGAGTTTAAAGTGATTACATAATTTTTTATCTTTATAATTGGGTTTTGAATATTCTATTGATTAATTAAATGAGCAAGAGGCGAGTAAGTTTTTTTAACTTATCCATCAAAAACATTCTTACCGACGATCTATCCATCCTTGATCAGGCGCGTACCCGTTTAATTTATTACGGTCTTGTACTCGCTTTTGTAGGTGTTTTGGCCGTTTTGCCAAATGTTTATAACCTGCACGAGTCCATGCAATTTAGCATGGCGGTCATACTGGTCATTACTTTCCTTATCCTATTCAAATATTTTACCTACATCCCCGATGTGCTCACCGTGTCGCACGCCTTGCTTGGCCTTGGTACCATATTCGTATTTATAAGCGTATACTTTCTGTTTCAAAACGTAAACATCATTGTTATACAATTGGTGCTGCTCATCATCCTGTTTGGCTATTATATGCTGGGTGTACGCTGGGGTACCATATATTCGCTGCTTAACTTATTGCCTATTTTGGGCTTTTTGCTTTACGCAGATGCCAGCCATACGTTAACTACACTAAAACCCGAAACAGTAGATGGTTATACCATGATCGTTTGCGTGTTTTTTAACTTTATCCTCATCATGTTTATCCAGGGGCACTTTTATGGCGCGTTCCTTAAAAACATCAAACAACTGAGCGAGTTTGCCGATTCGGAAAAACAACTGAACGAGAAATTGGAAAAGGCGATGATCCGGTCAGAAAGATCGTCCGAAGCCCAGTCCGATTTCTTGTCGACCATGTCGCACGAGATACGCACACCGCTTAATGCCGTAATTGGCATGAGCAACCTGCTGATGATGGAAAGCCCCCGGCCCGACCAGAAAGAAAACCTCGAGATATTGCGCTTTTCGGCAGGTAACCTGTTAACACTGATCAACGACGTGCTCGACTTCAACAAGATCGAATCGGGTAAAATAGCATTCGAAAACATCAAGTTTAACCTTGGCGAACTGATGCAGAACATTTGCGGCGGCCAAATGATCAAAGCGCAGGAAAAAGGGTTAACCTTTAATTTAACGGTTGATGAGTTTTTAAAGACCCGCTACATGATAGGCGACCCAACCCGCCTGTCGCAGATCATATTTAACCTCATTAGCAACGCTATTAAGTTTACAGCTAAGGGCGGTATTAAAGTTAATGTTACCTGTATACAAGACAGGCATAACGAGGCTACTATTAAATTTGCCATTGCCGATACCGGTATAGGCATTGCTGAGGATAAAGCCGCCGCGATATTTGAACCATTTACCCAGGAGTCTATCACCACCACCCGCCAGTTTGGTGGTACAGGGCTTGGTTTAGCCATTGTTAAACGCTTGCTGGAGTTACAAGGCGTAAATATTAACCTCACAAGCGAGATAGGCGTAGGCTCGGAGTTTTTCTTTGTGATGGACTTCCCCGTGTCGACCGATAGGGTAGTTGCCGAAGAGCCTGCCCGTCATATCACACCTGCGCAACAAAGCGATGCCATCACATCAAACATGCAGGTACTGATAGCTGAGGACAATCCGGTTAACGTAATGCTGATGAAAAAGCTTTTCAGCAAATGGAATATCACGCCTGTTATTGCCGAGAATGGCGAGCGTGCCATTGAGTTATTGTTGTACGGTAATTTTGATATTATTTTGATGGACCTTCAAATGCCTGTATTGGATGGTTTTGAAGCATCAAAGGCCATACGTAAAATGGCCGATCCTAAAAAAGCCAACATTCCTATCATCGCGCTTACCGCGTCGGCGCTGTTTGACATCAAAGACAGGGTGTATGATGCCGGCATGAACGATTACATATCCAAACCGTTTAAACCTGCCGACCTGATGGAAAAAATGCTGAGCTGGATAGTTCCGGTAAGTTAAGACTGCTGGTAATCGTCGAGCCCTTCAATAAAGTCGAAGCGCTGGTTTTCAAAATCTATCTTGCAATAATAGTGGTGCAGCCCATTGGTTACAGCCAATAGCTTAATATGATGTATGGAGTTGTAGCGGGCTATCTGGTCAAAAACCTTTTGGGTGATCTTTACATCGGGGGCCTTGCACTCAACCATCAATACCTTTTCGCCCCGGTTGTTAAATACCACAATGTCGCTGCGTTTAGCCTGTCCGTTTAGTTTCAGGCCCCCTTCCAGCCTTATTAAACTGCGCGGGTATTTTTTGTCGTGTACCAGGTATTGTACAAAATGCTGTCGCACCCATTCCTCGGGCGTTAAAACCACTTTTTTTTTCCTGATCTCGTCAAACAAAAATAACTGCCCGCCTTCATCGGTTATTTTAAAAGGGTAGGGCGGCAGGTTGAGCGGTCGGAGCATTTTTTAAGTCAAAAGTCAAAATTAAAAAGTCAAAAATAGGAATATATAATTGGCGAACGGAATTGTTGAAAGTAAAGTGCTAACACATACCAGCTTTTGACTTTTGAATTTTTACTTTTGACTTATCGTATGACAGCGTCCGAAATTTTAAAAGACCTCCGTAACCGCAAGTATAAACCCGTTTACCTGTTACATGGCGAGGAGCCTTATTTTATTGATGTAGTAGGTAATTATATTGAGCACCATTTACTGAGCGAGGCCGAACGTGGTTTTAACCAAACGGTGGTTTATGGTAAGGATACCGATATTATGACCGTGCTTAACGCTGCCAAACGCTACCCCATGATGGCCGACTACCAGGTGGTGCTGGTAAAAGAGGCTCAGGATATGAAATGGGGCAAAGAGGACGACGATAAAAAAGGCATCGACCCGTTTTTGAGTTACCTCGAAAAACCGCTGCCCAGCACCATATTGGTGTTTTGCTACAAGTACGGCAAGTTTGATAAGCGTAAAAAAACCTACAAGGCTATCGAAAAGAACGGCTTGGTGTTCGAGTCGGCGGCTTTGTACGATAGCAAGATACCAGGCTGGATAGAAGATTTTGTACAGGAAAAAAAGTACCGCATTAGCCCCCGGGCATCGGCGCTGTTAGCCGAATATTTGGGTAACGACCTCTCCAAAATAGCCAATGAGCTTGAAAAGTTGATGCTCAATGTGCAGCCCGGGCAGGAGATCACCCCAAAAGAGATACAAGACAATATCGGCATCAGTAAAGAATATAATGTGTTTGAACTGCAAACCGCCCTCAGCCGCAAGGATGTGGTGAAGGTTAACCGGATAGTAAACTACTTTGAAGCCAACCCCAAAGCCAACCCTATTGTGGTGGTTGTAGGTACTTTAAATAATTATTTTACCAAAGTGCTGCGTTACCATTACGCGGCTGATAAATCGCCCAACGCACTTGCCCGCGACCTTGGCGTTAGCCCTTTTTTTGTGAAAGACTATGAACAGGCCGGCCGCGCCTTTAACTATGGCAAAACCATGCAGATCATCGGCCTGCTGCGCGAGTACGACCTAAAAAGCAAAGGTGTAGCCTCAAACTCTGACCATGGGGGGCTGATGAAGGAGTTGATGTTCAAGATACTGCACTGAGCTGCAATGCCCAATGTTACTTTAATTCAACTAACCACTTTGGGGCTTTTTTTAAATCTTCTATTAGCAGTTCAGTTCTTTTCTTTACTCCTTTGCCAGTTAAATGGTAAGGGGTATTAAATATCAGGCTATCCGGAAATTCGTAGCGTTTTGGTGTACCTAATAAAATAAACCCATTACTTTTAAACAGGTTTTCTAATTGGTTTATTTTTGTTGGGTTTTTTTCAAACGATTCTTGCTGATAAGCCGGGTAAGTTATAAAAAGCACAGCCTTTTTTTCCTCAATACTCTTTTTAAAGTTAATCAACAAGTCAAATGCTTCGTTATTAAAGCCATCTGGTATGCTTATGGGGTCTGCTACTTCCTTAGGTAATTGCCAATGCTTACAGGCATCGCCATAGGCATTAAACGCCAGTCTGTCATAAATATCGGTATCCGCGGCAGGCGCTTTGAAAAATGTAAGCGGGTTAAGTTTTGAAAGCGCATATTTAGGGGCATATTTTATTATTTCACAATACTGAGATCTGTCGAGTGTATTTTTTGTGTTTGGTGAAATATCACAAACTATGCTCAATAATTCTATACGCCCATTCGCAACATCACCGTAAAACTGCTGGTACTCTGCCGAAACAATCACGATATCGTTTTTGCGAATGTAAGGTAAAATACTGCCTAACATGTATTTCAATCCTATTGACGCGTGTATGGCGGTATTAATAGGGTTGACGTGCAAAGAATCATGTATCATTTTACTGTCCAGGCCAAAGCTGAGGTTCGACCCGCCAATAAAAATCATCCGGGGCGATTGTGTTTTTTCAAGGAGCCGGATTTTTTCGATTTGCGAAAACAACATGGATCGTTGAGCTACTTTAGATGGTGGTAATAAAAGCCCTATTATTAAGATCAAAAAAACAGAGATGATCAAAAATGCTATTTTGAAAAAAAAAATTTTCATCGCTAAAATTGAAAGTAAATAAATTGGGTATTATTAAATAAACCTAAAGCCAGGGTCAAAAAGATCAAGCTATAATAGCCTATCCACCTGACTAAGAGAGGAGATTCATTGAATGCCTGGATAATATTGTATTTCTTTTGAAGAATTTCAAGTAACACCAGCAGCAAAATAAGCCAGGTTGAATTAGTAAAGTCATTTTTGCTTATTCCAATATAGTTAAAAGATAAAGTATGATGCAATGTCCTATAAACTATATCAGGCAAATCCAATATAATGGTTTTTATTATTGCGATTGCTACCCGCAGGTTGGCAGCCCTGAAAAATATCCATGCAAATGCCACGAGGGAAAATGTTGATATTATATTTAAAAAAGGTACCCTTTTTAAGTGAAATATTTCTGAAGCACGATGACGGTATTTCTTAGTTGCTAAACCAAATATTACGTAAAATCCGTGCAACGCGCCCCATATAACAAATGTCCAGTTTGCTCCGTGCCACAAGCCCGAGATCAAAAATACAACGAGTACATTAAAATATAACCGTGGTATAGAAACCCTATTGCCCCCTAATGGTATGTACAAATAATCTTTAAACCAGGTGGATAGTGAAATATGCCATTTTCGCCAAAACTCGCTAATTGACAAAGAAAGATAAGGCATTTCAAAATTTTTCATGAGCGTAAAGCCCATTGTCTTTGCTGCACCTATCGCTATGTCCGAATATCCCGAAAAATCACAAAATATTTGAAAAGAAAAAAATATTGTTGCTATAAACAAGCTTAAGCCATTGTGCTTTTCAGCATTGCCATAAATGGCATTAACAACACCTGCCAACCTATCGGCTATTACTATTTTTTTAAATAAACCCCAGGCCATTAACTTTAATCCTTTTGTTACGTTATCATAGCTAAAAACGTGCTTTTTACGAAACTGGCTGATCAGATTTTGTGGCCGTTCTATTGGCCCTGCAACCAGTTGCGGATAAAACATTACATACAAACTGTAAATACCCAAATGTCGCTCTGCTCTTTGATTGCCCCTGTAAACCTCAATCGTATAACTCATGGCCTGGAATGTATGAAATGATAGCCCTATTGGCAGCAGAATGTTTAGGGACTGTAGCGTGGTAGTATAATGAAAACCCCTTAACAGCAAGTTGATATTTTCGCTTATGAAGTCAAAGAATTTAAAAAAGACAAGTATGCCGATATTGGACAAAAGGCTGATAATCAAAAATATTTTTCTTTTTTGGCCGGTAGCACCCTGAATATATATACCTGCAAAAAAGTCTATAATTATGGTAAATCCAAGTATAAGAATATAGATAGGCACAAAAGCCATGTAAAAAAAACAGCTTGCGGCAAGCAACAATAACCACCTGAATTTGAACGGCAACGCATAATATAGTAAAGTGACAACTATATAAAACAGTGCAAACGGTATGGAATTGAAAAGCATCTATGAGAAGTGTAATAGACCAATGATAAGCTTTATTTAAATAAAATTGAAAAATATATACTACGATAAACCTTTACGCTTGTTTTTTGAGGCCTGATGCAACTTTAAATTACAAGCAAAAGTTACCAGGTATAAGAAATTGATGTTTAAAATAGCGCGAACCCCTTCGGTCATTATCCTGTATCGTTCGGCTTTAGGCCTTGCACTTTCAGCTTTTAGTTCAAAACTGTCTGCTAATCAGTGCAGTAAATAGCACTATGCCCTGCTTTTTTGCTTAAAACAAAGGTTTTAACAATGGCACGGCAATTGGCTATGGTATTCCTATAAATTTAATCACATGAAAAAGATACTGTTTTTATTAGCACTGGCTGTTATGACCGTAGGGGCCTTTGCACAACAAAAAGTAGTTAAAGACCAGGAAAAGGTTAAAAAGACTACAACGGTGGGCCAAAAGGTGCACAACGTTTTTAGTAAACACAAGCACTACAGTGGCACTAAAAGCAAACACATTGTGAAGAAGGAAAAAAGTGTAGCTGTTAAAAGCTAAAACAAATAGAAACGCCTCCCGATATATCGGGAGGCGTTTTTTGTTATCTGCCTTGCAATACCTTTGCCAGCATAACCCTGGCTATAGTACCCGCGCGCTGTTTGGCCTCATCGGCCACGGGGCCGTTAAATAACTCATCAACAGTAATTGCCCATAATAACAGCCAGCGGTTAAACTGCTGCTCATTTAGTTGGCTTAACTTATCCAATTGCTGGTGCACCTTTACGGGGTTGCCATTGTAATTATTCGATCCAAGCAGCAGATCTTCCCAAAAATTAGCGATCACATGCAGGTGCGCATCTAAATCTAAATGTGTCACCTCGGTAAAAATATATCCGATCACATCATCAGCGAAAGCCCGCTCATAAAATTTAGTCAGTAAAAACTCGATATCCTTTCGGGATTTAATGTCGGTAAGCATAGCGCAAATATATCGGTTTTGATACCTGCCAGATAGCGCTATATAGCTATATCCTAAACACCAACCCAAAACCCGCGTAATCAGCCTCCGTTCGGTGCAGGTATTGCTTGGCCTCAACGCCCAGCCATTGGTTTATAAAGTATTTGCCGCCAAAGGTCCAGTACCAGTTGGGCGGGTTAGGGTTAAAGCCATGCGTACCATCATAACTGTGAAAATGCAGGTATTGCCCGTAATTCACATCAAAACATACCCGGCCCATCCAAATATCGGCACCTACGGTAACACCAACACGCCATTTATCATAACTGCTGGCCAGTTCCTGGTAAGTGGCGTAAAAATGCTGTATGTTTTGTATGGTATCCAGCGTTTGATAGTAATAAACGGCATCGGTACCCACACGCAGGCCTAACACCGGGTTAAGGCGATAACTGTAACCGGCGTAAAAACCCGATTTATATAATTTTGACTGCGCGTTTTTTTGATAGTTTACCGCGTCTTCACCATCAATACCACCGCCTTGCTGTATCAGCCCACGGCGGCCAATATTAGCGCCAAACTCAAACGAGCTTTTACGATAAGCCTTAAATTCATCCACCTTTTTGGACCCGCGCGGGCCCTCCCACGAGAGGTCATGGTCAATACCAATGGAGGCATTTAACGAGTTCACCCCATCATTAGGCAGTTTTACCGCCGCATTTGAGTAATGATAAATATCAACACCGGCCACTAACCGGGTAGCGGTTGAGATAGGCGTTACCAGTTTCAAACCGGCCTGCGCTGTAAAATTAACATGACTGCCCACTAACGGATTATTGTTGGTATAAAATGTTTGGGTAGCGTAGGCGAAGCCAAAACCGGGTATAAACCTGATCTGGCTGCTGCCTATGTGCCCTATCGTCATATCCAGCCGGCTGGTTATCCCGTAACTGTTACCTAATATCCCTTCCGACCCGGGTTGCCTGGCCAGGTAAACACCCTCCATTTCGCGGAATGATGCCGCAATGCTCACATCATTCACGTGCATCAGCCTTGCCCAGTCGGCCGGGTTATTGGCCATATTCAAATGAAAAACAACCTCGCCGCCGCCAAAGTTACCTTTCAGGGTATTTTGCTCGGCCGAAAACATTTGCACCCCCATATACGGCGATACTTCTATGCTGTTCTGTTTGTCCTGCGCTGCCAGGTTTTGGAGCCCGAATGCCAGCAGCGTAAATATTATAGAGGTAATTTTTTTATTCATCGGTTAATTTGTTAAATGATTAACTTTAAGTGAATTCCAAATCTATTTGGATATTTAACCTTTGTATAATTAAATTGTTTTAATAGAAATATAGTTAATCATTATGAAGCCAACATGAAAACTGTATATTCTTTATGTTGGACACCGCCTGGCTCAAAACAAATTCATTAAATTAGCTGCTTTAAAATCGATACCTCATGCAATACTGGCTTGTCAAATCAGAACCCGAAAAATACAGTTGGGAAAAATTTAATAAAGAAGGCCGCACCTTTTGGGATGGCGTTCGCAACTACGCGGCACGTAATAATTTGCGCGCTATGAAAGAAGGCGACCTGGTGCTATTTTACCACAGTAACGAGGGTAAAGAAGTGGTAGGCATTGCCAAAGTGGTAAAAGAGGCCTACCAGGACCCTACCACTACCGACCCAAATTGGGTGGTGGTTGAACTGATACCACACAAAGCCCTGAAAAACCCGGTAACGCTGGCCACCATAAAAGCCGACCCATCGCTGGCCGATATACAGCTGGTGCGCCTCGGCCGCTTATCGGTAGCTGCCATCTTGCCCGCCGAGTTTGATAGAATAATTGAACTGAGCGAAGCCCCCTAACCCTAAAGGGGAACTCAATGGGTAAGAATAAGACTTCAAAATTGAAAGTCGCTCCCCCTTTAGGTGGCTGGGTGGCACTGCTGTTGTTTCTCTGCTTTTTTAGCAGTTATGCCCAATCGCCTTTTAAAGGTTACGAAAACCTGTTTACACCGTCTTTAAGCTATGTGGTGCATCAAACTGACAAACAAATTGTTATCGATGGAGACCTGACGGACCCCGCATGGCAGCAAGCCGAATGGAGCAACAGCTTCGTCGATATTGAAGGTAGCCTTAAACCCTCGCCAACTTACAACACCAAGGTTAAAATGCTATGGGGCGATAGCTGCCTGTACATTGCCGCCCAAATTACCGAGCCACATGTTTGGGCAACCTTGAAGCAGCGCGATCAGGTTATTTTTCGGGATAACGACTTTGAGGTTTTTATCAATCCCGATGGCACTACCCACCACTATCACGAAATAGAGTTTAATGCGCTCAATACCGTTTTCGACCTGTTTATGGGCAAACCTTACCGCAACGGAGGCAGCGCTATGATACCTTTTAACCTTCCGGGGATGCGGTCGGCAGTAAAGATAGATGGTACGCTCAATAACCCGCAGGATACCGATACCGGCTGGACGGTCGAAATGGCTATCCCGTTTCGAGACCTGAGCCTGGGAGATAACATTCAAATACCCAAAGAGGGTGCCATCTGGCGCATTAATTTCAGCAGGGTAGAGTGGGACACCCAAATTACCGATGGCAGGTATGTAAAACTTAAAGACAATAACGGGCGTAACCTGTCCGAGCATAACTGGGTATGGTCGCCGCAAGGGGTGGTCAATATGCACTACCCGGAGCGTTGGGGCTATTTACAATTCGCCAAACAAAACGGTGCGGTCGCTTTTGCCTTACCTTACGACGAAGAACAGAAAAAGTATTTGTGGCTGGCGTATTACAAGCAAAAAGCCTGGTATGTAAAGCACCATAATTATGCTTTATCTTTAAAGCAATTGGCTGTATCCCGCAAGGTGAAAGTTACCGGCAAACTAAACCTGTTGACTTTAGAAGGTACAAAACATCAGTTTATGGTATTTATTAAAACGGATGGCGAACCGGGTTATAGCATTGATCAGGATGGGTATGTACAAAAAGTAAAGCAACCATGAATAAGCGCGAGTTTTTAAAAGCAGGTTTGGTGGCCGGGTTGGCAACGCAAATACCCTTCGCGGCAAACGCCAACGCGGCCAGAAAACACAATAAGATCAAAAACTGGGTATGGACAAACCCTAACGGCAAGGATACAGATGAGGAACTGCTTACCCGCTACACCAAATTTAAAGCTGCCGGTATAACCGGGATATTTTTTGAGAACGATAGCGAACGTCATTTTCGCGCGGCAAAAAAACAAGGGCTGGAGACGCACCGCTGGATATGGACAATGAACCGCGCCGAAGTACTTACCACGCACCCCGAATGGTTTGCCCGTAACCGCAACGGCGATAGCTGTGCCGATAAACCGCCTTACGTAAACTATTATCGCTGGCTGTGCCCCTCGCTGCCCCAGGTGCAGCAGTATTTGAAAGACCAGGCCGAAAGTATTTTAAGCAAAGATTATGTGGATGGTATCCACCTCGACTATGTGCGTTATTGCGATGTGGTGTTGCCCGTAAACCTTTGGCAGAACTATCACATTGAGCAAACCAAAGAACTACCCGAATACGATTATTGCTATTGCGATGTATGCCGTGCCAATTTTAAAGCGCAATATGGTACCGACCTGGCCGACATCCAATACCCCGAGGCCAGTTTATCCTGGCGCCTGTTCAGGTACAACAATATCAGCAATATCGTCAACAGCATATCGGCTATAGCCAAAAGCCACAAAAAAAGTATTACTGCGGCAGTTTTCCCAACGCCCGAAATTGCCCGCCGCAATGTTAGGCAAGATTGGACCAACTGGAAACTCGATGGCGTTTGCCCCATGACCTACCACGGTTTTTACAAAGAAAAA
>JACXTT010000295.1_pt1 | contig 82586 bp, 77 predicted proteins | sample 9270951 | NCBI WGS metagenome assembly JACXTT01 (sample SAMN15532306, study PRJNA645909) | rock metagenome | isolation source: weathered quartz diorite | place: Puerto Rico | collected 2017-06-21 | reverse complement strand
GAGCGTCGCGTTCGCAATGCGAAGGTCGGGAGTTCGATCCTCCTCAACTCCACCACCAGCCCCGTGGATTTGACGTATCGTGGGCCTAGCCCCACCTCATCGACGCATGCCCACGCCTCTCAAACTCCTGATTCTCGAGGATAACGCTTTCGACGCCGAGCTCGAGGTAGGGACGCTTCAGGCCGCCGGCTACGATTGTGACTGGCGGCAAGTGCAGACCCGGGAGGAGTTCGAGGCTTCTCTGGACCGCCCGGAGTTCGAGCTGATCCTTGCCGACTACAATCTTCCGAATTTCGACGGGCTGAGCGCGCTTGGACTGCTGAGGGAGCGCGGACTGGAAATCCCGTTCGTCCTCATCTCCGGCACGCTCGGAGAGGAACGCGCCATCGAGAGCCTCAAGGCGGGCGCCACTGATTACGTGATGAAGGAAAGGCTCGAGCGGCTCGCGCCCGTAGTTTCCCGCGCCTTGAACGACCGCCTTGAGCGAGCCAGTCGCAGCGCCGCGCAACAGGCGCTGCAGGATGCCCACCACAGGTTGCAGGCGCTTTCGGCGCGACTCCTCCAAGTGGAGGAAACCGAGCGCCGCCGCATCGCGCGCGAACTGCACGACGGCGTCGGGCAGCTGCTCACCGCGGTCAAATTGCGCCTCGCGGGCCTCAATCCGTCGTCGGCGGATTACGGCTCTCGCCGGGGCGAATGCGTCGCGGCGATCGACGACGCGCTCGAGCAAGTGCGTCGCGTGTCGCGCGACCTGAGACCCTCGCAGCTGGATGACCTTGGCCTGTTGGCGGCGCTGCGCTCGCATCTGGACCAGCAGGCAAGCAGCGCCGGGTTCAAGCCGAATTTCACGCATGAGGGGGTGCCCCTACGTCTCGCCGCCGAGATCGAGACCACGTGTTTTCGCATCGCCCAGGAGGCTCTCACCAATATTGCGCGACATGCGCAGGCGAGCGAGGTTTGGGTTACGCTCGCCGGCACGAAGGAGGAATTGCGTCTGGAGGTGCGCGACAACGGCCGGGGTTTCGACGTTGCGGCCGCGCGGCTGCGCGCGACGGCAGGCAGCAGCATGGGGCTGCTGAGCATGGAAGAGCGCGCCACGCTCGCGGGAGGGCGGCTCGCGATCGACTCGGCGCTCTCGCGGGAGACGCGCTTGAGCCTTACCCTGCCTCTGGTCCGCGCCGCGGAACAAGCATGATCCCGGTGCGCGTTCTGCTCGCCGATGATCACGCGCTAGTGCGCGCCGGAATACGCGCGCTCCTCGAGGGTCTGGAAGGGGTCACCGTCGTGGCCGAAGCAGGCAACGGCGGCGAGGTGCTGGAGCTTGCGCGCATGCATCGCCCCGATGTCGTGCTGCTCGACATTTCCATGCCCGGGCTCGGGGGGCTCGAAGCGAGCGCTCTGCTCAGGCAGGAGCTCCAGGAGGTGCGCGTGGTGATGCTTTCCATGCATGCCAACGAGGAATACGTGCTGCAGGCTCTGCGCGCGGGGGCTTCAGGCTATATGCTCAAGGATTCCGCGACCGCCGAACTGGAGCTCGCCCTGCAGGCTGTGATGCAAGGCGAGACCTATCTCAGCCCGCGCATATCGAAGCAGATGGTGGAAGGCTACGTGCAGCGGGTGGGGGGTGAGCAGCCTAAGTCCGACAACCTCACGCCGCGGCAGCGCCAGGTCCTGCAGCTCATCGCCGGGGGTCACAGTACCAAGGAAATCGCCTATCGCCTCGAGCTTTCCGTGAAGACCGTGGAGACCCATCGCGCCCAGCTGATGGATCGTTTGCAGATCCGCGATATCGCCGGACTGGTGAAGTACGCGATCCGCAACGGCCTCGTCACCACCGCGAAATAATAAGCTTTTAAATCAAGAGCTTCTCACTAACCAAGCCCTGCCCTTAAGGTATTTAGCAGAGCTTGCTCAGGGCCAGCCCTATTGGCTCGTCCTCGGTCTCGCTCTAAGGTGTCGGAAAATCACCCGCAGGCGGTTCGCCAGGCGCGCCGGGGCGGCACGTCGCCTGCTCACGTTCGAGAGGGAGATGTTGAAGCGCATCAGGGTCATGGTCATCGACGACAGCATACAGTTCGCAAGCGCGGTCGGACAGTTTCTCGCTTGTAACGGCAACTTCGAAGTGCTGGCGAGCGCGAATTCCGGGGGCGAGGCGCTGGCGCGCGCAGGCACTGAACGGCCCGACCTCATGTTCATCGACATCAGTATGCCCGGCATGAACGGCTTGGCGGTGACTTCCATGATCAAGGGGCGGGACGCCGCAACCAAGATCGTGATAATGACGCTAGAGGACAGCGAGGAACATCGCCTCGGCGCGATAGCGGCGGGCGCGGATGCATTCTTGCCTAAGGATAAATTCGCCCACGGGTTCCATGCGGTGCTCGAATTATTGTTCGGCACACTGAGCTTCGACAAGGAATCGCGGGCATGGGACGGATCCTTGACTTGAAGCGCGAAGGCGTACACAGAACGAATCGACTCCTTGCCGGAGAGAAGGGCATTCTCGAGATGATCGCGCTCGGGCGACCTCTGCGCGAAATGCTCGAGGCCCTTGCTCGCGCGATCGAAGAGCGGTCCGAAGACCTGATCTGCTCGATCCTATGGCTCGACGAGCACGGCCGCCTGCGTCATGGGGCCGCCCCGAGCCTTGATGCCAGCTTCCACCAGGTGATCGACGGAATCGAAATCGGCCCAGGCACGACTCCGTGCGGCGCTGCTGCGCACAGCGGCAGAAGCGTGATCGTGTCGGACATCACTACCGACCCTGCGTGGGCTCAGACCAAGGCGCTCGCGCTCCAGTACGGCTTGCGCGCCTGCTGGTCCGTACCGATCAAGTCGAGCATTGGAAGGGTCCTGGGAACATTCGCCTTGTACGACAGGAAGCCGCGCTCGCCCTCCGCGTCAGACCTCGAAGTGCTCGATCGCGCACAGCATCTCGCCGGAATCATGCTCGAGCGCAACCAGGCGGAGGCGGTGCGGGAGCGCGAAGAGAGACTGCTCGCGCTGGAGCATTCTGTCACCCGTTGCCTTGCCGAGGCGGAAAGCGTGCCCGCGGCGCTTGAATCGGTGATCCGCACCATATGCGAATCCGAAGGCTGGGACGCTGGCCGGTACTTCTCCTGGGACGCTGAGGCCCATGTGCTGCGATCCGCGGGCGCCTGGGGCATTTCGACCCCGAAAATAAAGGAATTCATCCGGCGGTCGCGCGACATCGTGTTTCCCCCTGGACAGGGACTGGTCGGCCGCGCGTGGCAGTCGAACCAACCGCTTTGGGTCGCCGATATCAACACCCATCCGCTTGCGCTGAGGGCGGGCTTTGCGCTCGATCTTGGGATTCGCGGCACATTCGTCTTTCCGATCGCATCGGAAGGAAGCACCCATGGCGTGCTCGTTTTTTCAAGCGGCGAGATTCGCCAGCCGGACGAACGGCTGCTCGGGGCGGTGCGTGCCATCGGCAGCCAGGTCGGCCAATTCTTGCGGCGCACTCACGCCGAGGAAGTGCTGCGCAAGAGCGAGGAGCGCTTCCGCAGCCTGAGCCAGTTGTCTTCGGACATGTACTGGGAGCAGGACGACCAATACCGGTTCACTTCCGCGTCCGGAAGCGGCCCGGAATGGATGACGGAATGGGCGCGCCAAGTAGTCGGAAAGAAACGCTGGGATTTCAACTGTATCAACATGACCAAAGAAGGCTGGGCGGCGCACGTGGCATTGCTAGATGCGCGGCAGCCCTTCCAAGACCTCGAGCTATGCACGCTCCACGGGTCGGGCAAGAAGATCTGGGTCAGCGTGAGCGGCGAGCCCGTATTCGATCCCGCCGGCACATTCGTCGGCTACCGCGGCGTCGGCAAGGACATCACGGCACGTAAGCGCGCCGATCAACTACAAGCCCTTGAGCACGCAGTGAACCGCTCCCTCGCGGATGCGGACAATGCGACTGCCGCCGTGCAGGCTGCGATCCGTGCCATCTGCGAGACCGAAGGCTGGGAATGTGGCCGCTATCTTCGCGTGGACGAGCGAGCTGGGGTGCTGCGTTGCGTCGACGCTTGGGGAATTCAAACCGAAGCCATTGAGCGCTTCCTGACGTCGTCACGCGGCGTGACATACGCCCCGGGCGCCGGCCTTGCGGGCCGCGTGTGGCAGTCGGGCCAGCCGCTGTGGCTGGCCGATGTGGGGAAAGACGCGCGCGCCGCACAGATAACCCTCATTCGCGAAATCGGCTTGCATGGAGCCATCTTTTTTCCGGTGATCGCCGAAGGGAAGACGATCGGCGTGCTGGCCTTCAACAGCCGCGAAGTGCGCGAACCGGAAGAGCGCCTGATGCAGGCGATCCGCGTGATCGGCAGCCAAATCGGCCAGTTCCTGCAACGCAAAGAGGGCGAAGAGGAACTGCGCCGCTTCCGCGCCGCAATGGATGCCTCAGCCGAGCTGATTCTGCTCGTCGACCCCGTCAAGCTGCGATACCTCGACGTCAACGACGCTGCGTGCCGGGCCCTTGGCTACAGCCGCGAGGAGTTCCTGGCGATGGGGCCGCAGGACATCTTCTCGATATCACGCGAGAAGCTCACTGAGCTGTACACACGTCTGATCAGCGGTGACAAGGCCGAGGAAAGGGTGGAAGGGTGGTATCGCCGGAAGGACGGGTCAAAACTGGAAGTCGAGTCTTTTCGCCGAGCCGTCCAATCCTCCGAGGGCAACATGATTGTTGCGGTTGCGCGCGACATCACCGAGCGCCGCCGCCGCGAAGAGGAGCTGCGCCGCTTCAGGCTCGCCATGGACAATTCGGCGGACATGATCGTGCTGATCGACCGCGCCACCATGCGTTTCGTAGACGTCAACGCCACCGCATGTGACCTTCTGGGCTACTCGCGGGAGGAAATGCTGGAGATGGGCCCCCACGACTTGCTTCCGGTGAGCCGCGCGGAGCTCGAGCGTTCCTACGACGACCTGATCGCGAATCCTTCCCTCACCAGCGGCATGAATACCCACTACCGCTGCCGGGACGGCACTCTCCTGCCGTTTGAATCGACGCGGCGTGTCCTTCGCTCGGGAGATACGTACATCATCGCGGCCATCTCGCGGGACATCCGCGATCGGATTGCTGCGGAGACGGCGCTGCGCGAGAGCAACGAGCGCTTCAACACCGCGGTGCGGGCCACGAGCGACGTCATTTGGGACCTGAACCTCATCACCGAATCGCTTTGGTGGAACGAGAACTTCACCAAGGTGTTCGGATATCCGCGCGACGACGTGGATCGCACCGTGAAGTCCTGGTACGACGCTACCCATCCGGATGACCGGGATCGCGTGGAAGCCGGCATGCGTCGGTTGATCGACTCGGGCGGGGAGAGTTGGAGCGACGAATACCGCTTCAGGCGCCGTGACGGTAGCTACGCCGAGGTGCTCGATCGAGGGCACGTTATTCGCGACAACACTGGCAAGGCGGTGCGCATGATCGGCGCGATGGAGGATGTTACTTCGCGGAAGGACGCGGAGGAGAAAATGCGCAAACAGGCGCTGCAGCAGCGCCTCATCGCGGAGTTCGGGCAATGGGTGCTCGCGAGTACCGGCGTTGCGGATGTGCTCAATCGTGCAGTTGAGCTCGTGTCGGTGACACTGAAGGCCGATTACTGCAACGTGCTCGAGCTCGACCCGGACGGCAAACACCTGCTGTTCAAGGCGGCGGCCGGCTGGCCTGCGGAATGGATCGGGCAACGCACGGTGCCTGTGCGCCCCGGCAACCGCGTCGAATTCGCTCTGTCGCACCGCGAGCCCGTCATCACTAAGGACTACGAGGACAAGGAGGAGGAAACGCGTTTCTCGCCTTCTCCGCTCCTGCAGTTCGGCGTGCGCAGTGGGGTCGAAGTCCCCATATTCGGAACCACGGGAACCTTCGGGATACTCAGCGCGCACGCCCTGAAACCGCGGCGCTTCGGCGAGGACGACTTGAGCTTCCTGCAGAGCGTAGCGAACATCCTGGCCCTGGCGGTTGAGCGCAAGGGTGCCGAGGAGCGCTTGGCGTATCTCGCGCAGTTCGACGCGCTCACGGCGCTGCCCAACCGCCACCTGTTCCACGACCGCTTGCTGCAGACCATGGCGCAGGGACGGCGCAGCGGAAATCCCATGGCCGTCCTTTACATCGACCTGGATCGCTTCAAACTGGTAAACGATACGCAAGGCCATAGCGCCGGCGACAAACTGCTCAAGGCTGCGGCGGTGCGCCTGACTCAATGCATTCGTAGCGGTGATACCGTGGGGCGATTTGGAGGAGACGAATTCGGCGCCGTGCTCTCTGATCTCGCCAAACCGGGCGACGCGAGCATCGTTGCGCAGAAGATGATCGATGCCCTTGCGCGGCCGTTCGATCTGGATGGACACGAAACCTACGTCACTGCGAGCGTCGGCATTACTCTGTTCCCGGCCGACAGCGAGGAGGCTGGCGCGCTAATCATGAATGCGGACACCGCGATGTATCGCGCGAAGGAGCAGGGGCGTAACACCTACCAGTATTTCACCCGGGAGATGAACGAGCGGGCTCTCGCCCGTATGCAAGTGGAGGCGGCGCTGCGCCGCGCGCTCGAACGCAGGGAATTCCTGCTTCACTATCAACCCAAGGTGGACTTGGAGAGCGGGGTTATTTGCGGTTTCGAGGCCCTGCTGCGTTGGCAGCAACCGGAGCGCGGCATGGTTTCGCCGACGGAATTCATTTTCGTGCTCGAAGACACGGGCCTGATCGTGCCCGTGGGCCAATGGGTCATGCGGGAAGTGTGTCGACAGATCCAAGCATGGAAAAGCTCGGGACTTTCCGTGCCGCCCGTGGCCATGAACCTGTCGGCGCGCCAGTTCCTGCAGAAGGACCTGGAGGCGACAGTGCGCCTCACCCTGCGGGAGTCGGGAGTCGATCCGTCCCTGATTCAGTTCGAGCTCACCGAGTCGCTGCTGATGAAGGAACCGGAAGCTGCGGCGCGCACGCTGCGCGGACTCAAGGAATCGGGCGTCAGGATCTCGGTGGATGACTTCGGCACCGGCTACTCCAGCCTGGCATACCTGAAGCGCTTTCCGATCGACGCGCTCAAGATCGACCACGCTTTCATCCGCGACGTGACCACCAATCCGGAAGACGCCGCGATCGCCTTGGCGATCATCGGCCTGGCGCACAGCCTCAAGCTGAAAGTGGTGGCCGAAGGGGTCGAGACAGAGGGGCAATTAAATTTTCTTTCGATGCACGCCTGCGACGAAATGCAGGGCTATTATTTCTCCAGGCCCGTACCCCCTTCCGAATGCGAGGCAATGCTGCGCGAAGGCCGCCGGCTCAGCCTTTCCGAGAACGAGGTTGCGGCAATGCCGGCCGTTCTCCTGCTCGACGATGACGAAAGAGATCTGATGCTGCTCGAGCACATCCTAAGCCCCGACGGATTCCAGGTGCTGAAGGCGACCGATCCAAAGCGCGCCTTCGAGCTGCTCGCGAGTAATCCGGTCGGGATCGTGATCTCCGACCAAAACATGCCGGGGCTCACCGGCGTGGAGTTCCTGAGCCACGTGAGAAAGCTCTACCCTGGTGTGATCAGGATAGTCTTCACCAGCTCCCACGATCCCAAGGCGTTCGCCGACGCAGTCAACGAAGCCGGCATTCACAAGTTCATCATGAAAGACTGGGACGCGGAGCGGCTGCGCGCGGAGGTGCGGGAAGTTTCTCGCCGCTATCGCTCGAAAAACGGGACGTTCCCTTCATCTCCAAAATAGCGTCACCGCTAGACGCTTAGTCTCATCGGCAGGATGACCATTTGCATGCCGCGCAGATGGAAGCGGCGCTGCAGCGCCATCGCAGCCTGATTGTGCAGTATCTGCGTTAACCAGTTGTCTTCGTCGAAGATGAGCTTACTGGTGAAGAAAATGGCGTTGGAGAACTCGCTCCGCACGCGTTCTGCGAGGCGCGTGAATTCATCGATGGGGTCGGTGCCGAAGGACAGGTATGATTTTGCCGCCCATCCCTTGCTGTTGCAGAAATTGACGAAGTAGGAAAGGGAGGCGTTCGCCTCCACCTTCATCGCTTCGAGATCTTCGCGCCCGCCAAAACTCTGCGCGTCCACCGTGCGAGCGTTGACGAAGATGAAGTTCCTGAAGTGGTCCGGGAACATCCGCTGCACCCAGAGCAAGGCGTGCAGCCCGCCGCCGCGCGAGGAGCCTACGAGAAACACCGCAGTCGGCCGGTTGGGGTCGGGCTTGGGCGGATTGGCGACGCTGCCAAAGGGAATGCCCGAAAAGTCGGCGTCGATTTTCTTGAGCTGCGCCTTGGTCCAGTCGTAGTGGTTCCGGATGGTCAGGCACGCGGCAATGATCGCCGCGATGATGAGGACCGCCAGCCATCCACCTTCAAGGAGCTTCTCGGCGAGCAGCATGAGTAGAATGCCGGCACACACCAGGAACCCGGCGGCGGACAGCGCGAGCCTCCCGAGCCAGTTTTGCCCGGCGCGCAGCCGGGCCCAGTACAGGCACAGTCCGAAGAGCGACACGGCGAAGGTCAGGAACACGCTCAAGCTGTAAAGGACCACGAGCGTTGAAACGCTGCCGCCCGTCCACAGAAGGATGATGAGCGATCCGAGCCCCATGACCAGGATGCCGTTCTGGGTGACGAGCCGCGTCGACAGATAACGGAACTGGTGCGGCACCCAGGAATCGGCGGCCATATTGGAGAGCACCGCGGGACCGCCAAGGAAGCCGGTGTTGGCGGCGACGAAGAGAAGCCCTGCTTCGAGCGCAAGCACCACCAGCAACGCAGCCCCGCTCACGCGGGTGTCCCAGCCGAAACTGTCTATGATCGCTCCAAAGGCGACCGCGTTGAGCGTCTGTCCCTCCACCGGACGCGCGCCCCACAGCAGGTACAGCAAGATGATCCCGCCGGCGGTGAAGGCGAGCGAAAGCGCCATGTAGAGCATGGTGACCTTGCCGGTATGCACTCGCGGCTCTGCGAGCACGTTGACGTTGTTCGATACGGCTTCGATCCCGGTGTAGGTGCCTCCCCCCTGTGAATAGGCGAGCAGGAGCAGCGCTGCGACGCCCGTCCAACCGACCTCCCCCGAAAGTTCCGAGGTTCCACGCCACACGTCGGGCACCAGCGTCGGCAACGCCGACGCGTGGGATAGCAGTCCATACACGATGAGGAAAGCGTGCGTGAGAATGAAACCGAGAAAGATCGGCAGCAGCACCGTGATGGCTTCCTTCATCCCGCGCAGGTTGAGCAGTACGAGTGCTACGATGAACGCGACCTCGGCCGCAAGCTTGTACGACTGGAAGCCGAGCGGAAACAAGGAGAACAGCGCGTCGACGCCGCTCGCTATCGAAATCGAAATGGTGAGTACATAGTCGAGAATGAGCGCCGCACCCGAGGTGAGGCCCGCGTAAGGCCCAATCAGCCGCGTGGCGACGCGATAACCGCCTCCGCCCGTGGGAAACAGCTCGATGACCTGGTTGTAGGCGAGCGCGATTATGAGCACGGTCGCCGCCGTGGCGAGCGCGAGGTAAAGGCCCAGATCCGTGTGCTCGCCTAGCGCGCGAAACGCTTCTTCGGGGCCATAGCAGGAAGAGGAAATCCCGTCCGCTCCAAGGCCCACCCAGGCGAAAAAAGCGACGAGCGCGATGTGCCGTCGTGCCTTCGTATCCAGCGGATCGAGCGGCTTGCCGAACAGCCTCCGGCGCAGGTTCGCGAACTCGTTCATGAGCGCGCGGGGGTTGTCCTGCTCAATGCGATGGCCTTTTCGAGGCGGCGCGCGAACACGGTCATTTCCTTCGCCGCCTGTCGGTCACCTTTGCTCTTCGCGACCTCGATGCCTTTGCGGTAGGCCGCGAGCGCCTCATCGGCCTGTCCACACCCGGTGAGCGCGTTTCCGAGAAGCTTCCACGCTGCGGAATAACCCGGGTCCTTTTCGACTGCCGCCCTAAGGTGCGCAATGGCGGGTCCGTATTCGGCGCACTTCAGATATTCGCTTCCAAGCGAAAAACGCAAGAGCGAGCCGTCCCTGGGCGTGCCCACGAGCTTCAAGAGATTGACGATCTGCTGCGAAGTCATCGGGGATACCGGCATGCTGGCGCTGCCCAGCCGAGCGCGGATATTATATCCGCTTGCCTCCCGCGGACTTCATGCTCAATATGACACGATCGACGATTTCCACGTTGGACGCTCCGGCCGCTATCGGTACTTACTCCCAGGCAGTGCGCGTGGGCGACACGCTCTATCTTTCCGGCCAGATCGGACTGGACCCGGCAACCGGGCGACTCGTGGACGGAATCGAGAACCAGATCCATCGCGTTTTCCGCAACCTGAAGGCGGTGGCGAAGGCCGGTGGCGGATCGCTCGACGACGCGGCCAAGCTCACCATCTACCTCACCGACTTGTCGTATTTCGCTCGCGTCAACGAGATCATGCCCCAATACTTCGACAAGCCGTATCCGGCTCGTGCCGTGGTCGGCGTGGCGGCGCTTCCGCGCGGCGCACTGGTCGAGGCCGACGCGATTCTCGCCCTTCAGGATTGAGGACTGGAGATCGAGGGATCGGTGTGCGGAAGGTTTCGAGCCGGACATCGAGGGCAGGGGTTTCTTCGAAATCGCGGGTTGACCAAAAATCCTCCAGAGCCCTCAACGCTCGACCCTCGATCTTCAATCCTCGACCTTCTGGCAGCCGGGCGGTCGCTGCGAAGATCGCCAAACTCGGTATCAATCGCGAGTTCGATCTGGTGCTGCACCTGCCGTTGCGCTACGAGGACGAGACGCGCGTCACGCCGATCGCGAATGCGCCTGCCGGTTTGCCTGTCCAGGTGGAGGGCAGGGTGCGCTCGACCGAGATCGTGTACCGGCCGAGGCGCCAGCTGGTCTCGCGGATCGAGGATTCCACAGGCGAACTGGCGTTGCGCTTCTTCAATTTCTATGGAAGTCAGGCCAAGGCACTTGAGCCCGGCGCGAGCGTCCGCGCCTTCGGTGAAGTGCGCCCGGGCTTTTTTGGTGGGGAGATGATCCATCCGCGCTTTCGCGTGCTGCATCATGCGGAACCGCTGCCCACGGCGTTGACGCCGATCTATCCGACTACGGCGGGCCTCGGGCAGGGGGCGCTGCGGCGCCTGATCGAAGGCGCGCTCGCGCGGGCCTCGCTCGAGGATACCTTGCCCGAGGACATCTCGAGGCGGCTCGGGCTCTGCGATTTTCGCGAAGCCGTCGACACCCTGCATCATCCCCGTCCCGGAGCGGACCCGGCGGCTCTCAGCGGGCGCACTCTGCCCGCCTGGAGGCGTATGAAATTCGACGAGCTGCTGGCGCAGCAGCTCTCGATGCGCAAGCACTACCGCGAGCGCAGAGCGCGCAGGGCCCCCGCGCTCAAGGTGCCGGTCGAAAAAGCGCGTCGCCATACCTCTGCGCTGATCGGGCGGCTGCCGTTCGAGTTGACTCGTGCACAGCAGCGTACCTGGGGAGAGATCGAACGCGATCTCGCGCAGCCACACCCCATGCATCGCCTTCTGCAGGGTGACGTCGGCAGCGGCAAGACGGTCATCGCCGTCCTCGCCGCTTTGCGCGCGGTCGAAAACTCGCTCCAGGCTGCAGTGATGGCGCCCACCGAGATTCTTGCCGAGCAGCACTTCCGCAAGTTCAGCGAGTGGCTAGCACCGCTCGGCCTGGAAATCGCGTGGCTCACGGGAAGTCAGACCAAGAAGGAGCGCGAGTCGGCGCGCGCGGCGATGGCCTCCGGAAGGGCCGCGGTCGCCATTGGCACGCACGCGCTCTTCCAGGAGCGAGTTCAATTTCGTTCTCTGGGGCTTGCCGTCGTCGACGAACAGCACCGCTTCGGCGTCGCTCAGCGCCTCGCGCTGCGCACGAAAGGAGTGGAGCCGCACCAGCTGATGATGAGCGCGACGCCGATTCCGAGGACGCTTTCGATGAGCTACTACGCCGATCTCGACGTGTCGGTCATCGACGAGCTGCCACCGGGGAGAAGGCCCGTAGTCACGAAGCTCGTCGCCGATTCGCGCCGCGCGGAAGTGGTGCGACGCATCCGCGAAGCCTGCGGCGCCGGAGGCCAGGCTTACTGGGTGTGCCCGCTGATCGAGGAGTCCGAACAGCTGCAGCTGCAGACGGCGCTCGACACTCACGCTACGCTGAACAAGGAGTTCCCGGAGCTGAAAGTGGGACTGATTCACGGGCGCCTGAAACCCGCCGAGAAGGCGCAGACCATGGCCGATTTCCTTGCGGGCCGGATCGACCTGCTGGTGGGAACGACCGTTATCGAGGTGGGCGTGGATGTCCCCAACGCTTCGCTCATGGTAATCGAGCACGCGGAGCGCTTCGGCCTGGCACAATTGCACCAGCTGCGCGGGCGCGTCGGACGCGGGGCGACGCAATCCGTGTGCGTCCTGCTCTATCAGAATCCTCTGGGGGAGGCCGCCCGCAAGCGCCTGCGGGTGATCTTTGAGAATGCCGACGGATTCGTCATCGCACGCGAAGATCTTCAGCTGCGCGGTCCTGGCGAATATCTCGGCGCCCGCCAGAGCGGCGCGCCGCTCTTGCGCTTTGCCGATCTTGCCGAAGACGCGGACCTGATCGAACGGGCGCGCGCGGTTGCCGAGGCCCTCCTCGCCGACAATCCCGAGTCGGCAGAACGGCACCTCGAGCGCTGGCTAGGCGGGCGCGCCGATTTTTTGAGGGCGTGAGGCCTGCTGGCTAAAATGCGCTCGCCATGAATCTCGCCGCTGTCGCCGCCAGGCTGACGCTGTACGAGCGGCTGATGCGGCTCGACAAACCGATCGGCACGCTTCTGTTGCTGTGGCCTACGCTGTGGGCGTTGTGGCTTGCGGGCAACGGCAGGCCGGAGGGGCAGATCGTGTGGATCTTCGCGCTCGGGACGCTGCTCATGCGCTCGGCGGGGTGCGTGATGAACGACCTCGCCGATTGGCGCTATGACGCTCACGTAGAGCGCACGCGGAACCGACCCCTTGCAGCGGGCATGGTGAGCCGACGCGAAGCCTGGATTCTCGCCTCCGCGCTGACACTCGCCTCCTTCGGTTTGGTGCTGTCGCTCAACCGATTTACGGTGCTTCTCTCATTTGCCGCACTCGGCCTTGCGGCGACCTATCCCCTGACCAAGCGATTTCTCGCGGTTCCACAGGCCTATCTCGGAATCGCGTTCGGCTTCGGCATTCCGATGGGGTACGCCGCAGTACTCGGAACCATCCCCGCGGAGGGGTGGTGGCTGCTCCTTGCCAACATCTTCTGGGCGATTGCCTACGATACCGAGTACGCAATGGTGGATCGCGACGACGATCTGCGCATTGGCATCAAGACGGCCGCGATCACCTTCGGCCGATACGATGTGCCTGCGGTGATGGCTTGCTACGGCGTGATGCTCGCGCTGTTTTCTGGCATCGGGCTGCACCGGGGGCTGGGTCTGGTCTACTATCTGGGTCTCGCCGCTGCGGCCGCGCTCATGACGTATCACTATCGCCTCATCCGCGGCCGCGATCGGGAAGCCTGCTTCAAGGCCTTCAATCACAACAACTGGGTCGGCGCCGCCATTTTTGCCGGAATCTTCGCCGACTTCGCGATAAAGCGTGGAATTCCATGGACCTGAATCCCGATGCATGCCGCCAACATAGCGGCGATCGGCTAGAGAGATGAAATACCGGGACCTGCGCGATTTTCTGTCGCAGCTCGAGCGCGCGGGCGAGCTGAAGCGGGTGCGTGCTGAGGTCGATCCGAAGCTCGAGATGACCGAAGTCTGCGACCGCGTTCTCAAGGCGGGCGGTCCGGCGCTGCTCTTCGAGAAGCCCAAAGGCCACACGATCCCAGTGCTCGGCAATCTGTTTGGCACGACACGCCGCGTCGCGCTTGCCATGGGCGCAGAAATAGGCGCGGATCCCCTGGAGGCGCTGCGCGATATCGGAAAGCTCCTGGCGTTCCTCAGGGAGCCGGAACCGCCCAGAGGATTTCGCGACGTGCTCGAGCGCTGGGTTCCGATCGGAAGACACGTGATGCACATGGCCCCGAAGGAAATTCCCGGCGCTCCGTGCCAGCAGGTCGTGTGGGAGGGAAGGGATGTGGACCTTGCGCGCTTTCCGATCCAGACGTGCTGGCCCAAAGACGCAGGGCCGCTCATCACCTGGGGATTGACGGTAACGCGCGGGCCGCGCAAGGCGCGTCAGAACCTCGGCATTTACCGCCAGCAGCTGATCGCGCCGGACAAGCTCATCATGAGGTGGCTTCCCCATCGCGGAGGCGCGATCGACTTTCGCGAGCATTCCGAGGCGCGGCCGGGTGAGCCTTTTCCTGTGGCGGTGGCCCTCGGGGCCGATCCCGCCACGATTCTCGGCGCGGTTACGCCAGTGCCCGACACACTCTCCGAATATCAGTTTGCCGGGTTGCTGCGCGGCTCGCGCACCGAGCTAGCACGCTGTCTCAGTTCGGATCTGCAGGTGCCGGCGTCAAGCGAGATAGTGCTCGAAGGCGCCATTCGTCCGGGGGAGACGGCTGTCGAAGGTCCGTTTGGAGATCACACGGGCTACTACAACGAGAAGGAAACCTTTCCGGTGCTTACGGTCGAGCGCGTCACCACGCGCCACGAGCCGATATACCACTCGACCTACACCGGTAAACCCCCCGACGAGCCCGCGGTGCTGGGCGCGGCGCTGAATGAGGTGTTCGTGCCGATCCTCCAGAAGCAGTTTCCCGAGATCGAAGACTTTTACCTGCCGCCAGAGGGGTGCTCGTACCGGCTTGCTGTGGTGAGCATGAAAAAGCAGTACCCAGGACACGCCAAGCGGGTGATGTTCGGAATCTGGAGCACATTGCGGCAGTTCATGTATACCAAGTTCATCATCGTGACCGACGATGACGTCGATATTCGCGAGTGGAAGGAGGTGGTGTGGGCCCTGACTACGCGCGTTGACGCCGCTCGCGACACCCTCGTCGTTGAGAATACCCCAATCGACTACCTCGATTTTGCGAGTCCCGTGACCGGGCTTGGCGCGAAGATGGGCATCGACGCGACGAACAAGTGGCCAGCGGAAACTTCGCGCGCCTGGGGCCTTCCGATCGCGATGCGCGCCGAGGTAAAGGAGCGCGTCGACCGTCTCTGGAAGGACCTCGGCCTATAGGGAACGCGGATGAAAAAGCCGGGATGTCCGTCGGGCCTTCTTGATCCTATTCGCGCTCAGAATTTAAAGATGGCGTTGATAGAAACCATCCCTGCGTTGGCGCGGCCGGTACAAGTTGCGCACGAAGCGTTTCCGACCTTGCCGAAGTTCTCGTATTCGACGCGCACGCCCGTGTCGACGTTGAAGAAGTATTGCGCGCCGAAGCCGGTGAGGAAGCTGGTGTTGTCGGTCTGAAAAAAGGGAACGTTGTTGCTGATGACGGTGCCCGGGTTGTGAACGGTTATTCTCGTCTGGGAAAAAAATCCGCCGAATCGACCGAAAATGGAGAAATTATTGGTGAAAGGAACCGTTGGTATGACAGAAAATCCCCAGCCTGTAACTTTGTAAAAATCCTGCTGGGTGACCCCTCCAGCCTCATACGCATATTCAAAGTCACCGAGAGAGACGTAACTCATCTCCGCTGCCCAATTACGGTTGATCTGGTATCCGAGAGACCCCTTGAAACCCGCGTCGAAATCTTTCTTGCGTTCGTTGGCCGCGCCCCCGGAACTGAAGTCTGCAGAATAGAATTTAACGCGGGAATAGCCCACCCCGAGACCCGTGTACCAGTAGGAGCCCGCGGCATGCGTGGAGCACACGCCCGACAGCAGCAATGCTGCGACCATGCCATGCAGAGCAGGGTGTTTCATTCGAGCAGGCCCCTTTCTCCTTCTTGAATTCCTGGAACCGGTCTGAAAATAGAGTCTTAGCGACACCGCGGCACTGTAATCCAATGGTGAAACTTGTGTCAAGCCAAGACTTTGCCAGACCTATGTAATCCAACTTCTGCACATTGCAGGTTTATTCTCGGAATTTAGATACTTATCGCGACAGCGAAAAGGAGCGGCAGCGCTGCTGGAAAATATCCGATTGCGCCGCCCTCAGATCGGAGATGCGAATCGGCGGGCGCCTTATGCGCGCTTCAAACTTTCCGATAACGTCGAGCGCAGAAGCAATTCATAGAGGCCGCCAGTCGTCGGGGCTTGAAATCTTCCGACCTAATCCTTATCATTAGCACTCGCTGTAGATGAGTGCTAAAGCGTAGTTTCCCCTATTTGCTCAGGGCCACAATGCCAGTTGTGGTGGCTAACTCGTTCAATATGAAGGAGGATATCCAATGATGACCAAGATTCGACCCTTGCACGACCGCGTCGTAGTGAAGCGCCTCGATGCGGAAAGCAAGTCTGCAGGCGGGATTGTGATCCCTGATACCGCAGGCGAGAAACCCGATCAAGGCGAAGTCGTAGCGATCGGCAAAGGCAAGATCCTCGAGGACGGCAAGCTGCGTCCGCTCGACGTCAAGGTCGGCGACCGCATCCTGTTCGGAAAATACTCCGGCCAGGCGGTAAAAGTCGAAGGCACCGAGTACCTGGTGATGCGCGAAGACGACATCATGGGCGTCGTAGCGAAGTAAATTCAACGATTCCAATTCAGGAGCAAACAATGCCTGCTAAAGACGTACGTTTTCATGAGTCAGCGCGGCACAAGCTGCTCGCCGGTGTCAATATCCTCGCAGACGCGGTCAAGGTGACCCTCGGCCCCAAGGGACGTAATGTCGTACTGGAGCGCTCCTTCGGTGCCCCGACCGTGACCAAGGACGGCGTGTCGGTTGCCAAGGAAATCGAGCTGAAGGACAAGTTCGAGAACATGGGCGCGCAGATGGTGAAGGAAGTCGCCTCGAAAACTTCGGATGTTGCCGGGGACGGCACGACCACTGCGACTGTGCTCGCCCAATCGATCGTGAGAGAGGGTATGAAGTTCGTCGCCTCCGGAATGAACCCGATGGACCTGAAGCGCGGGATTGACAAGGCGGTCGTCGCCGTCGTCGACGAGCTGAAGAAGCTGTCCAAGCCCTGCACCACGAGCAAGGAAATCGCCCAAGTCGGCGCCATTTCCGCCAACGCAGATGAGGCGATCGGCAAGATCATCTCCGATGCCATGGACAAGGTCGGCAAGGAAGGCGTGATCACCGTCGAGGACGGTAAGGGTCTGCAGAACGAGCTCGAGGTGGTTGAAGGAATGCAGTTCGACCGTGGGTATCTCTCGCCGTATTTCATCAACAACGCGGAAAAGCAGATTTCGGTGCTGGAGGAACCCTACATTCTTCTGCACGACAAGAAGATCTCGAACATTCGCGAACTGTTGCCGATTCTGGAGCAGGTGGCTAAGTCCGGCAAACCGCTTCTCATCGTCGCAGAGGAAGTCGAGGGCGAAGCCCTCGCGACGCTGGTGGTAAACAACCTGCGCGGAATTCTCAAGACCTCCGCTGTCAAAGCTCCTGGGTTCGGCGATCGCCGCAAGGCCATGCTCGAAGACATCGCCATCCTTACCGGCGGCCAAGTCATTGCCGAAGAGGTCGGGCTGACCCTCGAAAAAGCGGGCCTCAAGGATCTCGGGCGCGCGAAGCGCATCGAGGTCGCGAAGGAAGAAACCACGGTCATCGACGGAGCCGGCGATCCCAAAGCGATCGAGGCGCGGGTCAAGAACATCCGCACCCAGATCGACGAAGCGACCAGCGATTACGACAAGGAGAAGCTGCAGGAACGTGTGGCCAAGCTCGCAGGTGGCGTGGCGGTGATCAAAGTCGGTGCGGCGACCGAGGTCGAGATGAAAGAAAAGAAGGCCCGCGTTGAAGATGCTTTGCACGCCACGCGTGCCGCGGTGGAGGAAGGTATTGTCGCCGGTGGCGGCGTGGCCTATATCCGCGCGAGGGTGGCGCTCGACAAGCTCAAGGGCGAAAACCCGGATCAGGATGCGGGCATCAGGATCGTAACGCGCTCGCTCGAGGAGCCGCTGCGCCAGATCGTGGCCAACTCCGGTGCCGAGCCTTCGGTCGTGATGAACAAGATTGCGGAAGGGAAGGGCAACTTCGGCTTCAACGCTCAGACCGAGCAGTTCGGCGATTTAGTCGAAATGGGCGTGCTCGATCCGACGAAGGTGAGCCGCACCGCGCTGCAAAACGCGGCTTCGGTCGCAGGGCTGCTCCTCACCACCGAGGCAATGGTTGCCGAGTTGGTCGAAGAGAAGAAGAATGCCGGGGGCCATGCTCATGGGATGGGCGGCATGGGTGGAATGGAAGGAATGGATATGTAGCGCGCAACGCGCGTTACATATCCGGGCGGGTTTCGGAACTGGGGAACCTAGGTTCCCCGTAACCACCTTCCTCGGAAGACCAAAGCCCCGCTTCGGCGGGGCTTTTTTTTCCGGATCGCAGGGATTCGCCCCACCGCTGGCGAACACAACGGCGCCGTGCCTTTGCTACACTGATCTCCCAGCGCGGCTTGCGCGGCCGAGCCGCCGAGAGGAGGAGCCGACTCCGGGAGGGTCCATGATCCGGCCAACCATAAAAGGACAGCGCCTTGGCGCCCTGTTTCTCCTGGGGTTCCTGCTGCTCAACTACCCGCTTCTCACCCTATTCGCCGGCGCCGGTCAAGTGTTGGGTGTTCCGGTGCTCTACGCTTACGTGTTCCTGGTTTGGGCGTTGTTGATCGGCCTGATGGCGCTGGTGGTCGAAAAGCGAGATGACTGAGAGTCAAAGGAGACACGCGCGGTCTGCCGCGCCTTGACCCCATGCTCACCGCCCCCGTCATCGTCATCGCCTCGTTTGCGTACGTGGGGCTGCTGTTCGCAATCGCCTACTATGGCGACAAACGCGCGGATGCCGGCCGCAGCATCATCGCCAACCCCTACATCTATGCGCTGTCGCTCGCGGTCTACTGCACGTCCTGGACTTTTTACGGCAGCGTCGGGCGGGCAGCAACGAGCGGCATCGGCTTCCTGCCGATCTATCTCGGGCCCACGCTGATGGCGGCGCTATGGTGGTACGTGATGCTGAAGATCATCCGCATCAGCAAGCAGAACCGCATTACTTCCATTGCCGACTTCATCGCCTCGCGTTACGGCAAGAGCCAAATGTTGGGCGGTCTGGTGACGATCATTGCCGTGGTCGGGATCATTCCCTACATCGCGCTGCAGCTGAAGGCGATATCCGGTACCTTCCTGATCGTCCTCCAGTATCCCGCGTTCGCAACGCCCGAAAACCAGGGCGCTCCACTGTTCGTAGGCGACAACACTTTCTACATCGCGATGTTGCTCGCCGCTTTCACTATCCTGTTCGGTACCCGCCACCTCGACGCCACAGAGCGCCACGAAGGCTTGGTCGCTGCCATCGCGTTCGAGTCGCTCGTGAAGCTTCTCGCCTTCATCGCGGTAGGGCTGTTCGTCACGTTCTGGCTCTACGACGGCTTTGGCGACATCTTCGACCGCGCTGGCCAGACGCCCCAGTTGAGCGCCCTGTTGACGCTCGGAGGCAAGAGCGGGAGCTACGCGACCTGGGCCTCGCTCACTTTTCTCTCGATGGCCGCCATCATGTTCCTGCCGCGCCAATTCCAGGTGACCGTCGTAGAGAACGTTGACGAGCGTCATCTGACCAAGGCGATCTGGCTGTTCCCGCTTTACCTGTTCGCGATCAATATCTTCGTGTTGCCGATCACTTTCGGCGGGCTGCTGCACTTTCCGGACGGCGCAGTGGACGCCGACACCTTTGTGCTGACGCTGCCGATCGCGGCGCGACAGCCGTGGCTCGCTCTCTTCGCCTTCATCGGCGGGCTTTCGGCTGCGACCGGCATGGTCATCGTCGAAACCATCGCGCTCTCCACCATGGTGTGCAACGACCTCGTGATGCCGGTGCTGCTGCGCTTGAAGGCGCTTCGCCTGACCGAGCGGCGTGACCTCTCCGGGCTGCTGCTCGGCATTCGTCGGGGGGCGATCGTGCTGATCCTGGTGCTGGGCTATCTCTACTTTTATCTGGCCGGAGAAGCCTACGCGCTGGTTTCCATAGGGTTGATCTCGTTCTCGGCGGTGGCGCAGTTTGCGCCGGCCATCATCGGCGGCATCTTCTGGAAGGGTGGTACGCGCACTGGCGCGTTCTGCGGCCTGGCAGCGGGCTTCTTGGTCTGGACTTACACGCTGTTGCTGCCCTCTTTCGCCAAGTCGGGCTGGCTGCCGATCACCTTCCTCTCCCATGGGCTGTTCGGCACCGACCTTCTCAAGCCGCAACAGCTGCTCGGGCTCCAAGGGCTGGACGACATCACTCACTGCCTGTTCTGGAGCATGCTCATCAACATCGGCTGCTACGTCGGCGTATCGCTGATCAAGGGCCCCAATGCGGCCGAGCACGGGCAAGCCACTGTATTCGTCGATGCTCTCAAGCACCCGCCAGCGGCCCCAGGCTCGCGCTTCTGGCGCGGCAGCGCCTCGGTTAACGACTTGCTGCTGCTGGTGGGCCGCTTCCTCGGCCCGGAAAGCGCGCAGGAGGCGTTCACCTCCTACGCTCGCTCTCGCGGCGTGAAATCGCTCGAAGCGCTCTCCGCCGACGCCAATCTGGTGCACCACGCAGAATCGCTCCTCGCTGGTGCCATCGGCAGCGCTTCGGCCCGCGTCATGGTCGCCTCGGCCGTCGAGGAAGAGCCGCTCGGTATCGAAGAGGTGATGAACATTATCGACGAGGCTTCGCAGGTTCTCGCCTACAGCCGGCAGCTGGAGCAGAAGTCGCGCGAGCTGGAGGCGGCGACCAACGAGTTGCGCGGCGCGAACCAGCGGCTGCAGGAGCTCGACCGCCTAAAAGACGACTTCATCTCCACCGTAACGCACGAGCTGCGCACCCCGCTCACTTCGATCCGCGCGTTCTCGGAAATCCTCAGCGACAATCCCCGCCTAGACGAGGGCGAGCGTACGAAGTTTCTCGGGATTATCGTAAAAGAGTCCGAGCGGCTCACCCGCCTCATCAACCAAGTGCTGGACCTCGCCAAGATCGAGTCCGGTGCCGCGGAGTGGCATTCCAGCGAGATCGACATGCGCGAGGTGCTCGAGGACTCGGTCGGCGCGGTGAGCCAACTCTTCAAGGAGCGGAAAATCGATCTCGCGGTCGAGCTGCCACGGGAGATACCGAGCATCGTCGCCGACCGCGACCGGCTGATGCAGGTGATGCTCAATCTGCTATCCAACGCTGCCAAGTTTTCCGAGAGGGCGCCGGGGGCCGTCACCGTATCGCTTGTGCAGCAGAGCGGCTATTTGCGAGTGGAGGTGAGCGACAACGGCATCGGCATCAGCGCCGCCGACCAGGAGGTGATCTTCGAAAAGTTCCGCCAGGGAGGCGACACGCTCACCGGCAAACCACAGGGCAGCGGGCTGGGACTGCACATCAGCCGCCGGATTATCGAGCACTTCGGCGGCCGCATGTGGGTGACAAGCCGCCTTGGCGAAGGCGCCCGGTTCTCGTTCACGCTGCCGCTTGCTCGCGGGCTGGCGCTCGTCAAGGCTGCGTGATGATCCCGTCAGAACCCGTGAGCCGCCGGATTCTCATTGTCGACGACGAACCGAACATCGTCACCTCGCTCGAATTCCTGATGCGTGGAAGCGACTACGAAGTGCGGGTCGCGCGTAACGGGGAGGAGGCCTTGCGGGGCGCTGAGAGTTTCCGGCCGGATTTGGTCCTGCTTGACGTCATGATGCCGCAGAGGAGCGGGTTCGAGGTGTGCCAAAAGATCCGCGAGAATCCGGCCCTCCGAGACGTGAAGATCGTGATGCTCACTGCCAAAGGTCGCGAACTGGAGAAGAACAGGGGTCTGGACTTGGGCGCGAATGCCTACGTCACCAAGCCTTTCTCCACGAAGGAACTCATGAGCACGGTGCGCAGCTTGCTGCACACTCCGGATGAACCGAATCCCGTCCGCCGATGAACGAAATGCATCACGATCAAGCGCCCACCGCCTATGTCGTCGACGACGACGAGTCGATCCGCACGCTGTGGCGCTGGCTTATGGAGTCGAATGGAATCGCGGTGAGAACCTACGCCACGGCCGCGGAGTTCATCGAGTCCTATCGGAACGGCGACGCGGGGTGCCTCGTGCTGGATCTCAAGTTGCCCGGCATGAGCGGTCTGGAGCTGCAGGAATACCTGAATCGCCGAGACGTTGAGATCCCGATCGTTTTCGTCACGGGGCACGGCGACGTGCCCGCGGCCGTGAGCGCGATCAAGGGCGGCGCGGTCGACTTCATCGAGAAGCCGTTCAGCCATCGGAAAGTCCTTTCCATCATCGAGAAGGCTTTCCAGCGGGACGCTGAAATTCGCAGAACGCGCGTGCGGCAGCTCGCAGTGTCCGGCCGCCTGGCGGCGCTCACCGAGCGCGAGCGCGCCGTGCTGCGACGCGTCATCGAAGGCAAGCCGAACAAAATCATCGCCGGCGAGCTGGACATCAGCATGAAGACCGTCGAATTTCACCGCGCCAAGGTTATGGAAAAGATGGGCGTGGATTCCGTGGCTGGCCTAGTCCAGCTCACCCTAGGGTTTTCCCTAATGGAAGCGCCTGGACCCGAGGGCTAGCATTAGTCGGTTTTACCGAGAGCGTGTCGGAGAACTCTCGGGCAACCCACTATTAAAACGACAAAGGAGGGGCAGCTATGGCAAGTCAAGTCCCGAAGAACTTCCGGACCGTGATCGTCGCCGCATCAGTCGGAAACGTCATCGAGTGGTACGACTTCTATATTTTCGGCAGCCTGGCTGCGGTCTTGTCGGTCAAGTTCTTTGAAAAGTCCCACCCGGTCGCGGCTCTGCTGAGCACGATCGCGCTGTTCACGGCGGGATTCCTGATCCGTCCGCTGGGCGCATTCCTCTTCGGATGGCTGGGCGACCGGGTCGGCCGCAAGTACACCTTCCTCATCACCTTGACCGGCATGGGCATCGGCACCGGATGTATCGGGTTGATACCGACTTACGAATCGATCGGGCTGACCGCCGCCTTCCTGCTCTTCTTCCTGCGGATGATCCAAGGGCTGTGCCTGGGCGGCGAGTATGGAGGCGCGATCACTTACGTCGCCGAGCATGTCTCGGACGAGCGCCGCGGCTACTACACCGGCTGGCTGCAGACCTCTCCGACTCTCGGGATCGTGGTGTCGCTGGCGGTGATCATCGGGTGCCGCACCTATTTCGGCAACGACGCATTCAATGCCTGGGCGTGGCGCGTTCCGTTCCTGATTTCCTTCCTGCTGGTCGCAATCGCCATCTACATCCGGCTGCAGCTCCAGGAGACGCCGATCTTCCAGGAGATCAAGGCCAAAGGCCAGATGACCAAGAATCCGTGGAAGGAAGCCTTCCTCAGCGCCAACATCAAATTCGTGTTGATCGCGAGCATCGTCGTGATCGGGGAGGGCGTGGTCTGGTACAGCGGACAGTTCTGGGCCCTGTACTACCTGCAGCAGGTCAGTAAAGTGGACCCACTGACCACTGCCTACATCGTGGGGGCCGCGCTGCTGCTCGCATCGCCGACCTTGATCTTCTTCGGCTGGCTGTCCGATCTGATCGGCCGCAAGCCCGTGATCTTGGGAGGTTTCCTGCTCGCGGCGGTCACCTACTACCCGTTGTATTCGTGGCTGGGCACCGTGACGCAGCCGGGAAGAATCAACTACCCGGTCGCGATACTCATCATCTTCATTCTGGTGTCCTACGTGGGCATGGTATACGGGCCGATCGGGGCGTTCCTGGCGGAATACTTTCCCGGCAGGATCCGCTACACGTCGGTGTCCGTCCCGTATCACATCGGCAACGGCTGGGGCGGTGGGCTGGTGCCGTTCATCACTTCCGCCGCCTTTCAGGCCACAGGCAGCCTCGGCAACGCGCTGATCTATCCGATTGCGGTGCCGGCGGTGTGCTTCGTGCTTGGCCTTTTCCTCATGCCGGAAACGCGCAAGCACAGCATCTGGGAAGAGGGGATGATGCCGGCGCGCAGATAGACGCCGCGCCGACCGAATAGAAGCCCGCCTGTGAGGCGGGCTTTTTTTTGGCTCGAGGGGCTGGCTATTTCCCGGTGGGGAGAGTGCTCGAGTGCGGCGCTTCTTGGCGGTGTCAAGACTTTCCCCTTATAATCCGCCCTCCTTTTCCGCGCGCTCCGGCTTCCGGACGCACCGGCCCGGCCAAGTAGCTCAGTTGGTAGAGCAGCGGACTGAAAATCCGTGTGTCGGCGGTTCAATTCCGTCCTTGGCCACCATCCACCCTACGACGTCTATGCGCTCAGCGCTGCTGGGCTTTGGATTCTTCCGCGGCAATGAGGGCATCAAAAAAACTCACGCGGCTCGCGGCCACCGATCGCCGGAACTCTTCGTAACTTGCCTTGCGCTGCTGCTGAAGGGTTTCGATTTCGCGCCTGAATTCTTCGGTTCGGCCGAGCGAGGCTACTTTTTCGAGCACCTCGCTTGCAGTGCCGTAAGGCCGCAGGGAATCGCGGTCGTAACGCTTGAGCAGTAGGTCGAACACGGTTTCGATGCCGGCGGCACGGTCGCAGAGGTCAAAGGACAGGTGCAGGGAATAGTCGCCGACCGTCTCGACCTGGTGCGGCGTGCCGCTGCGCAGGAACAACACGTCTCCTGCGTGCATGACCAGCTCGGCATCGGGCGACCCCATTTCCGATTCCCCCAGCTCGACAAGGTGGGTCCGCCGGGGAGATTGGCGTCGGTGCAGGCGCCACCTTTTCGCGCCCGCAAGATGAATCGCCAGCACGTCATCCGTATCGAGATGACCCCGGTACGCCTCGCTGCCGCGCTGGGAAAAGAACACCACGGCATTGCTGAACGTGCACGTATGCGCCCGGTCAAGACAGGCCGCGAGCAGGTTGATCTGCGGCTCCAGGATGTCGACACCTTCGAGCAGGCAGGCAGCTCCGTTTTCCAGGTGCTTCTGAAGAAAAATTCGATTGACGAATTCGATCTGACGGCGTTGCACGACCTTGAAGCAGCGCGCGGGGCGCAAGTCGACCAGTTGGCCGCGGTCGATGACCTGCACGAAGTCCAGATCCAGGAAGGGATTGTTGAGGTGCTTGCGGAGATCCTCAAGCCGGAAGATCGTCTGGTTCTCAATGAGCTCCGGCTGGTGAAGGTAGGTGCGCTCCGGTGAAAGGGCCAGGGCCTGTTTGAAGAAAAAGTCCCGGACTTGTCTCAGCTGAGGAGGAAGCTCGGTCATATTCGCTGCTACCAACGCAAATGTTTGGGCGGAACACCTTGGCCGCAATCGCTCCCGCGGGCCTCCGAACTTGCTAGCTTATAATAGCAGGTCACGTAGACCGCTCTCGCCATGCAGTTATTCACGCTCGGACTGAATCACCAGACCGCTCCCGTCGCGATACGCGAGCGAGTGGCGTTTCACGCCGAGCGCCTTCGATCGGCGCTTGCGGAGCTGACTTTGCGCGAGCCGGTCAGGGAGGCCGCGATCCTCTCGACCTGCAACCGCACCGAGATTTACTGCGCGCTGGGGGAGCCCCAGGCCGCACTCGAGTGGCTCGCCGGGTATCACCGCGTCCAGCCTCAGGAACTGAAGCCCTACCTCTATACCCTCCCGCAGGGCGAAGCGGTTCGGCACGCGTTCCGCGTCGCCTCCGGCCTCGATTCCATGGTGGTCGGTGAGCCGCAGATCCTCGGGCAGATGAAGGAGGCGGTTCGAGTCGCCGAGTCCGCTGGTACGCTCGGGACGCTTCTCAACAAACTTTTCCAGCGCTCTTTTGCCGTGGCCAAGGAGGTGCGCAGCAATACCGGCATCGGCGCGAACGTCGTCTCGATGGCGGCGGCGGCGGTAAAGCTCGCCGGCCGGATATTTCCGAGTCTCGCCGAGCAGAAGGTGCTGCTGGTGGGTGCGGGTGAGATGATCGAGCTCGCCGCGACTCACTTCGCTGCGCAGCGCCCGCGCGGCATGGCGGTGGCGAGCCGCACGCTGGAGCGGGCCGAATCGCTCGCGCGCCGCTTCAACGCGGAGTCGATCGAACTGCGCGACCTGCCCGAGCGTTTGCCGGAATACGACATCATCGTTTCCTGCACCGCGAGCTCGCTGCCGATCATCGGCAAGGGCACGATGGAGCGCACGATACGCGCCCGCCGCCACCGCCCGGTATTCATGGTCGACCTCGCCGTGCCACGGGACATCGAAGCCGAGGTGGCGGAGATGGACGACGTATTTCTCTATACCATCGATGATCTCGCCGCGACGGTACGCGAGGGCATCGATGCGCGACAATCCGCAGTCGCGCAGGCCGAGGCGATCATTGAGTCCCAGGTCGGCTCTTTCCTGCATTGGATGAAGACCCGCGAAATGGTGCCGCTCATCCGCCAGCTGCGCGAATCCGCGGAGGAAGCGCGGCGCCTCGAGGTCGAGCGTGCGGTGCGCATGCTAGCTCGCGGCGACGACCCCAAGACGGTGCTGGAGGCGCTTTCCCGAGGCCTCACCAACAAGCTGATGCATGCACCCACCGAAGCACTGAACCAGGGCGGCGAGGCGGACGAGTCGCTCAAGGCGCTCGTGGCGCGGTTGTATCAGCTTCGCCGCGCGATTGAGCCGGACGACCGCCCGTGAATCGATGAAGACCAGCATCGCGGCCAAGCTCGATCAGGCGCGCCAGCGGCTCCTCGACATCAACGCGCTACTTTCCTCCGAGAACGCGACCCGCGACCTGGCCCAGTTTCGCAAGCTTTCGCGGGAGCATGCGGAGCTCGAGCCCATCGTCGAGCTGTTCAACAAATACCGCGATACCGAACAGCATGTCGCCGAAGCGCAAGAGCTGCTCGATGATCCCGAGATGAGAAGCTACGCGGAAAGCGAGATCAAGGTGGGCCGCGAGCGGCTTGCTGCGCTTGAATCGGAGCTGCAGAAGTTGCTCCTGCCGAGGGACCCCAACGATGAGCGCAACATCTTCCTCGAGATCCGGGCCGGGACCGGCGGAGACGAATCGGCGCTCTTCGCGGGCGACCTCTTTCGCATGTATTCGCGCTACGCGGAACGCCAGGGCTGGCAGGTGGAGGTGATATCCGAGTCGCCCGGCGATGCCGGCGGGTACAAGGAGATCATCGCTCGCGTGATCGGGCAGGGCGCTTACTCCAAGCTCAAATTCGAGTCCGGCGGCCACCGTGTCCAGAGAGTGCCCGCCACCGAGACGCAGGGCCGCATCCACACTTCGGCCTGCACGGTCGCCGTCCTGCCCGAGGCAAGCGCGATCGGCGACGTCGTGCTGAATCCCTCGGACCTTCGGATCGACACTTTCCGCGCTTCGGGCGCCGGCGGCCAGCACGTCAACAAGACCGACTCCGCCGTGCGCGTCACGCATCTACCGACCGGCATCGTCGTGGAATGCCAGGACGCGCGCTCGCAGCACAAGAACAAGGAAAAGGCGCTCGCGGTGCTCGCGGCGCGCATCAAGGACAAGCAGCGGCGCGAGCAGCAGGCGAAGGAAGCCGCGACGCGCAAATCCCTGATCGGCTCGGGCGACCGTTCCGGGCGCATCCGCACCTACAATTTTCCGCAGGGAAGGGTCACCGACCACCGCATCGGTCTCACCCTCTACAAGATCAATGACATCATGGACGGCGACCTTTCCCAGCTGACGCAGGCGCTGCTCGCAGAGCACCAGACCGAACAGCTCGCCGCGTTCGCCGAAGAGCGCTGAAGGAGGATCCTGGAGTGAATGCGGTCGAGACCGGCGCAACGATAGGCGGCTTGCTGCGCGAGTGCGGGCTGCCGCGATCGGAGGCCGAGCTGTTGCTGGGCTCCATCCTGGGTTGCGAGCGCGCCTGGCTCCTCGCCCACGCCGAAGAAGCGATCGATTCGTCCGATGCGCGCTCTGCGCGCGCTCGGTTCGCGCGGCGACGCGCGGGCGAACCGGTTTCCTACATTACGGGCCGGCGGGAGTTCTACGGCCTTGCGCTGCGGGTGGCCCCGGAGGTCCTGATCCCCCGCCCCGAAACCGAGCGCCTGGTCGAGCTAGCGCTCGAGCGCCTTCCTCTCGGTGCGCCGGCGCGCGTGCTGGAACTCGGAACGGGCAGCGGGGCGATTGCCATCGCTCTTGCGAGCGAGCGGCCGGAGCTAGCGATCGTCGCCACGGATATTTCCGGAGCAGCCCTCGCCCTCGCACGGCGCAACGCGCGCGACCACGGGGCTGAAATCGACTTCGTTCTCGCCGACTGGTTTGACGCGCTCAGGCCGGGGCGATTTGATCTGATCGTGTCCAATCCGCCGTACGTGGCGGCGGGAGACGCTCATCTGGAACAGGGCGACCTGCGCTTCGAGCCGAGCCTCGCGCTGGTCGGCGGCGAGGACGGACTCGCTTTCATCCGAGGGATTGCCGCGCGCGCGCAGAACTGGCTCCGTCCGAACGGCTGGCTGCTCATGGAGCATGGGTACGACCAGGGAGATCGCTGCGTCGAGCTCCTCAGCTCGCTGGGTTACGCCGAGGTCGCCGATTTTCAAGACCTCGCGGGACAGCCGCGTGCGTGCGCGGGTGCTTGGCGCGGTTGACCGCGTTTAGCGCGAGCGGTACAATTCCCGACAATTTTTATCAGGTATTTGAGGACGGGACATGGACGCGCTAGAACGCATCAAGCAGCAAGTCACCGGAAATCCGGTCGTACTCTACATGAAAGGAACGCCGCAATTTCCGCAATGCGGATTCTCCGCCAACGCCGTGGGGATCCTGAAGGCCTGCGGGCTCGAGCAAGTCTTTACGGTCAACGTGCTCGAGGAACCGGAAATCCGCCAGGGCATCAAGGAATACGCGAACTGGCCGACGATCCCCCAGCTCTACGTCAACGGAGCGTTCGTGGGCGGATCCGACATCATGCGCGAGATGTATCAGTCCGGAGAGCTGCAGAAGCTCCTCACCGGAGAGAAGACCACCATTTAGCTGGAAAGCCGATCGCCTTACCGCAGCTCCGCAAGGAGGCGCTCGACCATCCGCTCGGCCTGCGCCGCATAGCCGCCCCCGAACAGATTCGCGTGGTTGAGCACGTGGTACAGGTTATACAGCGTCTTTCTGACCGCGTAACCCCGATCGAGGGGGGCCGCGCGCGCGTAGGCGGAATAAAAAACCTGCGGAAAACCGCCGAACAGCTCGGTCATGGCAAGGTCCGCTTCGCGGTCTCCCCAATAAACGGCCGGATCGAAAAGCACCGGTGTGCCGTCGGCGAGAAAGCCTGCATTTCCACTCCATAGATCGCCATGCAGGAGCGATGCTGCGGGCGCATGCCGAGAAAGCAGTCGGGGCAGCGCTTCGGCAAGCTGCTCTCCCTTCCCCACAAGATTCCTCCCGAGGCCGTTTTTCCTGGCAAGCTCGAGTTGAGGTTCGAGCCGCGCTTCGCGCCAGAAGTCGCTCCAAGTAGGCAATCGCCGGTTGAGCTGCGGCGTCCTTCCAATGTAATTGTCCCGTCGCCACCCGAACGAGTCGCCGCGGATTGAATGGACGATAGCGAGCGAGTGCCCCAGCGCAGCGTAATCGCCGTTTCCGCGCAGTTCAAGGTGTTCGAGCACGAGAAACGCCGCCTCGCCCGCCTGTCCTCGGCACATTGGGGCGGGAACCCGGGCGCCGGCCGCGGCCAGCGCCGCGAGGCCGTCAGCCTCCGCGGCGAAACTGTCGAGTGCCGAGCGGTCGTTTATCTTGGCGAAGTATCTGCGACCGCCGCCCTCGAGTATGAAGCAGTGGTGGATGCAACCTCCCCCGACAGGCGTCGCGCGCTCGATGCGGAAAGCACCTGCGGCATCCGAAACCGAGGTCTCCAGCGCGGTGAGGAGTTCAGGCGATGCGATCATCCGGCTCGGAGGCCTCTGCGCCCTATCCCCGTGGATCACGCCAAGGGGTCGGCCCTCAACGATTTGCGCGCGCGCCTGATCGCGGCATGCACCTGCGCGGGCGCGGTGCCTCCTATGTGCGAGCGGCTCGCGACCGAGCCCTCGGGCGTGAGGACGCGGTAGACCTCGCTTCCGACCTTGGCGGAAAAGCGGCGCATCTCTGCGAGCGGCAACTGCTCCAGGCCGCGCCCCGATTTTTCGGCGAAGCGCACCGCCCGCGCCACCGCTTCATGGGCGTCGCGAAACGCGAGCCCCTTTCTTACCAGGTAGTCGGCAAAGTCCGTCGCCGTGGAGAAGCTCTCTTGCGCCGCGGTTCGCATCGCAGCCGTATTGACCTGGATGCCGGCGATCAACTCGGCGAAAACCGCGAGCGTATCGCGCAGGGTATCCACCGCGTCGAACAGCGGCTCCTTGTCCTCCTGATTGTCCTTGTTGTAAGCAAGAGCTTGTCCCTTCATAAGGGTGAGCAGCGCGACGAGATCGCCTGCGACTCGCCCGGTCTTGCCGCGCGCGAGCTCGGGAACGTCGGGATTCTTCTTCTGGGGCATGATCGACGAGCCGGTGCAAAAGCGATCCGGCAGAGCGACGAATCCGAAGCGCGGGTTGCTCCAGAGAATCAGCTCTTCGGACAGGCGCGAAAGATGGACCATCGCGACCGCCGCACAGGCGCAAAACTCGATCGCGAAATCGCGATCGGAGACAGCGTCCAGGGAGTTTTCGCTCACCGTATCGAACCCAAGCTCGCGCGCGACCTTCGCGCGGTCGATCGGAAAGGAGGTTCCGGCGAGCGCGGCGGCCCCGAGCGGGAGGCAATTCACGCGCCGCCGGCAGTCGGCAAGGCGCGAGCGGTCGCGCTCGAGCATCTCGAAATACGCGAGGAGGTGATGCCCGAAAGTCACCGGTTGAGCGACTTGCAGGTGGGTTAGGCCCGGCATCACGGTGGCGGCATGTTTCTCCGCCTGATCGAGGAGCCCCCGTTGCAGCTTTCGCAGGAGACCCCTGATCTCGTCGATCGCCTCGCGCAGCCACAGACGCAGATCGGTCGCGACCTGATCGTTCCGCGAACGGGCGGTGTGCAGGCGCTTTCCCGCCTCCCCGACGAGAGCGATCAGCCGCCGCTCGATGTTGACGTGGACGTCCTCGGCCGTGAGCGACCAGCGAAACCGTCCCGTTTCGATTTCTCTGGAGATCCTGGAAAGGCCGCGCTCGATCGCCTTGAGATCCGCCGCGGTCAGAACCCCAGCGGCGCGCAGCATGCGCGCGTGCGCTCGGGACGCCCGGATGTCGTGGAGCGCGAGGCGCCGGTCGAAACGGACCGACGCGGTGTAGCGCTTGACGAGCTCGGATACCGGTTCGGCGAACCGCCCGGACCAGAGCTTCTTGCCGGGCTTGGGCTTCGCTGCCATGGTTGCCTGTAAAATGCACCGAAGTCGTGAAGCGCGCGGCTCATCGCCGTGAGCGTCGACTTTTGCGTCCGCACAAAAGTGCAAAGTATACGGCAAAACGACCTGCCAGACGCCCTGCCGGACTTCCGCAATCTGGGCGTGATATCGCGCATCCTGCTTTCGGTCAACGCGCTCGCCCTGCTTTTCGCCCTGGCGCGCTCGCGGGAGATCGGCGAGTTCGCCGCAAAAGTCACCGAGATCGCAGGGTCGCTCGAACCCATATTGCTCGTCGTGGTGATTTTGCTTTATGCGGGATCGACGCTGCTTGAGCGGCTCGCGTACGTTCATGGTCTGCTGGCAGTCCTTGCGATCGTGCTTGCAGCAACCGCGGCGCTCTTCCCGTTCCAATCCCTGCTCGGCGGAAGCGGCGAGTGGCGCGAACTCGCGTGGAGCCTCGGCCACGCCGCGCTCGGGACAGTAGCCATCGCCTGGTATTTTCACCTTCGCAACCGGGCATTCTCGCCGGCGATTTCCGAGGCGCGGCTGCAGGCCCTCCAGGCCCGCATCCGGCCGCATTTCTTTTTCAACACCCTGAACGCCGTGCTTTCCCTGATTCGCAAGGATCCGAAACGAGCCGAAAGTGCTCTGGAGGATCTGGCGGAGCTGTTCCGCACGGTCATGGTCGACAACCGTCAGTTGATCGCTCTCGGAGACGAGCTCTCGTTGTGCCGTCAATATCTCAACCTGGAGCAGCTGCGCTTGGGTGAGCGCCTCAAGGTCGATTGGCGGTTGGATCCGGCGATCGAGGAGGCTCTGGTGCCGCCGATGCTCCTGCAGCCCCTGGTCGAAAACGCCGTCTACCACGGAATCGAGCCGGGAATCGCGCCCGGCGTGATCGAGGTGCGGATCGAGCGCCGGGACGACCGCCTGTGGTTGCATTTGGCCAATCCCTACCACGAAGACTATCAACACCGCCAGGGAAATCGCATGGCGCTTGCCAACATCCGCGAGCGCCTGCAGCTCCATTTCGACGTCGAGGCGAGCCTGGACACGCGCATCGCCGACGGCCGCTACGAGATCGGCATCGCGATGCCCTATCGCACCAGCCCATGACCCCGCTCCGAGTGGTCATCATCGACGACGAAGAACCGGCTCGCAACCGCCTGCGTGAGCTTCTCGCGGACTGTCGCGGAGAACTGCCGCATTCCATCGCGGGCGAGGCGGCGAGCGGCATGGAGGGCCTGCAAATCGTCGCCGCGGCGGAAGCGGAGATCGTCCTCGTCGACATCCACATGCCTGAAATGAGCGGAATCGAATTTGCAAGACATCTGCAGGTCCTAGAGCGTCCGCCCGCCGTGATTTTCGTCACTGCGCACGATCGGTACGCGGTCGAGGCGTTCGAGGTCAACGCCGTGGACTACCTAACCAAACCGGTTCGAGCGGTGCGGCTTCTCACCGCTCTGAAGAAGGCCGCAAACGGCGCACGGCTGGCGCGCGGCGTGCTCGAGAGCATCGATCCGGCTCCGCGGCGTTTCTTCAGCGTTGCCGAGCGCGGGCGCATGACTCTCGTCCGGGTCTCGGACGTGATTTACCTCAGAGCCGAGCTCAAATACGTCACCGTAAGGACCCGCAATGGAGAGCACTTGGTAGAGGAGTCGCTTACGCAGCTCGAGCAGGAATTCAGCGGCGTGTTCGTGCGGATTCATCGCAACTGTCTGGTGGCGCGGCGCTGGATACGCGGTGTAGAGCGCGGTGCCGAAAGCGAAGGCGAAATCGGATGGTCGGTGGTCCTGGAGGGTCTCGACGAGAGGCTACCGGTGAGCCGCAGGCAATGGGCGCAGGTCAAAGCACTGGTACGCTAGGGAACAAGAGTTGAGTCGAGGTTCCGAACGAATCGTCATCGCGTCGCGCACGAGCCGGCTCGCGATGTGGCAGTCCGAGCATGTCGCAGGCGAGCTCAGACGCTTGTATCCGTATTGCGAGGTGAGCATCCTCGGAATCACGACGCGAGGCGACCAGATCGTCGATCGGCCGCTCGCCCAGATCGGCGGCAAGGGCCTTTTCGTCAAGGAACTCGAAGCCGCGCTCGAGGATGGGCGGGCCGATCTCGCCGTGCACTCGGCGAAAGACGTACCGATGCGCCTGCCCGAGGGCTTTTGCCTGGCGGCGATCACCGCGAGAGAGGACCCGCGAGACTGCCTCGTGTCGAACCTGAGCGCGAGCCTCGAGGGATTGCCGCCGGGAAGCATCCTTGGAACATCCAGCCTGCGGCGCGAGGCGCAGTTGCGCGAGCGCTATCCGGGCTTGCAGGTGAAACCGCTGCGCGGCAATCTCGACACGCGGCTTGCGAAGCTCGATCGGGGAGAGTGCCAGGCAGTCGTGCTCGCCGCAGCGGGGCTCAAGCGGCTCGGCCTCGCGGCGCGAATCCGAGCGTTGCTCGAGCCCGAGCAGAGCCTCCCCGCGCCCGGGCAGGGCGCGCTCGTGATCGAGTGCCGGGAAGACCGGGGCGACCTGCGGCAGCGACTGGCTCCGCTCGGGGATCTCGACACATCGGCCTGTGTGCTCGCCGAGCGTTCGCTGAGCCGCGCCTTGTCGGGCGATTGCCAGCTGCCGCTCGCGGCATACGCCGTGACAAACGGGGCTGAGACCCGTCTGCGCGGCCTCGTGGCGTTGCCCGACGGCAGCAAGGTGGTGCGCGCGGAATTGAGCGGGCCGATAGCGGCGCCGGAAAAACTGGGTGAAATGCTCGCGGTGAAGCTACGGGCCCTGGGCGCAGACGCGATTCTCGCGTCTTTGTCATGAGCGACGGACCGCTCTCGGGCCGCGGTATCGTGGTCACTCGCCCGCGCGAGCACGCTTCGGCCCTTGCCGAGCGGATCCGCGCGGCAGGCGCAGACCCGATTCTCTTCCCCACGATCGAGATCCTGCCTCCGGAAAATGCAGCGGCGGGCTCAAGTCTGATCGCTCGCCTGGACGGATTTCAGCTCGCGATTTTCGTCAGTCCGACAGCGGCGATGCGGGGGCACGCGATGGTCATGGCGAGCCGGAGCTGGCCGAAGGGCCTGCGCGTGGCTGCAGTGGGAAACGGGACCGCAAGAGCGCTCGAGGAACGAGGGTTCCATGCGGTGACGGCGCCTGCTGGCGGGGCCGACAGCGAGGCGCTCGCCGAACTTCCCGAGTTGCAGGACCTGGAGGGGCGCTCGGTTGTGATCTTCCGCGGGCAGGGCGGGCGCGAATGGCTGCGAACGAGACTCGAAGCCCGGGGCGCGCGAGTCGAGTACGCCGAATGCTACCGCCGTGCGCGGCCCGCCGCCGACACTGGAGCGCTCCTCGCCCGCTGGCAGAGCGGCGGAATCGAAGCGGTCTCGATCACCAGTGCCGAGGGCTTGGCGAATTTCTTCGAGATGCTGGGCCCTACCGGCAGGGGATACTTGCGCGCGACCCCGATGTTCGTGCCGCATCCGCGAATCGCGCTTGCCGCTCGGAAGCTCGACGTGCGGGAGATCGTAGTGACCGGGCGCGGCGATGTTCGCACCGTTGCTGAGATGGCGGCTTTTTTTGCTAAAGTATGATCGCCTCTCATCGGGAGTCGGCTCACGCATGGAAAACGACACCGCACCCGCTTCCGGGACTCGGGGAGCTTCGAAGCTCAAAGCCTGGCGCATTTCGCCGACGGCGACCGCGTTCGGGCTGGTCGCGCTGCTTTTCGCGTGGCAGTGGTACGACGGTCACAACCGGATCGGAGCGCTGCGCGACGAGCTCGCTCAGCGCGTGCGCGAAAGCGAGTCCGACAGCCGCGACGCGCGCCTGAGCGCGAGGCAGGCGCAGGAGACGGCGCGTGAGGCGCAGGCGAAGCTCGCGCAGATCGAGCTGAAGCTCGCGGAATTTCAGGATCAGCAGATCAGCCTCGAGGCGCTCTATCGGGATCTGTCGCGCAGTCGCGACGAATGGGTGATCGCCGAAATCGAGCAGATCCTCACCATAGCCTCGCAGCAACTGCAGCTCACCGGTAGCGTCCAGGTGGCCTTGTCCGCCCTGCGGACCGCCGATGCGCGTCTGGGGCGCTCCGGCCGCCCCCAGTTTCTGCCGCTGCGCAAGGTCTTCGCCCGCGATATCGAACGCCTCAAAACCGCGCCCAGCCTGGATGTTCCGGGACTTGCCGCGAAGCTCGATGAGTTGATCGCGGGCGTGGATTCGCTGCCGCTCGTGCAGGAAGCTCGCCCGCAGGCGACGGCCGCAGCCAAGCGTGACGCCGACGGGTTGTGGGAAAGGCTGGTCGCGGAGCTGCTCGGCGAGCTCAAGCAGCTCGTCAGGATCGAGAACATGGAAGGTTCCGACCCGGCCCTCCTCAGCCCGCCGCAGGCGTTCTTCCTGCGCGAGAACCTGAAACTGCGCCTGCTGAACGCGCGGCTTGCGCTCCTTTCGCGCGACGAAACCGCCTACCGCGGCGACGTGAAGCTCGCGGCAAGCTGGCTCGAGCGATATTTCGACACGCGTGCTCGTGCTGCCGTGGCGATGGGGGTGACGCTGAAGCAACTGGCATTGGACAGTATCGGGGTCTCGCTTCCGACGATCGGCGAAAGCCTTGCGGCGGTGCGCGCTTACAAGCCAGCTCGAAAGCAGGCCGGGCAATGAAGGGCTTGCTTTGGCTCCTTGTCCTGTCGGCGCTCGCCGTCACCCTTTCGCTGGCAATGCGAGGCCACGGCGCTTACGCGCTGTTCGTGCTGCATCCGTGGCGCGCCGAGATCTCGCTCAACCTGCTCGCCGTTCTTCTGATCGTCGTCCTCGCGGCCGGTTACTTTCTCCTAAGAGTGGTATGGCACGCCGTGAGGCTTCCCTCGCATGTGCGCGCTTTTCGTGAACGACGGCGGAATGAAAAAGGGCGCGCTGCGGCGCTGGGGGCGATCCAGGCGCTCTTCGAGGGTCAATTTGTGCGCGCTGAAAAGCTCGCCTCCGGGGCTGCCGGACTGGGCGCGACGCCGGGTCTCGCGAGTCTTCTTGCAGCGCGTGCGGCCCAGAGGCTGCGGCAGTTCGGCCGGCGCGATCAGTGGCTCGAGCGGGCAAAGGAAGGGGACGGTGAGTGGCGTCTCGCCCGTTTGATGACCACGGCGGAGCTCCTGCTGGAGGAACGACGCTTCCTCGAAGCGCGAGCCGTGCTGCGCGAACTGAACGCCGGCCGGCCCCGGCATGTCGCGGCACTGTTGCTGTCGCTGCGCGCGGAGCAGGGCATGGCAAATTGGGACGAGGTCCTCCGCCTGGCGAACTTGCTCGAGAAACGGGAGGCGATGCCGCCGGAAGCCCTCGATAGCGTGCGCGTCAACGCCCGCGTCGCGATACTGTCGCGCAAGGCCGGTGATCGGGAAGGGCTCGCTCGGCATTGGGAAGACACGCCGCGCTCGGAGCGCTTGCGTCCCAAGATCGCAGCCGCCGCGGCGCGCGCCTTCATCGAGCTTGGGGATTGCCGCAAGGCCCACGGGATCATCGAGGAAGCGCTCGAGAAGGACTGGGACGGCGCGCTCGCCCTGCTCTATGGAGAATGCATCGACGAGGACGCGTTCGAGCGGCTCGAGCGGGCCGAACGATGGCTGCGCGAGCGTCCGGGAGAAGCGGGATTGTTGCTGACGCTCGGCCGCTTATGCGTGCAGCGCGAGTTGTGGGGAAAGGCTCAAAGTTACCTCGAAGCAAGTCTCGCTACGCAGCCGACGCCGGCGGCGCACGTCGCGCTCGCGCGCCTCTTCGAGCGCATCGGGCGAGCCGAAGAAGCCAACCGGCATTTCCGCGCGAGCGCCCACCTGGGGTCGGCGCCAAGGGCATCGCAGTGAAAGCCCGGCCAGGTGAGGTTCAAATGCCGAGTCCGGCGAGCTGCTTCTCCGGATAGCGGGTGCCCGAGGCAACACCGGGAGGAAACGTCTTCGCGAGCTGAGCGATTTCCGCCGCGCTCAAAGCCATACCGGCTGCGGCGGCGTTCTGCTCGAGGTAATTGCGCCGTTTCGTTCCCGGGATGGGCACGACGTCCGGCCCTTGTGCGAGCACCCAGGCGAGCGCCACCTGCGCCGGCGTGACCTTGTGCGCGGTGGCGATCGACTCGAGCGGTTGCAGCAGCGCGACATTGCGCTTGAGGTTTTCGGGATTGAAGCGCGGGTGATCGCGACGTCTATCCTTCGGCTGGAGCGCGTCCAAGGTCTTGATCGTGGCCGTGAGGAACCCGCGCCCGAGGGGAGAATACGCCATGAAGGCGATATCGAGCTCGCGGCAGGCGGGGAGGATGTCCTTTTCCACATCGCGCGACCACAGCGAGTACTCGGTCTCGAGCGCAACGAGCGGATACACCTTGTGCGCGCGCCTGAGCGTAGCCGCGCCCGCCTCGGAAAGCGCGAGATAGCGCACCTTTCCCTGGTCGACCAGCTTTTTCATCGCGCCCACGGTGTCCTCGATCGGCACCTTGGGGTCGACGCGATGCAGCCCGTAGATGTCGATCACTTCGACCGCGAGGCGCTTGAGCGAGGCATCACAGGCCTGCGGCACGTAGCCGGGGTGACCCGCCGAAAGGCCTTCGGGAAGCTTGAACCCGCTCAGGCCTACGTTTCCGAATTTCGTGGCGAGGAGCACCCGGTTGCGTTTGCCTTTGATCGCGCGCCCGACCAACTCCTCGTTGGTCCCCGCTCCGTAGGCATCCGAGGTGACGATCAGGTTGACGCCGAGATCGATGGCGCGATGAATGGTCGCGATCGCCTCGGGCTCGTTCGGCTCGCCGTAGATTCCCGTCATTCCCATGCAGCCCAGACCCAATGCCGAGACCGTGGGGCCATTTTTTCCAAGCTTGCGTGTATCCATCGCGCTCCTCTCTACGTCGTCATTCGCCCAACCAATCTCTCGGCCGCAGGAAATCCCGGTAGAGTCTTGCTTCCGGACTCGACGGATCCGGCTTCCAGTCATAACGCCACTTCACGAGCGGGGGCAGGGACATCAATATCGACTCAGCGCGGCCGGCCGACTGCAGGCCGAACAGCGTGCCGCGATCATAGACGAGATTGAACTCGACATAGCGGCCGCGGCGATAAGCCTGGAAGTCTCGCTCACGCTCGCCGTAAGGAAGATCTTTCCGGCGCTCGATGATGGGAAGATAGGCCGGAAGAAAATGGTCGCCGACGCCGCGAGCGAGCTCGAAACACGAATCGAAACCTCTGTCGTTCAAATCGTCGAAGAAAATCCCGCCGATGCCGCGCGGCTCCCCGCGGTGCTTGAGATAAAAGTATTCATCGCACCAGCGTTTGAAACGGGGATAGCACTCGGGGCCGAAAGCCTCGAGCGCCTGCCGGCAGGTGGCGTGAAAGTGGCGCGCGTCCTCCTCGAACCCGTAATAGGGGGTCATGTCCATGCCGCCGCCGAACCACCAGATCGGCTCGCTTTGCGGCTTGGTCGCGACGAGGAACCTCACGTTCATGTGAACGGTCGGGACATAGGGATTGCGCGGATGCAGCACCAGCGACACGCCGGTGGCTTCGAACGCGCGGCCGGCCAGCTCGGGCCGCGCGGCGCTCGCGGAGGGCGGCAGCCGCTCTCCGTGCACCCGGGAGAAATTCACCCCGCCGCGCTCGAACACGCCCCCATCCTCGATGATTCGGCTCTCACCGCCGCCGCCTTCGTTCCGCTGCCAATGATCGCGGCTGAAGCGGCGTCCTTCGACGCGTTCCAGCTCCGCGACGAGGCGGTTCTGCAACTCGAGGAAGTAAGCGCGGACCGCGGCCGGGTTCATCGAACCGTTTCGCAGGTCAAAACCGTCGCGGGGCAACCGCGCGGTGCCCGATGTCGCGCCGATACTGCATGCCGTCGAAACGGATGCCTTCCACGACTTCGTAGGCCCGCCGCTGCGCGATCTTGATCGAATCCCCGAGGGCAGTCGCGCACAGCACGCGCCCGCCGTCGGTGACGATAACGCCATCTCTGAGCGCCGTGCCCGAGTGGAACACCCGGAAGTCTTCCGCTGCCGCCGGCAATCCCGTCACGAGGTGGCCCTTTTCAGGTGCGTCGGGATAACCCGGGGCCGCGAGAACCACCCCCAGCGCGGCGCGGCGGTCCCATTCCGCCTTGGCCCGATCGAGCTTCCCATCCATGGCGTGCTCGATCAGATCGAATAAATCGCTCTTCAAACGCAGCAGAATCGGCTGCGTCTCGGGATCGCCGAGACGGCAGTTGAATTCCAGCACACGGGGATTGCCCGAGCCGTCGATCATGAGGCCGGCGTAGAGGAACCCGGTGTAGCGGCGGCCCTCCTCGGCCATTCCTGCGAGCACGGGCTGGATGATTTCGCGCACCACCCGCGCATGCAGCCCGGGCGCCACGACCGGCGCCGGAGAGTACGCCCCCATGCCGCCGGTATTGGGCCCCTTGTCGCCGTCCCTTAGGCGCTTGTGGTCCTGGCTGGTTGCAAGCGGGAGCACGTGCTCGCCGTCCGCCAGCACGATGAAGCTCACTTCTTCTCCTTCGAGGAATTCTTCAATCACGACGCGGTCCCCCGCGGCGCCCATCGCACGCTCGACGAGGATTCTCTCGACTGCACGGTGGGCTTCGTCCGCGCTCATTGCGACGATCACGCCCTTTCCCGCAGCGAGCCCGTCCGCCTTCACGACGATGGGTGTGCGGCGCGCGTCGATATGGGCGTGCGCAGCGCGCGCCGCGTCGAAGCTCGAAAATTCCGCGGTGGGAATTCCGTGCCGTGTCATGAATTCCTTGGCGAACTGCTTGGAGCTCTCCAGCAGGGCGCAGGCGCGAGTCGGGCCGAAAATCCGCAAACCCCTGGAACGAAACAGATCGACGATTCCCTCGGCGAGCGGCGCCTCCGGTCCTACCACGGTGAGGTAGATACTTTCGGTCTGCGCGAATTCGGCCAGCTCGTCGATTGCCGAGATCGCAACGTTCTCCAAGCCAGCCTCGCGCGCGGTGCCGCCGTTCCCCGGGGCGACGAAGACTTTTTGTATGCGCGGGCTTTGCGCCAGACGCCACGCAATCGCGTGTTCCCTGCCGCCCGAGCCGACGACGAGAAGTTTCATGAGCGGCGTTCGGGTTTCAATGCCGGAAATGCCGCACGCCTGTGAATACCATGGCAAGTCCAAGCTCGTCCGCAGCCGCGATCACCTCGTCGTCGCGCACGCTTCCGCCGGGCTGGACGACGGCCTTCGCGCCCGCTCGGGCGACCACCTCCACGCCGTCGCGAAACGGGAAGAACGCGTCCGACGCGACGACAGATCCCATGAGGGACAGTCCCGCGTCCTGCGCCTTGAGCGCGGCAACACGGGCGGCGTCGACGCGGCTCATTTGCCCTGCGCCGATGCCGAGCGTGCGGCCGCCCCCGCAGAACACGATGGCGTTCGATTTGACGAACTTCGCCACGCGCCACGCGAACAGCAAGTCGGCAACTTGTGCTGCGCTTGGCTTCAGGCGGCTGACCGTGCGCAGCCCGGGAGCTTTCACGTTACGGTGGTCCGGAGATTGCACGAGGAGCCCGCCTCCGACGCGCTTGAAGTCGTATGTCTGCACGGCGCGCGCAAGGCTCACCGACATCACCCGCACGTTGGCTTTGGCGGCAAGGACCTGCCGTGCTGCGGCGTCGAATTCGGGCGCGATCACGACTTCGACGAACTGCTTGGATACCGCTTCGGCCGTCGCGGCGTCGAGCCCGTTGTTGAAGGCGACGATGCCCCCGAATGCTGCCGTGGGGTCGGTGGCAAAGGCGCGCTCGTACGCGTCGCGGACTGAGGCTCCGATCGAAGCGCCGCAAGGATTGGCGTGCTTGACGATCACGCAGGCTGGCTCGTCGAAGGTCTTCACGCATTCCCAGGCTGCGTCGGCGTCGGCGATGTTGTTGTACGACAGTTCCCTGCCTTGAATCTGAGCGTAGCCGGCGATGCCCCCTGCAATCGGATTGCCGTCGCGATAGAACGCCGCAGCCTGATGCGGGTTTTCGCCGTAGCGCAGGTCCTGCACTTTTTCGAACTGAAGCGTGAGGTGCTCCGGGAAAGGCGCAAGGTTTCCATCAACCGCGAGTCCGGTAAGGTAGTTGCCGATGGCGGCTTCGTACGCTGCGCTGTGGGCAAACGCCTTTTGAGCCAGAGCGAAGCGCGTGCCCTCGCTCAAGGCCCCGCCGTGCTCCCCCATTTCCGCGAGGACCTTTGAATAGTCGGACGGATCGGTCAGGATCGCGACGCCCGCGTAGTTCTTGGCCGCTGCGCGCAGCATGCTAGGACCTCCGATGTCGATGTTCTCGATCGCCTCTGCGAGAGTGCAATTCGGTTTCGCGACGGTTCGAGCGAACGGATAGAGGTTGACGACGACGAGATCGATCGGCTCGATACCCGCCGCCTTGATCGCGGCCAAGTGGGCGGGGGAATCGCGCCGGGCGAGAATCCCGGCGTGGAGTCTCGGGTGCAGGGTTTTCACCCGCCCGTCGAGCATTTCCGGGAAGCCGGTATAGTCGGCCACCTCGGTTACGGCGAGGCCTTGCTCGGCGAGAAGCTTCGCCGTGCCGCCCGTCGACAGGATCTTGATCTTGAATCGGGCGAGACCGCGCGCGAACTCGGCAAGGCCGCTCTTGTCGGATACGCTGAGCAGCGCCGTCCGGATGGGAATCATGCGATTCAACGGTGAACGGCTGGGTTGCGAAGGATGAAGAACCCCGAGGGCCTTGGGGAGAATTTCGCTCCCTTCACCATTTACTGTTCACCGCTCACATCTTTATTTTCAGCGACTGGATCTTCTTTCGCAGGGTATTGCGGTTGATCCCGAGCATCTGCGCGGCGATGGACTGATTTCCCTCGGCGCGGTCGAGCACGAGCTCGAGCATCGGACGTTCGACGTTCTTGAGCACCATGTCGTAGATGGCGCGCGGCTTTGCCCCGTCGAGGTCCTTGAAGTACCGCTCCAGAGACCGGCGGACGCAGTCCGCGATCTCGTTTGTTTGCCTCATGCCGCCGTCTCCCTCGACTCTGACTCGAGCTTATGGCTTGTTCGGGCGGCACCCGTCCCGATTCATGCCGCCAGCTCCACCTCATAGCGCAGGCGCAGATTCTCGCGCCCGAGCTGCTCGAAGAAACGATTGACCGCGTCGAGTTGCTCTTCGCAGGTTTCAAGCTGATTCATGTGATGCCGGAAGCTTGCCGAGCTCGCAAGCCCCTTGGTGTACCAGGAGATGTGCTTGCGCGCGATCTTGACTCCCGTTTCCCGGCCATAGAACGCGTAGAGCTCGTGCAGATGCGCGAGCAACACGGCGTGGATTTCGGAAACGAGGGGGTGGGGGAGCTTCTCGCCCGTTGAAAGATAGTGCTCGATCTCGCGGAAGATCCAGGGCCGCCCTTGAGCCGCGCGACCGATCATGATCCCGTCGGCACCGGTATACTCGAGCACCTGCTTCGCTTCCTCGGGCGTGGTGATGTCACCGTTTGCCACCACGGGCAAATGCGTAGAGCGCTTGACTTCGCGGATCGTGTCGTACTCGGCCCGACCCGAGAAGCCGCAGGCGCGGGTGCGGCCGTGCAGAGACAAGAGCTGCACGCCACTGTCCTCGGCAATCTTCGCGACCGTCAGTGCGTTCTTGTTGACCGGATCCCACCCGGTTCGGAACTTCAGCGTGACGGGTACGTTCACCGCCTGCACCACGGCCTTGAGAATGCGCCCGACCAGGGGCTCGTCCTTGAGGAGCGCGGACCCGGCCAGCGTATTGCAGACTTTCTTCGCCGGGCAACCCATGTTTATGTCGACGATTTGCGCGCCCCGCTCCACGTTGAAGCGGGCGGCCTCTGCCATCATGTCCGGGTCCGCCCCGGCGATCTGCACCGAGATCGGCTCGACTTCGCCTTCGTGATTGGCGCGGCGGCGCGTCTTCTCGCTGCCCCACAACAGGGAGTTCGAGGCCACCATCTCGGATACGGCCAGGCCCGCGCCGAACCTTTTGCACAGCTGCCGGAAGGGGCGATCCGTGACGCCGGCCATTGGCGCGACAAAAAGATTATTGCGCAAGGTGCGCGAACCGATTCGCATCGACGATCACGGAAATTTTTCGGGCGGGAGCGCAATTCTATACCTAAACATGAGCGCTTAGGGAAGCGCTCCAACACTTCGCGCCGCAAAAAAACTGACTGCGGGTTTTCTTGTTATCTCCGCGTCGCGGAAGCGGCGGCGCGCCGTTCAGGGCAGCGCGCGAGTGCCGAAGATCATGCGGCGGACGAGGAAACGCCGCGCGGGCGGCAGAGAATCGAGCGCTGCAAGGCCGGCGCCGCGCGCCAGCGCGAGCGGCGCGAGAGAATTCGAGAATATCTTCACCAGAAAATCGGTGAATCCGATCCCGGCGTAGCGGTCGAAACTGCGACTACGGGCGTAGCGAGCGAGAAAACGGGATGCGCCAATATCCTCCTTTGCGGCGTCAAGCAACATCTGAGCCAGTTCCCATGCGTCGCGCAGCCCGAGATTGAGTCCCTGGCCCGCCACCGGGTGCAGCGCTTGCGCGGCGTTTCCGATCGCAAGAACCCTCGCTGCGGGAACGACCCTGCCGTAACGCAGGGAAAGCGGGAAGGTCGAGCGGGGACCGACCGAGGTGAAATTTCCGAGCCTTCCGCCAAAGATTTTGCGCAGGCGCGCGAGGAAATCCGAATCGGAGAGTCCGAGCAACTCGGCGGCGCTTGCCGGACGCACGCTCCAGACCAGTGAATGGCGGTCCTCGAGCGGGAGCAAAGCGAGCGGCCCCTCCGCGGTGAAGCGTTCCCAGGCGACCCCGCTTCGCGGGAGCTCGGCCGTGACTTCGGCCACGATGGCCTGCTGCCGATAGTCCCTCACGTGCCGGGTGCGGCGATTCTGGCCACCGTCGGCGAGAACCAGCAGCCGAGCGCGCATGCCCGCTTTGTTCTCGCCGCAGGACAGCCGCAGGACAACTTCATTGGCGGCTGATTTCCAGTGTTTCAACGATTGCGCGCTCGCGGGAGTGCGCCTCGCAAGCTGGGCAACGAGCTCGGAGTATGCGGTGACGTATCCCAGCGCCGGCAAGCCGTAGTCAGAGCAGCGCATTACGGTTCTGCCGAAACCCTGCTGCGAAACATGGATGGTTTGGATCGGATTGCTTCGCACGGAGGTCCATGCGCCCAGGCGCTCGAGGATCACGCGGCTGCCGTACGACAGCGCGATGGGTCGGTCTGGGAAATCGGCTTCGCCCGCGATTCGAGCAACGGAGACCGTGCTCCCGGACAGGGCAAGCGCCAATGCGCAGCCGACCGGCCCGCCGCCCGCAATGGCGACATCCACTTCCGGCAACTCAACCACGGCCGACCAGTGCCTCGATATCCCGGACCGATTTCGGTGCCGCTGCCGTCAATACCTCGCACCCCGAGGCTGTCACGACAACGTCGTCCTCGATGCGCACACCCGTGTTCCAGAACTGCCGGGGGACGTCTTCGGCCGGCCGGATGTAGCAGCCCGGCTCCACGGTCAAGGTCATGCCGGGCGCGAGACGACGCCATTGCCCGCCCGATTTGTATTCTCCCGCGTCGTGGACGTCCAAGCCGAGCCAATGTCCGGTGCGATGCATGTAAAAGCGCTTGTAGTCCTCGGTCTCGATCGTCTTTTCAACCGTCCCGCAGCACAGTCCCAAGTCCACGAATCCTTGAGCGAGCGTCCCCACGGCGGCATTGTGCGGCTCGTCCCAGTGGCTGCCAGGCTTCACCGCCGCGATCGCCGCGGCTTGCGCGGCCAGCACCAATTCGTAGACGTCCTTCTGGGGGCCGCTGAATTTTCCGCTCACGGGGAAAGTCCGCGTCACATCCGATGCGTATCCGTCCAGCTCACAGCCCGCGTCGATGAGCAGAAGATCCCCGTCGGCGAGGCGCGCGTTGTTGTCGCGGTAATGCAGAACGCAGGCGTTGGCTCCTCCGGCAACGATCGGCCAGTACGCGGGATACTGAGCGCCGCGGCGGCGAAACTCGTAGAGGAGCTCCGCCTCGATCTCGTATTCGTTGCGTCCGGGGCGGGTGGCGCGCATCGCGCGCTCGTGGGCGGCCGCCGAGATCGCCGCTGCACGCCGCATCACGGCGAGCTCGCCGTCATCCTTGAAGAGACGCATGTCGTCGAGCGCGGCGCGCACGTCGCGGATCTCGGCGGGCGCGGTGACGCCCGCGCGCGCCTGCGCCCGGACTTGATTCAGCCATCCCATGATGCGCGCGTCCCAACCTGAATCGGCCCCGGCGGCGTAGTAAAGCGCAGGCTGATCGGCGAGCAGCTTCGGCACGTGCTCGTCGAGCGATTCGACAGGGTAGGCTTCATCGAATCCAAAGGCGGCACGTGCGCCCTCGGGGCCGTTGCGGACGCCTTCCCAGAGCTCGCGCTCCGGATTGCGCTCGCGGCAGAAGAGAATCGACCTGGGCTCCTCTCCCGCGAGGAGGACCAGCACCGCCTCGGGCTCGGGGAAAGTGCTCAGGTAGTAGAAGTAGCTGTCGAATCGGTACAGGTAATCGCTGTCGCGATTGCGGACGCGCTCGGGCGCGGTCGGAATGATCGCGACGCCTTTGCCCATGCGCGACTGCAGCGCGTGGCGGCGCTCGGCGCAGCGCGAAAGATTGCTGCTGGTGTCCATTGCCCGGATTGTCGTCCGCTTTGCGGCGACGATCAAGCGGCGCGCTCGTTCAACGCGGAGAGCCGCGCGGGCGTGCCGACGTCATGCCAGATGCCGCCATGCATCTCGCCGGAGACCCGTCCGCGTGCCATCGCAGCCCGCAGGAGCGAGGCAATCTGTCCCTTCGAACCCGGCTTGATGCTCGAGAAGAGCTCCGGGCGGTAAAGACCGATTCCGCTGAAGGTGAGCTTGGACCGTCCTGATTCGGCGACTTGGGCGCCGTTGAGCGCGAAGTCTCCTTGCGGGTGATGCGGTGGATTCGCGACCAGCACCAAATGCGCGAGATTTTGTTCCAGCGCGGTCTCAACGAGACGCGAGAAATCGAAGTCGCAGAAGAGATCGCCGTTGACGACGAGGAAGGGTCCATCGCCGAGCAGCGGGAGCGCCTGCGCAACCCCCCCGGCGGTTTCGAGCGCCTCGGCTTCGCGCGAGTAGCGGATTGCGACGCCGAAGCGGCGTCCATCGCGGAGCGCAGCTTCGATCATGTGGCCGAGATGCGCGTGATTGATCACGATCTCGCGAACACCCGAGCGCGCAAGCGCCTCGATCAACCAGACGATGAGGGACTTGCCGCGCACTTCCAAGAGCACCTTGGGAATCGCGTCAGTGAGCGGCCTCATCCGCTCGCCGCGCCCCGCGGCAAGTATCATGGCTTTCATCGTTCGAAATCAGAACGTGTAGCCAACGCGCTTTTCCTGCCGCTCGAGCTCCTCGAGCAGGCGCCCGAGCGCGGCAAATTCGCGATAACGCTCGCACGTGCGCCGCAGGTAGCTCATCACGAGTGGCTGGTCTTTCAGATAACCGTCCTTGCCGTCACGAAAGGAAAGGCGCGCGAAAATCCCCAGCACCTTGAGCTGCCGCTGGGCTCCCATCCACTCGAAATCCCGATAGAAATCCGCGAAATCACCGGGAACCGGCAGCCCCCCGGCGCGGGCCTTCTCCCAATAGCGGATCGTCCAATCGATGACGCGTTCCTCGTCCCAAGCGATGTAGGCGTCGCGCAGGAGCGAGACGAGATCGTAGGTGATGGGCCCGTACACCGCGTCCTGAAAATCGAGAATTCCGGGGCAGGGCTCGCAGACCATGAGGTTGCGGGAATGGTAGTCGCGGTGCACGAACACCCGCGCCTGCGCGAGGTTGTTATCGAGGATCGTCGAAAACGTTTTCTTCAGTGTCTCGAGTTGTGTCGCGTCGAGCTCGCGCCGCAGCTGGCGCGCTATGTACCAATCCGGGAAAAGACGCAGCTCCTTCTCGAGTAGTTCTCTGTCGTAATCGGGCAGCGACCCCGGGAGGCTCGCCCGCTGAATCCCTAGCAGTGCGTCGAGCGCGTCTTCGTAAAGCCTCCCGGCGTTGCGCTCGTCGAGTGCATCCAGGTACCTCGTATCGCCCAGATCGGAAAGAAGCAAAAAGCCCTGTTCAAGGTCCTGTGCATGGATCGCGGGCACGTGCACACCCGCTGCGCCGAAAAGGCGCGCGACATGCACGAACCGAGCGCAGTTCTCCTTGTCGGGCGGGGCGTCCATCGCGACGAGAGACGCTTGCACTGCGCCGCGTCGGATACGGAAATAACGCCGGAAGCTCGCGTCGTCGGAGGCGGGGGCGACGCTGAAATCGTCGCTCCCTAGGATCAACGCCAGCCATCGACGCAATTGCTCTGCGCGGTCCAAAAATCCTCCTGAAACAAAGAATTGCCTTCGCTGCAGATTTGTGCGATTTTAGCACCCGCCCCGAAAGCCGAGGTCCAGGGTTCTCTGATATGTCTTGTTCACCCGCCCGCGGTGCGGCGTTGGCACTTGCGCTGTCTTGCTCTGCCGCGGTGTATGCGCAGGGGCAGGGACTTCAGCCGCGGAGTCCTTCCGAACAACGATCCCTTACGGGCGCCCTGCCGATTACCCTGGACGCCGACCGCATCGAGGGCGTTGCAGGCAAGGACACGACGGCGCAGGGCAACGCCAGCTTGCGCCGAGGGGATCTTTCGATTCGGGCCGACTCGCTGACATATCACGAGGGAAATGAAGACGTCGAGGCCCGCGGCAACGTGCGCCTTCAGCGCAACGGTGACACTCTAAAGGGCCCCGCGCTGAGGTATTCGATGAAGGATGCGACAGGCCTATTCGAGAAACCCGACTTCACTTTCACGCCGCGCGCAAAAACGGGTCAGCAACCCGTATCGGCGCGGGGGGAGGCCGAGACGATCGAGTTCCTGGGCGAAAACCAGTACCGAATCAAGGACGGCTTCTTCACCTCCTGCAAGCCGGGCGACGACGGCTGGCTGGTGAAGGCCGACGAGCTGGAACTGGATTTCACGCGCGATGTGGGCACCGCCCGCGGAGCCAGCGTGTATTTCGAGGGACTGCGCGTCATCGCCGCGCCCTCTTTCGATTTCTCTCTGAACAACCAGCGCAAATCGGGCTTTCTTCCGCCTTCGCTCGGCGTTACCGGGAAGAGCGGACCCGAGGCCGGAATTCCGTACTACCTGAATCTCGCGCCCAACTACGACCTCACGCTCACGCCGCGTTACATGGAAAAGCGCGGCTTGCAGATCGCCGAGCAGTTCCGTTATTTGCAGAGGGACTACAAAGGCGATTTCAACGCGGAGGTGCTCCCGCACGACCGTGCCGCGGATCGCCTCCGCTATGGCATGAGCCTGACTGGCAGCTACAACCGCGAAGGATCCCTCCTTGGCGGACTCAATCTGAACAAAGTCTCGGACGACAGCTATTTCCGCGATCTCGCGACCCGCATCAACATCGCTTCGCAGGCCACGCTGCCTCGTGAGGGCTTCTTGACCTACAACGGCAAGTGGTGGGACACCGGCAGCTACTCGGCGACGGCACGGGTACAACGCTTCCAGGTCCTGCAGGATCCGGACAATCCGATCGTCGTCCCTTACGGCCGCACCCCGCAGCTCACCTTGTCCACGCTGCGCCAGGACATCGGCGGCTTCGACTTCGGGTCCTCGGCCGAGTTCGTCGACTTCAGCCATCCTTCGCTCGTGAACGGCAAGCGCTCGACGTTCTATCCAAGCCTCAGCCTGCCGCTCATCGCGCCGGGTTCCTTCCTCACACCGAAGGTCGGCGTGCACTACACGTACTATTCGCTCTATGAGATCCCGGTGATTTCGACCGTCCCGGAATTCCCGAATACGATCAGCCGCACGCTTCCCATTTTCAGCGTCGACAGCGGGCTGATCTACGAGAGAGAAACCAACGCGCTTGGGCAAGGGGTCATACAGACGCTCGAGCCGCGTTTCTATTATGTGAACATCCCCTTCCGCGACCAGAATCAAATTCCCCTGTTCGACACCGCGATCGCGGACTTCAACTACGCCCAGATCTTCTCGGAAAACATGTTTTCCGGCGGCGACCGCATCAACGACGCGCGCCAGCTTACCGCGGCAGTTACGTCCCGCATGCTTCTGCCTTCGAGCGGGCAGGAAGTGCTGCGCGGCACGTTCGGTCAGCGCTACTACTTCAGGGACCAGCGGGTCACGCTCAACCCCAGCGACACGCCGCGCACTTACAACGCATCGAACTGGCTCGCCGCGCTGTCCGGGCGCGTGAGCCAGCACTGGACCTTCGAGGGTGCTTCCGAATACGATCAACGCGACTATCGCACCGAGCGCCTGACCCTGGCAGCGCGCTACCGGCCCGACGGACCCAAGGCGCTCAACCTGAGCTACCGGTACCTGAGCGGGGACATTACGGCGACGGGGCCGCTCAAGCAGGTGGACCTGTCGGCACAGTGGCCGATAGCGGGGCGCTGGTACGGCGTCGGGCGCTTCAACTACTCGCTCGTCGACAGCCGGATCGTCGAGGGCATAGGGGGACTGGAATACGGAGCCGACTGCTGGACAAGCCGCATCATCGTGCAGCGATTCGCGCTGACTGCGGGGACCTCGTCGTCGAGCGTGTTCCTGCAGCTGGAGCTGAACGGCTTTTCGCGCCTCGGGTCCAATCCCCTCGAGGCATTGAAACGCAACATTCCGGGCTATCAGCGGATCAACGCCCCTTCAGCCGAGAGGAAGCCTGGCGACCCATTTGATTTCTACGACTGACATCGGGCTTGAAATCCGGGAAAATTGAAACGATGAGATTTCTCCTTACCGCGCTGCCCTTGATCGCCTGGGGTGCGGCGTTCGCGCAAGGCCCTCGCCCCGAGCGGGCCGCGCCCGCGCGCGTCGACCTAATCGACCGGATCGTCGCGGTAGTCAACAAAGAGGTGATCACGCAGTACGAGCTGGCAGAGCGGATGAATCGCGTGCAGAAGGACCTGCAGCGCCGCGGGACATCCCTTCCCGCTCGCGGCGAGATTGAGCGCCAGGTGCTGGAGCGCCTCATCATCGAAAAGGTTCAGCTTCAATATGCCCGGGAGACTGGGGTGCGCGTGGACGATTTGGAGCTCGATCGCACCGTCAGCCGAGTCGCCGAGGGGAACAAGCTCTCATTGACCGAATTCAGGCAGACGCTCGAGCGCGATGCGATCCGTTTCGACATGTTTCGGGAGGAGCTGCGCAATGAGATCCTGATGAATCGCTTGCGGGACCGCGAGGTCACCGGCAAGATCACCGTAAGCGAAGGCGAGATCGAGAACCTTCTCCTCGAGCAGAGCGAAAGAAAGGACACTGCGACGGAATACAACATAGCGCACATCTTGGTCCGGGTACCCGAGCAGGCGACCCCGGAGCAGCTGGAAAGCCGGCGTGCGCGGGCCGAGGAAACCGTCAAGCGGCTCAGGGACGGCGCGGAATTCGCCCAGCTCGCCGCCACCTACTCCGATGCGCCGGATGCGCTTCAGGGAGGCGTGATGGGTTGGCGCAGCCAGCAGCGGTTGCCGGAGTTGTACGTCGAGGCGCTGGCGGGCCTGAAGCCCGGAGAAATCAGCACTGTGTTTCGAAGCGCCGCCGGGTTCCACGTGCTCAAGCTTCTCGAGCTGCGCGGTGCCGGCGCCCCTGTCCTCGTGGAGCAGGCGCACGTGCGTCATATTCTGGCACGGACCAACGATCTGGTTTCCGAGGACGAAGCCAAGAGGAAGCTGCTCAGCCTGAGGGAGCGGATCGTAAACGGAGTGAACTTCGCCGAGCTCGCCCGCCTGAATTCGGACGACGGCTCGGCTTCTCGCGGTGGAGATCTTGGATGGATCTATCCGGGCGATACCGTGCCGGAATTCGAGCGGGCTTTTGCGGAGCTGAAACCGATGGATGTAAGCCAGCCCGTCAAGACTCCGTTCGGATGGCACCTCATTCAGGTCCTCGAGCGGCGTACCGCGGACATGTCCTCCGAGCGCAAGCGCATCGAAGCGCGCAAGGCTATTCTCGATCGAAAAGGCGACGAGGCCTATCAGGAATGGCTGCGCCAGCTGCGCGACCGCGCCTACGTTGAAATGCGGCTCGAAGAACGGTGAACGCGCGGGTCGAAAAACCGGCGGTGCCTCGGGCGGGCCTTACGTCGGGCTCGAATTCCGTTCCGGTCATAGCGGTGACCTCCGGGGAGCCGGCGGGAATCGGCCCGGATATCTGTCTGGCGCTCGCGCGAAAGAGGTTTGCCGCGCGCATCGTGGTTCTGGGAGACCGGGAAATGCTCCAGAGCCGCGCCCGCCAGCTCGGGCTCCGCGTTCAGCTGCGCGATCCCGGCGCAGGCTTGACATCGGAATCGATCGCATGTGTGCACATCCCGCTCTCATACCCGTGTACGGCAGGCACGCCCGATCCGCGCAACGCACCCTACGTAATTTCGCTCATCGAGCGCGCAATTGCAGGCTGCAAGGCTGGCGAATTCGCCGCGCTCACGACCGCACCCGTGCACAAGGGCGTCATCAACGACGGCGGCATCCCCTTCATCGGCCACACGGAGTATCTCGCCGAGCGTACCGGGGCTGCGCAGGTGGTCATGGTGCTCGCGGGCGGGGGCCTGCGCGTGGCGCTTGCGACTACGCACCTCGCCTTGAGGGACGTGCCGCGTGCGCTCACCCGCGAAGGCCTCGAACGGACAATCCGGGTCCTCCACGCGGAGCTCATCCGCCGGCTTGGTATCTCCGCGCCGCGGATTCTGGTCGCCGGTCTCAATCCGCATAGCGGCGAGGGCGGCTATTTCGGGCGAGAGGAGATCGAAGTGATCGGGCCGGTCCTCGAGAAATTGCGCGCGGAAGGTGTGCAGCTCACCGGACCGTTGCCGGCGGATACGCTGTTTGTTCCCGATCGGCTCGCGGGGGCTGACTGCGTACTTGCGATGTATCACGATCAGGGGTTGCCCGTGCTCAAGTATGCGAGCTTCGGCAAGGGAATCAACGTCACGCTCGGCTTGCCCATGGTCCGCACGTCGGTCGACCACGGCACCGCGATCGAGCTTGCGGGCACCGGTCGGGCAGAACCCGACAGCCTCATCGAGGCGGTCGAAGCAGCGATCGAGATGGCGCAGGCCGAGATGCGGACGGCCCGCTAGACAGTGACGACCGGCCGGCATGTCCCGCGAAAAAGATTCGGTCAGCACTTTCTCGTCGACCGGGGGATCATCGAGCGCATCGTCTCCGCAATCGATCCGCATCGGAGCGAGCACTTCGTTGAAATCGGCCCCGGACTCGGAGCGCTGACGACCCCGCTGCTCGAGCGGGTCGAGCACCTCCACGTCGTGGAGCTCGACCGGGACCTGAGCGGGCGCCTGCGCGAGCGTTACCCCGTCGAACGCCTGACGGTGCACCAAGCCGATGCGCTGCGCTTCGACTTTGCGACTCTGCCTGCACCTCTTAGAGTAGTGGGTAACCTCCCCTACAATATTTCCACCCCCCTCCTATTCCACGTTGCCGCCGCGGCAGCGCGGTGCACGGATCTCCATTTCATGCTCCAGCACGAGGTCGTTGAACGGATGATCGCGAAGCCATCGGAACCCGAATACGGGCGGCTGTCGGTCTCGCTGCAGTACCGCTTCCGCCTCGAGCGGCTCTTCACGGTCGCCCCCGGTTCGTTCCGGCCTGCGCCCAAAGTTCACTCCGCCGTCGTGCGCCTAGTACCGCGCCCCTTGGCGGAGCTCGATGCCTTGAATGAAGCCGGCTTCTCCGGAATCGTCGCCCGGGCGTTTTCGATGCGGCGCAAAACTCTGAGAAACAACCTTTCGGGACTGATTTCCCCTTCTGATCTCGCCGAGCTGGGCATCGACCCGGGCAAGCGCGCGCAGAATCTCTCGGTTGCGGCTTTTGTCACAATCGCGAACCGGCTTGCGCAGCGTCGCACCTAGACCCCGCAAACGCCCGCTGGCAAAATGGTGTATAGATGTGAGGTTTGAAGGACGACCGGGTCAAACAGGCGCAAACCCTGCGGATCCCTCAGTGGAATCTTCGGGAAACAAGCTCAAGCCGATCGAGAAATGCCGTAGCTAAATTGGGGGATGGCCATGGGCCTTCTTGACGACCTGAAAAAACAGGCCGACTTAGTGAAGACCCAGCAGATTCTTCAGCAGAATCTGCAGGGGGACAAGCTCAAGCTGGTCGAAGAGAAGATGAAACAGACGTTCCAGTACGTGCATGAGCTGCTCAAGCAGCTCGGCGTGGTCAAGCCTACCAGCCCCCTCGTGTACTCGATCCCTTGGGTCGCCGATTTCAGGAATCTCCTGTTTACCGAGTCGTTCATCGACTACCGGAAGAAGCGCATCAACGACAAGGAATACTTCGACACGACCCATTTCTTCGTGAAGTGGGCCGGCCCCGATACCGTGGTGATCGAAAAGGACATGCCCCCTGCGATGCAGAAGATCCGCGAATCTCTATGGCTCAGCAAGGTCAAATTCGTCGAGGAGGAGAAGAAGAACGCCAAGGGTTTCGTCATCGGCGCGAAGTTCACCATTCCGGCTGCAGTGCTCACCGACATCGTCATCAAGGCGGACCACGAGCAAGCCAAGCTTCACGTCCAGGCGACGCATCTCTTCGGCCTTGGAGTGGAGTATTTCTCCATTCCGGCGCAGGAAGTCAGCGACGACATGCTCGAAGACTTCGCCAAGGCATTGATCGGGCAGCAGAGCGAGATCCGCAAATACCGCGTTGCAGGTACTCCCGGTACGTTTCGCTAGAGCGCCCGCGCGCGAGTTCCCAGCCCTTGGAGCATAGTCGAGCCTATTTGCGCTCGATCAGCTCGATTTTGTAGGTGTCGGGATCCTCGACGAAGGCAATCACGGTTGTGCCGTGCTTCATCGGCCCGGCTTCGCGCGTGACCTTTCCTCCGCGCCGCTTCACCTCCGCGCAGGCCTTGTAAGCGTCGTCCACTGCCACGGCGATGTGGCCGAAGGCGTTGCCGAGCTCGTACTTGTCTACCCCCCAGTTATGGGTCAGCTCGATCACGGCGGTATCGGTTTCGTCGCCGTAACCGACGAAAGCCAGGGTAAATTTGCCTTCCGGATAGTCTTTGCGGCGGAGCAGCCGCATGCCGAGAACCTCGGTGTAGAAGCGCAGCGACCGCTCCAGGTCGGCTACGCGCAGCATGGTGTGGAGGATTCGCATCGATGCTGTCCCTATAGATCCGGCAGGGTCGGTGCGCGAGCGCTCAATTCGCGCCGCGCCGCTCGGTGGTCCGGATACAGAAGCGCGACGATACTCCAGAAGCGCGGTGAATGGTTGAGCTCGCGCAGGTGGGCGAGTTCATGCGCCGCCACGTAGTCGATGAGATGCGGCGGCAGCATCATCAGCCGCCAGCTGAGCAGTATTCGCCCGTTACAGCTGCAGCTGCCCCAACGGGTCTGCGCGTTGGAAAGACCCACGACTAAGGCGGGAAGCCCGTACGGGAGGGCCAACTGCGCAACCCGCTCGCGGAAAAACTCAAGCGCCTGCCCCCGCATCCAGTCGAGCGCGCGCTCGCGCAGGCTCGCTCCGTCGGCGAGCCCGAACTCGAGCCTATCCTCCGAGAACCACACGCCGATCTCTCCATGCCGCAGCGCCAAGGTCACAGTCCGCCCTAGCCACGGGAGTCTCGCCCCCGCCTCCCACACGAGCGGTCGCCGGCGTGGCTCGGCGAGCCTTCTGCGGATCCAGCGCTCCTTTTTCCGGATGAACGACTCGATATCGGCGATCCTGGCGTGGCGTGGGGCGCGCGCCTCGATTTCGTCCCCCTCTACGAAGAGCGCGATGGTTCGCCGCCTGGCGCGCACAAGGTGGTAGCCCAGTACGCCGCCCGCGACCTGAAGTCGGCGATGGCTGCCGGCGTTCTCCGCTTGTGGCGCAATATCAAAGGGAAGTTGCAGCTGCCTCATCGCTGGGGACATAGACTCGCCATGCGGCCCTCGATCCACTTCTCGACCGACAGGTTCAGCGATTCCGGCGTATGAGCCCGCGCATCGATGGGCGGTCCGACCTCCACCGTCACCGTTCCCGCACGCTTGAGAAAGGCGTTGCGACCCCAAAACAGACCCGCGTTGTGCGCGACCGGCACGACCGACGCGCCGCATTTCACCGCAAGCCACGCGCCGCCTTCGTGATACTTGCCGCGTTCGCCTGGCTTTACGCGCGTGCCTTCCGGGAAGATTGCGATCCAAAACCCTTGAGCGAGCCGCTCGCGGCCGAGCTCGGCCATCCGATTCAGCGCCCGGACGCCGCGGCTGCGGTCGATGGCGATCGGGCTCGTAAGCGCAAGACCCCAGCCGAAGAACGGGATCCACAGGAGCTCTCGCTTCAATACCAGCACCTGCGGGGGGAAAATGAGCTGGAAGGCAAGGGTTTCCCAAGCCGATTGATGCTTTGACAGGATCACGCCGGGAGTCCTCGGCAGGTTCTCCATGCCGGTCACGCGGTAGTGGATACCGAGCACGGTTTTCGCCAACCAGATCATCGCGCGCGACCAGCCGGAGATAACGCGATAGCGTGCAAGCCGCGGCAAGGGAAAAGTGGCGAGCGCGACGATCGCGTAGGGCGGGGTGACGAGGATCTCGGCGATCAGGAAGACGAGCGAGCGCAGAAAGGTCATTGGCACAGCGCGTGCGCCAACGCGGCCAGATCCGGATAGACGGCGGTCCCTTCCGGAAGCTGTCCGGCAGAGCGCGTTTTCGCGCCTTTGCCGGAGAGCACCAGGATCGGATGGGCTCCTACCGCGGCTGCGGCCTGGAGGTCGCGCAGGCTGTCGCCTACGCAGGGCGCCCGGTCGAGCGCGACGTTGAGACGCTCGGCGACGGCGAAGAACATTCCCGGATTGGGTTTGCGGCATGGCGACTGAGACTCGGCGGTGTCCGGGCAATAGAACACCGCTTCGATGCGTCCGCCCGCCTGGTTCACCGCCTTGTGCATCTTGGAGTTGATGGCATTCAGGCTTGCCATTTCCATGAGGCCGCGGCCGACCCCCGATTGGTTTGTGGCGACTACGACTCGCCACCCGGACTGCGTCAGGCGCGCGATCGCCTCGAGGCTTCCGGGGATCGGCCGCCACTCGTCGGGATGCTTGATGAATTCGTCGCTGTCGTAATTAATCACGCCGTCGCGGTCGAGGATGATGAGTTTCATGCTGCGAGCTTGGAGATATCGGAGAACCGATTCATCGCCTTCCGCATATCTGTGAGCAGCGCAAGCCGATTCTCGCGAAGCTTCTTGTCGTCCGTCATGACCATGACTGCGTCGAAGAACGAATCCACGGGCCTCTTCAGAGACGCAAAGGCTTTCAGATATCCGGCGAAATCTCCGGAGTCGAATAGAGGCCTCGCCGAACGGGACGTCGTCTGCAGGGCCTCGAAAAGCGAGATTTCGGCGGGCTCCTTGAGCGCTGAGAAGTCGACATCGGCAAACGACTCGCCCCGGCTTTCCGCCTGTCGAAGTATGTTGGCAATTCGCTTGTTTGCCGCCGCAAGACTGGCAGCTTCGGGAAGCGCGGAAAACGCGCGAACGGCCTCGAGCTGCTTGGGAATGAGGGCTATCGCGACCGGGTTCAGGCTGAGAACCGCCTCGACCTCGTTCGCGGAATAGCCGCGCTCAAGGAAATAGCTGCGCATGCGTTCCGTGAAAAACATCTTAAGATCCGTTTGCGGTTTACCTCTGAAAGGCCCGAAAGCCGCATCCACGAGATCCCTGAGGGACAATGGAAGCTGATTTTCAACGACGATTCTGATGACCCCCAGAGCTGCGCGGCGAAGTCCGAACGGGTCCTTGTCTCCGGTCGGCAGCTCCTTGATGCTGAACAAGCCCGCGAGCGAATCAAGTTTGTCGGCGAGCGCTACGGCACTGGCGATCGGCCCTTCGGGAAGCTCGTCGCCGGCGAAGCGCGGGCGGTAATGCTGCTCGATCGCATCGGCGATTTCACGCGGCTCGCCATCGTGCAGCGCATAGTAGCGTCCCATCACGCCCTGCAGCTCTGGAAATTCGCCGACCATGGCGGTGAGCAAATCCGCTTTGGAAAGCTCGCCGGCACGCTCGGCCTGCGTTGCTTCGGCGCGAAGCGAGCGCGCAATCTCGCCGGCCAACAGCCTGATTCTCTGCATGCGCTCAAGTTGGCTGCCGAGCTTGTTGTGGAACACGACCTTCGCCAATTGCGGTACGCGCGCCTCGAGGCGGGTGTTCCGGTCCCGGTCGAAGAAGAACCGCGCGTCCTCGAGCCTGGGCCGGACGACCCGCTCGTTGCCGCTGACGATTGGGCGCGGGTCAGCGACGCGCATATTGGAGACGATGAGGAATTTCGGCAGCAGCTTCCCGTCGGGGGTGAACAGCGGAAAATACTTCTGATTTTGGCGCATGGTGAGGATCAGGCACTCCTGCGGCACCTCGAGAAACGAGGCATCGAAGTCGCCTGCATAGACGGCCGGGAACTCAACCAGTGCCGTGACTTCGTCCAGCAGGTCCTGATACTCGCCCAGACGCGCCTTCTGCCGCTTGGCTTCGGCTTGCAGCTGTTTGTCGATTTCCGATTTGCGCGCTTCGAAGTCGGCGATGACATGACCGTCCTTCAGCAGCCTCGCCTCGTACTCGTCCGCGCTGCTCAGACGGATCGAAGTAGCGCCCATGAAGCGGTGCCCGCTTGTGGTGTTGCCGGCGGACAAGCCGAGCACACTGCCGGGAACAACGCGTTTCCCGTGCATCATCACGAGTCCATGAACGGGACGCACGAATTGCACTTCGCTCGAGCCCCAGCGCATCAGCCTCGTAATGGGGAGCACCTTCAGCGCTGCGGCGACGCTCGTAGCGAGGATATCGTCGAGAACTTCTCCGGGAGGAGTGAAGCGAGCGAGCCACTTGTCTCCATCCGCCGTCGGAACTATCTCCAACGATTCGACTGCGACTCCCCACCTTTTGGCGAATCCTCTGGCTGCGGCTTCGCCCGAGCTGACCAGAGGCCCCGCTTTGTCGGTCGCTATTTCAATCGCTTTGCTATGCACACCTTGAATCAACACCGCGAGACGCCGCGGCGTCGCAAAGCAGCGCGGCTCGGCTGAGTACGGACGAGGCAAAAGCGCATGCCCTTCCAGTCCTGCGGCGAGCGCATCGCGAAACCGTTGCGCCAGGCGTTGCAAGGTCTTGGGGGGAAGCTCCTCGGTGAGCAACTCCACGAGCAGGGTGCTTGGCGCCGGTGCGACGTGTTTCTTTTTTGGCATCTTCTATGCGCCGAGCTTCTTTCCTGGTACCCGCACCTGTTTCCGCATCGGGAACCCGAGCTTCTCGCGCGAATCGAGGTAGGCCTCGGCGACCTGTTTCGCGAGCGCTCGCACGCGGCCTATGTATGCTTGGCGTTCGGTTACCGAGATCGCGCCGCGCGCGTCGAGCAGATTGAAGGTGTGCGAGCACTTGAGCACCATCTCGTACCCGGGCAGCGGCAGTCCCGCCTCGATCAAGCGCTTCGCTTGCGCTTCGTAATCGTTGAACTGTGACAGCAGCCACGTAGCGTCGCTCGCCTCGAAGTTGTACTTCGACTGCTCGACCTCGTTCTGGTGGTAGACGTCGCGGTAGGTGACGCCGTCCACCCATGTGAGCTCGAAAACGCTTTCCCTGCCCTGCAGGTACATCGCGAGGCGCTCAAGCCCGTAGGTGAGTTCACCCAGCACCGGTTTGCAGTCGAGGCCGCCGACCTGCTGGAAGTAGGTGAACTGGGTGATCTCCATCCCGTTCAACCACACTTCCCAACCCAAACCCCAGGCGCCGAGGGTCGGGGATTCCCAGTCGTCCTCGACAAATCGAACGTCGTTCCTGCGCAGATCGATGCCGAGCGCCTTGAGCGAGCCGAGATAGACATCCTGCAGATCATCGGGCGAAGGCTTCAGCACGACCTGATACTGGTAGTAGTGCTGCAGGCGATTTGGGTTGTCGCCGTAGCGCCCGTCCTTGGGTCGGCGCGAGGGCTGAACGTAGGCGGCGCGCCAAGGTTCAGGGCCGATTGCGCGCAGGAACGTCGCGGTATGAAACGTTCCTGCGCCCATTTCCATGTCGTAAGGCTGCAGCAGAGCGCAGCCCATGCCGCCCCAGTAACTCTGCAGCTTGAGGATCAGTTCCTGGAAGGTGAGCATGAGCGCAGTGACAGCGGTGGATTCTACCGGCTTTCCTCCACCCGACCAACGATCCGGACGCGGCGGAACACAAGTGCCACGATGAGCGCAAGGCAAGCGAGCACGATCGGGTAGTTCCCGGCTCTCACATAAGGCGTAGCACCGGACTGCCCTTGCACCTCGCCCTCGAGGATGCCCTCGGTAAACTGCGGCAATCCGGCGACGACCCTGCCGCGAGGATCGATGATCGCAGTCATTCCGGTATTCGTCGCGCGCAACATGGTGCGCCCGGTCTCGAGCGCGCGCATGCGCGATATCTGCAGGTGCTGGGCCGGGGCAAGCGAATCTCCGAACCAGGCGACGTTCGAGACGTTCACCAGCAGCGTCGCCTCCGGCAACTGGCGGATGATCTCCTCCCCGAAGGCATCCTCCCAGCAGATGTTCGGCGCGACGAGTTGCCCGGCGAGCGCGAGCGGTTTGGGGTGTTCCGGGCCCAGGGAAAAATCCGAGAGCGGAATCGCGAAGGTCTTCACAATCCAGCCAAAGCCCGGGGGAACGAACTCGCCGAAGGGAACGAGGTGCGACTTGTCGTAGCGCTGCGAAGGCGAAGCCCCGACGCTGACGACACTGTTGAAATAGCGTGTTCCAGGGTCGCGAATCGGTACGCCGATCAGTACGTCGGCGCCACGCTCAGCTGCGATTTTCGCGATGTCTTTCAGGTAGCTCGGGTCGACCGCGTCGAGAAACCGCGGAATGGCGGTTTCGGGCAGCACGATGAGCCGACCCTGGCTCGCTTCGATGAGGCGCTTGTAGACCGACAGAGTCATCGCGTATCGATCCGCCTGAAACTTCAGGTCCTGGGGGATGTTTCCCTGGAGCAGCGCGACCTTGAGGGGCGCGCCCTGGAGAGAGGTCCAGTCGATCTGCTTGAGCAGCTGACCGAGGCCGAAAGCAAAGATGAGCGCGACGCCGCCGGCGAGGCGGGCTTTCAACGAGCCAGTTGTCACGACGACGAGCAGGCCGGCGCAGAGCGCAGTCGCGAACGACACGCCGTATACCCCGATGAGCGGAGCAAGTCCCGCGAGCGGGGAGTCAACTTGGCTGTAACCTAGGGCAAGCCAGGGCACGCCGGTGAAGACCCAGCCGCGCAACCACTCGAAGAGTGTCCACGCCGCGGGGAAGGCGATCAGGGCGGAGGTAAGCGGAGCGCGTCCGAGCCGCGCGAGGCACCAGCCGGCGGCCGCAGGATAGAGCGAGAGGATGGCGCAGTAGGCGAGCGTGCCGATCGCAGCGAGGGGTGCCGGCATCATTCCGAAGTCGTGCAAGCTGACGTAGACCCAGGACACGCCCGCACCGAAGAGGCCGGCGCCAAAGGCGAAGCCCGTCCGAAGCGCAGCCTGCGGTGCCGCCGCCCGCAACCAGATGAGCAGCAGGCCTGCGAGGGTCAAGAACGGCAGCGGGAATACCGCGAGAGGAGCGAAGCCGGCGACGGTCAACGCTCCTGCGACAAGAGCCGCGGCGATCGGGGATTGCAGAAAAGCCTTCAAGCCTTGCCTGGCAGCCGGTGCACCTGAAGGACGAGCAGCCTGCGGCTGTCGGCGCGAAGCACCTGCACGCGCAGGCCGTCGATGGTGATCGCCTCGCCGCGCTTGGGGAGGCGCCCGAAGCGGTTTACCACGAGCCCGCCGACGGTGTCGAAATCGGTATCGGAGAACCTCGTTCCGAAGGCCTGATTGAAATCGGCGATTTCGGTTTGCGCCTTGACGCGGTAGTGGCCCCCTTGCTCGCGCACGATGTTGTCCTCCGAATCGTCGAAGTCGTACTCGTCTTCGATCTCGCCGACGATCTGCTCGAGCACGTCCTCGATGGTCACCAGGCCTGCCACGCCGCCGTACTCGTCGACCACGATCGCCATGTGGTTGCGGTTCGCGCGGAATTCGCGCAGCAGCACGTTCAGGCGCTTGGACTCAGGCACGAAAACGGCGGGCCTCAGCATGTCGCGCACCTTGAACTCTTCCTCCCCGGCGTAGTAGCGCAGCAGGTCCTTGGCTAGCAGCACGCCGATGACGTCGTCGCGATTCTTGTCGATGACCGGGAAGCGCGAGTGCGCCGTCGCGATCACGTGCGGAATGAACTTGTCGGGGGTCTCGCTGACGTCGATCATGTCCATTTGTGCGCGCGGCACCATGATGTCGCGCACTTGCATCTCGGAGACCTGCAGCGCGCCCTCGATCATCGACAGGGCGTCTCCGTCGAGGAGATTTCTCTCGAAGGCGGAGTGCAGCAGCTTGAGCAGCTGCTCGCGGTCCTCGGGCTCGCGCATGAGCAGCGCGGAAAGGCGTTCAAGCAGCGAAGGTTTGTTCGACTCGTCCATGCCTGCGGCGGGCTTGCCCTCGGGGCCGGTTTTCCCCAAACCCGGGGTTCGTCACCCGGAATCGTCGTAGGGATCAGGATAACCGAGTTTGGCTAGAAGTTTCTTTTCCAGCGCTTCCATGCGTGCGGCGTCGCTCTGCCGGACGTGATCGTGGCCCTGGAGGTGCAGCAGCGCATGAATCGTCAGGTGCGCAAGATGCGCTTCTACCGTCTTGCCTTGGGCGAGCGCTTCGCGAGCGACCACCGGGGCACAGAGGACGATGTCGCCCTGCACCAAGCCGCGTCGCAGGGTGTAGGGAAAGCTCAGCACGTTGGCCGCGTAGTCGCGATCGCGATAGCGACGGTTGAGAATCCGGGCTTCGGCCGCTCCGACGATCCGCACGGTGATCTCGGCCGAGCCTTTGAGCGCCGCGCGCGCCCAGCGGCGGACCTGGGCCAGGGCGGGGACGGGAGCGGCGCGAGAAGCGACCTGAATATGGAGCGCGAGGCGCGGCCTTCTCCGCCGACGCGGCCGTGCACGCGGTGCGGCGCCGGGCCAGCCGCGGGACGGCACGGCGGCTACTCGTCCCCGTGACGCTCGTAAGCATCCACGATGCGTTGCACCAGAGGATGGCGGACGACGTCTTCGCTCTTGAACGCGGTGAACGCGATACCCCGCACCTCAGCCAGGATTTTCTGCACCGCCACCATTCCGCTCTTCTGCCCGCGTGCGAGGTCGATTTGCGTGATATCACCGGTCACGACCGCCTTCGAGCCGAAGCCGATGCGAGTGAGGAACATCTTCATCTGCTCGGGGGTGGTGTTCTGGGCCTCATCGAGAATGACGAACGAGTGGTTCAGGGTGCGGCCGCGCATGTAGGCGAGCGGCGCGAGTTCGATTGCGCCGCGCTCGAAGAGCCTGCCGGCTTTGTCGAAACCCAGCAGGTCGTACAGCGCGTCGTAGAGCGGTCGCAGGTACGGATCGACTTTCTGCGCGAGGTCGCCGGGCAGGAATCCGAGGCGCTCGCCCGCTTCGACCGCGGGCCGCACCAGCACGATGCGCTTCACGGCATCGCGCTCCAGCGCGTCCACCGCGCACGCGACGGCGAGATAGGTCTTGCCCGTGCCCGCGGGACCGATCGCGAAGGTGATGTCGTGCTCGAGGATATTCTGGATGTACTGCCGCTGCCTGGGCGTGCGGCCGCGAAGGTCCGACCGCCGGGTGAGAAGCGGCGTGTCCTCCCTCGCTCGGCCGCGGGAGCGGACCTCGATCAAGCCGAGCTGAATGTCGTCCAGGGTGAGACTGCGCTTGGCGTCGTCGTAAAATTTCTGCAACACGTCGGCCGCCTGAGCCGCCTGCGCTCCGCGGACCGTGAAACGCTCGCCGCGGCGTGCGATCGTGACGTCCAGCGCAGTCTCGATTTGCCTCAGGTTCTCGTCCAGCGTCCCGCAGAGATTGGCGAGGCGCTGGTTGTCGACCGGAGTGAGGACGAGTTCCAGGGGGCCGGTCTTCAAAGGCCTACGCCGCAACGCGGACCTCGCCGCGCAGCGTATGGGCCATCGCCGCGGTGACGGTCACGTCGACGAACTGCCCCACGAGTCGCCGGGGACCGCGAAAGTTGACGACGCGGTTGTCTGCGGTGCGGCCCGAGAGTTCCCCGGCGTCCCTGCGCGAGGCGCCTTCAACGAGAATGCGCTGGCGCGTCCCGACCATGCTTTCGCCGATCCTGCTCGCATGCCATTCGATTTTCCGCTGGAGCCGGGCGAGCCGGGCGCGCTTTACCTCTTGTGGAGTATCGTCGGGAAGCTCCGCGGCGGGGGTTCCCGGCCTCCGGCTGTAGACAAACGAAAACGAGCTGTCGAATCCGACTTCATTCACCAGTCTCAGGGTCGCCTCGAAATCCTGCTCGGTCTCCCCGGGGAAGCCGACGATGAAATCCGAAGAGATCCTGATGCCGGGTCTCGCGGCGCGCAGCCTGCGCACGATCGACTTGTACTCGAGGGCCGTGTACCCGCGCTTCATCGCCGCGAGCACGCGGTCCGAGCCGGACTGCACCGGGAGGTGCACTTGCGGAGCGAGCTTTTCGATCCGCGCGTGCGCATCGATGAGACGCTGGGTGAATTCCTTCGGATGCGAAGTGGTGTAACGGATACGCCCGATGCCGGGAATCTCTGCGACGTACTCGAGCAGCAGCGCAAAATCCGCGATGACGCCGTCCGCCATCCTCCCGCGATAGGCGTTGACGTTCTGACCGAGCAGAGTCACTTCCTTGACGCCCTGCTCGGCGAGATCCGCGACCTCGGTGAGCACATCGTCGAAGGGGCGGGACACTTCCTCGCCCCGGGTATAGGGAACGACGCAGAAGCTGCAGTACTTGCTGCAGCCTTCCATGATCGAGACGAAGGCGCTCGGTCCGGCGACGCGCGCGGGGGGAAGCCTGTCGAACTTCTCGATCTCCGGGAAGGAGACGTCCACCTGAGGCCGGCCGGAACGCTGCCGAGCGTCGATCAATTCGGGAAGCCGGTGCAGCGTCTGCGGGCCGAACACCAGATCGACATAGGGCGCGCGCGCCACGATGGCCGCGCCTTCTTGGCTCGCGACGCAGCCGCCCACGCCGATGAGAAGGTCGTGCCGCGCCTGCTTCAGGTGTTTCACGCGCCCGAGATCGTGAAATACCTTTTCCTGCGCCCGCTCGCGCACCGAGCAGGTGTTGAACAGGATCAGGTCCGCATTTTCGGGCTGGTCGGTGATCTCGAAACCCTTCGCCGCGCGCAGCAGATCAGCCATCTTGTCCGAGTCGTACTCGTTCATCTGGCAGCCGAACGTCCGAATGAACAGCTTTCTTGTCATGTCATCCGCCCTCTGGGCTCGGCCGTGCGAGCTCATCGGGTGTCAGCAGCCATACGCGAAAAATCTGCCCGTCACGATCCAGGTTGTAGGCGGCCCAGGCTCCCTCGCGCGGAATGGTCACCGGCACGATGATCAGGTTCTGCTGATCGCGGATGATCGCGCCTGCTGCGAGCTGCATCGCCTTGTCGTCCACGGTTACGGCCATCTCTTGGACGTGGCGGATATAGCCCCGCGTGGTGTCCTGAGGGATCGGGATCGGGCGCGTTTGAGCGAGAACCGACACGGCCCAGAGGAAGGCCGGGAGGAGCGCAAGGCAGGCTGCTCGGCGTGGGGCCATGGTCGCTCGCTCGAGGAGAAGTGGTGGCGAATCAGGGACTCGAACCCCGGACCTGCGGATTATGATTCCGTCGCTCTAACCAGCTGAGCTAATTCGCCACGAGAAAACCGGAAATTATCCTTTTTGCGTCCAAGGGTTGTCAAGGAAGGGTCCCTTCGCGGGTACAATCCGCGAATGGAATTCGACGTCGTCATCATCGGAGGAGGGCTCGCCGGGGCGAGTCTGGCGGCGGCGCTCGCCGAAAGCGGGCTCAAGCTTGCCCTCATCGAGCGCAAGGCGCCGCCTTTGCCGGGTCCGGACTGGGATTCGCGCGTCTACGCGTTGACTCCGGCGAGCACGGCGTTTCTCGACCGCATTGGTGCCTGGCAGCGCCTCGAAGCCGGGCGCGTCACGCCGATTTACGACATGCGGGTGTTCGGTGACGACGGGCGCTCGCGGCTGGATTTTTCCGCGTACGAATCGGGAGCGTTGCAACTCGCGGCGACCGTCGAATCGAGCCGGCTTCATCATGCCTTGTGGCAGGGTTTCGAACGTCACAGAAATCTGTCGTTGCTGTGTCCGGCGGTGCCGTCGGAACTGCGTCGCGCGGGGAATCGCGTCGAAATCGATCTCGAAGACGGCAAGGTGGTCACGGCGAAACTGGTGGTCGGCGCAGACGGAGCCGAATCGTGGGTGCGCCGCGCGGCGGGTATCGAAGCCCGAAACCGGAGCTACGCGCAGCTTGGCGTCGTCGCCAATTTCGCCTGCGCGCGGGCGCATCGCAATATCGCGTATCAATGGTTTCGCAGCGACGGTGTGCTCGCTTATCTCCCTTTGACCGACCGGCGCGTCTCGATCGTCTGGTCCGCACCGGAAACGCACGCACGTGATCTGCTCGCCCTCGCACCCGCGGCGTTTTGCGCTCGAGTGAGCGAAGCGGGCTGCGAAGCTCTGGGCGCCCTGGATCCGCTCACCCCGCCGGTAGCCTTTCCCTTGAGTCGCATGTTTGCCGATCGGATGGCCCAGGGAAGGATAGCGCTCATCGGCGACGCGGCGCACGTGTTGCACCCGCTCGCCGGGCAGGGCGTGAATCTGGGATTGGGTGACGCGCACTCGCTTGCCGACTTGCTGCGTGGAGCCTCCGACCCGGGAGATCGTCTCCTGCTGCGGCGCTATGAGCGCGCCCGTGCCGAGGATATACTCGCATTGCGCTGGGTCACGGACGGATTGTTCCGGCTTTTTGATGCGAACCACGGAGCAGCCGCGCGGATCCGGAACTTCGGATTGAACCTGACGAACTCCAATCCGGTCATCAAGACTCTGCTTGCGCGCCGCGCCATGGGAATAGGCGGAGGCCTTCATCACGGGGAACCATCATGAGTTTGCGACTGCCCGCTCTATTTCTCGCCGCGGCTTTTACGGCGACGGCGCTCGCTGACGAGGCATCGGTGAGGCGAGGCGTCGAGGCCCGCTTCGACGGCATCAAAGTGGATAGCGTGACGAGGACGTCCTATGCCGGGCTGTACGAGATCGTAGTCGGGGAGACGCTGTTCTATACCGACGAGAAGGTGAACTTCGTGTTCAAGGGCGAGATCATCGACGCGCGTTCTCAGAAGAATCTCACCGAAGAGCGCCAGCAAAAACTCACCGCGATCAGGTTCGAGGATCTTCCCCTCGATCTCGCGATCAAGCAGGTGCGCGGCAACGGCAAGCGCGTGGTTGCGATTTTCGCCGATCCGTTTTGCCCCTATTGCAAGAGCCTCGACCGCGCACTGCTGCGGCAGGACGACATTACGATCTATACGTTTCTCTATCCCATTCTCCGGCCCGAGTCGCCCGACAAGGCGCGTACCATCTGGTGCGCGCCCGACCGGGCCAAGGCCTACTACGATTTCATGTTGAACGGCCGGGAGCCGGCGGCCACGCCCTCCTGTAACGCGCCGGTCGATAAGTGGCTTGCCCTCGGTCAGAAAATCGGCGTGAGGGCGACGCCGACCAGCTTCACGACAAATGGGGAGAGAATCCTAGGCGCGCGACCCGAAGAGCTCGTCAAACTGATCGGCGAGGCTAAGAAATAGACTCCTGATGGCGTGCCCGATTCAGGGCGTCACGGCGCCGGTCGGAGCGGGTTTCAGGTTCTTCGGGAGTAGGGCCCACATTTTCCCCTGTTGCCGCATGCGGCCCGCTTGGACGCCCGCCTCGGGGCCGAACCCCCAGAAAAAATCTGCGCGCACCGGATTACGGATCGCACCTCCCGTATCCTGAGCGAGGACCAGGCGGGTGAGCGGCGTGGCGCTTGCCGGAAACGTCGTCGCGAGAAATACCGGAGCCCCTAGTGGGACATAGCGCGGATCGACGGCGATTGAGCGGCCCGGCGCGAGCGGAACGCCGAGCGCGCCGACGGGGCCGCTCGCCGCGTCAGCGAGCGGCAGTTCGCGAAAAAACACGAAGCTCGGGTTCTGGTTAAGAAGCTCTTCGAGACGCTTGGGATTCGCCGCAGCCCAGGCCTTAATTGCGGGCATCGAAGCTTCGCCGAGCTGGAGTTCACCGCGCTCGACGAGGTAGCGCCCGATCGATTGAAAAGGATGGCCATTCTGGTCCGCGTACCCGACGCGCAGCGTCTCTCCGCCCTCGAGCTGGACCCTTCCGGATCCCTGGACCTGGAGAAAAAAGGCTTCGATCGGATCGTCGACCCACAGGATTTCCTTTCCCGCCAAGGGTGCGGCGCCGCGAGCGATTTCCGCGCGCGAGTAATACGGCACGACGCGCTTTCCCTCGACGCGCCCGCGCAAGCGCATGCCGCGCAAGTCCGGGTTGATCGCGGAAAGGTCGATGGTGAGCAGGTCGTCCGGCGGGCCGTACAGAGGGTAAACAAAGGGCGTGACTCTGGCGCGGCTGCCGCGCAGGAACGGTTCGTAGTAACCCGTGACCAATCCCTCGATCGCGCCGTCGGTGTTGGCGAGACGCCACGGGGTGAAATTTTCTTCCAGGAAGCGCCGTGCCTCCTCGTCGCCCGGCGAGCGAAGCTCCATCGCTCGCGCGCACACCCCGCGCCACGCCTCACGCCAGCGCAAGGCCTGACACGATGCGAGGAAAGCGGGCCAGGCCGCCGCCTGCTCGCCCTCCTTCCAGCCCGTGAGCGCGCCGAAATCGACGGGCTCGAGCGGATTGATGCGAGGGGCAACGGGCTGCCCGGGGCACGCCGGACACGGGCAGGACGCAGAAGGTGGACAACCCCCGTCCGGCAGCAGAGCGCAGCCTGCAGTGAAACCTGCCGCCGCGAGAAAAAACCAGCGCAAATGCTCTATCATCGGATTCCGAGAGCTTAGAAAGAACATCGTCGAGTGAGTTCCGGGTTGTGGATCATTTTGCTCGAAGCGGGACTCGCTCTTGCGCTCGTCGCGTTCCTCGTGTGGTGGACGCTGCCGCGCAGACGGGAAAGCGAGGGCCGCGAAAAAAAAGATGCCTCCGGCACGTCAGAGCGGCACTAGTGCAGGACACGGGGTACCGACAGGGTGAACTCGGGAATCGGTGCGTCGAACTGGGTACCGTCTTCGGCTACCATTTGGTAGCTGCCTCGCATCGTCCCGACAGGCGTCGCGATCGCAGTGCCGCTCGTGTACTCGAAGCTTTCTCCGGGTTTGAGCAGCGGCTGCGCGCCGACTACGCCCAGACCCCGCACTTCCTGCACTTGGTTGCGGCTGTCGGTGATGATCCAGTGTCGCGAGATCAGCTGAGCGGGAAGGCTTCCGTTGTTGCGGATCGTGATGGTATAGGCGAAGACGAAGCGGGCGTTCTGCTCGTCGGACTGTTCCGGCATGTATTGCGTCTGCGAGGAGACCGCGACCTCGTATTTTTTTTCCGCGACCATGCGGTCATTCCACACGAAATCGCGCGGACTGACAAGAGCGGGACGATCGCGGTTTCATGCGGCTCCGGGCGAATCCAAGTAGAATTTCCGGCGATGGCTGCACGCACGTACCGAATCGCATCGAGCATCCTGTCGGCAAACTTCGCGCGGCTCGGCGATGAAGTGGCTGAGGTCGTCGCAGCCGGAGCGGACATGATTCACTTCGACGTGATGGACAATCATTACGTCCCGAACCTCACCGTTGGACCGGTCGTGTGCGAGGCGATCCGCCCGCTTACCGAAAGCGTGATCGACGTGCACTTGATGGTCAGACCGGTCGATCGAATCATTCCGGATTTCGCTCGCGCCGGAGCCAACATCATCACCTTCCACCCGGAGGCGAGCGAGCACGTCGATCGCACCGTCGGATTGATCCATGACTCGGGCTGCAAGGCGGGCCTCGCGCTGAACCCCGCGACGCCCTTGTCCTGCCTCGATCACGTCCTGCACAAGCTCGACCTGGTTCTCATCATGTCGGTGAATCCCGGATTTGGCGGGCAGCAATTCATCCCCCACGCTCTGGAGAAACTGCGCGACGCGCGCAGGAAAATCGCCGACACTGGGCGCGCAATCATGCTGGAAGTGGACGGCGGCGTGAACGCCGGGAACATCGCCGGAATCGCGCGCGCTGGGGCCGATACCTTCGTCGCGGGCTCCGCAATTTTCGGCTCGAAGAACTATCGGGCGACCATCTCGCAGATGCGGGATGCGCTCAAGTCCGTCGGCTAGAGACGGGTACCGCGGGGTACTGCGCGGCCGCGCCGAGAGTCCGAAATGAGATCGTTCATCGAGGAACTCCAGGCCATCGTCGGACCGGCGGGACTGATCACGTCGCCGACGGAGGTCGCGCCCTACGCTGCGGATTGGCGAAAGCGCTACTTGGGCAAGCCGGCAGCCGTTGTCAGACCGGCGTCTACCGCCGAGGTGGCCGGGGTGGTGCGCGCGTGCGCCGGCTCGCGCACGGCGATTGTCCCCCAAGGGGGAAATACGGGCCTTTGCGGCGCGGCCACCCCGGATGCGAGCGGTACTCAGATCGTCCTCAACCTCTCCCGCATGAACCGGATCCGAGAAGTCGATGCGCGCAACAACACGATGACTGCCGAGGCCGGCTGTGTATTGACCACGCTGCACAAGGCCGCAGAGGAATCGGGGCGCCTCTTCCCCTTGAGCCTTGCGGCAGAAGGCAGCTGCGAAATCGGCGGCAATCTTTCCACGAATGCGGGCGGCACGGCGGTGCTGCGCTATGGCAACGCTCGCGAGCTCGTGCTGGGACTCGAGGTCGTGCTGCCCTCCGGCGAGGTTTGGGAGGGCCTGCGCGGCCTGCGCAAGGACAACACCGGCTATGACCTGAAGCAGCTTTTCATCGGTGCCGAAGGAACGCTGGGCGTAATCACAGCGGCCGTCTTGAAGCTCTTTCCCCTGCCCAAGTCTCGTGCGACCGCAGTGGCGGCGCTACACAGTCCGGAAAAGGCGCTGGCACTGCTTGAGCGGGCCTTGGTGACCTGCGGGGAGAGGCTCACGGGCTTCGAGCTATTCTCCGATTTTTGCCTCTCGCTCGTGCTGAAGCACTTCGGGGGTACTGCTTCGCCCTTTCCGCGCCACTCCCCTCATTATGTGCTCATGGAACTCTCGGATACGCAGTCCGGCGGAGGTGTCAGGACTCTGGTCGAAAGAGTGCTCGAAGCTGCTCTCGAGGAGAAAAACATTCTCGATGCGGCGGTCGCGCAGAGCGAGACCCAGGCGCAAGCTTTCTGGAAGCTGCGTGAATCCATCTCCGAAGCTCAGGCCCGAGAAGGACCGAATATCAAACACGACGTATCGATTCCGATCTCGCGCATCGCCGATTTCATTTCGGCGACGGATCAGGAACTCGCGCGCGCTCATGCGGGCGTGCGCATGGTGACTTTCGGACACATAGGCGACGGAAACGTCCACTACAATGTGTCCGGTCCCGAAGGAGTCGCCCCGGATGTTTTTATTAAGAATACGGCGGCGATCAATCGCCTGGTGCACGACAGCGTGGCGCGTTTCGGCGGCTCGATCAGCGCTGAGCATGGGCTTGGCCAGCTGAAACGCGATGAAATCCAGCGCTACAAATCGCCTCTCGAACTCGAGTTGATGCGCAAGCTCAAGGGAGCTCTCGACCCGCACGGCATCATGAATCCCGGCAAGGTGCTTTAGCGCGCTGTAATCGTACGAGGTAACGCATCTCGCCGTCGCGGTGCTGTCATTGCCCTTGGTGTCAATACCGCAAGCTGGACAAGCCGCGCAGTGCTGTTATAGAGTAGGCGCTCCGAACGAGAAGCAAGGCAAGTCAACCGTGCTCTTCGAAAACGCCGGGAAACAGGTGCAATCGCGCAGCTGGTGCTGGCGGCGCAGCTAGCCTGCAGTCGCGCGCGCGCCCTGCGCGCACCCGCAGTACCCCGCAACGTTTTCCTGGAGCAGTCATGACCGAGGCAGAATTCCAGCGGCTTGCCGCTCAAGGTTTCAACCGCGTTCCGCTCCTCGCAGAGACCTTCGCCGATCTCGAGACGCCGCTATCGCTTTATCTGAAGCTTGCCAACCGCTCCAACACCTATCTGCTTGAGTCCGTAGTGGGCGGAGAGCGCTTCGGGCGCTATTCGTTCATCGGACTGGCGGCCCCGGTAAGGCTGCGGGCGGTCGGAAGCTTGGTGACGGTGATGCATGGAGACGTCATAGCGGAGAAGGCCCAGACCGCCGATCCGCTCGCCTTTGTGCGCGAGTTCCTTTCGCGCTACCGCGTCGCGGAGCTCCCTGGCTTGCCCCGGTTCTGCGGGGGACTGGTCGGATATTTCGGCTACGACACGGTGCGGTGGATCGAGCCGCGCCTCGCCGGAGGATGGCTCAAGCCCGACGCGCTCGGCTGCCCGGATATGTTATTGCTGGTGTCCGAAGAGCTTGCCGTCATCGACAATCTGTCGGGCAAGCTCTATCTCGTCGTCTATGCGGACCCGACCAAGCCGCGCGCCTGGCACGACGCTCAAGCGCGTCTGCGCGAACTGCTGGGCGCGCTTAGACTGCCCTTGTCACCACCCTCCGAGACACGCGAAGCGGAGACGGAGGTCGCATCAAATTTCGACGCCGACACGTTCCGTGCGGCGGTAGATCGTGCGATCCGGTATGTTCACGACGGGGACATCATGCAGGTCGTGCTGTCACAGCGGTTGTCGCGCCCGTTTGCCGGATCTTCGCTGTCCTTGTATCGGGCTTTGCGCTCGATCAACCCGTCGCCGTACATGTTCTATTTCGATTTCGGCGACTTCCAGGTGGTGAGCGCCTCACCAGAAATCCTGGTGCGTCTGGAGCGTGGTACGGTTACGGTGCGCCCGATCGCCGGAACGCGCCGCCGCGGGGCGACGCAAGACGAGGATGTCGGGCTGGAGCGCGAGTTGCTCGCTGATCCGAAGGAGCGTGCGGAACACGTGATGCTGGCCGACCTCGGCCGCAACGACGTCGGGCGCGTGGCCGCGACGGGGACAGTCCGACTCACCGAAACGATGACGGTCGAACGCTACTCACACGTGATGCACATCGTGTCGAACGTGGAAGGGACGCTGCGCGACGGGCTGGATTGCCTCGACGTGTTCCGCGCGGCATTTCCTGCGGGAACGGTAAGCGGCGCCCCCAAGGTACGCGCCATGGAGATTATCGACGAGCTGGAGCCCGACAGGCGGGGCGTCTACGCCGGTGCCGCGGGCTATCTGGGATTCAACGGCGATATGGACCTGGCCATTGCGATCCGCACGGCGGTCGTGAAAGGCGGCCAGATGCACGTGCAGGCGGGTGCCGGGATCGTCGCCGACTCGGTGCCCGAAAGCGAATTGCAGGAAACCCGTGCCAAGGCGCGGGCTGTGCTGCATGCCGCGGAGATCGCCTCGAATGGAATGGACAGGCGGGCATGATCCTGATGATCGACAACTACGATTCCTTCACCTGGAATTTAGTGCAGTATCTGGGCGAGTTGGGGGCGGACGTCAAAGTGTTTCGCAACGACGAGATCGCGGCGGCGGACATCGCTGCGATGAAACCGACAGGCATCGTCATTTCACCGGGGCCCTGCACTCCCAGTGAAGCGGGGATCTCGCTCGCTGCCGTACGCGAGTTTGCGGGCCGGATCCCGATACTGGGCGTGTGCCTCGGCCATCAGGCGATCGGCCAGGCTTTCGGCGGCGAAGTTGTGCGCGCGGGCAAAGTCGTCCACGGAAAAACCTCGGCGATCAGCCATTTGGGCCTCGGCGTGTTTCGCGGATTGCCGAGTCCCTTCGTGGCGACCCGCTATCATTCGCTTGCGATTCGCCGGGCGACCCTGCCCAAGTGCCTGGAGATCACGGCGGAGTCCGAAGACGGCGAGATCATGGGCGTGCGCCACCGTGAGTTCGCCGTGGACGGCGTGCAGTTCCATCCCGAGTCCTTTCTCACCGAGCACGGACACGCGCTCTTGAAAAATTTCCTGCAACGGGAGGCGGCATGAGCATCACGGTCCAGGAAGCGCTGACGCGGACCATCGAACACCGCGAGATATTCCACGACGAAATGCTCGATCTGATGAGGCAGATCATGAGTGGACAGATTTCTCCCGTCATGATCGCGGCCATCACCGTAGGATTGCGAGTGAAGAAGGAAACGATCGGCGAGATCACCGCCGCGGCACAGGTGATGCGCGAGCTTGCGACGCGGGTCACGGTGAAGGATCCCGACAACCTGGTGGACATCGTGGGTACCGGCGGGGACGGCGCGCACACCTTCAATATCTCGACCGCATCCATGTTCGTTTGCGCCGCGGCGGGGGGCCGCGTCGCCAAGCACGGCAACCGCGCCGTGTCTTCGCAGTCCGGCAGCGCGGACGTGCTTGAGGCGCTGGGCGCAAACATCAACCTGAAGCCCGAGCAGGTGGGGCGTTGCATCGACGAGGTAGGGGTCGGCTTCATGTTTGCGCCGGCGCACCACGCGGCGATGAAACACGCCGCCGCTGTGAGGCGAGAGCTTGGCGTGCGCACTCTGTTCAACATTCTCGGACCGCTAACCAATCCGGCCGGTGCGCCGACGCAGCTGATGGGCGTTTTTCATCCCGATCTCGTTGGGATCCAGGTCCGAGTGCTGCAGCGGCTCGGGGCGCGTCACGCGATGACCGTCTACGGCCTGGAAGGCTTGGACGAGATCTCGGTGAGCGGCCAGACGATGATCGGGGAGTTGAGGAACGGCAAAATTCTCGAATACACGATGCACCCCGACAAATTCGGCTTGCCGGTGCACGATCCGAAAGCGCTGCGCGTGGCGACGGTCGAGGAGTCGCGAAACGTCGTCGTGGCGGCGCTGGAAAACAAGGCTGGAGCCGCGCGCGACATCGTGGCTCTCAATGCCGGAGCCGCAATCTACGTGGCGGGCAAGGCCGCAAGTCTCGAGGAGGGTGTGGAGAAGGCGTTCGAGTTGATCAAGAGCGGCGCCGCGCGTTCCAAGCTCGACGCATTCGTTAAATTTACCCAGCAACTCGCGCGTGGCTGATATCCTGGACAGGATCCTAGCGGTCAAGGTCGAGGAAATCGCGGAAGCGAAGAAGACCCTGGAAGCGGCGGCCGTGCGGCGCCAAGCGGAAGCGGCGGAAAAACCGCGGGATTTTATCGGCGCCTTGCGAGCGAAAGTCGCCGTCGGGAAGCCTGCGGTGATCGCCGAGATCAAGAAGGCGAGTCCGAGCAAGGGCGTTCTTCGCGAGCGATTCGATCCGGCAGCGATCGCGCGCTCATACGCGCAACACGGCGCGGCCTGCCTCTCGGTGCTCACCGACGAACTTTTTTTTCAGGGTCGTGCCGAGGACCTTTCCACGGCGCGCGCGGCTTGCGACCTCCCGGCCTTGCGCAAGGATTTCGTGATCGATCCCTACCAGGTGTACGAGTCGCGCGCCATGGGTGCCGATTGCATTCTGCTCATCGTGGCGGCGCTCGAGCTGTCGCAAATGCGTGAGCTGGAGGCTGCAGCAGCCGCGCTCGGGATGGCGGTGCTTGTCGAAGTGCACGATCGCGCCGAGCTCGACCTTGCCCTCGAGCTCGCGACGCCGCTGATCGGCATCAATAACCGCGACCTGCACAGCTTTGAGACCCGACTCGAAACGACCCTCGGATTGTCGCCGCGCATTTCGGCACCGCGAATCGCAGTGAGCGAGAGCGGGATACTGTCCGCCGATCAAGCAGCACGGCTGCGAAAAGGGGGCGTTCATGTATTCCTGGTGGGAGAAGCTCTGATGCGGGCCGATGACCCCGGAAGGGAACTTGCCCGCATTTTCTTAACATGTTGATTCGAATTGAGGTATCGCATTGGTTGTTGCGAAAATGCAACATCGGAGGGTTCCCGATGCGTAAAAATTCACGGTTCTATTGAGCTTGAAACATTCGATTGGCAGAATTGCAACAGCCCGGTTCAGGGTTAGAGCGGGCGGCGCGGTGCGGCTGCCCTCGAGTCAAATATGAAGAGGAGACATTCTCGATGAACAAGAAACTGATGGCACTCGCAGTGGCTGGCGCGGTGACTGCCCCGGGCCTCGCTCTTGCGCAGGTCGGCGGCAGCCCCGGCGTCACGCTCTACGGGCGCCTCGACGAGACGATCATGAATTCCAAGTATTCGACGAACGGCGCAAACACGATCACGGAAGTGAAAAAAGGCGACATCCAATCGCCCGGCAATGCGATCGGCGTGCGCGGCAGGGAAGACCTGGGCGGCGGCACCGCCCTGTGGTTCCAGCTGGAAGCGGGCGCATGGCCCGATGGACGTCTGGACGCGGCTGCGACCACGGGCTCTCACTTCGGCGGGCGCAATTCGGGGCTCGGCGTGTCGAGCGAGCTGGGCGACATCATGTTCGGGATGTGGGACACGCCATACAAGGTCGTGTACGGCACGGGCAATCTGGTGACCTCGGGCGGGTTCGCGTCCTCCGGGATCATCATGGGCAACGGCGACACGACCGGCGCTCTGACGAACCCGCTGTGCACGACCACGGTGAACAACGGTACCGGCACGGTAACGACTGCTGCCAACGGTGTATGCGTGACCGAAACGACGTCTAACGCGACCGCGTTTTCGCGCCGGATCAGCAACTCGATCCAGTACTGGTCGCCGGTGATCAACGGCTTTCAGGTCAAGGTCATGACGGCGCTGGCGAACTTTCAGTCGCCCGCGAGCTCTTTCCCCAACGGCGTGCCGAAGCAGAAAGAATATTCGGGCAGCGTAACCTGGGCGCGCGGACCTCTGGCGCTCGCCGTGGGGTTTGATTCTCACGAGGGACTGCTCCGTGCGGTTACGCCCGTCGGCGGGAACCCGAATCCGAAAGATACCGCCGTGCAGGTCGACGCTAGGTGGGATTTCGGCATGGCTCAGGTCGGGCTTGGGTTGGAAAAGCTGAAATACGCAAACTCCGCTGCAGCGGCTGCCATAAGCAACCAGATGGACGTGCAGGCCTATGTCCTCAACGGCAGGGTCAACGCGGGTCCGGGACAGGTGTGGGCGAGCTATAGCCAGACCCCGGGCGGCAAGAGTTGCACTATACCGGCGGCTTTCAATCCTAATACCGGAACCGGGAACCTGGTGATCGGCAGCGCGGCCTGCGGCGACGCGGGAAAGGCGAAAATGATGACCTTGGGCTACGACTACATCATGTCCAAGCGCACCAAGATGTACTTCGCCTACAACAAGATCGATAACGGGATCAGCACGAACTATTACTACATCGCCGGGCCGGCCGCAAACAACGGCAACGGCACCAACGGCGGTCTTGCCGCGGGCACTGACGTGACCACCCTCGCGGTTGGGTTGCAGCACTCGTTCTGATGTAGCCGGGTAAGCGACTAGACCAAAGGCGCCCTTGCGGGCGCCTTTTTTTTGCATGCGATGCTGCGTTGGAGGAACCGAGCGATCCGGAGGTATCATCGGAACCTCCGGACGGGTTTTTCAATGGGAATCTCGAATCACACGCGCTTCGATCTGGACCCGTGCGTCCTCGAATTCGACAGGGCCTTGCGGATCCTGTACGGCGAACCGGTAGCGAGCCGACCCAGTCCAGCCGAGACCATCGCCGAGGACGATCTTCGCGACGAAGTACGCCGCGATGCGGCAGCTTTGATGCGGGTCAACCATTGCGGCGAGGTGTGCGCCCAGGCGCTCTACCAAGGCCAGGCGCTGGCGTCTTCGAACGAGGACGTTAAGGGCGCGCTCGCAAAGGCGGCACGAGAGGAGGCCGATCATCTTGCCTGGAGCGCTCAGCGTGTGCGCGAGCTCGGCGGCCGGGTGAGCCTGCTCAACCCCCTGTGGTACGCGGGTTCGTTGGCTCTCGGTTACGTGGCGGGCCGGCTGGGTGAGCGCTGGAATCTCGGATTTCTCGCCGAGACTGAGCGGCAGGTCGAGCAGCATTTGCAAGAACACATCGAAAGGCTCGGAGGCCGTGACGCCAAGACGCGCGCCGTGATCGAGAGCATGCAAGGGGAAGAGGCCGGACACCGGCGCACGGCCGAAGCGCTCGGGGCACGCGAACTGCCTGAACCGGTCAGACGCGGCATGCGCCTGGCCGCACGCTGGATGACAACGCTCTCGTATTGGATTTAGCGCTGCGCGGGCCTAATCGGCGATGATTTCGTAGTCGTGCGAAATCTGCGCGGTCTTTCCGAGCATGATCGAAGCCGAGCAGTATTTGTTGTGCGAGAGCTTGATCGCGCTTTCGACCATCGAGGGTTTCAAGTCCCTGCCTCGTACCACGAAGTGCATGTGAATCTTGGTGAACACCTTGGGATCGGTTTCTGCGCGCTCGGAGCTTAGCCGGACTTCGCAAGCCGAAATGCTTTGCCCGCTTTTCGCGAGGATCAGCACCACGTCGTAGGCGGTGCAGCCGCCGGTTCCGGCGAGCACCGTCTCCATCGGCCGCGGCCCCAGATTACGCCCTCCGCCTTCGGGCGCACCGTCCATTACGAAAGCATGGCCGCTTTCAGTTTCGGCGACAAAGGTCATGCCGTCCGGGCCGGCCCACTTCACTTTGCAATCCATTTTTGCGCGCTTTCAAATCGCCTTGGGAGATTTCAGGCTACCGATCGAGATCATCGAGAGCGTTTCAGGACGGAGCCTCGATTTTTGTATTGCAACGCTCGGCCCGTCAATCGGATTGGACCAAGCACTTACCTTAATGAATTGAATACGCTTACCATTTCAACGATTCCTGATCTTAGCCAAGTCTCAGCACCGCGCCGCACCAAAATATTCTTGCACCGCACAAATTTTGTCCTCATAATGTCTTTATGCCGAACGCTTGAAGCTATTTCAGGCCCTCGACGAGTTTTTCTCCTCCACCCTCCTCCTTTGGTGGATTTGGCGCAACCTTTCGAGGTTGCGCTTTTTTTTGCGCGGACCGGCGCCTGAAATGCGTTTGACACTTCGCTACTTCTTCAATAAAATCACGCGCTTTCGTCGCGTAACCGAGACGCAAGCTTCCAAAACCATGACCACTTTCTCCGCCAAGTCCCATGAGGTCAGGCGCAACTGGTATTTGGTCGATGCCAATGGCAAAGTGCTCGGGCGACTTGCCGCCGAAATCGCTCGCCGACTACGTGGCAAACATAAGCCCGAGTTTACCCCGCATGTCGACACCGGGGATTATATAGTCGTAGTGAACGCCGGTAAGCTCCGTGTTACGGGGAACAAGGGCGAGGCCAAGACTTATTATCGCCACAGCACCTACCCCGGCGGGGTCTATGCGACAACGTTTGCAAAGATGCAGGCGCGGTTCCCGACTCGGGCTCTGCAGATCGCAGTCAAAGGGATGTTGCCCAAAGGGCCGCTAGGCTACGCAATGCTCAAGAAGCTGAAAGTCTACGCGGATGAAGAGCATCCCCACGCGGCGCAACAGCCCAAAATGCTGGAGACCCACGCATGATCGGACAATACTATTATGGAACCGGCCGACGCAAAAGTTCTGTCGCGCGTGTGTTCATCAGGCCTGGAAAGGGTGATTTCATCGTGAACGACCGTCCGGCGAACGAATACTTCGCACGTGAAACCGGGCAAATGGTTGTGCGTCAGCCGCTTGTATTGACAGACAAGCTGACCCAGTTCGACGTAATGGTGAACGTATCAGGAGGAGGAGAGTTCGGCCAGGCGGGGGCCGTGCGCCACGGTCTGACGCGCGCATTGATCGAGTACGACGCGGCGCTCAAGCCGCTTTTGAGCAAGGCCGGTCTGGTGACTCGCGATGCGCGCGAGGTCGAGCGAAAGAAAGTCGGCTTGCATAAGGCACGGCGGCGCAAGCAATACTCCAAACGCTGATGTTCAGAGATCGGCACAAAAAAGCCGCCTTCCGGGCGGCTTTTTTGTTTGCGGTTCCCGTTTCAGCCGTCGGAGGACTTCGGGGGCACGGCGCGATTCGATGGAACCCGATTGGTAGACTGGCTTTCTGAGGTAGTGATGATTAAAGTCGGCATCGTGGGCGGGACCGGCTATACCGGGATCGAGTTGCTGCGCATCCTCGCGCGCCACCCGCAATCGGAGCTCGTCGCGATCACGTCGCGCAAAGAGGCTGGAACTCCGGTGGCGGAGGTTTTTCCGAGTTTGCGCGGGGTCGTGGCGATTGCGTACTCAGATCCGGTCAGATCGGACCTCGCCAAGTGCGATGTCGTGTTTTTCGCGACTCCCAACACCGTCGCAATGGGTGAGGCGCAACCGCTCCTTGAAGCCGGCGTGCGCGTCGTCGATCTCTCGGCCGATTTTCGCGTCAAGAACGTAGCTGAGTGGGAGAAGTGGTACAAGGTCAAGCACGCAGCGCCCGAGCTTCTCGCTCAGGCGGTGTACGGTCTGCCGGAAGTGAATCGCGCAAAAATCAAGGGCGCACACCTGGTGGCGAATCCCGGGTGCTATCCGACCGCGATTCAGCTCGGCCTGTTGCCCCTTGCGGAAGCCGGGGCCGTCGACCTCGATCACTTGATCGCGGACGCGAAGTCGGGGGTGAGCGGCGCCGGCAAGAAAGCCGAGCAACATCTGCTCTTCTCCGAGGCTTCGGACAATTTCAAAACCTACAATGTCTCCGGCCATCGTCATTGGCCAGAGATTCGGCAGGAGCTGGATGCAGCCGCAGGAAGGACCGTGGGCCTTACGTTCGTACCGCACTTGGCACCCATGATTCGGGGCATACATGCAACTCTGTATGCACGCATCACGGCTAACATCGGGTTTCAGAAGCTCTACGAAGATCGCTATCGCAACGAGCCCTTCGTCGATGTGCTACCTGGCGGAAGCGAACCGGATACCCGCTCGGTGCGGGCCACCAATACCTGCCGCATCGCGATCCATCGCCCGAACGGGGGAGACATGCTCGTCGTCCTCTCAGTGATTGACAATCTCGTGAAGGGAGCTTCGGGACAAGCAGTGCAGAATATGAATATCATGTTTGGATTCGAGGAGACGATGGGTCTCTCGCATCTGGCCATTGTGCCCTGACTCGGCGGGCGGAGAATCCAATGTCCAAGCTTGTCAAACAATTCCGCCAGCGCTTCGGGATTTCTGCGCCGAAGATGACGGTCCAGACGCACGTCGCTTGGTACTGGCGCTGGCTTGGAATGCTGGTGTTCCTCTCGCTCGCGCTCGCCCTGGCGGCGTGGATGTACGACGCCGGGCGTCGTTTCGCCGGTTTCGATCGCAGCGAGCTGCAAAACGAATTCGCGAGGCTTCGCGAAGCGATGGGGCGGCTCGAGAGCGAGGCTGCGAGGTTGCGCTCGATCGCCAACGCCAGTGAGTCGCGCCTGAAGATCGAGCAAACTGCGCAAGCCCAGCTTGCCTCTCAAGTTAAAACGCTTGAAGATGAAAACAACAGACTCAAGGAAGATCTTGCGTTTTTCGAAAATCTCGTTCCGAGCGAGCGACGCGGCGAGAAAGTCAGTATCCACCGCTTCAAAGTCGAGCGTGACGTGCTTCCCGGCGAGTTTCGCTACCGGCTGCTCGTCCTTCAGGGAGGCAGGCTTGACCGCGAGTTTCACGGATCTCTGCAGCTCGTGGTGGAGATGCAGCAGGAAGGCAGGGATGCTACAATCATCATCCCCGAGTCAGCGGAGACAGGCGGCACTGCTTTCAAGCTCAACTTCAAGTATTTTCGTCGAGTTGAGGGAACATTTCGGGTTCCGGCGGGAGCTAGGGTGCGGACCATACAGGCGCGTATCCTGGAGAACGGGTCCAGCGAGGCGCGTGCCAGCCAGAACATCAACCTTTCTTAGCAGGTAGGAAGCGCTATGTTTCGCAAGCAGCCCAGCAAGCCGCAAAATCGCATCGACAGCCTGATTGGCATCGGCACGAAGATCGAGGGTAACGTCAATTTCACCGGAGGCCTTCGCGTCGACGGCGAAGTCGTCGGGAACGTAACTGCGGTTTCCGACGAACCTTCAACTTTAGTGCTGAGCGAAAAGGCTCGTATCGAAGGGGAAATCAGCGTGTCGCACCTGGTCGTGAACGGCGAGATCACGGGGCCCGTCTATGTGGCTGAATTCCTAGAACTCCAGTCGCGCTCCAGGGTCAAAGGAGATGTGCACTACAATAGCCTGGAGATGCATCTCGGCGCCATAGTCGAGGGGCACCTGGTACACCGCTCGGGGGAGGCGAAAACCGTGGAGTTGAAGCTCGCGACGAGCAAGCCCGCGGTCTGACGGTGGCAATGAGTTCGTCCGGCTTGAATACCGGTGCCGCGGCCCCATCTAGCTGGCTGGCGCGGTTGACCGCGTCAGGTCCCGGTCCGATAATGGGGTTTGCAACAGGAGTTGATACATGAATGCAGTCGCAGAGATGCCCGCGCCGCTTGTTTTCACGGACAGCGCCGCCAACAAGGTCAAGCAATTGATCGACGAGGAAGGCAACACTGAATTGAAGCTGCGCGTGTTTGTCACGGGCGGCGGGTGTTCCGGTTTTCAATACGGCTTTACTTTCGACGAAGTGAAGAGCGACGACGACACGGTGATGGAGAAAAACGGGGTGATGTTGCTCATTGACCCGATGAGCTACCAGTATCTCGTCGGCGCCGAGATCGACTACACTGAAGGCCTCGAGGGCGCACAGTTCGTGATCAAAAACCCCAACGCGACGAGCACCTGCGGTTGCGGTTCGTCTTTCTCCGCATAGGTCGTTGAGATTCTGAAGCGGGGGTCAGGTTCCGTCTTGTTTTGAGGTTTTCCTTGCAATAGCGCGCCCCGGTTCAAGCTGCGTAAATCGCACCGAGCACCCGCGGCCGCTTCGCACCGGTGACTCCCGGAAGATTTCCGGTCTCCCCCTTCATCGCCTGCCGTGCGAGCCAGGCAAAAGCCATCGCTTCCACCCAATCCGGATGAATTCCCAGCCGCTCGGTCGATGCGATTTTCATGCCGGGCAATTCCCGGGTGATGCGCATCACCAGGTCGTGGTTGCGTACTCCACCTCCGCACAAGTAAACCTCCTCTGCGCCCGGACAGTATTTCGCAATCGCCTTGGCGATACTGCACGCTGTGAGCTCGGCCAACGTGGCTTGCACGTCCTCGGCCTCGTGCCCTCCGACGCTGAAGCGACGTAACCAAGCGAGACTGAAGTGATCGCGGCCCGTGCTCTTGGGTGGTGAGCGGTGAAAATAAGGATCGGCGAGTAGCCTCTTCAGTAAGGATGCGACCGGCCGTCCCCGGGCGGCAAGCGCCCCGCCGCGGTCGAAGTCGTGGCCGAATCGCTCACGCGCCCAGGCGTCGAGCAGAACGTTGCCGGGTCCTGTATCGAAGCCTGTTACGGGTCCTTCACGGGGAAGATCGGTCAGATTGGCTATGCCGCCGAGATTGGCGATGACGCGGTGGCGGCGCGAGTTCCGGAAAACAGCCGCATGAAACG